>Ga0180432_10003308_pt1 | contig 23194 bp, 12 predicted proteins | sample SS_ome_10_FD_132414 | JGI IMG/M metagenome (GOLD analysis project Ga0180432, IMG submission 132414) | Hypersaline lake sediment archaeal communities from the Salton Sea, California, USA - SS_1_MS_2 metaG | ecosystem: Environmental > Aquatic > Non-marine Saline and Alkaline > Hypersaline >... | reverse complement strand
AGCCGCGGGCTTTAGCCCGCGCGGTGCCTGTCATGCCGAAAACGCCTAGATCGGGAGGCATTAAAACGATGCGGTAATTGCGAGACACTACACTAGCGCCCCAGACGGCGTACGAGGTCCACTACAAGAGCGACGGGCAACCGGTCAGCGGCTATGTGCTGTTTGCAGTTGGCTCATCGCCTGGCCAGGGGTTCGCCAACGCGAGCGCTCCGGCCGATGGGGACTGGTCCAAGGCGGGGAACTTCCTCTTTGTGGACATCCCTGCCACAGAAGGAGAAGCGCTGCCCGCGACCGGCTTCCCCGACGGGTATTTCCGGTACCAAATGGCCACCGACTCGTTCACGTCTATGGGTGAAGGTGGGGCTCCGGTCGGCGCCGGTTCGAAGGGTCACCTGTGCAACATCATCACGCAGGAGCCTGGTGAGTTGGAACTGCACCTGTACCTCTCCTGGCTCGACCTGCCCGGGCGGCTTCTTGTGGAGATGGAGGCTCAGGCCGCCTTCGTCGTGGAGGACGACGGTAGCGATGAATGAACAGGTCGCCTTTCTTGCGGCCAGAACCGGCGTTTACGGCTGCATGCGTCTGGTTCGTCGGGGTCACCCGGTATGCTCGGGGGACATGACCGCGGCCAGGATATCGGGCGGCCGCTTCCAGGAGGATAACATATGCGCGTTGCAGACACTGCACACAGAGCGTTGACCGGGGTCGCCCTTGCTGTGACGCTTCTGGCGGTCGGGGAGACGGCTCGGGGTGAATGCCAAGCGACGGAGCTTGTGAAGCTCACCGCCCCGACGCCCGAGGTGTGGGATCTCTTCGGCTACGGGGTGAGCATCAGCGACGACGTGGCAGTCGTGGGCGCGCCGGGCGAGTACGGCCCGTGCGGGTACCAATCGGGGGCGGCCTACGTGTATCGACTGCTGGGGGCGGAATGGGTGCTCGAACAGCGACTGGTGCCCTCAGACACGGCGGCCGATCAGTGGTTTGGCGTGTCCGTCTCGATCAGTGGGGACGTGATCCTGGTCGGCACGTACCCGGACGTGGTTGGAGTTGTCCCAGGAGCCTACGTCTACCGTTTCGACGGCCTGCAATGGGTCGAGGAAGCGAAGCTGACGGAGGATGAAGCCGCGGAAGGGCAGTTCGGGTCGGCGGTCTGCCTGGAAGGCGAGCTCGCCGCTGTGAAGGCAGAGTACCATGGCGACGCAGGTCTCTTCCGCGGGGCCCACGTCTATCGCTATCACGACACTGCCTGGCACGAGGAGGCTCGCCTGAACGTCCAGGAGAGTCTGGGCGCCTTCTCACTGGCCATCAGTGGTGAGAAGCTGGCGTTCGGAACGCCCTGGAATGATGCGGGATGCCCGCCCCAGGATCCTGAGTGCAGTATGGGCGCTGCGTACGTCTACCGGTTCGACGGCTCGGAATGGACCGAGGAGACCCGGCTGATACCCTCGGACGGCCAGCCAGAGGACAAGTTCGGCCGGTCGGTCGCACTGAGTGGTGACACACTTCTGGTTGGCACGTCGTCAGATCCGCAGTCTGCGTATGCGTACGACTTCGACGGCGATCACTGGCAGGAACAGACCAAGCTCACCTCCCCGAACCCGGGTTGGTCTTTCGGCTGGGCCCTTGCCCTGCAAGATGACCTCGCCCTGATATCGACTCTTAATGACCCGGAGGGAAAGGCGTACGGGTTCCGGCTTCGTGATGACGAGTGGCAGCACGAGATGACGCTCATCGCCTCGAGCGCCGGGTCTGGGGATCTCGTCGGCCATTCGCTGGGTATCAGTGGCGACAGGGCGGTTGTCGGCGCCCCCTTGGACGACTCCCAGGAGTACAATGCCGGCGCGGCCTATATCTTCGGCGGACTGTCTGACTGCAACGAGAACGGCGTCCTGGACATCTGCGATATCAGCGACGGGGACAGCCCCGACTGCAACGGCAACGGCACGCCGGACGAGTGCGATCCGCCGGGTGATTTCGACGGGGACACACGGGTTGATCTGGCCGACTTCGCGGCATTCAGCGCGTGTTATACAGGGAGTTGCCTTGCGCCGCTCTGCGAGCCGCCGTTGTACCTCGATGTGTGCTGCGTCCTGGCTGACTTCGACCTCGACGGCGACGTGGACCCGGACGACCACAGGCCGTTCCAAGCCGCCATGACGGGTCCGTAGGCCGGATCGGCGACGGCGGATGCCGCCGCCGGGATCAGAGCATTCGGCTCCGAGGCGGTCGGTGCCTCCCGACACCGGACCATCACGCACCGCCCATGTCCTTCGGCGCGCCGATCCTGAGCATGACCGCGCCGTGGCCCGCCACGGTGGTCGAGAACTGCCCGTCGAAGGCGCCCAGGTCCTGCCGCTGCCAGAGGTCGCGCACCGGCTGCGAGCCCTCCAGGCCTAGATCGCTCCACTGCACGGTGATGGTGGTCTCGGTGCGGCTGCGGTTGAACAGGCCGACGGCGATGGTGCCATCCACCAGGGGGCGGGCCCAGATTTCCTGGCGGTCCACGACGGCCGCCCGGCGAGCCTGCCGGCCGAGCGGGTCCTGACTGACCTCGAGCACCTCGGGGTTGGTGAGCAGCGCCAGCGTCCAGTCGTCGAGCTGCGACAGGTCGCAGCCGATCAGCAGCGGCGATGCCAGCATGGACCACAGGGTGATGTGCGTCACCTGCTCGTTCTTTGTCAGGCGGGTCGGGTGCAGGTCGGGCCCCCAGCCGACCTGGCCCACCACCAGCATGTCCGGATCGTTCCAGTGGCCCGGGCCGGCGTAGTCCTCCAGACCGGCCTGGCCGAACCCGATGGACGACATGCTGGCCCAGGTGTCCACGATGTCCCCGGTCGTGCGCCAGTAGTTGCCGCCCACCTCGGCCCCCCACTGCGACACCTCGCCCATGCCGTACTGGCAAAGGCTGTAGACGATGTCCCGCCCGCAGGCGTCCAGAGCCTGGCGCATCAGCTCGTAGGGCTTGCGCAGCTCCTCGCGGCTGTCGTCGGCGGCGATATCGCGGTACGAGCACCAGTCGTACTTGAGCAGGTCGATGCCCCAGTCGGCGAAGGTGGCGGCGTCCTGGAACTCGTGCTCGTAGCTGCCCTCGTACCCGGCGCAGGTCTTGGGCCCGGGCGAGGAGTAGATGCCCAGCTTGAGACCCTTGCTGTGGGCATAGTCGGCCAGGGCCTTCATGTCGGGGAACTTCTCGTTGGTCTGGATGCGGCCGTCGGCGTCGCGTTGGCCCTCCCAGGCGTCGTCGATGTTGATATAACAGAAGCCGTGGTCCGCCAGGCCGGAGCGGTCCAGCCAGTCGATGGCCTCCCGCACCTTGGCATCGTCCACCGACGTGCCCCAGACGTTCCACGAGTTCCAGCCCATCGGCGGGGTGAGGGCCAGTCGGTCTGTGCCTCCCACAATCGTCAGCCTCGCGGTGGCGGTGCCGTAGGCGCTGATCGCGTTGACCGTCACCTCGGTCCTGCCCTCCCCGGCGAGGGAGCCGGAGATGATGCCGGTCTCGGGATCGAGCTCCAGCCCCGCGGGGAGGTTGGTCGCCGTGAAACGGATCGGCCGCTGCCCGGACGTGGGGATGCGGAACAGGAACGGCCGGCCCGGCGTGGCCCCGGTGATCCGGGGGGCGTGAATGGCCGGCTTGAGCGAGCGGTCGGTGGCAAGCTGCGGGTCCGGACCCGGCTCAGGCACGAACGCCGCCGGCCGCGCCGTCGCCCCTTCGGCCAGCAGCAGCATGGCAGCGGCCCAGTCGGCGTGATCGCAGTGGATGTTGTCCCCGCCGTCCTCCACGATCAGGGTCATCTGTTCGGCGCTGGTCAGGTCGACCGACACCGGCACGGCCGGGCTACCACCCTCCAGCACGCCCGAGCGGAAGGCCTCTCGCCCATCGACGAGCACGACGAACTCGACGGACCCGGCCCCTTCGGTCTCGTCGTCCACGCCCACCGCCGCGTCGAAGCGCCGGGCGGAGCCGGCCAGGTCGACGATCATCTCGCTGTAGGCGTGGGTGCCCAGGCCGTGGGCGTAGACCTGCCCGGCGACGGTCAGCGGGTTGCCGTCCACCGACAGCCCCGCCCGCGGCTCGCCCCAGGCCTGATCCACCGCCGCCAGGTCGAGCGACTCCAGCCAGATGGCGTTGGGCGGCAGCCTGGTGGCCGGGGTCGGGCCGGCCTTGCGCTGGGCGAACAGGCCGCCCTCGCCCGAATCGGGGCCCGCGCAGCCGGAGGCGGTCAAGGCCGCCAGCAGCAGAAGCACCCGCCAGCGAGATGCCAGACAGGCAGGTTGGAGCGGTGCAGGTTCAGCGTGCATCGTGTACCCTCCCAACAGGAGACATGACCGGCGTCCCGTCCGATGACAGGCCGTCGCAGCGGCCGACCTCCGCGTCGGCCGTCGCCGTGACGCCAACGGCCTGCCATGGTCCCGTTGCGAGGCCCGCCCTGCAAGGGCCGCGTGTGTCGCGGCGGCGGATCGCCAACACCAGGGGGATTCCATGACGACTCGAAGGGATGTTCTCGTCGGTGCTACGGTACTGGCTGTTCTCGCGCCGGCAGCCGGCGCCGACTGGCAGCCGAAGCAGGGGCCGCTGATGACCCGCTGGGCGGCGGACGTTTCGCCCGCTGGCGTGCACCCCGAGTACCCCCGGCCACAGATGGTTCGGGAGCAGTGGCTGAACCTCAACGGCCTCTGGGAATGCGCCGTTCGCCCGCAGAATGAGGGCCCCCCGCAGGCGTTCGACGGGCGGATCCTGGTGCCCTTCCCGATCGAGTCCGCCCTCTCGGGCGTGATGCAGCGGGTGGACGAGACGCAGCGGGTCTGGTACCGCCGGACGTTCACGCTGCCGGACGACTGGCCGGGTCGGCGCACCCTGCTGCACTTCGGCGCCGTCGACTGGGAGGCCAGCGTGTGGATCAACGGCACGCGGGTGGGCACGCACCGCGGCGGCTACGACCCCTTCACGCTGGACATCAGCGATGCCCTCGGCGACGGCCCGCAGACCATCGTCGTCGGCGTCTGGGACCCCACCGACGCCGGCACCCAGCCGCGCGGCAAACAGGTCCGCAAGCCGGGCGGGATCTTCTACACCCCCACCACCGGCATCTGGCAGACGGTCTGGCTGGAGCCCGTGCCCGCCGAGTGGATCCGCGCCCTGCGCATCACGCCCGACGTGGACGGATCGCGAGTGAGGGTCCGCGCCGAGGTGGCCGCAGAGGGCGAGCCGTCCGCCAGGGTGCAGGTGCGGGTGTTCGAGGCGGGCGATGGCCCGGCCGGCGCAGGGGGTGAGCGCCCGCTCGGCACCGCCCAGGGGAAGCCGGGGCAGGACATCATCGTGCCGCTCGCCCAGCCGAAGCTGTGGGCTCCGGACTCGCCCTACCTCTATCGCCTGGAAGTCGGCCTGATGACCGGCGCCCCCGGTCGGTCACCCGTCCGTGGCGACCGGGTGCGCGGCTACTTCGGGATGCGCAAGATCGCCGTCGGCGCCGACGAACGCGGCACCACCCGCCTGCTGCTCAACAACCGGCCGCTCTTCCAGCTCGGCCTGCTGGACCAGGGCTTCTGGCCCGACGGACTGTACACGGCCCCGACCGACGAGGCCCTGGCCCACGACCTGAGGGTGGCCCGGCAGCTCGGCTTCAACATGATCCGCAAGCACGTGAAGGTCGAGCCCGACCGCTGGTACTACTGGTGTGACCGGCTCGGCCTGCTGGTCTGGCAGGACATGCCCAGCGGCGACCGCTCGCCCGCCCCGGGCCGGCGGGAGATCGAGCGGTCGGCCGAGTCGGCGGTCCAGTTCGAGCTGGAGCTGAAGCGGATGATCGACAACCGCGGCAACCACCCCTGCATCGTCGCCTGGGTGCCGTTCAACGAGGCCTGGGGCCAGTACGACACCAGCCGGATCGCCCAGTGGCTGGCGGCCTGCGACCCCAGCCGGCTGGTGGACTCGGCCAGCGGCTGGCACGACGTGGGCGCAGGCCAGGTGCACGACGTGCACTCGTATCCCGGGCCGGCCTGCCCGCAGCCGGAGCCGAGCCGGGCCGCGGTGCTCGGCGAGTTCGGGGGCCTGGGCCTGCCGGTCAAGGGTCACACCTGGCAGGCGGAGAAGCACTGGGGTTACCGCAGCTTCACCGACGCGGACTCCCTAACCGCCGCGTACGTCGACCTGCTGGGCGGCCTGCGGCTGCTGCTGGGCGAGCCGGGGCTCTCGGCGGCCGTCTACACCCAGACCACCGACGTCGAGACCGAGGTCAACGGCGTGCTGACCTACGACCGCCTGCCGAAGATGGACCCCGAGCGGGTGGCCGCCGCCAACCGGCGCATGTATCTGCCGCCGCCGGTGATCCGCACCCTCGTGCCCACCTCGCAGCAGCAGGGCATCGCCTGGCGGTACACGACCGACAAGCCGGCGGACAACTGGCACGACCCCGGCTTCGATGATTCGGCCTGGAAGCTGGCCCCGGCCCCCTTTGCCCGCCAGGGCACGCCGGGCGTGGTCGCCCGCACGCCGTGGGAGACGAGCGACATCTGGCTGCGGCGGACGGTGCAGCTCGCCGAGGTGCCCGCCAATCCGCGCCTCCGCCTCTACCACGACGAGGATTGCGAGGTCTACGTCAACGGGCGGCAGGTGGCGGCGGCCAGGGGCTATACCACCAGCTACGTGTTCGTTGCGTTGTCGGACGCATCCGCGCTGCATGCGGGGCGGAACGTCATGGCCGTCCACTGCCACCAGACCACCGGCGGCCAGGGCATCGACCTGGGGCTGGTCGAGGTCCTGGATCGCCCGTGACGTGCGCGCTGCGGCCCCGTCTCGGGGACAGTCGGGGGGCGGTGGAAGTTGACAGGCCAGCCGGGGTCGTGCAGATTGAACATTGAATGTTCAATCTGCACGGGAGCCGCCCATGATCCCCCGACACCTGTCCAGCGCCCTCAAGGCCGCGGCCCGGGACTTCCCGGTCGTCACGGTTACCGGACCGCGGCAGTCCGGCAAGACAACGCTGGTCCGTGCCGCCTTCCCCCGGCACCAGTACGTCTCCCTGGAGGATCCCGACGCCCGCTCCTTCGCCACGGAGGACCCGCGCGGCTTCCTCGACCGCTTCAAGGGCAAGGTCATCCTCGACGAGGTCCAGCGAACGCCCGACCTGTTCTCCTACATCCAGGGCATCGTGGATGCGACGGACCGCCCCGGGCAGTTCGTCTTGTCGGGTCCGCAGAACTTCCTGCTGCTGCACCGGGTCAGCCAGAGCCTGGCCGGCCGGTGCGCCGTGCTGCGCCTGTTGCCGTTCGCCCGCTCCGAGTTGATCGGCAGGCCGGTCCGCGACCTGGGCCCCTGGCTTCGCCGACGCGGTGCCGCCACTTCAACCCACGACGAGGGATCGGAGCGACTTTTCGAGACGCTCTTCGCGGGTGGGTACCCGAGGATCCACGACAAGGGTCTCAAGCCCCAGGCCTGGCTGGCGAACTACTACCAGACGTACCTCGAGCGTGACGTTCGCGATCTGCTCAACGTCGGTGATCTCGAGGGCTTCGGTCGGTTCATCCGCCTCTGCGCCGGCCGGAGCGGCCACCTGCTCAACGTATCCTCACTGGCCACCGACGCCGGCGTGTCTCATAGCACCGCACGGCGATGGCTCTCGCTGCTGGAGGCCGGTTACATCATCCATCTGCTGCGCCCCCATCACCGCAACTTCAACAAGCGCCTGGTCAAGTCGCCCAAGCTCTACTTCATCGACACGGGACTCCTGTGCTACCTGCTGAGGATCCGGCGTTCGGAGGATCTGGTCTCGCATGCCGCCCGGGGAGCCATCTTCGAAACCTGGGTGGTCTCCGAAGCGCTCAAGAGCTTCCACCACCGCGGAGCGGAGTCCGACCTCTACTTCTGGCGCGATGCGCGAGGACGGGAAATCGACCTGCTGCTCGATGAGGGCGCCGAGCAGATTCCCGTGGAGATCAAGTCCGGCCAGACGATCGCGGGCGACTTCTTCGCCGATCTCGACTACTGGCGGGGTCTGGCCGGCCGCCCGGAGGGCCCGGCAGCCCTCGTCCACGGCGGCAACGATTCGTTCCGGCGGCGGGGAACGTCCGTGCTGTCCTGGATGGAGTGGGCATGAATCACTCCGTCGCTCGCGGAGTGGTCGCAAGCCTGGCATCCCGTCTTTGGATGTGGAGGTGCGGTTCGCTACAATCGGAGTATCGTCCACACCGGTTCGAGGAGGCGGAAGATGCTCATGCACCGTGGTTGCCTCGCGGTTCTGATGAGTCTGGCCGGCGGGCTTCCCATCGCCGCCGGCCAGTCGCTGACTTGCACGATCACGGCGCCCGCCGACGGGGCGGTGTTCCCGGGCGGGGCCGACTTCGCGGTCACGGCCGAGGCCGCCGGCGGCACCGTCGACCGTGTGGAGCTGTACGTCCACGACTGGGCGCTGCTCGGGACGGACGCCACATCCCCGTACGAGTTTCCGCTCCAGGACGTGCCGGCCGGAGCGTACGTCTACCGGGCGGTGGCGTTCGATGTGGCCGGCAATGCCGCGCCGTCGGCCCCGGTGCACGTGGTCGTCGGCGCCGGTGGCAACTTCCCGCCGGATGTCGACATGACAACGCCGGAGCAGGGCCAGAAATACGCGACCGGCGATCCGCTGTTCGTCGAGGCGGCGGCGTCCGACTTCGACGGCCAGGTCGCCAGGGTGGATTTCTACGCCGAGCAGGACACCTGGCTGGGTGAGGACGCCGAGCCGCCGTACACCTGGTCGTATCCCAGCACGCCGGCGGGCACCTGGACGCTGACCGCGGTGGCGACCGACGAGCTGGGCGTCCAGACCACGTCGTGGCCGATCGTCATCCACGTGGCGGACGGCCACAGCTACTTCGACTTCCTGCTGTTCGCGGACTGCCTTTCCGGCCCCGGCCAGCCGGCGGGCGGCGGCTGCGCCGCCCTCGACCTCGACACCGACGGCGACGTCGACCTGGCCGACTTCGCGGAGTTCCAGCGCAGCTACGACGGCACGGGCGCCTTCACCAAGCTCACCGAGCTGGTGCCCATGTCCGACGGCGTGCACCTGGCCACCGACATCTACCGGCCCGCCGCCACGGCCGACCCGCTGCCCGCCGTTCTGCTGCGAACGGTCTACAACAAGGCTGCCCAGGTCGGCGGGGGCTTGCTGGACTACGTGGGCGCGGGCGCCGCCGTGGTCGTCCAGGACTGCCGCGGGCGGTTCGCCTCCGAGGGCGTGGACTGCGTGTTCCAGTGCGACCACGACGACGGCCACGATGCCCTCGCCTGGATCGCCGCCCAGCCGTGGTCCGACGGGCAGGTGGCCACGGTCGGCGGGTCGGCCAGCGGGATCACCCAGTACCTGGCCGCCCCCGGCGCCCCGGACGCGCTGGTGGCCGTGCATCCGCACGTCGGCACGCCCGCCGTCTGCGAACACGCCATGTTCCAGAACGGCGTCTTCCGCAAGTGCATGATCGAAGGGTGGCTGGCGGGGCAGGGGAGCTCCTGGTACCTGGACACCATCGCCGAACACCCCGAGTGCGGCGATCCCCACTGGGACGCGAGCTGCACCACCGGCCTCTTCGCCCAGGTCAACGTTCCCGGCGCGCACATCGGCGGCTGGTACGACATCTTCGCTCAGGGCACCCTCGACGCCTTCGTCGGCTACCACAACCAGGGCGGCCCGCAGGCCCAGGGCCGGCAGAAGCTCATCATCGGCCCCTGGGACCACGGATCCAACGGCTCCTGGCAGTTGGACAGCGGAGAGACCTTCACCTTCCCCGCCGCCCACGACTACCAGTGGGTGGGGCAATACGGCTGGGTGCTGCACTACCTGGGCCTGCAGCCCATTCCGGAAGAGATCGACGCCGTGCCGCCGGTTCAATACTACGTGATGGGCGACGTGGACGACCCCAGCGCCCCGGGCAACGAGTGGCGGGCGGCGGACAACTGGCCGCCCGAGGCTCAGCCGCGGCGCTTCTTCCTTCAGCCCGGTGGCGGCCTGTCCGAGTCCTCGCCCCCACCCGGGGGCGGCTTCACGGGTTACACCTACGATCCCGCCGATCCGAGCCCCACGCGCGGCGGGGCCAATCTGATCCTGCCGTCCGGGCCCCGCGACCAGCGCCCCGTCGAGCAGCGCGACGATGTCCTCGTCTTCGAAACGCCGCTGCTCACCGAGCCACTGGAGGTGATCGGCCGCGTGGCGGCCCGCATCCACGCCGCGACCGACACGCTCGACACCGACATCATGGTGCGGATGACCGACGTCTACCCCGACGGCAAGTCAATGCTGATCTGTGACGCCCCGGGGCGGCTGAGCCTTCCGGGACCCTACGCGCCCGGCGAGGTCGTGGCGGTGGAGGTGGACCTCTGGAGCACCGCCATCATCTTCGCGCCCGGGCATCGTCTGCGGATTTCGGTCAGCTCGTCGAACTACCCGCGGTTCCGGGCCAACCCCAACGACGGCTCGCTCTTCGGCGAGGGGCCGCCGATCGTGGCGCACGTGCAGATCCACCACTCGGCGGCGTATCCCTCCTGCCTGGAGCTGCCCTGCCCGGTCCCGGCATCGACCAGTCCCGCCGCCGAGGCTGACTGACCCTGGCGCGGGCCCGCCAGGCCCTCAGGCGCCCGCGGGTGCCGATGCCGATGAAGCACGCCGGTCTTCGACGAAGGCTCGGAGCGATGCGACCTGCTCCGACACGGCGGTCAGTGCGTCCGCGAGCGCGTCGGTCTGCCCGGCGGCGCTCAGCGTCTCGAGGCGTTTGGCCGCTTCGGCGAGCGGTACGGCCTCCAGCGTGGCCGCCGCACCCTTGAGCGAGTGGGCCTCGCGCCGGAGCTGCTCGAGGTTCCGCTCTTCAACAGCCTGGCCCATCACGTCGAGCTGACCGGCCACGCTGTCCAGGAAGTGATCGAGCAGTCGGTCCGCCTGCTCCGCTCCGCCGAACTCATCGAGCAGAACAGCGTAATCCAGTGGCACGGGCGCCGTGGCCGGGCCTGCTGCGGCCCCGGGCGCGGTGCCGCTCTCCCCGCCGGCCCCGCCGCGGGCCAGCCAGGCATCGATCGTCGCCAGCAACGGAGTCCGGCGGATGGGCTTGTTGACCACATCGTCCATCCCCGCTTCCAGGCAGGCGGCACGCGACCCCGCGTCCGTGTGCGCCGTCAGGCCCAGAATGGGGAGCGACCGATCGCCGCCCTGGGCGCGGATGCGCCGGGTGGCCTCGTATCCGTCCATCCTGGGCATCTGGACATCCATGAGCACCAGGTCGTACCCCTGGCGGCGGCAGGCCTCCACGGCCAGCTCACCGTTCTCCACCGCGTCCACGGTGTGACCCGCGCCGGTGAGATGCGCCCGGGCGGCCTCCCGGTTCAGGGCATAGTCCTCCACCAGCAGGATCCGACCGGCCCGCCGCGACGACGCCTCCTGTGGCTCGCCCGACCCCCGGGGCCCCGCCACGCCGTCACCCATGTCGCTCGGCGCTGCGCACGGGGCCAGCGGCACCGTGAACCAGAACGTGCTCCCGCGACCGGGCTCACTGTCCAGGCCGATCTCGCCTCCCATCAGCTCCACGAGCTGCCGGGCGATGGTCGTGCCCAGGCCCGTCCCGCCGTACTCCCGGGTCGTGCTTCCGTCGGCCTGCATGAAGCGGTCGAAGATCACCCGCTGCTTCTCCGGCGGAATGCCGATGCCCGTGTCCACGACGGAGAAGCGCAGCGGTACTCCCCGTTCATCCGTCGAGACCCGTTCCGTCCGGATCGAGACCGAGCCCTGCTCCGTGAACTTGACGGCGTTGGAGACCAGGTTGACCAGGATCTGCCGCAGCCGCAGGCCGTCGGCCTGCACCCACGCCGGGGTGCCCTCGGCCATGGCGAGGTGCAGTTGGAGTCCCTTGCTCTTGGCCAGCACCTCCGCGCCGGCCAGAACACCTCGCAGCAGGGCCGGGAGATCCACCGGCTCGGAGGTGAGCTCGACCCGGCCGGCGTCGATCTTGACGTTGTCCAGCAGGTCGTTGATCAGACCCAGCAGGTGCTCCGCCTCGTCCAGGATGGTGCCGGCGTGACGGCGGGCCGGCTCGGCGGAGCCCGTGTCGGTGATGAGCTCCGCGAAACCGATGATGGCGTTGAGCGGCGTCCGGATCTCGTGCGAGACGTTGGCCAGGAACTGGGTCTTGAGCCGGTTGGCCTCCTCCGCCGCCTCCTTGGCCTCGCGCAGGACCGTCTCGGCCTGCCGCTGGGCGGTGATGTCCTCGTAGGTGCCCAGAATGCCCACGGCCCGGCCGTCGGCGTCGCGCAGCGGCACCTTGTTCGTGTCCAGCCAGGCCTGCTGGGCGTCGGCGTGGAGCTGCGGCTCGATGATGTGATACTCCGGCGTGTTGGACTCCATCACCCGGGCGTCGCACTCGCGGAAGAAGTCCGCCTCGCTCTTCTTCCAGCACAGCTCGTAGTCCGTGCGGCCCACGATCTCTTCCGGCGAGTCCAGGCCGGCGTCCGCGGCGAAGGGCTGGTTGCACCCCAGGTACACCGACTGGCGGTCCTTCCAGAAGACCCGCACCGGAATCGCGTCCAGCACCAGCCGCAGGAGCTGCTGCGATTCGCGGAAGGCGTTCAACGCCTGACGCTCGCTGTGATGGATGCGCCGAATGGCCCGCGACACGAACGCCGCCAGGAGAACGAACACGCCACAGCCGGCCAGCACGGCCCCCGCCGAGATCACGGCGGCCCGCCTCCGCTTGGCGTCCTCGAGGGCCATCCGGCGGGCTCGGCCGGTGCGGAAGGCCACGCTCAGTCTTTGCAGGGCGTCCACCGCGGCGGCGTCGGCGAGCCGGAGCTCAGCCTCGAGCGCCCGCATGGTCTCCTGCTGCCGGAGGCTGTCGGACCAGAGCTCGTAGAAGCCGTCACCGGAGGTGGCCACCTGCTGGAGTTCTGCGTCCAGGTGCCAGGCGGTTCCCAGCAGGAGCTCGAACAGCACGCCCTGGCACGTGCGGGCGTCGGCCAGGCGATCGGCCAGATCGCCGGACTCGCCGGCCAGTTGGACGAAGTCGTGAAACAGCACGCGCAGCCGCCGCAGGCGGGGCAGGAGCTGGTTGTCGCGCAGATCGACCAGCAGGGCGGGGTCGCGCTGCAGCCGCAGGTCCTGGGCGGCCTTGACGCAGGCGGTGGCGGTGCGGGCCATGTCGCTGGCCGCCTCGGTCACCCGAACACCGTCCCCCAGGAGGGCCGACTGTACGCCGTCCACCAGCACCTCTGCGGTGTCCTGTTTCCGGAGGGTCCGGCGGAGGCTGCGGCGGACGAGGGCATTGCGGAGCCGGACGCGCCCCTCGACGCCCCAGACGGCTTCGACGAAGCCGCGAGCAGCCTCGTCCAGGCGTTGACCCACCTCGCGGATGTGTTGCTGGGTGCGGACCTGGACCCGGCGGGTGGCCAGGACGGCCGACTGCACGTCGAGCCAGGCCTGGTTGGCTGTACCCAGGGCGGTCAGCGGTGGCCTGATGTCCAGGTCCTCGGAGATCACGGCGAGGTTCTGCAACAGCCGGGCGATCTCGGCGTTCGAGGCCCGCATCTCCGCCAGTTCCGCCTGGATCTCGGCCCCCGGTTCTCCGGCGGTCACCTTCTCCAGCAGGTCGGACCGCCGGGCCAGCCGGGCCCGCAGGCCGAGATCGAACTCGTGGAACTCCTCCAGGCTCAGCAGAAGCCGCCGTCGATCCTCCGTCAGTCTGCTGTCCTGGAGGCGGTTGAAGACCGCCATGACGCAGCCCAGCCCCAGACCCAGCAGAACCAGCACCCAGATCAGCCGCTGCACGGAGCGCGGGGCGTCCTCCGTCGGGATGGCGCCGCTCGCGGGCCTCATGGCTGCTGCTCCCAGTCGAGGGGTACGACGCGGCCGTTGCCGATCACCGTGGCCCACACCCGGCTGCTGGCCTGATGGACGCCCGAGCTGAAGGAGATCGGAAACCCCAGCCCGATGTCCACGTCCTGCATGGACTCGAAGGCCGCGATCAGGGCTGACCGGGACACGGAGGTTTCGAGCCGGCCGAGAGCTTCCAGGAGGATGCGCCCCACGATGTACCCTTCGAGACTGGTGTGTGACGGGGCGGCGCGGCCGTGGTGCCTTCGCAGAGCCGCGCGGTAGTCGCGGACCACGGGCAGGTCGCTGTCCGGATGCGGCACGACCTGGGTCACGATGACGCCGTCTCCCTGCTCGCCCAGGGCCTCGGCCAGCGACCGGGCGCCGACGAAAGACACGCTCGCGAAAACCGGAGCGAAGTCATGCTGGCAAGCCAGACGGACCAGCTTGGCACAGGGTCCGTAGGCACCGAACATGATCACCGCCCGGGGTTCGCCGGGGGCGTCGATCAGGCGGGCCAGGGCGCCCTCCACGTCGAGCGTGTTGCGGGTGTAGCGCACGTGCAGCAGGGAGGACTCGGAGCGCAGCCCGTGGCGCTTGAGAGCGGCCAGGGCCTCGGCGTAGCCGGCGTCGCCGTAGCTGTCCCGCTGGGTGAACAGGGCGATCTGGTCGAGCCGCAGGCCGCGGGCGCGCAGCAGGTAGTCGACGATGGCCGCCGTCTCCTCGGCGTAGCTGGCCCGGAAGTTGATGACGAACCGCTCGGGCGGAAAGCGGCGGAGCACGTTGGCCCCGGTGAACGCCCCGAGGAACAGGGTGCCCCGCTCACGGGCGATGGGCGCCGCGGCAATGGCCGTTGGTGTGCCCACGTTGCCCACGACGGCGAGCACGCCGTCCTCGTCAATCAGTCTGAGCATGTTGGGCACCGCCCTGGCCGGCTCGTAGCCGTCGTCGTAGACGACCAGCCGCAGCGGACGCCCCCCTACGCCGCCCTGTTCGTTGGCTTCGACGAAGCTGAGCTCCACGCCCAGCTTCATCTCCTGCCCCAGGTCGCCGGCCGGACCGCTGAGGGCCGTCGACATGCCGAACACCAGGGGAACCGCGGCGGGGTCGGGTTCGTGAGCTCTGAGCTGCGGCGCGCGCCCCGGCATCGCCAGGGCAGCGACGCAGCACGCCAGGCCGGCGGCCGGGCCGGTCCGGAGGGTCGGCAGCACGATCACAGGTCTCCCTCGCATCAGACAGATCCCGGCCCTGCAATCCCGGTCGCCGGCCCCGACCGGCAACGGGAACGCCACTCCGGCTCCGAGCTGAAGCCCCCCTGCCCGGAGTGTTATCGTGAGGGCCCCGGGCAACCCTGAGTTATCGCTGCGCGCCCCGGTCAGGTCCGAGAAAAGCGGACCGCCCGCGCCGCCGGGCGGGTGGCGCCCTGCCCACGATCAGCGCTGCGTACCATTGCCCCGCGGGCAGCCGCCCGGGTGCCGGCTGACAACTCCGTACAAAGTCGCGGCCCCCACGCCTTGACGGCCTACGACATCCGTAGTAGGTTAGCTACGACACATGTAGGAGGTTTTCCGGAACGAACCGCATGGCCACACGCGACTACGAAATCGGGGACGCCGAACTCGACGTGCTCCGCGTCCTCTGGGACGAGGGGCCGTCCACCGTCCGCGAGGTGATGACCCCTCTCCACGCCCGGGGCCGGCGGGTGGCCTACACCACGGTGCAGACCCTGCTCAACCGGCTCGAACTGAAGGGCTTCGTCAGCAGCGACAAGTCCGATCTGGCCTTCGTCTTCCGGGCCCGGCTGACGCGCGATCGCGTGCGGCGCTCGCGGGTCAACTCGCTGGTGGGCAAGCTCTACGACGGCGCCGCGGGGCCGCTGGTCCTGCACCTGATCAAGACGCGACGGCTCTCGGCGGAGGAGATCACCGAGCTGCAGAACCTGATCGAGAGACTGGATCCCGAAACTGACTGATCCCGCTGAGGGGGGCACACGGTGGAACCGTTGGCCGGCATGCTGACCGATCTGCTCTGGCGCAATGCCCTGGCCGTCGTGCCGCTGGCGTTGCTGGTGGCCGGCATCTGCCGGTGGATGCCCTGCCACGCCGGCACCCGCCACACCCTCTGGCTGGTCACGCTGCTGTGGCTGGGCGTCAGCCCGTTCCTGCCGGCCTATCCCGGCAGCTCGCGTGGCCCGGATGTTGCCGTTACACCTCCAGCCGGCGTGGCGGTGGCACCCGCGCCGCGGCCCCCTGAAACGGACTCACCGCCCGTCTCGGCCCCGAGTTCCGCTGAGCCGGCGGTCGGGCCGGCGCCGCGGGCCGGCGAGGCCGAGTTGTACATCAGCGACCGTGACCCACCCCCGGACCGCCTTGCGGATGCATCGGCCGGCAGCCCCGCGGCCACCAGTTCGGCGGAGCCGCAAACGCCGCCACCGCCGGACGAGGCCGACGCGGTGGCCTGGGCGGTCGCACCGGCCGCCCCGGCGGACGGTCAAGCGCCGGCCGCCCGCCTGGCCCCGGCCCCGATGCCCGAGCACGCCATCGAGACGCCTACCGCGGCAGGGGCATCCTGGGTCGCCCCAATCGTCCGATGGTCGAGCGGGGTCCCGGACCTGCTCAGCGGTCTGTTTGCCCTTCGAGACACGCTCGCCGGCCGCTCGCCGATCCCGGTCTGGCTGTGGCTGGCGGGCACCGGCGCGCTGGCAGCCGTGCAACTCCTGGCCGTCCTGGCCTTTCGTCGCCGGCTGCGGCGCACCGTGGCCGCTCCACCGGCCGTCAGCAACCTGGTCCGACAGGCGGCAGACCACATGGGCCTGCGAGGCCCGCCCTGCGTCCGGATGGCGGCCGGGCGTCTCTCACCCCTGGTCTGGTGTGGTCGCCAGCGGCTGCTGATTCTGCCCACCGTGCTCTGGCAGGAGCTGGACGACGTCGGCCGCCGCGCGGTGGTCTACCACGAACTCGCCCATCTGCGTCGCCGCGACCACTGGGTCCGATGGGCGGACCTGATCGTGGGCACGCTCTACTGGTGGCATCCGGTCGTGTGGTGGATTCGCGGCCGGTTGCGTGCCGAGGCAGAGTCCTGCTGCGACGCCTGGGTAACCTGGCTGCTGCCGCGAGGCCGGCGGGCGTATGCCGAGGCCTTGCTGACCACGCGACAGTTTGTTTCCGACCGGCCTGTCCTTTCGCCTGCCGTCGGGATGGGGGTCACCACCCGGCCCGCACGGCGCTTTGCAAGGAGAATCACCATGGTCATGACCAAGATGGAAACGCCCTGGCTCACCCGCAAAGGGATCGTGCTGGCGGCCGCGGTGGCCCTGGCCGGCTGGCTGGCCACCCCCGCCCAGTCCTGCCCGCCCAGGAAAAACTGCGAAAAGAAGTGCGACCACGCCGGCAAGAAGGTCAAGTGCGAGTCCGCCGACTCGGAGGACGGATGGGTCCGCGTCGAGGACGCTGGCGGGGCGCCGGTCCTCCTGGTCGGAGGAGGCCGCGGCGGAACCGGCCAGCACAAGAAGGAGCTGGTGCAGCGCATCGAGACGCTCGAGAAGCAGATCGCCCGCCTCAGTGAACAGATGGAGAAGATGAGCCGGGTGCTCGGCGGCACGCCTGCGGGCCTGCCACCCGCGCCCCAGCCTCCGCGCGCCCCTTCGGCCTGGACCGCGCCCGCCCCGGACAACGACCAGATCGTCATCCGTTCCTATGAGCTGCCCAAGGGCCAGCTCCAGGCGCTCACCTCGCTGATGGTGCGCCAGGACGTGCCCGTGCTGGTCAGCCCGGGCGACGACCACATCACCGTGCACGCCACCGAGGCCCACCACCAGATCTTCAAGGCCTTCGTCAACCTGATCAGCGGGAAGGAGACCGAGTGGCACGCTCCCGCGGCGGGGACCTTCTTCGGCGCCGCAGGCGAGTACCTCAAGAAAACCCCCAAGGCCAAGAAGATCAAGAGGGGCAAATACGCCAGCGGCCGGACCGAATACGAAGTCAAGAAGGCGGCGTTGAGGAAGAAGACCCGCGAGGCCCGGTCCGAAGCCCGGGAGGCTCGCTCCACGCTCCGGGCCGTGGAGCGCACGGCAATAGGCCTGGAACGTGAGGCAGCAGAGCTGCAGAAAAAGGCCGAACACCTCCGGCAGGAGGCCGGGGTCCTGCGCGGCGACATGGAAGACTCGACCGCGGGGAAGCGACAGGCCCTGAAGCAGAAGCTGAAGGCGGTGGAGCAGGCCATCAAGGAGATCGACCGGGCGATCGACAAGAGCCACCAGGCCATCCAGGAGCTGGCGGAGAAGACCGCGGTGCTCGAAGCGGAAGCAGCCGAGTGCGAGGCGCGGAGTGAGCAGCTCGAGGCGGAAATGGAGGAGTACGCCGCAGCGGGCACCCGGGATTGACCGCCGGTCCCTCCGGAGAAGCACAAGCCTGCCCCTCGCGCACCCCGCAGTGCGCTGCCCGTGTTGCCTGCAACACGCCTCCCACGACGGAACCACTGGCTCCGTCCACGGGGAACCCCTGAAGCTGCGGGCGTGTGCGGGGGGGCTTGGTCCATCGCCGGGGCGCGGTGGCCTGGCCCGGGGCCGCCAGCGGGAGGGGTGATGCCTGCCGCATCCCGAGGGGACTACGGGGCCAACGCGTCATCCATCGCCGAGCGGCACCGCCAGTCGAGGAGTCGGGGATATGCTTTACCCTGTGCGGATTCACCGGGCCTTGTTTCTGGTGCTGCTGGCGGGTGGCGTGGCGGCCGCAGCGGAGTTGCGTGACCCGGGCCCCGTGCCGGGCACGTCCGGTGATGGTGACGCCCCTTCGCGCGTGTACCACACCGCGAACGGCCTGCTGAACCGCGGGCTGTACGACCTGGCCGCTGCCGAGTACCGCCGGTTCCTCACGCAATATGCTGACCACGAGAAGGCCCCGGTGGCCCGGTACGGGCTGGCGGTCTGCCTGTTCCGCTCGCAACGGCACGACGCCGCGGCCGAGGAGCTCGCCCGGCTGGCGGACGACCGGACGCTGCCCTACGCCGCCGAGGTGGGCACCATGCTGGGTCGGTGCCGCCTGGCACTCGGCGAGCACCGGCAGGCCCTGGCGGCGTTCGATGGCGTGGTCCGCAAACATGCCGAGCACGAGCTGGCCGACGACGCGGCGGCCGGAGCCATCGAGGCACTGTACCTGCTGGGTGAGCACGCCGACGTGGCCCGCCGGGCGGAGGAGTTCGCCGGGAGCTGGCCGGCGAGCCCGCTCGGCCCGCAGGTGGCGTTTCATTGGGCGGGTGCCGACATGGGGCGCGGCCAGCACGGCCAAGCCGCCGAACGCTTCGCGAGCCTGCTGGCCGCCAAGCCCGCCCCGGAACTGGCCGACCGGGCCCGACTCCTCCGGGCTCAATGTCTCGAGCAGGTCGACCAGCTCGACGGTGCCGGCCGCGCATATCAGGAGTTGCTCGAGAGCGGCAACCTGCGATTCGCACCGGATGCCCTGGTCGGCCTGGCCCGCATCCGCCACCGCCAGGGCGAGCTGGACGCGGCGGCCCGGCTGCTGGATCGCTTCATCCAGCGGCACGGCGACAACGATCTGCTTGGCGCCGTCCACATGCAGCGCGGTCACCTCTGGTTCGAGCAGGAGGACTACCAGCAGGCCGAAAGCTCGTTCGAGGCCGCCGCCAGAGCCGGGTTTGACGTCCCGGACGAGGTCGCCTACTGGGTCGCCAAGTGCCGCCTGCGGCTCGGCGAGACCGACGAGGCGGCCCGCCGGCTCCGCAGGCTGGCGGGTCGAAGCGACTCGCCCCTGGCGGCCGAGGCGCTGTACGACCGGGCCGTGGCCCTGCTGCGCTCGGGCCGCGAGCGGAAGGCCGAGCAAGCCCTGGGCGAGTTCCTCACCGCGGCCGCCGATCACCCCCTGGCGCCCGAAGCGCTCTACCTGCTGGCCACCTGCGCCCACCGGGCGGGCCGCTATGACCGGAGCGGCGAGTACTGCCGCACGTTCCTCGGCCGGCACCCGGAACATGGACGGGGGAACGAGATCGCCTTCCTGGCGGCCGAAAACGACTATCTCGCCGGCGACCTCTCCGCGGCGGCGAACGGCTTCGAGAAGTTCGTCCGGCAACACCCCGACAGCCCGCGGGCCCCCGTCGCCACCTTCCGGGTCGGCATGTGTGCCTATCGCCAGGGTCAGTCGGCGAGGGCCGCGGAGTGGCTGCAGCGTCTCGATCTGGCGGGTGAGGTCCCCGAGTTCTTCCTCCCGGCCGTCTTCGCCCTCGGCGAGATCGCATGCCAGGCCGGCGAGTGGAAGACAGCCGAGCAATGGCTGGGTCGCTACCTGGAACAAACGACCGACGTGTCACTGCGTGACCATGCGCTCTTCAAGCTCGCGTTCGCCCGCCAGCAGCAGGAACGCTTCGTCGAGGCGCTTGAAGCGTACGACGAGTTGCTGGGCAGCACCGGCGGCGGAACATTCGCCCTGCGGGCGACGTTCGAGCGTGGCCAGGTATTGATGAAGCTGGAGCAGTGGTCGGAAGCGGGGGCGGCGTTCCGAGCCGTCCTGGCCGGAGAAGGCGCCGAGGAGTTCGCCGGCTACGCCCACTACCAGCTCGGCACGCTCGCCCTGCGGGCGGGCGACTACCCCGCCGCGGCGCGGCAGTTTGAGCGGGCCACCGGCCGGCTGGCCGATCCCGATGCCCAGGCGGAGGCGTGGTTCCAGTTGGGCGAAGCCCTCATGGCCTCGCAGCGCTACGCCGAGGCGGAGCAGGCCTTCTGCTCACTGATCGAGCGTTTCGGCGATCACGAGCGTGCCCGCGAGGCCGAGGCCCGGCAGGCCCTGGCCCTGGCCCGCCAGGACCGTACGGCCGACGCAGTCCAGGCGGTCAGGCGGCTGGAGCGGCGGGGTGCCGGAGAGCTGGACCCGGGCGTGTGGGCGACCCTGCAATACGAGAAGGCCTGGTCGCTCCAGCAGGAGGGCGACGTGCAGGCGGCCGCCGGCATCTACGACCGCCTGCGCACGGACGCCGCGGCCGATCCGCAGCTCCGCAGCCACGCGACGCTCGCCCTGGCGGAGATTCACGCGGCCGCCGATCGGCACGAAGCGGCCGCAGAGCTGTTGCGGCCGATGTTCGCGGATGACGGGGCCCGGGCAGCGTTGACGCCGCCCGTGAAGGAGCAGGCGCTCTTTCGCCTGGCGATCTGCGAGTTCAAGACCGAGCGATTCGACGACGCGGTTCGGCGGTTGGAGTCCTTCCTGACGGAGTTTCCCGAGAGCACCATGACGCCAGCCGCCCTGCTGTACTGCGGCGAGTCCCTCTACACGCTCGGCAGGCACGAACAAGCCGCCGAACACCTCGGGCGGCTGGTGAGCGCGTTCCCGCAGCAGGACGCCGTCGTGGCCCCGGGGCTGCTCCGGCTGGGCGAGTGCCTGGCGGCGCTGCAGCACTGGTCGCGGAGTGAACGGGTGCTGTCTCAGTATCTCGAGCGGTTCGGCGACCACGAGCACTGGTTTGCGGCCCAGTTTGGCATCGGCTGGGCGCGGGAGAACCAGGGCCGGTATTCGGAAGCGATGGCGGCGTACGGCCCGGTGACGGCGCGGCACCAGGGCCCGACCGCCGCCCGGGCCCAGTTCCAGATCGGCGAATGTCTCTTCGCGGAGGAGAAGTACGAGGAGGCGGTCCGCGAGCTGTTGAAGGTGGACATCCTGTACGCCTATCCCGAGTGGAGCGCCGCGGCGCTCTACGAGGCGGGGCGCTGTTTCGAGAAGCTGCAGCAGCACGCCCAGGCCCGCCGGCAGTTCGAGGCGGTGGCGGCCGGGCACCCCGAATCGAAGTGGGCGGTGATGGCCAACGAACGCCTGGGCGCCCTGTCGCAGGCGGCGTCGCTGCCCGGCAGGTAGACAGAAGCAGTGTGGCGCCGGTCGCGCGCGGCACCGGTTTCCAGCCGGTGAGAGCAAGACGGCAGAGGAGCCCGACCAGTGACTCTGACAACGGCATGGTGGAGCGCAGCAGTTCTTGCACAAACCGGGTTCGGGCAAGCCGCCGAGGCGGGCGCTCCGACCGCCACGCAGGTCGGATCCGTGTGGGACTTCCTGATCAAGGGCGGCCCCATGATGATCCCCATCGGGCTGTGCTCGCTGGTGGCCTTGGCGGTGATCGTCGAGCGGCTGGTCACCCTGCGCCGGGCGAGCGTGATCCCGCCCGGCTTTCTGGAGGGAGTGCGCAGCCGATTCCGCGAGTCACCCGACGACCCGGACGAGGCCATGCAATACTGCCGCGAGGACGGCAGCCCGATCGCCAACATCTTCCTGGCCGGGCTCAAGAAACTGGGGACCGGCGCGCCACAGCGTGACAAGGCGGTCGAGGAGGCGGGCGCCCGCGAGCTGTTCAACCTGCGGAAGTACCTGCGGATGCTCTCGGTCGTGGCGGCCCTGGCGCCGGTGATGGGATTGCTCGGCACGGTGTTCGGCATGATCAAGGCGTTTCAGACGGTGGCTGTCTCCGGCGAGGCCCTGGGCAAGACCGAGCTGCTGGCCCGCGGCATCTACGAGGCCCTGATCACGACGGCGGCCGGACTGATGCTGGCCATCCCCGTGCTGGTGGCTTTTCATTGGCTCAGCGCCCGGATCGAGCGGCTGCTGCACGAAATGGACCGCATCACGGTGGACTTCTTCGACGAGGAAGTTCTGCCGGCCATCGAGGAGTCCCGCGGCGACCCCGGCCCCAGGCTCGCCGGCCGCGCAGTCGAGGCCAGTGAACGCGAAACAGCCGCCGCCCCGGCGTAGCGGCTGACCTCCGAGTCGGCCGCCCCTCAGAGCCGCGCGGCGCCCGCCCGCGGACCGGCCGTCGCGAGGGTCGCATCCCTCGCCACGACGCCGCGGCGCCGGCCCCGGGTCGCGAGGTGCGGGCGAGCGAAGCTTCTGGAGGGGGCGACGCCATCGCAGAGCTGACGACGAGAATACCGGCGGTTGGTCCGCCCAGCCGCTTGCGGTGCCGGAGGCATTCAATGGCCGCCCCGGTCCGCGGGCTCGTCCCGGCGCGCCGGGACGGCTCTGACCGTGGCGGGCGGGCCCGAGCTCGCCGGGCGATGGCATCGGATCAGAGGAGGTCGGCATGCTGCTGAAAACCGAACCCCTGCGGGCATCCACGTCGATCGAGCTGACGCCCATGATCGACATGGTCTTCCTGCTGCTCATCTTCTTCCTCGCGGCCACCACCATCAGCCAGAAGCAGGTGAAAAAGGACATCGAGTTGGCCACGGCGAAGAAGTTCTCGCCCCTCTCGGCGCCCAGCCGCGACATTGTCATCAACATCACCAAAGGCGAAGAGAACAACCTGATCGTGATGGGAAAGGCGTACAACGAGCGGGAACTCGTTGACATGCTTAAGAAGCAGAGCGTCGGCGGAAAGCCGCCGAGAGT
>Ga0180432_10003306_pt1 | contig 23198 bp, 19 predicted proteins | sample SS_ome_10_FD_132414 | JGI IMG/M metagenome (GOLD analysis project Ga0180432, IMG submission 132414) | Hypersaline lake sediment archaeal communities from the Salton Sea, California, USA - SS_1_MS_2 metaG | ecosystem: Environmental > Aquatic > Non-marine Saline and Alkaline > Hypersaline >... | reverse complement strand
CCTCGAGCTCGACAAACGCTCCGTAGTCGGTAATGCTGACCACTTTACCATTGATTTTCATTCCGACAGGATATTTTTCCTCGGCGGTGTCCCATGGATCGGGTGTGATTTGCTTCAACCCCAAGCTGACGCGCTCGGATTCCCGATCAAACTTCAACACGACGACCTTAATCTCCTGCCCCATCTTCAGCAGATCGGCTGGATGTTTGATGCGTCCCCAGCTCATATCCGTTATGTGAAGAAGCCCATCGATTCCGCCAAGGTCTATGAATGCGCCGTAATCCACAACGTTTTTCACCAGACCCGGCATTATACGGCCCTTTTCGATCATATCCAGCGTTTTTTCTCGTTTTTCCAAGCGATCTTTTTCAAGCACGGTGCGCCGGCTGACAACGACATTGCCGCGGCGCTGGTTGAATTTCAATATCTCGAACCGACCTTTGGTGCCGATGAAAGCGTCATGATTTCGAATAGGTCTCAGGTCCAGTTGAGAACCCGGCAAGAAAGCCCTGACACCAATGTCCACGGTCATGCCGCCCTTCACCTTTCCTACAATTGTGCCCTCGACCGGGGTATGAGATTCGTATAACTTCTCGACTTCTTCCCATACCCTGACTTTGTCGGCTTTTTCTTTGCTCAATAGGATTATACCGTTTTCATCTTCCCGCCGTTCAATAAGAACATCTATCTCGTCAGAGGGTTCGACGGTAACATTACCGTCCCGGTCCAGGAATTCGGATATGGGCACTTGTCCTTCGGACTTGTACCCGATATCCACCATCACGTTTTCTTTTCCAACACGAATGACGGTACCCTGAATTATCTCACCCTCTTTGGGTTGGCGAAATGAATCTTCGACAAGCTTTTCGAAGTTCTCCATTGAGGGAGTTTCTGCGTCCTTGGGTGTTTTTTCCCCTTCGGGTTCGGTTGCAGAGTCCGCTTCCTCTTCTTCCGTCAGGTCTTTCCCTTCAGGTTCAGGCGGAGAGTCCGCTTCCTTCTTTTCCGTCAGGTCTTTCCCTTCGAGTTCGGGCGGGGAGTCCGCTTCCTCCTCGCTTTTTTGTTCCGGTTCCGGTTCCGGTTCCGGTTCCCTCTCTTCCTTGACGGATTCCTCGACCTGGTTGGATGCTTGCTCAGTGGCTTCTTTTTCCTCGGGAACGGTTTCCACTTCAGAGGTTTGCGGTTTGGTTACCAATTCTTTTTCGTTGTTGTTTTCGTTTTCCATAAATCCTCACTTCTCCAATTTTCTATACGTTTTCCCTATGGGGATTATCGCCCTCTATCACGACCACCACCTTGTTCAGTACGGCCTCGATGTCCATGTTGGTGGTGTCTATTCTCAAGGCATCCGGCGCAAGTTTAAGCGGTGCGATTTCTCGTTCTTTGTCCTGCTTGTCCCTTTTGAGCACTTCATCAAGCACCGCTTTATCGTCAACGTTTATGCCTCGCAATTGAAGTTCTTTGGCACGGCGGCGGGCTCGCTCCGAAGGGTCGGCATCGATGAATATCTTCACCTCGGCCTGAGGCAATACAACTGTGCCAATATCCCTTCCTTCCATCACCACGCCTCCGCCTTCGGCCATTTTGCGCTGCAATTCAACCATGCGCGCGCGCACCGCCGGAGATCTCGAATAGGTGCTTGCCGCCATGCCGGCTTTCTCTGTTCGTATTTCGTCCGTCACATCTTCCCCGTCAAGGTGGACGCGGCCTTCCGACTTATCGGGTCTGAATATTATTTCCACCCTCATCATCAATACTTTCAACCCGGCTTCATCATCCGGTGCGACGCATGCTCTCGTTGCGGCGAGTGCAGCGGCGCGATACATGGCGCCGGTGTCCACGTAAATGTAATCCAGCCGCTTAGCCAACAGCCGCGCCACCGTGCTCTTGCCGCTACCCGCCGGCCCATCTATGGCCACAGCGGGGCGTCTCAAGACACGGTCACCTCCTTCAGCAGGCGCTCGAAGTCAGGGAAAGATGTTGCTATACAGTCGGTATTTAGTATAGCGGTTTTCCCTTCAGCGCCCAATGCCGCCACTGCCAGCGCCATCGCAATGCGATGATCGCCGTGGCTGTCCACTTCAACTCCCTTTAACGGTCTACCACCGTGTATTATCATACCGTCCGGCTTCTCTTCGATGCCGGCTCCCATTTTGGTCAGTTCCTTTGTTATCGAAGCTATTCGGTCACTTTCCTTTACGCGAAGTTCTTCGGCCTCCGCGATGACGGTATCACCTTGGGCATAAGCGGCTGCAACGGCCAGGACGGGGAACTCGTCAATAGCTCTAACCACTCGCCCTCCTCTTACCTCGCAACCCACAAGAGAACCGGGATGAACCACCAGATCCGCCCGTGGCTCGCCGCCGGACTGCTTGAGATTCTTTTCTTCGATATTTGCTCCCATATCTCTTAAAATATCCAGTATGCCCGTTCTCGTGGGGTTGACGCCCACGTTACGGACGGTAAGCTTCGCTCCGGGAGCCACGAGAGCCGCCACGATAAAAAATGCGGCACTTGAAATATCTCCCGGAACGAATATTTCCCGCCCCTCGAGCCGTTCTCCTTTACCACCCTTTATTCCTATCCAGCCGTCTTCTTGGTGATTTGTCGCCGCCCCGAACTCCTCGAGCATAAGCTCGGTGTGGTCTCTCGCCGGGCCGGGTTCTCGAATCCATGTTTCACCTTCGGCCCACAACCCTGCCAAGAGCAGCGCGCTTTTCAATTGCGCACTGGCTACCGGTAGTTCGTACTTTATCCCATTCAAGCTCGCGCCGCGAATGGCAAGGGGCGCATAGTCGCCTTGACCCCTGCCGTCAATTCGCGCGCCCATTTTCCGCAATGGCTCGGTCACGCGGCCCATGGGACGAGAACTAAGTGAGGCGTCACCCGTAAGAACAACAAACATATCAATCCCGGAAAACAGGCCGGCAAGCAATCTCATCCCCGTGCCTGAGTTTCCCAGGTCAATTGGGAACAAAGGTTCCTTTAGGCCATCTCTCCCTCGACCCATGATAATGATACAATCATCTTCCCGGCGCCACTCGACACCGCAATTCTCGAACGCACCAAGTGTGCGAAGCGTATCTTCTCCTTCCAGGAAACCGTTTATTCGAGTTTCCCCTTTGGAGATAGCGCCCAGTATGACCGAGCGGTGAGAAATAGATTTATCGCCTGGGACCAGAATATTCCCCGCCACTGTCTTTTTACCTTGAATTTTCAAACTTGTCAACGACTTGTCTTTTTCCCTCCGGTTTCCTCCTTTAATCGGCGGGCTTTCTCAAGCCTGTTTCTCAAGCCTTCGCCGTTCCGATTTTCTATTAATTTTTGCATCTCATCAAGGCTTCCAGTGAATTTACCGATCATTTCAATTAAGTTCGATGGGTTCATCAGGAATATATCGCGCCACATATCCGGGCTCGATGCGGCGATTCTTGTAAAGTCATGAAACCCTCCCGCCGTGAAATCCAGCACGTTCGGATCGGTATTCTTTACGTTCATCAAAGTCTCGACCAGGGCGTATGCCACGATGTGTGGCAGGTGACTGGTGGTTGCAAGCAGTCTGTCATGGCGGTGCGGATCCATTTCCACCACTTGCATTCCCATCGCTTCCCACAAACCCCGAACGGACGCCAAGGCTTCCGGGTCGGTCTTTTTTGTCGGAGTGAGTATGCATTGTTTGCCTTTGAACAGCCCTTCAACGGCGGCCTCGGGTCCGAAATGTTCACTGCCCGCCACCGGGTGACCCGGCACGAACCGGGAAGGGTAGGGGAGTATGTTCTCAATGCTTTCCACTATCCGGCCTTTGACGCTTCCCACGTCAGTCACTATCGTTTCGCTTTTCAGAGCGGGAGCAATGGCTTCGGCTATTTTTTCCATCGCCACCACGGGCACTGCCAGCACCACCAGGTTGGCGCCTCGGACGCACTCGACAACATCGAGAGTCGCGCTGTCGGCTATTCCTCTTTCGAGTGCCGTATCGAGCGTCTCGGTACGGCGACTTGATGCAACCACGTGCCCGAAAAGACCCTTGTTCTTGCCCTCAAGCGCCAGCGACCCTCCGATAAGCCCGGCGCCGAGCAGCGAAACGCGATTAAACCGAGACATCCCGCCCAAGCACCTCACCGAGAGTTTTGATGAACTTAACGTTCTCTTCCCGCGTGCCGATTGTAACCCTTATGTATTCAGGGTACCCATACTCGGTCATAGCCCTGACTATCACTCCTTTGGGCAGCAGTTTCTGAAAAACTTCCATCCCGGGCCGCTCGACATTTATCAGGAGGAAGTTCGCCACGCTTGGTACCCATGTCAAGTCCATGGCCTTAAGTTTTTCCTTGACGAAGGCCATGCCGACTTTGTTGGTCTCGATCACCAATTTCCGGTGTTCCGTATCGTCAAGCGCCGCAGTGGCGGCTATTTGAGCGATTGCGTTAACATTGAAGGGTTGCCGTACCCTGTTCATGTACTCGATGATTCTTTCGTTAGCCACACCGTATCCGATGCGCAACCCCGCCAAACCGTGTAGCTTGCTGAAAGTCCGCGCTATAAGCACGGGCCGATCCAGATATTTTAAGCTGTCCGGATAAGACGGATCTTGTACGTACTCGACATACGCTTCGTCAATTACGAGTAAACACTTGTCGGGGAGAGCGTCGATGAGCGCTTCGACTTCCTCGCCGGTGTTGAAAGTTCCGGTCGGGTTGTTGGGATTTGCGACGAACACCAGCCTGGTGTCGGGTTCAATAGCTTTGGCTATGGCTTCGAGGTCGTGAGTGAAGCCCTTCATCGGAACGGCGATTCCTCGTCCTCCCGCCGCCCTGGTGACCAGCATATATACCACAAAAGCGTGCTCGCTGAACACCACCGATTCGCCGGGACCGAGGTATGTGCGAAGCATCAACTCGAGTATTTCGTTAGACCCGTTACCGATAATGAGGTTGGTGGGCTTGACGCCGAGTTTTTCGGCCAGCCGATCTTTGAGGACGGTAGCGTTGCCGTCGGGATAGCGGTTCAGGTTGGACAATGCCTCCTTTATCGCCTCGACGGCCTTAGGACTGGGGCCGATCGGGTTTTCGTTGCTGGCAACCTTGACACTGTCGGTTATTCCGAGTTCCCGCTCGAGTTCCTCCATGGGCTTGCCTGGTTTGTATGGAATAAGCCCCTTAATCCCTTCGCCGACCATTTCCTCGATGTTTTTCAACATGTTTGTTGATTTCCTCCTAAAGTTTTTGAAAACCTCATTCTCTGGGATAACTTCCCAGAACCTTTATAAAAAGACAAAGGGGCGCCACTTTCTTGATTGTTTCTTGTATGGTGGCGTCTTTCTCATGTCCGTCTACGTCTATGAAGAACAAGTATTCCCACGCCTTGTGTTTCAGCGGCCTCGATTCGATCTTTGAAAGGTTCAGACCTTTGTCTGCGAAAGGTTTGAGAGCCTTGAACAGGATTCCCGGTTCGTCTTTGAGGCTTAGCAGCATGCTGGTTCGGTCACTGCCGGTAGGTTCGGTTTTGTCTCGGCCGATGATGAGGAACCGTGTAAAATTATGCCTGTAATCTTCGATCCGCTCGGCTACAACAATCAGCCCGTATGTTTCTCCGGCGAGTTTACCCGCAATTGCGCCCCCCTGCGGGTCGCCTTTGGCTTTGCGTGCAGCCTCGGCAGTGCTCGAAACCTCGACTATCTCGACATCAAGCAGGTTTGTTCGTATCCATCCCCAGGACTGCGCCACGGCCTGCGGGTGTGAGTAGATGCGCTTTATCCTGCCGATCTTTCCGCTTTTCGAGTACAGGTTATGACTGATGCGCAACTCCACCTCGCTGGTAATAAGGAGTTCCGAGTCGACGAAGTTATCGAGCGTTTCGCCAACGGTTCCTCCGGTGGAATTCTCGATTGGCACCACGCCGTAATCGCACCTGCCGCGCTCGACCGCGTCGAAAACCTCCTCAGTGGCCCTCATTGAATGATAATTGGCACGGTGGCCGAAATGCTGCCGTGCGGCAAGATAAGTGAAAGTGCCCTCCGGACCAAGATAGGCCACCTGAAGGCCGATCTCGAGAGAACGGCACGCCGAAATGATTTCCATGAATACCGGAGCTATGCTCTGAGAGGGAAACGGCCCGGGATTGATTTCCTTCAGGTGCCCGAGTATAAGCCTTTCTCGATCCGGCCTGTATAATGCCGTTCGAGACGGCTTGCCCGCCTCCAGGCGACTTTTGGCGTCTCCCACCTTCCGTACGATGCTCGCGCGGCGGTTGAGAAGTTTGAGAACCTTTTCGTCAATATCGTCGATCTTCGCCCGAAGCTTTTCTATTTCTTCCTCTAAATCCCTCCCTTTTTGGGAACTCATAGTAGAGAAAGTCTAACTCAGGCAATGGAAATTCGCAACGACCCCATTTGGTTTGTAAAGCAGCGTTATATTTTGGTTATTCAGTTTCAGGTTTCATGCTCCGAGTTTCAGGTTGACGAGCGTGACCCCGTCGCCGCCGCGCTCGATGCCGGCCGGTTTCCACGAGGCCACATAGGGAGATTTTTCCAAGTGATTCCTTATAAATTTCTTGAGCGTACCTGTACCGTGACCGTGGATGATCTCAACCTGGGCAATATTCGCTATCGCCGACTTGTCGAGGAATCGGTCAACTTCATCCAGGGCGTCATCCGTTCTGAATCCGCGCAGGTCGAGGCTGATCGATGGCGCGTGTTCTGAAACGGACACGCCTACATTCGAGCCTGGAGCCGCAGGGGCGACTCGGACGGGCCGTATGGCCGGCTGGTTGCCGTTGAGCCTTGAGCCTTGAGCATTTAATTCGGAAGGGACGAGAAGGTTTTCGACGGGCACGACCATCGGCGCCTGCCCGATCCTCACCCTCACCTTGTTTTTTCCCGCAGCGTCATCAATTAGCACGCCCGTGACGCCCAAGTGCGCCACTACCACCTCGTCACCGGCCTTCAGGTTTTCCGGGGCTGCCGGTTCGCCCTGCGCCGGAATTAAATCGCTGTACTTATCTTCAAGTCCGCTCAGTTTCTTGCGAGCATGATCGGCAGCCTTACCCGATTTCTCGCGATTAAGAGATGCCATTATTTCCTTTATTTCATTTCGAGCGTTCTCGATTTCATCAGCCACTCTTTTTTTCACATTGCGTCGGAAGTTGCGTTCTTGTTCCTTGAGTTTTTCGCGGAGACTCGTTTGCTCGATCTTCTTATCTTCGAGAGATTTCAATAAAACTTCAAAGTCGCGTTGTTGCGAGTCCAGTATGCTTCGATCCTTTTCAAGTGATGCCAAAAGTTCTTCGATGCGCAAATCGGAATCATCGATCAGCTCGTGAGCGCGCTTGATTACGGAAGTTTCCATTCCCAGTCTGCCGGCGATCTCAAGCGCGGAGCTTCGGCCCGGAACTCCTTGAATAAGGCGGTATGTGGGCTTTAGTGAAACGCTGTCGAATTCAACACCTGCGTTATCAAAACCGGAATGCGCCCGGGCGTATGCCTTAAGTTGCGTATAATGTGTGGTAGCGACGATTTTCGCTCCCTGCTCGGCCAGGTGGTGAAGAATGGCCTCGGCAAGAGCCGATCCCTCGTTAGGGTCGGTGCTTGTGACAAGTTCGTCCAATAGCACAATCGATCCGTGCCGGGCGTTTTCGAGTATACCGATAATATTAAGGATATGTCCACTAAAAGTAGACAAATGCTCCTCGATATTCTGCTCGTCTCCGATATCGGCCCACACATCCGTAAAAACCGCCATTTCGCTCTCGGGATCGGTGGGTATGAGCATTCCGGCCCTCGCCATGAGTGCGCACAGGCCGATGGTTTTCAGCATTACGGTTTTGCCGCCGGTGTTTGCGCCCGATATGACGAGCGCATCGAGTTCCCTGTCTATTGAAAGGTCGTTGGGTACCACTTCTTCCGGCTGAAGCACCAGGTGTGGGTGCTTGACGTTACGTAGATTTATCACCCCAAGACCGTTTAGCTCGGGAACGGATGCGTCCAGCTCAAGGGCCAGACGGGCTTTAGCATAAATTACATCCAGCTCGGTGAGTATTTCAAGGTCGATCCGCAACTTGTCGGTTGCGGAAGCGACCATCTCCACGAGTTCTCTCACTATCCTCTCGACTTCCTGGTCGACTTCGAGCTCCGCCATTTTAAGACGGTTGTTCGCGTCTATAAATTCGCGCGGCTCGATGTAAAGCGTTTGCCCCGACTGCGAGCTGTCGTGCACAATCCCCTCGATATGTGGCCGGTGCTCGGTTTTCACCGGCAGCACGTACCGGTTACCGCGCTGCGTGTAGTAATCGTCCTGGAGGTAAGAAGTGATGTGCTCGCGGTGCATAAACTCCTCGATGCGAGTCACAACGACGGCGCGTTTATCCCTTAAGCTTTGCAGCCTTCTTTTCAACTCGGGGGTAGCGTTTTCTTTTATCCTGCCGGCGTCGTCTACCGCGCGAGCAACTGCGAATTTCAGGTCCGCCAGTTCTTCGATGGATTGAGCCCTTTCCCAGAGCAGTGGGCATTGCATACGCAGGTTCTTGAAGAATCCTCGAGCCAACCGGGCCAGCTCGAGCAGCGAAGCGATTTCGTGGAGTTCTTCCGGTTTTACGGTCGAGCCCTTCGAGCATCGAAACGCGATGTCTTCGACATCCTCGAAGCGGCCCAGCGGTACCGAGCCGCCGTCTCGTAAAAGCTCGACCATCTCGGCGGTTTCATCGATAGCCCTTCGGGCGCCCTGAAGAGTGGAAGCAAGGTGAATTTCGCGGCAGGCTTGCTCGCCTCGATGGCTCAGCGCGCGCTCGGCGAGCCGATCCAGCAATCGAGGCCATTCGAGCGCTTCAAGCGACTTCGCTCGAAGATCGGCGGAAAAGACTTCCATTACATGTTCAAGGCTATCATCGCTTACCGACGCCGTCAACGATTCGGTAGCATAGATACGATAGATTGGCGGTCGGTGGTTGACAGATTTCAAGCCATGTCGTTATATTAGCCGAAGAGAACTTGATAAAGTGGCCGCTTGATTGGCTTGGTGGAGAGAAAATGATAGTTCTGGCTATTGCAAACCAGAAGGGGGGAGTGGGCAAGACCACTACTGCGATCAACCTCGGCGCGGGTCTCGCGCTTGAGGGGTACAAATGCCTCTTGGTGGACCTTGATATTCAGGCGAGCGCCACAAAAGGGTTGGTGGGGGAAATTAAACCCGAGGCGCCGAGTACGACCGAGGTACTGCTCGATTCGACGCCTTTATCCGATGTGATAATTCCTACCGGCACTGAAAGGTTATTTCTGGCGCCGGCGCGGGAAACGTTGGCCGCCGCCGAACCGAAACTGGCGAGAAAGAAAAACGGAGAGATACTTCTCCACCCGGCCGTGCGCGATCCGGCGCTACGGCGATATTCCTTCGTTATTATAGACACCGCGCCATACCTCGGACTGGTGACTCTAAACGCTCTTTTGGCGTGCCATCGCATTATCATCCCGGTGACTCCGGAATATCTCCCGCTTCTCGGCTTGAAACTCTTGCGGCAAACTATCGAGGAACTCAGAGCGGAGCATAAGGCCCGATTCAAGGTGATAGGCTACCTTCTCACCATGTACGATCCAAGGGAACGGATTACCATGGAAGCGGAGAAGCTCCTTCGCGATGCTTTTGGTGAGGAGGTGTTCCCCAGGCCGATACGTATAAACACTAAACTCAAAGCGGCTCCAGCGCAGCATAAAACAGCTTTTCAGTATGAAGGGCAAAACGGAAGAGGGGCGGAGGATTACAGGGAGTTCACCCTCGAGGTACTGAAAAGGCTCGGCGAGAGGGGGTAGAGATGGAAACCAAGATTCTGCCGTCCGATCTGTTTGGAACCGAAGTTTCCGGAAAAAATCCGGCAAGGAAAAAGCCCGTGGCAAAATCCTCGGGGCGAAAGAAGCTGTCCGCCTCCAAAAAGTTAAAATCCGTCGCAAAGACAAAAACAAAGAGCAAAAGCGGCAAAAAGGCAGCCGCTCCGAAAAAAGCCGAAGTTAAAGCTAAAAGTGTAAAAATATCCAAGCCGGTCGAAAAGAAAGCCAAAAACTCAAAGAAAAAGAAGCCCATAAAAAAGAAAATCACCACCGCTAAAGCGGTAACCAAAAAGCCTGCTACGAAACGGAAAAAAGCGGTGAAAAAAACCACTCCCCCCAAAAAACGCGTTGCTGCCGGAAAACAGAAAGCAAAAAAGACTACCGCGCCGAAAAAGCGCGTTTCGTACAAAAAACCAAAAATAAAAAAGACCCCTCCGTCTGTTGGAAAGGAAAAGTTCATTGGGGCCGACGAGGCGGTTGAATATTATGAAGAAGAGCCTAGGGTGCCGTGCCCTGCGTGCGGTGAACCGGTTCACCCTCAGGCCAGAGTTTGTATACATTGCGGCGCCCCGTATATTACCTGTCCGTATTGTGGCAAAGAGAGCGCGGCGTTGTACGATCCGAAAATGGCCACCGAGCAGCGCCTGAATAAAATATTCAAGCAATATACTCTTTTCAGCCTCGCGTTGCCTGCCATGCCCATGCAGCCGATTATGAATTGTTCCAGTTGCCGGGGGAAATTGATACTTTGCGAGGAATGCCGCACGCCGATGAAGGTCGGCGCCCGAAGTTGCCCTTCCTGCGGTTTCAATGTGCGCCGCACGAAGCTTCTTATAAATCCCTTCAGCCTGTTCGATGCCGTATTCCGGCGGCCGGATATAGGCAAATCAATGCAGCGCGCCCTCGGGGATGTTTTAAGATCGTTGAGTGAGTGGTAGCGGCCGAGTTGATTTTCAATTTTTTCCAGGGAGATATTTTCTCGAACGAAACCGTAAAGGATGCGGTACGTGCAGCATTGACAGACATCGGCGCTGCAGAGCGGGAAGGCATCTTTGTGAGGGTCAGGGAATATCCTCTCAAGGGTCGAACGGCGTGGCGGATGAACCTTCCGGGAGGGAAAAGTGTTTTTGTAAAACTCGATGAGTTGGGCAGGAGCGGCAAGTGGTACCACCGGTTTTACCTGCTTCATCCATTTGCACAAGAGGCGAGAATGTTGGTGCGGTTACGGGGGGCGTACCTGAAGGTTCCTCAACCCTTGTTAACGGCATATGAACCGGGGCGGTTTTTCCCGCGGAAGGTTTTTTTGGTTACCGAGGCATTGGACGATTACGAGCCGCTAGGGGTGACGATCAATCGCCATGGTGACAACGCTTCCGATATACCGAAAGAATTGAGCGATGATCTGCCGATTGTTCTGGCGCAATTTTTAGCAAAGTTGCATAAAATGGGATTCTTTCATCGTGGATTGCAAGGCGACCACATGCTTTGGCGCATGGATTCGGCCGGCATCCAGTGGGCGATGGTGGATCTCGAAGGCGCTTTCCTGAGGAGACCGTTTCCCATGTGGTACAGGATCAAGAGCCTTTACATGATCGGTAGGCATCTGCTTGCGAATTACTTACCGGAAGCATCGGTAAATTTTATTAGTGAATATCACCGGCTGAGCTTCAAAAAAGACGACCCGGCATCGTTTATAAGAACCGTGTTGATGTATGCCGCATTCCGGCAGGAAAACCGCGCGCTGAGTGCAAAATCCGACAAAACTATCATGGACCGCCTGCGATTCGCCCGACGCCACTGGCGCATTCCGATTTTTCGGTTGTGGTTCGGTTTTTAGTAAGCGCTGCACTTACTCTATCCGGAATATCTTTGTATTGAACTGAACTCCGCCCGGTGTTACTCTCACAAACGATTGTTCATTTAACTAAAGAGTCGGCATTTTTTTCGGAGGAAATGATGACCAAAGTTCGAACCAGATTTGCGCCCAGTCCCACCGGTCACCTTCACATCGGTGGGTCGAGAACGGCGTTGTTTTGTTGGCTTTATGCACGTCACCGCGGCGGCGCCTTTATTTTAAGAATAGACGATACGGACAGGGAACGAAGTTCGGAGGAGATGGAAGCGGCCATTCTCGATGGGCTCGAATGGCTGGGTCTGAAGTGGGACGAGGGACCTTATTACCAATCCCAACGTCTCGAGCTTTATAGCGAAGCAATCGAGAAACTTTGGGAAGCCGGCCACCTATATCGATGTAACTGCTCGCCGGAAGTGTTGGAATCCAAGCGCAAGACCGCACTGGCAGCAGGAGAAATGGTCCGATACGACGGCACGTGCCGTAATCGCGATGACATATCGCCGGACGAGCCGCATGTGCTGCGATTTCGATCTCCTCAGGCCGGTGAAACGGTTATCGACGATGCCATCCAGGGCCGGGTGGTTTTTTCAAACTCGGAATTGGACGATTTGGTAGTTAGACGCACCGACGGGTCGTTTACGTACAATTTTTCCTCCGTGGTTGACGATATAGATATGAAAATCAGCCGGGTAATACGAGGTACCGACCATCTCAACAACACTCATCGGCAAATACCCATATTCAAAGCCCTGGGCGCCGAGCCGCCCGCATTTGCGCATATGGCTCTTACTCTCGGGCCCGATAAAACCAAATTGTCCAAGCGCCACGGCGACACCGCACTGTTGGCGTATCGAGACAAGGGGTTCCTTGCCGAAGCGATGGTTAATTACATGGTTCGGTTGGGCTGGAGCCATGGGGACAAGGAAATTTTTACTATCGAGGAACTTATCGAGCTATTTGACCTGGACGGCTGTGGCAAAGCTCCGGGTATATTCGATGTTGCAAAACTGACGTGGGTGAATGAACAACACATGCAACGCAAAAGTCCGGCTGATCTGGCCGAATTGCTTGTTCCGTTTCTGGAAAAACGCAATATTCGGATCGACATCGCCGATGCGCGCCTCGAGTTTATCGCGGCAAGTATGCAAAAGCGCGCTAAAACTCTGGTGGAAATGGCCGCCGGATCGGAATTTTATTTTATAGCGCCGGAAAGTTATGACGAAAAGGCGGCACGGAAAAATCTGAAGGAAAAAGCGCTTGATGTGCTTGAGGCGCTATCGGCTAGGCTATCCGGGGATACGCTTGATAAGGAAAAGGCGATATCAATCGTTAAGGGTGTGGCAGAAGAATTGGAGGTAAAGCTCGGCGCCGTTGCGCAGCCGTTGCGGGTAGCATTAACCGGCTCGGCGGCCAGCCCGCCGATTGATGATGTCATGAACATACTCGGGCCGGAGGAAATTAAACGCCGCATAGAGTGTGCAATCGGATTCATTAAAATGCAAAAAAAGGCATAAAAATGGTTCATAAGATTAAAGGGTTGATTTCAATATCGCGGTTGTTTTTTAGCGTGTTTTTTCTCATTATGGCGGTGTTTTTTGCATCGCTTGGAGCTACGGGTGACAAGCCCACCTATACGCTCGCCGATGCGAAGAAGCTCATGGCTGCGACTTTGGACGAGGATGTCATGGGCGGCGGAACCGATCCTGACGCCATACTCGCTCTGCTCAAACACGGCCAGCTTGTCATTATCGATGAGCATGCCAAGAATACAAAATGGCTGATAAGCGGTGGGATTTTAATCAATACGCGGCCCGAAACGCTCTTCGGTGTGATTACCGACGCGGAGAATTATTCCAATTTCATGCCTATGACCGAAGGCGCTCAAATGACACCTTTGGGGCCGAATATAGTCGATCTCAAGCTCACTCTGAAAATTAAAATAATCAAGGGCATACCCGCCATCCCCGTAACGTACTCGGTTATACACTACCACCGGCCGCCATACAGATCGGACTGGACCGCCCATACGGGCCGTTTCAAGCGAAACGACGGATTTTACCAGTTTGTGCCGGTAAAAAACGACAACCGAACGATGGCTTTCTATACGGTTTACAGTTTGCCCAGAATTCCTCTCACCACGGACCTTTTTAAGAAAGACCCCAATCTCGAGCTGATGATCAATATGAGCACCGCCGCCATGGTCACCAGGGCTTTGAAAAAGCGTGCCGAACATGTCGAAAAGCGTAAACCTTTTATGCCGGGCAAGGGTATGGGGGCGAATGTCATTGATGCGTTAACCAGGGATACCAAAACGGTAAACCTTCTGCTCGCCCGGGGCGGACTTATCCTTATCGAAGACGGCCCGCCGATGTACGCCACCACCGCCGTTGCGATAAACGCGCCGCCGGAGGTCAGCTATAAAATTATCTCTGATTTCGAGAACTACCCCTGCTACTTGAGCCAGATAGAGAGGACCGAAGTCATCGAGCGCTCGGAAGATGCGGCAAGAGTGGCATTCAGGCTTTCGATAGATTACGGAATATTTGAAATACCGATGGAATACGAGTTGGCTTACCGGTTGAAACCGCCGCATCGGATCGAGTGGAAATGGGCTTCGGGAGACTTGCCCAGCCAGCTTGGAAGCTGGACCTTGGCTCCCATCGAGGGTGGCAAGCGAACATTGGGGCTGCTTCGTCAAAGTGTGGACTTAAAGACACTACCGGGCCTGGCGGGTGCGGGGCTGCGAGTTTCCATCTCGGGTCAGCCCAGCCTCGAACCGGCGATAATGGGATCGCAAGCTTTGATAACCGCTCGAAGTATGCGCGATTTTATACACCTCAGCCCGGAAAAAAAACACGCTAAAACCGAAGAGTGCAGAAAAAGCAGGTAAATACCGGTAAAATACTCATATTTCAGGTGTAAAGTGACACTTTTTCAACCGGCGAATCGATTTAACGGGGTTTTACAATGAAAGTCTGGCCGTCTTCTACCACATGAATGTTTTTTCGGGGAAGGCGATCAAGTTCTTTCATTAAGCGCTTGACATAAAGGGGCTTCATATGAGAAATATAGACGGGTATATCTCGTATTCCCGCTTCTATCATCCCGTCTTCGAGCATATCCGGTGTAAGATGGCCGGATAGCAAGGCGAGTGAATGCATAGCGTTTGGGAAACTCAGTTCGGTAAGTAAAGCATTAATTTTAGTATCCATTTTTTTAATTTTTTCCCAAACGTGAGGAGTCGGCCCCATGTCACCGGTGTAAAAAAGCGTGGCGTCGCCGTCGTCTATAATGAATCCCACCGCCGGGACAGGGTGATTGACACGAATAGCCTCGACATAGTATGAGCCTATTTTTACTCGTTTTCCGGCTTGTATGGGCCGGTACTTTGCAATGGCCTTTTGGCCTTTTGACAGAGGTTTCGAGAAATCAGGCCATATCTTCCCGTTAAGCAGGTCTTTCTTTATAATATCGAGCACCTTAGCTACACTGATTATCTCGATTGGCTTTTTGCGTTTTCCCAGTACCGTATCGAGCAGAAAAGCCAGGCTGTAAATGTGATCCAGATGTGAGTGTGTGATGAGAATCCGATCTATTGCAAGTTGTTGCTTTTCGTTAAGTACGGAACATGCCCCGCCTACGTCAAGTAAGGTATGTTTGTTGAGTAAATAACTTGTAAGGGCGTCGTCGGGTGTTCTGCCCCCGCTGCTTCCCAGTGCTTTGACCTTCATTAAGTTGGAACCTCACAATATTCCGAAGATTTTTAATGCATAAACCAACAGTGCCAAAAGCAACACCACGGCAATGATCAATGGAACGGGACTGGTTTTTTGGGGCCTTTCAGGTTTAACAACCGACCTCGGTGGTGGAAGAGCGGGTTCCTTTACAGCAGGCGGTATAGGTTTTTCAGCTTCAGGTTCGGCAGGTGGAGGAGTAGGTTCCGGGGGCGGTGATGGTTCAGGTGGTGGGGTCGGTTGAGCAGCTGCCGGTTGAGGCGGAGGAGTAGGTTCCGTGGGAGCGGTTGGTTGTGGAGGAGGCTTGTGAGAAGCAGGAGGCTTCGGTTTGGCGGCGGGTTGAGGAGGAGTGGAAGGTTCTGCGGCGTCTTCCATGGCTTTGGGTTCTGAAACCGGCGGGGGTGCGGTTTCTTCTTTAGCCCCCGAAAATGCTTCATCGGGGGCCATGTGACTCTCACCTTTACCCGGCAATACATCCGTCGAGTATGCATCGGGGGCGAAGTCTCCGTCCGAGAGTTGGTCGAACGACACGCCGCCGCCGCTGTCGCCCAAGTGCAGTTCGCGATCCATGGGTGATCCGACCATGTCCTCATCACCCATGGGTACAAACCGTGCGGCGCTTTCTTCTTCGCGAGTCTTGCAGTTTTCGCAGATCGGGTTGTCAGTGTCCAGATCGATGGTCGCAGGTCCACCGCATTTCGAGCATGGCACGAAGTCCTCTTTTTCCTCCTCGGACTTTTTACGCACAACAAAGGTGTGACCGCAGTTGGCGCATTTAATCTTCGCGCCCTTCTCGGTTATTTTGGATGAGTCGACCTTATATTTCTTTTCGCATTTTGGACATTGAACTACCATTTCGCCACCTTACATAAGGTTTTCTCGTTACACCCTCAACTTAGCAGTATAGATGAAAATAAGCATTCCGTCAAATAAAATTTATGACACCTTAAATAAAGGACGTATAAATAGCCCAAATCCGGCGATTTTTTTACCAATGAGGGTAATTTCAGCAAAAAAGAGTATCTATTGTTGCTTCGGTTGATGAAAGTTAATGCTTTTTCTATCTTAATACCATTGATGAAAATAACGATTATCATTCCGGCCAAGGACGAGGAAGAAACCATAGGTCGAATTGTTGAGAGCGTATTGCCGTTTGGAGACAGGGTTTTGGTGATTGACGGTCACAGCCGGGACGCCACTCGAGAGAGGGCCGTTGCGGCCGGCGCTGAAGTTGTGCTCGATAACGGCCGTGGAAAAGGCGACGCTTACAAAGTCGGAATACAGGAGGCAGGCAGGGATGGGATTATGGTTTTTATGGACGCCGACGGATCTCACGAGCCAAAAGATATTCCCAAACTGATCGAACCGATAGTCCAGGATCGCGCCGACATGGTAGTTGCGACACGATTGAAGGCCGGTAGCGACGACGTTGATTCGAGTTTTTCATGTTTTATCAGGAACATCGGCGGTAACTTTATTACCGTGCTGGTGTGTCTCCGGTTCGGCTTGAAGATAACCGATGTGCTGAACGGGTTCAGGTCTCTCCGGGCGGAGCCGGCCTCTCGTCTCAATTTACGCGCCGATGATTTTGATGTCGAGCATGAGATGATAATGAAGGCGGCAAAATTGGGGTGGCGCATTACGGAGACACCCAGCCATGAGTATGCTCGGGCGGGAGGACACTCAAAGCTGCCCACATACTCGAAGTTTTACATTTTCTTCTGGCGCTTCTTGGTGAACCTTTTTTAGCCGGTCGGTATCAAATGGCATGTACAATTGGATTTCCAGGGAACTAGGGGAGGGCGCTCCACTTTAGATTGGTTGAGCTTGATAGTGGGGAGACGCGGAAGGCTATATATCCTGAGATGAAGGTTTTTTTGATTAATCCGCCTGCCGTTGATGGTGTCCGCATGGTGCGGGAGGGCAGGTGTATGCAGCGCGCCGGCGCCTGGACCGCCGTATGGGCGCCCGTGAGCCTGGCGCTGACAGGTGGAATGCTCGAAGCTGATGGGCACGAGGTTCGTCTTACGGATTGTATCGTCGAGGGTGTGAATTCGAGCGAAATGGCGGCGCAGGTGGCGGCTTTCCGGCCCGATCTGGTGGTGCTGAACGCCGCAACGCCGTCGATTGATGGGGATCTTGACCGCGCACGTATCATTAAGCAAGTGATGCCGGGCGCTCGGGTGGCGGCTTTCGGAATACATGTCACCGCATTGCCGGAACAATCGCTCAATTCCGGTTCGGAGGTGGATTTCGTCATTCGGGGCGAGCCGGAGTCGACTGTAAAAGATTTGGTGCATGCCGGTCTGAACCCGAAGGGTGTGCCGGGCATAAGTTGGCGTGATGGTAATGAAGGATATGTGCACGAGCCGGATCGGGAACCGATAGCCGACCTCGATTCTTTGCATTTTCCCGCATGGCATCTCGTGGACAGGAAGCGGTATATTATGCCGTTTACCGACCGGCGGTTTCTGCTTATTGCCACCGGTCGGGGTTGCCCGCACCGGTGCGCATTTTGCGCCGACCCGGCGTTTTACGGCCGGAAGTTGAGGCTTCGAAGCCCGGAAAAAGTCGCCGAAGAAATGGAATATGTGGGAACTGGATTTGGAATAAGGGATTTCCTGTTCTGGAGCGAGTCTTTCACCCTCAATCGCGATTATGCCGTTGAAGTTTGTGAGGCTATATTGAAGCGCGGGCTGAAAACATGCTGGGTGGCGAACTCTCGCGTTGACGATGTAGACCCGGAACTGCTTCGCCTGATGAAGCGCGCAGGATGTTGGGTTGTCGGTTATGGTGTCGAGGCGGGTACGGATAAATCGCTGAAGATGATGCGAAAAAACGTCACGGTGGAACAGATACGCCGCGCGATTGAATGGACTGTGGATGCCGGAATAGGCGCGGTAGCGCATACTATCATAGGTTACCCGGGTGAAACGGAGGATGAAGTCAATGAAACCATTCGGTTCGTAAAATCGCTTCCTCTGGATTTTGCCCAGTTTTATTGTGCGGTTCCCTTTCCCGGAAGCCCTCTTTTCGACGAGGCGCAACGGGAAGGATGGATAAACACCCGTGATTGGAGCCGATTCGAACAGAACCACTCGGTGTTGGATACGCCGTGGTTGAGCGCTCGAAAGGTTATGGAACTCAGGGAAAAAGCTTTCCGTGAGTTTTATCTTCGACCACGAGCTTTCGTTTCAGCGGCCCGGTACGTGCAATCTCCCGGGGTAGCGTTGCGTATGGCTCGGATGCTGTGGGATTTCGGTGATTGGATTCGCATCGAGGGATAGAACAATGTTCGGCAATAACAGGCTTGCCGGTTTCAATCTTTAGTTTCATTCTTTCACCATGCGTATGTCAACGATAAAGCGAATCGATCGGTGGGTGGGCTTTGTACTATGCACATTGCTCGCGCCCGTCGAGCGACTTTGGCCCCGCAGGAAAAGAGGCCCTGCCAAACGCGTTTTGGTGATAAAATTCTGGGGCATCGGCTCGATAATTATGGCGGGGTATTTATTGCGCAGGATAAAGGCGTCGATACCCGAGGCTAAAATCGACTTGGCGACCATAAGCTCGAACTCTGAGGCTGCGGAATTGGTCGGTGGTGTGGACGAACTGGTTACATTGAATATATCCAAAAGTCCTGTAGGCATTATCGTGGACATTTTACGGTTTTTATGGTTGATATATCGCCGTCGATATGATGTGGTTTTGGATCTCGAGTATCTCACGCGCTTCACGGCGCTGGTTACTTTCGCCACACGCGCGCCGTTGCGGGTGGGGTTTTATGCACGCGGTTTTTGGCGCGGCAATTTCCACGATGTGCGAGTACCGTTCAGCCCGTACTGGCATGTGCGAGAGAATTTCTTAAACGTGGGCCGGGCGGCAGGTTGGACCGCTTCGGTTCCGTCATGTATAAGGCTCGATCCCGGCCCGGAAGGTCGTACGGAGGCCGCGCGATTCCTCGATAGCGAAGGTGTAGACAAGCCCTACATAGTCATCAACCCGAATGCCGGAGAGACGAGCCTCGAACGACGTTGGCCCGCCGAACGGTTCGCAACTCTGGCAAAACGCGCCGGCGAGGAACTCGGTGTGACGGTGGTTGTTATCGGAAAGGCTGACGAGTACGATGTGGCAATGGAGGTTGTGAGAGGCGCCGGCAATGCGCCGGTGGTTAATGCGGCAGGAAAACTGAGCTTGCGCGGATTGGCGACGCTACTGGAGGATGCGAGTGCAGTGGTAAGCAACGATTCCGGGCCTTTGCACATGGCAAGCCATGTGGGCACTCCGGTCGTAGGCCTTTATGGGCCCGAGACACCGGTGCTTTGGGGCCCGATAACTATGGATGAAAGTTCATCCGTAACGTTGTTCCGCAACCTGGACTGCTCTCCGTGCATAAACGTGCACAACATGAAAACAGTCGTATGCCTTCGCGAGGGCGCAGAATGTCTTCTTGGCATTGGTGTCGAAGAGGTTTTTGAAGCGCTCCGGCGATTATTAAGGGAAGGCTTGGAGAATCGCGCGTGAAGAGGGGGGCCGCACAATGGGCCGTTTGGCTCATACCGGCCACGGCAGCGGCCCTGGTTTTTTGCCCTGCGATTTTAAATGGGCAATCGCTTTTTTTAAGGTACGCCTGGGATCCCAACAACATTCTTGCTTTTTATCCCTGGAACGTTTTCAGCGCCCGCGAATTCGCTCTAGGGCAATTTCCGTTGTGGAATCCCCATAACGCCTGCGGTGTGCCGCATTTGGCCAATTGGCAAAGTGCGCCGCTTTATCCTTTGCATCTTCTCCTTTTCCTGCACCCCACGATAAAAACTTTCGACATTTTTTTCCTGGCACGTTTGTTTATTCTCGCCGCCGGTACATGGCTAGCCGCGCGGTCGTTAGGGATGGGTATGTATTCGAGTGTTTGTGCGTTGGTTGCGGCGACTTTCAGCGGGTACTTCATGGCTTACGGCTCAATGGTGCACATGAATGCGGAAGTGCTTTTTCCGTGGGCGCTCTGGTTGGTGACGCGACAGGTAAAGCGGTGGAAAATAAGCAATTGGACGGGGTTGACTGTTGTGTTTGCGAGCGTATACATGGGCGGCAACGGGGAAAGCGCTTTTTATCTGGTCGCCATAACGCTTGCCTGGGCTATGTGGCTGGATATTTTCGAGGGAAAAAGATTGTTTTTCGCATCGATAGCAGCTGCCGCAGTAGCGCTTATTCTAGCGGCGCCCCAATTGATTCCCTTCTTCGAGTATTTCCCTCGATCATGGCATATTCACCCGCATGGAGCAGGGAGTTATTGGCTTGATCCGAGAGGAATGTATTCGATATTATTCGCGGTTTCAGGTGAGACCGGCGGATTTTACATTCCTTACTTTGGCGCCGGGGTACTTTTACTCGCAATACTGGGTTCCACCTTTGACAGGCGTTTGTTGTTTTTCCCGGTAGCGTCGTTGGGTATATTTTCGCTGGTTTACGGTATGCCCGGGTTCAGGTGGGTGACGCATTTACCTATATTTTCCAGGACGGCAAGTTTCAAATATGCGCTGGCGCCGTTGGCGGTAATGGTGGCGCTGCTTGCCGGTCGGGGCGTTTATGGTATATCCGTGGGAAATATCGATGGCCGCCGGGCGAGGCGGGTTGCTTTGGCGTTGGCGGTTTTCGCCGCTGCATTCGCGTTGGGAACCTCTATTGGAGGAAAAAACTTTAACTTCGCCGCCGCCGGCATCGGCATGGCAATTCTTGGCGCGGCAGCGCTTGCCGTCTCTTTATTGGGACGCCGGTCGGCGGTATTACTATCGTTGCTTGTGGCGGTCGAACTGGTGTTAAACGCGCATGCACTGGGCTTGAAACCGCTTCTGGACCCGTTGCGTCACATCGACCGTGAAGAAGTGCGGTATCTGAAAGGGAACCGCCCGACAGGCCGCGCGGCAAGCGCGCAGGTTATGATGCCTTCCAACCTCAATCTTGTGGCGGGTTTCGACGATGTGAACCTGTTGGATGCGCTGTATCCCGCCGGTTACGTTCGCAAAATTGGCCTGGCGCTTGGTTTTAAACAAGAAGAAAGTATTGAATACTTCAAAACCCACGGATATTCTTTCCCAATTACTTACGGTTCGGTTGACTCGCTGGTGTGGGCCGAGCTGGGTGTGAGGTACTATTTTGTCTTTTATGGCGAGGGAATCGCACGGCCCTGGATGAGGTGGGTTGGGGGGTTGTTATGGGAGGACGTAACCGCTCACTCCATATTGGCCGTGGATGGCCGGACCGCGTCGTGGGCGGAAGACAGCCGGGCGCAGGACTTGATATGGCGGGGTTCTTCGTCGGCGAGATTGCTTCGAGCGCGTATCACCCTATTGCCCGGATGGAGGGCATGGTCGGACGGAGTCGAGATGGCGGTTTCGGAGTGGAACGATCTTTTTATCGAAGTCGGACCGCCCAAACCCGCCCGTGAAATAAGACTTCGTTACGTGCCCTGGGGATGGAAACTTGGAATGTGGTCGGGTATTGCAAGCGTTTTCTCCTTGACGAGCCTGATGATACTTTTTATTCTAAAATATAGAGGAATAGAAAATGAAGAGAAATATTCTTAATTATGTCGTGTTGTTTCTGGTGCTGTCGGCGTTTCTTTCGGTTCTGGGCGCCTGTCCCGTCAAGAATCCCACACTTATGGCGGATCCGAATCCACCGTTTTTCCAGGACATTACCCCTCCGCAAGGACCGTGGGATGTCGAGCAAAAGCACGGCAAGGGATATTACGCCAAGTTTTATACCCACCGAAAACTGCCTGTAATGATCGTGGCGACTTTCGGCAATATCCCGGGTGATCCGAACGTTAACATGACCGATCCGAAGAATCAGCAGGCACTGGCGGAACATGCTCTTAAAGGCGTTTGCAACGGGTTGGAGATCAATTGTCTTGTGCGATCGAGTGATGTGGCCTGGATAATAGGCAGTCCTTTGAAATATGTCTATGTGCGTTTCATGGCCCAAAAAGCGGGGCATCCGGTAATGAAAGGTCTGCTATATTCCCGGTATGATGCGCCCATACAAACATTGTATTTATTGATAGCGCCCAGTGAGGTTTTCGATACCTACGAAGGCGTATTTCTGGATTATATCGGTAGCGCAAAATTTAATCCAGAATTACAGTAAACCCGATTTTTTAGGCGGAGAATTATTTTCCGACCCTTCGCATCGGAGGTGAATAAGGATGTCAGGAGCCGGCAGGTTTGGAGTATCCATGGATCGGGAGCTTCTACAACGTTTCGATCAGGTGATAGAAAGCAAGGGATACAGTAATCGTAGTGAAGCGATCCGTGACTTGATCCGCGATTATCTGGTCCGGCAGGAATGGGAAGAGGACCAGGAGATAGTGGGGACAATTACCTTGGTGTACGACCATCATGTAAGGGAACTAACGGATGAGCTAACGAATTTTCAGCATGACCATCCCGACAAGGTGCTTAGCACTTTACACATTCACCTCGATCACGCCAATTGCCTTGAAGTCATCGCCGTCCATGGCGTCGGAAAAGAGGTGCAAAAATTTGCCGATAAGATAATCGGCACTCGAGGTGTCAAGCATGGCAGGCTGGCCGCCACCACTACCGGCAAGCAGCTAAGATGAGAGGAGTTAGGAGGGCCCGAGGGGGCGGGGCAAATGTCGATGCGAAGTGCACAGTTCGAAGCTTGCCCGTGCGGGTTTGTCCTGAGCGGAGTCGAAGGGTACGAAATTTCTTCATCCTTTACATTTCGTTCACCATTAACTTCTTAGGACAGGAACCTCAAAAAAAATAAAAAAAAT
>Ga0180432_10003305_pt1 | contig 23201 bp, 20 predicted proteins | sample SS_ome_10_FD_132414 | JGI IMG/M metagenome (GOLD analysis project Ga0180432, IMG submission 132414) | Hypersaline lake sediment archaeal communities from the Salton Sea, California, USA - SS_1_MS_2 metaG | ecosystem: Environmental > Aquatic > Non-marine Saline and Alkaline > Hypersaline >... | reverse complement strand
GGCCGGGCGGGTGACGTTGTAGGCCCCCTGCAGGTGCACCGCCAGCACCCCCTCCCACATCTCCGGCTCCATCTTGGCGAAGGACTTGTCGCGCAGGATGCCGGCGTTGTTGATCAGAATGTCCACTTTGCCAAAGCTATCCAGTGCAGTCTGGACGATCGCCTGGCCGCCCTCCAGCGTGGCGACCGAGTCATAGTTGGCCACCGCCTCGCCGCCGGCCGCGGCGATCTCCTGAACGACCGCGTCGGCGGGACGGGCGGAGCCTTCCCCCGTACCATCGCGCGCGCCGCCCAGGTCGTTGACCACCACCTTTGCGCCGCGCCTGGCCAGTTCCAGGGCGTAGACGCGGCCCAACCCGCCGCCGGCCCCGGTGACAACCGCCACCCGGTCGTCGAACCGAATTCCGGCTTCGCTGATGCGCTGACTCGCTGACTCGCCCGTCCACTCGACGACACCACGGTCAATGACCACCTCGCCCGTCTCGGCGTTGATGGTCCTGAAGATAGCCTTGTCCTCCTCGATCTGCCAGATTTGGGTCTTGATCGGCATACCTGGGTAGAGGGCTTTGGAGAAGCGATTGCGGAAGCGCGTCATCCGCCCCGGCTCGCCGGGAAACAGGTGCTTGACGACGGCGCGACAGGCGTAGCCGTGCGTGCACAACCCGTGCATGATCGGTCGCTCAAAGCCGCTCATTTGAGCAAAGGCGGGGTCCACGTGCAGGGCGAACGTATCTCCCGAAAGCCGGTAGGTCAGCGGTTGGTCGGCGGAGGGGTGCGCCGGTTCCTCGAAATCCGGCTCCCGGTCCGGGAACTCGAACGTTTCCTTGGGCGCATCCTCCCCGCCAAAGCCGCCGTCCAGCCGGGAGAACAAAGTAGCGACGTTGGTGAACAGTTTCTGCCCGTCCGAGTGGTAGGTGTCCACCTGGCCGATCACCAGCGCGCCTCGACCCTCGCCTTTGTCGTAAATGTGCGTGATGCGGGCTTCGCTGGTCAGCGCGCCCCCCTCCGGAGGGATGGGATTGTAAAAGATCAGATCGTGCTCCCCGTGGAGGATGCCGGCCAGGTTGACCCCTGTGATGGTCACGAACTCGCCCAAAAAGCTATAGAGGGCGGTGGCGGCGAAGGATGGGATTGCCTTGAGCCGGTCCTCGTACACGTACTCCAGTTCGTCGAACCCGGCCCCCACGCCCAGCGCGTAGAGCACGAGGTCTTTCCAGTCGTACTCGGTGGTGATGGGGCCGATTTTCTTGCCGATGGCATCCAGGTTTAGTGGCATGAGGTTTCCTCCTCGTTCAAGGCTAGAATTGCAGAGTCTTGATGACCTCTTCGAACTGCTCCGGCGTGGCGGCTGAGATCAACCGGGGGGCCAGAATCGAGAGCAGGGTCAGAATAATGGTAATCCACTTCTTGACATCGCCCAGGTTTTTCTCAAATGCATTGTTGAGTTGGGCAAATATGTTCTCTCCCTCCACGGTCTTCCAATCCACCCACATGCTGGTCAGGAGCGGGATAGTTACGTAGTATACGATGCGGTCCGAGAGTTTTACCCCCAACGTGCCCGTGAACAGGCTTAATCCTCCAATGCCCAGCGCAAAGATAGAGAACAGAACAAAGGTCAGTGGGATGGCTTTGAGATAGGTATCCAATGGCTCTGCGCGCTGTAGCCAATGTTCGAGGCTGGTATCGAGAATCACCGTGAGCAGAACAATCGCCAGGCATGGGACTAGCGTCGTCGCCAGGCGGGCTAGCGGATCAAGGAGAACGATCCACGCATTCTGAGGAGAAGCGGACTGAGCAAAGGAGACCAGTTGCATGCGGAGAAGTGGATCCCGGGAAAGAACAATGGCTGCCGCCAGGATGGCGCCGATGGGCGCCGGCTTCAGGAATCGGCCTAGCTTGTCAGTCAGTGCTTCCACCGTCTCAGGTTCGCCCTGGTTCGAAGCCTTGTCCGCTGGCACTGCATCTGCCGTCTCCTGTGCCGCCGGGCCTGACTGCGGCGGTGTTTCTGGGGATTCATTCGAGGATTTCTCGGACGTGGAATTCGATGCTTGGGCATCGCCCTCGCCGAATGGGGGACTCTGTGACGAGGCCGGTGCAGGGGGCCTCGTCTTTCCTTGCAGGGGCTTGGCTTTGTCCAGTATGAGGGAGAGGGCAAACCAGGCTAGGAAGAGCACCCACAGAGCAAACAGGCAGGCGTCTGTGACCTCAAAGACCGCCGCTGCCAGGCCAAAGAAGGTGAAGGCGTGCAGGTCTCTGTGTTGGAGCTGAAATCTCGGCTTCTTGGTTCGACTCCACCAGCACATCATCCCCGCCCAGGCCAGGGTGATGATCAGCATGGCTACCGACGTAGCGCCCGAGAGCATGCCGGTGGCGCTACTGAAGGTCACTGCATTCTGAACATCGCTCGTGTATTGGCTGGCTAGCCGAATATCCACGACGATGCCGATGACTCCAACCACGATCAGCAGTAATGCTTTCTCCCACCGCAGTAGCAACAAAGCGCCGCAGACCAACGCAATTGCGAAAGGCCTTGAACCCTGGGCCAGTATCCCTCCCACAAACGAGTTCTCTAACATAAGCCCCAGAACCAAAAAGAGCAGCACGAGACAGGAGCGGAGCAATACATGCACTTTCCGGTTTCGCCTCAATTTTCTTAGCCTATCCAGAAGGACCTGGAGGTCTCCTACCGAGTTACTCTCCCGACCTTGGTTCTTCTCCTCGCCAGGGTCTTCCTTAGCTCGTTCGGGAGTTGTCCACTGGTAGGGTATCCACATAATCAGGAGAAGCCCAATGGACGCTATGATGCTTAGCCAACTCTCTTTTTTGTAATCGATATGCCCACTTTGGTATATTCTTAGCGATTGGTTCTTCCTGACAATGAGGTATTCTCGGCTGCGGTCGCTAATCCTCCATCGCCTGTCTGTCTCTTGGGTTTCGACCCTGGCGGCTCGAGAAAGGTGGATTTGGCGACTCTCGAATTCCTGACGCAACTCCTCTGGCATCTGATCGGCGTTCAAGTCGCCGCTAGGCTCTAAACCGACGCTAAACAAGAGCTCCTTTCGCACGGGCTCCCTGACCAGCTCCGTCCACAACCCGCCTAACTGGTATTCCCAGACGCGGGAACGTCCCCGGATCGTGGCCACAGATTGTCGCGCGAACAGGCTGGGGTGTGGGGTGTAGCGAATGTCCAGCCAGAAAGAGCGGGGGCCGCGATAGACGGCCGTGAAGCCGCTGCGTTCTGGGCCGCCAAGTCCCTGTTGCCAGTAATCCTTCAACTCATCCGGCAGTGGGTCGAGCGACACCCAGGAGACGCTCTCGATAGTCAGGGTTAGAACGTCATCCGGACCCAACATGACCCGCCCGAGTCCCATCTGCAACACCTGCTTGTCCCCTCTGCCGCCAATGCAGCGATTAAAGTCGGGAAAGTCATAGAGCTCGAAAATATCCGAGGCGTAGTCAAAGTTGGGATTCTCCTCCGCGCAAGGGATATTGGAGTAGAGTTGACTCCCACGCATTAAGCTAGATGCAGGGGTAGAGGTTGATGTGACCACAAGGGTTTCACATCCAGGTAGCATTTTGAGTGCACGCCATACGTTCAATTGGAAGGGAGCTTGGAGCGTGAGGTCGGATGCATAACTCCGGGCAGTACCGCTCATTTCTTCCGTCACGACTTCAACGATGGTCTCCTTGTGGGGATTCAGTTCTCCTACTGAATCCGCGATGGGAAAGGAGGGGAAATCGAGATGTCTCTCCAGCAACCGATTTAGCCCCTCCTGCCGGTAGTCTCGCCGAAAGGCGGCGATCAGGGCAATAGGATTGCGCAGCGGGTCGTCTGCGGGAGTGGGGATGCGCAGGCGGATATCGCCTCGTCCCAGCAGGCCACTCTGGGCATATGGGATGGAGTCGGTGTATATGCGACCGCCGCTGCGATACTGATACTCGGCACCGCGAAGTTTGCGGACGGTTGCTCCCCCCATTGCGGACGCTGTCCGAGTCATCGTCGTCTCGACCAGAAGGGGAGTCAGGGTCAGGTCAATCGCCTTCTCAAACGGGTAGAACGGCACGGTCAGAGTGACAGGCTGGGAAAAGCTGTGCAAGCTGAGCAGGCTGTAGTCACCCCACACCTCCAGGGTGTAGGAAAAAGGAGAGGATGTAACTGTCTGGGTGGCTATGTCTGTGATCGGAGAGAATGAGGGTTCTGATAGCGTATAATCCGCTATGAGTGTGACTGTTTGGGAAACGACGAACTCTCCAGCCGCTGGAGACAACACCAGGCCAGTGAGAGTATAGCTTCCTGTGAGGACAGCGGTCGGCGTCGTGCCAATTGCTGCCGTGGGGGTGAAATCCAGCGCGATGCCGAGTGTCCCCGTCGTGGCCGACGTTGGATTGGTCGGAGTGATGATTTGTGTTGTGGGAGTGATAGTACGTGGCAGAAACGTGTCTGTCAGGATAATCCCAGATACGAGGTAGATGTTGAGGGCATCCTCTGGCTGCAGGTCGAGTCCAGGCAGGTGCAGTTCATAGGCTCCCGTCAGTTGATGACTGGGCGTGATCTGGCTCCCTTCCCACCAGCCAAAACAATGGTGCTCTATCCAGGGGGAATCTACCCAGGAGACCACCTCGCTGAATGGCAACAACATCTTGAGGTGATAGGTGATGTCCCGCACTCTGATGCCATGACCAGGGGAAACCGTTCCATCTACCCACACCTTTTTCTCTTCAAAGTCCGGCATCAGCCACAGGCTGACGGTCACAGGATCTCTAGCTGCCAGATCGCTTGGTGGACTAGCCAATTGCTGCTGAATGGTATTCAAACCAGGTGCGTCAGCTCTGGCCTGGCCCAGAATGTGCAAGCTCAACACCAGAGCCGACAGAGCTAACATCGTAGCAACGAGAATCTTTGCGTGTCTCACCTTACTTCCTCCTACGAGCTAAAAATGACCCCATCTCACCCCACCAATGATACCCAATCAATTGCCTGCGCCGTTTTGCGTAACCGGTGGTCGTCGTCAACGGCGTGAAAGGTCAGATCGGTAAATACTCGCTCGCACACAGCGCTCACTGGCTCCAGCGGCACGACGGTATCTCTACGCCCGTGGTAGACAACGGTCGGCACAGAGATGGGCGCGGAGAGATGGTCGGAAAAGCCGGGCCAGGTCAGAGCCGGGGCCAGCAGGATGAGCTTTTTTACCTGCTCCGGGTGTTGGAGGGTGAAAAGCGCCCCCATCAGCCCTCCCATGCTGGAGCCAATGATGCCCCAACCCGACCGGTCGGCCAGGATGGGTACCAGTTGGACCATACGCTCTTCCAGCGAGCCGGCAAAGTCCGGCGTGAGAATAGCAGGGAACAGGCCACGCAACATGACGGCCTTGAATCCCTGACCGCTGCTCATCATCCCGTGGATAAAGATGAGTGGAGGCTTGCTCATTGGATCATCCCACCGTCGAGGCCAGGTAGGCCACCTTCGTCGTGATCACTTGGTCTAAATTCGCTACTTCAACAAGCCCACAAATTCATCCACACCTAAACCTGCCTGCCGAATGATCGCCCTCAGCGTACCTCGGTCGAGCGTTTTGTGGTCTGGCACAACTACCTGAGCGAAGGGAGTATCCCGTCGCAGGATAATGTGACTTCCTTGCTGCCGCTTGAAGTAAAAGCCCGCTCTCTCAAGAGCCTGAACGCACTCTCTACCAGAGATTACTGGCAACTTGCTCATACTGCCACCGCAAGGAGTTCGAATCGTTCTTCTGGAGCCGACAGGCCATCTTCCTCAAGTGCGGCAATGTATCCGTCAATCGCTTCACGGATATTTCTGATGGCCTCTTCCTTGGTCTTGCCCTGGCTGATGCATCCGGGCAACGTTGGACATTCAGTTACCCAGTAGCCATCCTCTCCAGGATAGATGATCACCTGTCGCATCGTCTGACCTCCTCTATCAACTCGAACCATCTTTTGATTTTCGGTGTGATTATACTGCCGCTCTTCAGCAGGTGTCAAATGCGTCGCAACTCATTCTTTCATCCCATGACCGCAGCCACGTTCATCCCGCCATCTGCCACGAACACCGCCCCCGTGACGTAATCCGAGGCGGGGGAGGCCAGGTAGAGCGCCAGGCCGGCCACGTCCTCCGGCTCGCCAAAGCGGCCCAGCGGAAGGCTGTTCAGGAGCGGCCCGGCGATCTGTTCCGTCTGCCACAACAGTTGGCTGAAGCGGGTCTTGACCACTCCCGGTGCAATTGCGTTGACCTGGATGTTGGCGCGGCCCAGTTCCGCCGCCAGCACCCGCGTCAGCGCGATCACGGCCGACTTGGAGACGCTGTATATCCCCGTCGTGGGCAAAGGTCGCAACCCGGCGACCGAGGCGACGTTGATGATCTTGCCGCCGCCCTGGGCCTCCATGTGCGGCGCGACCGCCTTACACACGCGGAAGACGCTCTTCAGGTTGGTGTCCAGTATCTTGTCCCATTGGCTTTCGCTGGCGTCTAGCAACGGCCCGATGTGCACGTTGGTGGCCGCGTTGTTGACCGCCACGTCAATCCGGCCCAAGGTCTCCATCGTTTGCTCCACCAGCGCCTGCACCTCGTCCGTCCGGCCCACGTGAGCCTGGATCGCCAGCGCCTCCCCGCCGGCGGCCTCAATCTCGCCCGCCACGCGCTGCACGTTCTCCAGCTTGCGACTGCTCACCACTACCCTGGCGCCGGCCTGGGCCAGCCGCAACCCAATCGCCCGCCCGATGCCGCGCGACGCGCCGGTGACTAGCGCGACCTTGCCCGCCAGCGAGAACGCGTTCACGCCAGCACCTCCTTCATAAAGGCCACGTACCTCTCAAACACCGGCTCTGCCTCTTTCTCCAACAGCATCGGCCCCATGTGCGTGACCCCCTCGAACTCGACCAACTCGGCCCCCGCCAGCAGCTTTACCAGCTCGCGGGACATTTGTATCGGCGTGGTGGTGTCGGCGCTGCCGTTGAGAAGCAGGATGGGGACGTCCTGAATCTGGGGCAGCCCTTCGGCAAAGGCAGGGCTCTCCTGGGCAATGTCGCCCACATAGTAGCGGAACAGATCCACCATCGTCTGGATGAACGTGCCCTCCAGGGAGGAGTACACGATGCGCCCGACGACGAACGCTCGTACCCGCTCCTTCAACGAGAGGTCGGCATAGCTCTTGGAGAACAGGGCCGGCACGTAGACGTGGTTAAAGACACGGACATAGTTTCGCCGGTTGATGCGCTGCGACCAGAGCTCCCGCATCTCTTCCAACGCCTCGATCCGCTCCTGGAAAACCGCAAAGGTCGGTTCCAGATGCGCGGAAAGCACGTTGGGATTGCCCAGCCCGCAAAAGCTCGCGGCCCGCTCCCGGTGGCGAAAGAGGAACGCCTGCCCCACCATGCTCCCCTTGCTGATACCCAGCAGGTGCACGCGCTCGACCGCCAGCGCGTCCAGCAGATCGCGCAACTCGTCGGCCAGGTCGAGCATGTTGAACGGCGCCGTCTTGGCCGACGACCCGCCGACGCCGACGTAGTCGTACTGGAGAAAGCGGCACCGTTCCCCCAGACCCCGGCGCAAGATAGGCAGCGCCCGCATATCCCACTGGTGATAGTTAAAGATCGAGCCGTTGGCCAATACCACCGTCTCCGGCCCGTCGCCGCTCCATTGATAGGCCACCGTCCCGCGTCCTGTCAACTCTACTGTTGGCATCTCATTCCTCCCCTCTGCTGTTTCACGTTTGACGTTTGGCGTTTCACTCCATCCCCAGCGCCAGCATCTGCGAAATGATCACCTTCTGAATCTGGCTGGTGCCCTCCACGATCTGGAGAATCTTGGCGTCGCGCATCCACTTTTCCACCGGGTACTCGCGCATGTAGCCGTAGCCGCCCAGGATTTGGACGGCATCGGTGGTGATCCGCATGGCAGCGTCGGCGGCGAACGCTTTCGCCATGCTGGCCTGGACGTTGCACGGCAGCCCCTGGTCCGCTCGCCAGGCGGCCCGCCAGGTCAGGAGGCGGGCGGCGTCGATCTCGGTCGCCATGTCGGCCAGCATGAAGTGGACCGCCTGCTTGGCCATGATCGGCTTGCCGAACTGTACCCGCTCCTGGGCGTACTGGAAGGCGTACTCGTAAGCCGCACGCGCCACCCCTACTGCGCAGGCCGCCACGATGGGCCGGGTGTGCTCGAAGGATTTCATAGCGATGACAAACCCCTCCCCCTCCTCGCCCAAGCGGTTCTCGACCGGCACCCGCACGTCCTCCAGGATGACGTCGCCGGTGCGGCAGGCCCGCATACCCATCTTGTCCTCCTTCTTGCCCGCCGAGAGGCCCGCCATACCCTTCTCGACGATGAAGGCGGTGATACCGGTGTGGCTCAGGTTGGGGTCTACGGTGGCAAAGATGGCGTACAGGTCAGCGATGCCGCCGTGGGTGATGAACCGCTTCTGGCCGTTGAGCACGTAGTGGTCCCCACTCCACACGGCGGTGGTGCGGAGCGAGGCGGCGTCGGAGCCGGCCTCCGGCTCGGTGAGGGCGAAGGAGCCCAGCCGCACCCCCCCCTGCCCCCCCCTGCGAGGAGGAGGATCGTCGTCACAGAACCAGGGGATGTAGCGCGCCTTTTGCTCCTCGTCGCCGGCGATCACGATGGGAACCGCCGCCAGCCCGGCCCCGATGATGGAGGTGGCGATGCCCAGGCAGCCCCAACTCAACTCTTCAGCCACCAGACAAGCGGTGAGGATGCTCTCCACGCCACCACCCCCGTACTCCTCGGGGTACTGGTAAGAGGTCAAGCCGACCCGGGCCGCTTTCTGGAGTATCGGCCAGGGGGTCTGCTCGCTCTCGTCGTATTCAGCGGCCAGCGGGCGGATCTCGCGTTCGGCGAAGCGGTGGGCCAGTTGGCGCATTTGCTCTTGTTCTGCAGTCAGTTGGAAGTCAATCATAGGCTGTATTTGTTTATTTGTTTACCGGGTAAAGCGCGCTGGCAACCATCTATGGCGCCCGGGACAGAGTTCACAAGTCCCATGGTCTGTAATCCGGCGACTGATGCCGGAAATAGGTGTCATACAGTTCGGCATAGTGGCCGCCTTGGGCCATCAACTCGCCGTGCGCGCCCTCCTCGATGATGCGCCCGTGATCCATCACGATGATGCGGTCGGCGTGCTTGACGGTCGAGAGCCGGTGGGCGATGACGATGGCGGTCCTATCTCGCATGATGGTCTCCAGCCCCTCCTGGATCTGCATCTCGGTGAAGGGGTCCACGCTGGCCGTGGCCTCGTCCAGGATAAAGATGACCGGGTCGTTGAGCAGCACCCGCGCCAGCGCCACCAGTTGCCGCTGACCCATAGAGAGGTTTGCTCCCCGCTCGCCCACGTCGGTGTCCAACCCGTCGGGGAGATCGGCCAGCCAATCGCCGCCCGAGATCTGCATGGCCGCCTGGCGCACCTGTTCGTCGGTCGCTTCTGGCCGGCCGTAGCGCACGTTATCACGCACGGTGCCGGAAAAGAGGAACGGCTCCTGCGGGACCACTCCGATGTGGCGGCGGTACTGGCCCAAATCGAGGCGGCGGACGTCCCGACCGTCAACCAGCAATTGTCCTTCCTGAAACTCGTAGAAACGAGTGATCAACCGGGCCACGCTGCTCTTGCCCGCGCCGGTGTGGCCCACCAACGCCACCGTCTCCCGGGGGTGGATATCCAGGCCAAAGTCGGGCAGGACGGTCTCTTCGGGCGTGTAGGCGAAAGTAAGGTCACGGAACTCGATCCGGCCGTCCAGCCGTTCCACTGGCTCGGCCGCCGTCTGAATCACCTTTGGCTCGGTGTCAATCAGGGCAAACACCCGCTCCGAGGCGGACAGCCCATCCTGGAACTGGCTCCAGAAGGAGGAGATGTTCATCAGCGGCCACCAGAAAAAGCCCACCGCCTGCATGAACAGGTACCAGTTGCCCGCGCTCACCGCCCCACCCCGCGTCGCCAGCCCCCCGGCGTAGGCCAACGCCGCCACCCCGACGCCGGAGGCGAATCCCATGACGGGAAAGATCGTGTTGAGCGTCAGGCCGCGCCGCAGGCCCACGCGGTAGGCTTGCTCGTTGTTGGCGTCAAAGGTGGCATAGATGGCGTGCTCCTGCCGAAAGCTCTTGGCTACCATGATGCCGCTGATGGATTCCTGAATCTGGGCGTTGATCTTGGCCGTCACCCGGCGAGCCTGCTGGGTGACCCGCCGCGCGATGCGCCTAAAGCTGAGCGCGATGACGGCTGCAAATGGCGACATGCCCAACAGCAGCAACGTCAGCCAAAAATTTATGGTAAGCAGCCACGCGGCGAGGAGGGCGACCAGCAACACCTGACTGAGTAGGTCCATCACCAGCGTGGCGACCGTGCTAAAGTCCTGCGTATCGGAGGTGACGCGGCTGACGATCTTGCCGGAGGGATGCTCGCCGTAGAATGACAGGTCGTGCCTGATGGTAGCGTCAAAGACGTCCTCTCGCAGCCTGAGCACCACGTCCCCCACCACCCGGGCGGAGTACATCTGCCGCACATAGTTAAAGACCCAGGCCGCCGCGCCCATCAGGAGCACGCCCGTTGCCATCAGCAGCATGACTTTAAGCGACGGGTCGGCGGCCACGACGTCAATGGCTTTGGAGATGATTATCGGCCCGCCGGTTCCGGCCGCCGAGTTTAGCGCGATCATCGCGGCCACCAGGATCATGCGCCGGGTGTGGGGTCGAAAGTAGCTGATGATGCGGCGCACCAGTTCCTGGTCGCTGTAATTGCGGTCGTAGGCCTCACTGTCGAGACCGTCTAGGACGAAACCCATTTTGTCTCCGTGAAACGTAAGGCTACAGATTTGGGATTAGTAAAGTCGTGCCAGCCCACATCGGTCAGGAACAGAGCCAGCCGATATGCCCTCACCTTCCAAAGCGAATCTCCCCTGATCGTCTCTGGAACCAACCGTTCCCACTCATCGTAGCGCATCTCGCCCCCTCGATCCTCACGTTTTACGCTTTAATCGTAGCGTGCAAAGATGCGCCGGTAGTCCTCACTCCGCTCCATCAGCTCGGCGTGGGTTCCCTGGTCCACCAGCTCGCCCCGCCGCAGAACCAGGATGCGGTCGGCCCAGCGAATCTGGCTGAGCCGGTGGGTGATGATAAAGGTGGTTCGCGGGGCGCCGGGGCGCCCCTGGCTGATGCGCCGCATGGCCCGTTGGATTTGATCTTCGGTGTTGCTGTCAATGGCGCTGGTGGAATCGTCCAGGATCAGGATGCGCGGGTCGGTGAGGAAGGCACGGGCGATGGCGATGCGCTGCCGCTGCCCGCCGGAGAGCGTCACGCCTCGCTCCCCTACCTCAGTTTTGTAGCCATCGCCAAAGCTGGTGATGAACTCGTGCGCCTGCGCCTCGCGGGCCGCCCGTTCTATCGCCCCCTGGTCGGCGTCGTTGCAACCAAAGGCGACGTTTTCGGCCAGCGTGCGGGAGAAGAGGAACACGTCCTGTTCGATGGTCGAGATCTGCGAGCGGAGCGACTCCATGCTCCAATCGCGCACGTCCACGCCGTCCACCAGCACCCGCCCGCTATCGGCGTCAAAGATGCGGTTGATGAGCCGGGTGAGCGTCGTCTTGCCAGAGCCAGTCTGCCCCACGATGGCGATGGTCTCCCCTGGTTGAGCAGCGAAACTGATGTTCTTCAGCACCAGCCTACCATTCTGGTCAAAGAAACCGGGTTTTTCGGAAAAAACCTGGTTTCTGTCGTCGCTGTAACCAAAGCTGACGTTTTCAAAGACCACCTGGCCCCGGATCGGTTGGGCGACGCCGGCCTCGTTCTCGTCCAGCTCTGTCTCTGTGTTGATCAGTTCCAGAATCCGCTCGGCGCCAGCGATGCCCAACTGCACCAGGTTGAAGGAAAAGATAGAGATAAAGGTGGGGAAACGCAGCGTGCCCATCAGCCCCATAAAGGCCACCACCTGCCCCAGACTGACGATGCTCGCGCGCCAGAGCAACAGTGCGTGCAAAAAGGCGCCGGCCCAGCAGAACAGAAACATCAACATTGGCAGGTAGCGAGCCTGTATCTCTCCCTGCTCCACGAAATAGTCGCGGAACAGACGAGCGTCGCGGGCAAACTTTTCCCACTCTTGCCGCTCCTGCGCGTTCGCCTTGACCACCTCGATCCCGGCGATTGACTCTTGCAGCCCGGCGTTCATCGTCCCAAACTGCTCGCGCTGGGCCACGCTGACCGGTTTGAGACGTCGGTTGTAGTCGTAGACCGTGACGGTCCACAAGACCACAAAGAGGAGTGGAACGAGCAGCAGTCTCCAATCGAGCTGGCCGATCATGACGACGGGAACGACGATGGCCATCAGCGAGTCAATGATCAGCATCAGGCCGGGGCTGAACATCAGGTTGAGCGAGCGCACGTCGTTGGTGGCGCGGGCCATGATGTCGCCGATGCGCTGCCGGCCGTGAAAGGTCTGGCTCTTGCCCAGCAAGTTGATGTACAACTCGTCGCGGGTATCCCGCTCTACGCGCTGGGCCAGGAACTCGATGGCAAAGTTGCGGATCAGGCCGGTTATGCTCTGCGTAGCGGCCGCCCCCACCACGCCCAACGCGAGCATCAACAGCGCGGAAGTCTGCCAGCCAGGCGCGGTGATCAGGTCGAATCCCCGACCGATCAAAACCTGGCGATAGCTATAGGCCCAGTTGTTAAAGATGGCGGCCAGGATCACGGCCAGCAGGAAAAGCAAATAGCGCGCCAGATGGGAGATGATCCAGCGCACCGGGCCGGAGCGATTGTAATGCTCTTCGTTTTCCAGTCGGAACTCTTTTTTAGTCACCGAGATCTGAATACCTGCTTCAACCTTCTTGTGATAAAAGTGCCGATCACAATTATATCCCACCGGCCCGCTAGCACAAGCGCGGGGATCGTCCTCAGGAGTAACTGCTCAGGCCATTCTGGTTTGGACACGGAGAACGCGAATAAACTACATCCGGCTGAGAAAGCACAGAAGAATACAACAAAACTATCTTTTTCTCCGCGATGCTCTGTGAAACTCTATGTCACAAGCCCAGGCTGAGAGCGCCGCCGCCGCGTCGACGATCTTGCGCCGGGTTTCGACCAACTCCGAGATGATCTCGTCCTTCTTTGCCTGGGCCTTACTGCTCATTAGGTCCTCTCCCGTCAAGTCGCTTCTGCACCCGGAGCACCAGGAAGGTGAGCCAGGGCGAGGGGGTCTTCTTGTCGGCGAAGGACCAGCCTTTCCAGGCCCGGTACATCGAGGTGGCGGCGTAGCGTCCGTTCTCGCCGGCCTGCGCGGTGATCGTCTCCACCATCTCTCGCAAGCGCGGGTCGGCGTGGAGGAAGGGGAAGCGGCTCAGCACGTCCACCACGTGCAGCACGTCGTACCAGACGAAGGGATACTTGAGCTTGCGGAAGTCGGTACCGATGCCGAAGAGGTACATCTTGCGCCCGGCCCGGCGCTCCCAGTGGGTGAGCAGCATCTCTGCCCCCAGCACCGCCGTCGGATGGTCGTGCCAGCCCAACGCATCCAGTGCCCGTAGCGCGTGCAGGTTGACGACAGGGCAGGGGTCGGACTTGCGGCCAGGGCCACGAAAGCCGGCCCCGGTGGCGCAGGGCCAGCCGCCGAGGGGCTCCCCTTCGGGGCCAGGCTGGCGCGCCAGGCCGACCAAGTGTTCGGCGGCCCACTGCACAGCGGGATGGTTCGCCAGCCCCAAAGCCGCCATCGAATAGAGGTTGACCGTACTATCACACAGTGCCCAACTGAGCGTTGGCTGACCGCTGCCGCCATACCGCTCGGCGATCTGAACGACGACCTGGAATGGGCCATCGGAATGTTACTGCTCCAACATCCGCTCGACGACGGGGCCAATGCCAGGGTCGTCGGCGCGCAGACCGAAATCGGCCAGGACGGGCAGTTTGTTAAAGGGATGGGCCGCGTCATTGTGGCGCTTGAGCGGCAGGCCGGGCCAGTCAAGTTCGGCGACGAGGGCCTGCACCTGAGAGTGGGCCAGCATCTCGGCGCGAGCAGCCTGCACCTCGGCGTCGTCCTCAGGCCGGTCGAGCAGGTCCACCAGCGTACGGTAGCGGGTCCAGGGTCCGCCAGATTCCAGCAGCCAGTAAACCATATCGTCTGCTACAGAATAGATCATGCGCCTCCCTCACAACGAGCGCCGAATCTCGTCCAGCACCGCCCGCGCGTCCGGCACAAAGCCGAAAAAGCCCTCCAGTCGCTCGCAGGCATATTCCGCGCAGTGGGCGCAGTTGACCACGCCACGCTCGACCCCACAGGCGAGGATCTCGCACTCGGCGCAGTGACCGCACTTGCGCCCGCCATTCAGGCAGCCATCGCAGATGACGGACTCGACGGTGATGTTGGGCGCGTTGTACTCCTCCCGCCATTGAGCCGCCACCTGCTCCAACGCGGCCCGGTCGTCCGCCTGCGTGGCGACGTAGGCCGGGCAGTCGGTGCAGATCAACCCACAGTAAGCGATTATCCTGTCGTTCATCAGATTCCCTCCTGACTTGGTGGTGCTATGCTTTGCTCAAGAGCTCGGAAAACCTTTGTCGCTCTTTCTTGCTGTCCAGGTACTTGTAGCTCACCAACTCTCCATCATACACGATGCCAAATACTCCGTATGCCGACGGCGCACCGTCCCGCACTTGCTGGCTGCTTTCCAACTTGACGGTCCGAGCCTCTGCGCCCATCTCGCCGGCGATCTCTAGCGTTCCATGCACCGCGTCCTCGATGTAGGGGCACTGGTCGGCGTAGACGATGGTAACGCCTGGACCGTAGCGGCTGATTCTCTCATCCCAATCTTCGGGAAAGGTAGGCAGGGGGGCGTCGTCGAACCGCTTGACCAGCAGATCAAAGGTCGGCGGGGCCTGGCCCACGACCTCGAAGCCCAGCTTGAGGAACAGCTTTTTGTCGGCCAGCCACGGCCTGCTGCTGGCGACCATCACGACGCCGTGCATCTGAGCTTTCCGTGCATCCTCAACGCATTCGTTCACCAGGCGCGTGCCATAGCCCTTGCCCTTTCCCTTACCCACCACCCACAGGCAGTGAATGACCATGTAGCCCGCGGCGTTGACGGCCCGCCAGGCGAACTCGCCGGGGACGTACTCTACAAAGCCCACCGACCTCTCGCCCTCGTAGAGGATACTGATCCGCATCCCCTCGGCAAAGCGCTGCTCCAACCAACTCAGCTTCTTCTGGTACCCTGCCGACTTGGGCTTGCTTTTGTAACAAAAGAACCCCTCCGCGGCCACGTTCGCACCGTCAACGGTGACGATCCTCACATCATCGTTCATCGTCCAGTCCTTTCGTTATCCTCCGCTCTCCTCGTTTCATTTCTTTACCGCCTCTCTGCGCTCGTCGAGGAAAGCTTGGGCCGCCTTTCTTGCCTTTGGGCTGCTGCTCGTCAACAAGCCCTCGGCAAAAGCGAGCGCCCTTTCCTTTTCGGGCAACACCTCGAAGAACGCCGCCAAGAACTCGAGCGCATCCGCTTTGACCAAGGCCTTGCGCCCTTCGGTGTGATGGGCCTGCTCAATGCCCAACAGCTTTTCCGCGATCCTCGCTTGCAGGTGAGGTTTGCGCCTGGCGATCACCCCCGCGCTCTGAGCGAGATACCGAGCCACCATCACCTTCTCGTCGTCGAGGAGCTCAAAGTAACGCTCAAAGATGCTCTCGAACCGCCCCTCCTCGTCCGCCCCCGTCAAGTTGGCGATGAGCCGCAGCGCCATAGAGCGATAGAATCCATTGCTGCTGCCCAAAAGCCCGACGAAATGATCCCACTGCGGATACAACACCTGCGACCGGCTCTCGCTGATCCACAAGAGCACCTCGAAGCAATTGTAGCGGTAAGTTTCCTCCTTCGACGTCAGGCCGTCCAGGAGCGCGTCCAGCGCCCCGCCATCTGTCAGAGCCAAACGTATCGCCTCTTCCAGTTGCGGATGATCCTTGTCGGCCAGCATCTTGCGCAGATCTGTCCCCAGTTCGTCCACGCCCTTGCTCCCCATCTCTTCGGCTCTACAGCACCCGCCTCAGGAAATGCCCCGTGTAACTCCCTTCCACCTGCGCCACTTCCTCCGGGCTTCCCTCGGCCACGATGTACCCCCCCTCGTCACCCCCCTCCGGCCCCAGGTCCACGATCCAGTCCGCCGTCTTGATCACGTCCAGATTGTGCTCGATGACGATGACCGTGTTCCCGGCGTCGGTCAAGCGGTGGAGCACGTCCAAGAGCTTTTGGATGTCGGCAAAGTGCAGGCCAGTGGTCGGCTCATCCAGGATGTAGACCGTGTCGCCGGTGGAGACGCGGGCCAGCTCCTTGGCCAGCTTGATCCGCTGCGCCTCGCCGCCGGAGAGCGTGGTCGCGCTCTGGCCCAGCTTGACGTAGCCCAGCCCCACGTCGGAAAGCGTAGCCAGGATGCGCTTGATCTTGGGCACGTTCCCGAAAAAGTCCAGCGCCTCCTCCACGTCCATATCCAACACGTCGGCGATTGCCTTGCCTTTGTAGCGGACCTGCAACGTCTCCCGGTTGAAGCGCGTTCCCTTGCAGACGTTGCACGTCACCCACACGTCGGGCAAAAAGTGCATCTCCACTTTCTTCTTGCCGTGGCCTTTGCACGCCTCGCAGCGCCCGCCCTTGACGTTGAAACTGAACCGCCCCGGCTTGTAGCCGCGCGCCTTCGCCTCCGGTGTCTGGGCGAACAGTTCGCGGATGAGCGTCATCACCTGGACGTAGGTGGCCGGGTTGGAGCGGGGCGTGCGCCCGATGGGGTCCTGGGTGATGTTGATCACCTTGTCTATCGAACGTGTTTTGTTCGCTTGCTCCAATCCCACGATGCGATCGTGCGCGCCGGGCTCCTGCTCTGCGTTGTGCAGCGCGCGGGCCAGCGCCGGATGGAGCGTCTGCGCCACGAGCGACGACTTGCCGCTGCCCGAGACACCCGTGACACAACTGAACAGACCCAGCGGGAAGCGCACCGTCAGGTTTTTGAGGTTGTTCTGCCGCGCGCCGCCGACGACGAGCCACTTGCCGTTGACCGGTCGCCGCTGGCCGTTGGGCGATGCCACTTCGAGCTCTCTGCGCAGGTAGCGCCCGGTCAGCGAGTCGGGGTGCTTTTCGATCTCTTCCGGCGGCCCGGCGGTCACCACCCACCCACCGTTGATCCCTGCGCCCGGCCCCAGGTCCACGAGCCAGTCGGCGGTGCGTATCGTCTCCTCGTCGTGCTCGACCACGACGACAGTGTTGCCCATATCGCGCAGCCGCTCCAGCGTGTCCAGCAACCTCCGGTTGTCGCGGGAGTGCAGGCCAATGCTCGGCTCGTCCAGGACGTAGAGCACGCCCACCAACCCACACCCGATCTGGCTGGCCAGCCGGATGCGCTGCCCCTCGCCGCCGGATAGCGTCGGGGCGGGGCGGTTCAACGTCAGGTAGTGCAGACCGACGTTCATCAGGAACTGGAGCCGTTCGCCGATCTCTTTCAGCACTTCCTCGCCGATCTCCATCTGTTCGGGAGACAACTGCGGCCACAGCCCCTCGACCCATCGAACAGCCTCCCCAATGCTCGCTCCCGTTACCTGGTTGATCGTCCGGCCGCCGATGGTCACGGCCGCGCTCTCCGGGCGCAACCGCTGCCCCTGGCAGACCGGGCAGGTCTGCTGGCTCATAAAGCTGGCGTACCACTTGCGCGTGTACTCTGACTTGGTCTGTCGGTAGCGACGGCAGGTCTCGTTGAGCGTTCCCTCATACGACCATTCGCCTTGCCACGTAGCCCGGTCGCTTTCCGACTGCCACTTGACCTTGACGCCCCCGTACAGGATGGCTTGCTGACATTGCTCGGTTAGTTCGCGCCAGGGGGTGTCCAGGTCATGGCCGAACCTCTCGACGATGCTCTGCGCCACGTGGTACATACCGCTGGATTGTTTCTTGCGCAGCTCGCCCCAGGTACGGACGCCGCCCTCGTGCAAGCTCTTGTCCGGATCAACGAACCGGTTGGGGTCGAACTCAACCTTGGTGCCCAGGCCATTGCATTCAGGGCACATCCCCAGGGGCGAGTTAAAGCTGAACATGGCAGGCGTCAGCTCTGGAAAGCTCAACCCGCACTCGGGGCAGGCGTTCTGTTCCGAGAGCATCAACTCGTCGCCGTTGCCAGAGTCAATGATGACCAGGCCATCCCCCGCCCGCAATCCGGTCTCGACCGAATCGGTGAGGCGAGTGATGAACTCGTCCCGTTCCCTGCCCTCTGCGGAAGGAGCGATCAACCTATCCACCACCAACTCGATGTTGTGCTTCTTTTTCTTGTCCAGCTCGATATTCTCGTCCAGACCGCGCACTGCGCCGTCCACCCGCGCGCGAGCAAAGCCCTCGGCGCGGGCCTGGGCGAACGCATCTTTGAACGTCCCCTTGCGGTTGCGGGCCAGCGGGGCCAACACCTGGAAGCGCATCCCTTCCGGCAGCGCCGCCACCTGCTCCACGATCTCTTGCGCCGATTGGGCCCGCACCTCGCGCCCGCACTGCGGACAATGCGGCGTGCCGACCCGGGCAAAAAGCACCCGCAGATAATCATAGATTTCGGTCACCGTCGCCACCGTCGAGCGGGGATTCTTGCTCACGGCCTTCTGCTCGATGGCAATCGCCGGGCTGAGCCCGCCGATGAAATCCACCTTGGGCTTTTCCATCTGGCCGATGAACTGGCGAGCGTAGGAGGAGAGCGACTCGACGTAGCGGCGCTGACCCTCGGCGTAGAGAGTATCAAAGGCTAACGAAGACTTGCCGCTGCCCGAGACGCCGGTGATTACCACCAACTTGAAGCGGGGCAGCGTCACGTCAATATTCTTCAGATTGTGTTCCTTGGCCCCACGGATGAGGATTTTTTCGGAATACATGGTAACGGCAGGAATTTACAAGATTTGTCGTAACTACTACTCAGGCCGGTGCGGCTTGGCTTGAGTAGTAGTAACGATTGGTTCTCTCAAAAAGTATTTCGGCGGTGACTCTGATTGACGGAGACAAAAGCGTATCCATTATAGCACATTTGTTCTGGCACGCAAGAAGAAAAAGCGGCAACCGCCCCCGCTTTCAGCAAATGGATCCCCAAAGAAGCTGAATCCCAACAGGATGATTTGACCTTTTTCTACAATCCTCGGTTACATAGCCGCTCTCCCCACAATTGTTATGAATGTCCTGGATCTTACAGCAAAAGCGCCAAAAGCGCAAAGAGAGTGTTGACTATTGCGCCAACCTATACTATACTCGCTCAAACATTCATCTTGTGGGTATTCTGTGACGAGTTTTTAGAAATGAATCAAACTGACGAACCAGTCTCGCCCCAATCGCTGCTGACCCTGCTCAAGAGCAGACGCAGCATCCGCCGCTACCGGCCCGACCCGGTGCCGGATGAGATGATCGAGCAATTGCTGGAGGCCGGTCGCCGGTCGCCTTCCGCCAGCAACCGGCAGCCGTGGGCCTTTGTCGTCGTTCGGGACGAGGCCATCCGCCGGGCAGTGGCGCAGCACGCCACCTACTACTTTATCCGCTGGGCGCACGTGGAGGAGGCTCCGCTGCTCATCGTTCTGTGCGGAGACGGTCGCAACCCAGTCTACCGGCAGTTCCTCCACGAGGACGTGGGGCTGGCAGGGTCGCAAATCATGCTACAGGCCAAAGCGTTGGGGTTGGGGACCTGCTGGCTGGGGGGATTGGATCGAAAGGCCATCGCCGCCGTCATCAAGCTGCCGGAGCACTTTGAGGTCATCGGATTGCTGACGGTGGGCTTCCCGGCCGAGGAACCGGAGACCAAGTCCCGCAAGCCGCTGGCAGAGATCGCGCACTATGACGTCTATGGCAGTCAAGAGAAGGGGCAAAACGTGACGCCAGGGCAGGTGCCGGGAGGCCTGCTGAAAAGATTGCTGCGCCGGCTGCGGTTCAAGATTCGACCCTGATGCAGATTAACAAAGCCCCAGCTACCCTGTGGCGACGACTGGCCGCCGCCCTGGGCTGGACGCGGTCGAGCTACGTCCTGATGAGCGGCTTTGCGGCCACCCTGTTCGTGATCGGCGCGATCTGGTGGCCGCTGGCGGAGGATGCCCTATCCTACGTGGACTGGTCACGTCCCCTGTGGCTCCAGATGGATTGGCTGTTGCTGTTCGACTTTGCCGTCATGTCGCTCTTGATTATGGCCGGCGCCGACCTGAAAGCGGACGCACTGCTCGTCTTTGTGGGGCTGGTCGGGGGGCTGGTGATAGAAAGCTGGGGCACCCAGACCGAGCTATGGGTCTACTACACCAGCGAGCGACCGCCGCTGTGGATCGTCCCCGCCTGGCCCATCGCCAGCCTGTCCATTGACCGCCTGACCCGCCTGCTGCAACGTCTGGCGCGGCGCGTGCCTGTTACACGTTCCGCCGCCCCAGTCCTGTATTGGTTGATCTTTCCCACGTTTTACGCGCTGATGCTGGCCTTTGTCTGGCCGACGCGAGATAAATCGCTTACCGCGATGGCATTGCTGTTGTGCGCTCTGCTAACCCTCAGCCCGACCGACCACCCTCTGGCGGTGCTGACCTTCGTCGCCGGGTCGGGCCTGGGTTACTTCTTGGAGCTTTGGGGCACCACTCGTCTGTGCTGGACCTATTACACCCGCCAGACGCCGCCCCTCTTTGCCGTGCTGGCTCACGGCATGGCGGCAGTCGCTTTTTGGCGGGCAGGGCTGCTGGTCAAACAGTTGTGGGGCAGAATGCTGGCAAAGTAAAAGACCCAAAGGGTTTCAGAAAACCCTTTGGGTCTCGGTGAGCGCACCTTACGCCTGATCGCCACTGGCCTGTGACACCCGGGGATGTGGTATCTCCGCTTGGATGAGCAGCCCCCCGTTGGCCTGGTTTTGAAACTTGACGCGTCCTCCCAGCAGCGCCACCCGCTCGCTGATGCCCAGCAGGCCATAGTGTCCCTCGAGCGGGGGTTGCGCGAGATCAAAATCCTCGGCCAGACCCCGCCCGTTGTCAGCAATGGAGAGCATCAACGTGCGCGGTGATGTGTGTTTGAGAGAGATTTCCACTTCACTGGCATCGGAATGCTTGCGCACGTTGCTCAGTCCCTCCTGTACGGTGCGAAAGATGGATAATTCGATGATTTCGGGCAGGCGTCTCAGGTTGCTATCCAAATCGAGGGTCGCGGGGATACCCATGCGCCTGCTCCAATCTTGCGCATAGGACTGGAGCGCTGCGCCCAGCCCCAGACTGTCAATAGTCGGCGGGCGCAAGCTGCCGCAGATGCGACGGAGGTCGGCCACGAGGCTGCGGATACTTTCTCGAGCGCCTGACAATCCCTGGCGAAGCACAGGCGTCGCTGCCTCAGACGCCCCAATTTCCTCCAACTCGTAGTTCACGCTCAGCAGGTCTTGGATCACTTGGTCATGTATTTCGCGGGCCAGGGATTTGCGCTCTTGTTCGAGTTCGGTCAGCAGCCGGCGCTGAGTATCCTGTAAAGCTGCGTTAGCGCTATCGAGCGCACTGATCTGTTCCGCCAACTGGTCTACGAATTGGCGATCCACCGCACCCTGCGCCGCCAGGTCCCGCTCCAAAAGCTCCTGTTGGTGACGCAGCCTTTCTGCTTGCTCACGGACGCGATAGTAGCTATCTAGTGCCCAGATGATGGGCGTCAGTTGCTGGCGATCAGTGGTGCCTACCACGGCAGCCACGATCTCCGCGCGGTCGGTTTCGTCGGTTTGATACTCGGCGACCATACGTCCGAGGCGCAGGACGACGATGCGATCGGTCACGGCCAACAGGTGATCGAGGTTGTTGCTGCTAAAAATGACGGCCGTCCCTTGTTGTTGCCATGTTTGAATCAGAGAGAGCAGCTTTTGTTGGCGCGGATAGCTCAACAACCGCGTGGGGTCGTCAATGACAATCAATCGTGGTATGCAAGTCATTGCGCGGGCGATAGCAATCATCTGACGTTGCTCGCTCGAAAGATTGGCCACCGCCTCGCGCAGAGAGGTGAAGCGCATATCCAATTGTGTCAGGATACGAGTCGCCTCGCGATCCATGCGCTGCCGGTTCGGCACCTTCAACCACTTGCCCCACACAGGCCAACCGATCTCGTTTCCCAGAAAGATGTTGCTGGTAATGTCCAGATTTTCGGCGAGGCTTGGTGTTTGGTGGATGACTTTGATGCCCAGCGCCCGTACGTGGAAGGGCCATTGTAGCTGCCGACCGGCGAAGTATAGATCGCCTCCATCGGGCACGTGGAAACCTGCCAGTAACATGGCAAGCGTCGTCTTGCCCGATCCGCTTTGCCCGGCGAGTCCCACGACCTCGCCAGGGCGGACTTGTAGATTCATTTGCCGCACGACGGGCAGAGTGCCAAAGCTTTTCGAGAGATTGACGGCTTTCAGAAGCGGTCCCATCAAAAAACCTCGTTCTATGGATCGGGCAAGGGCTGACTAAAGTCGTTGGTCTCCCAGGCCCGGATCATGGCTTCCACGTTATTGCGCGTGACGATATCCATACCTGAGCTAATGGAAGGCGGGTACGTCTTGTCATTGACGATGTGGTCATAAATGATCTGGACTGTGTCGTATCCCCAGCCCCAGTATTTTTGCCCCACCAATCCCGAAAGGTACCCGTCGCGCAACAGTTCCAGCTCGACCGGAAGCGTATCAAAGGCGACCGTTTTCGTTTCTCCGCTCAAAGCGGCTTCTTCCCACAAGGGCATAGAGCCACGATCGGCAAAGAGCGGCCACATGCCGACAAAGAACCACCCGTCCAGCTCCGGGTGCGCACGCATCGTCTCCTCCACCACCTGCACTCCCAGGTTGATGTCGTCGTTGCTGATGGCCGTGGCGACGACCCGGATGTTGGAGTAGGGGGCTATGCCATCTTCAAAGCCCCGCACCCGCTCTCCCAAGTTGTACGCGCCAGGGACGCCAGTGAGAATCGCCACCTCACCCTGCTGGCCCATCGCGCGCACCAGCAGGTCTGCGGCGGCCTGCCCCGCCTGGTAGTTATCTATCCCCAGATACGTAAAGCGCCAACTCTGGGGCGAATCGGCGTCCCACGTCATCACCGGTATGCCGGCTGTCACGGCCTTGTTGATAGGGTGTGTATCCCAAATTGTGAGTCTACGCCACCAGAGGCAGCGAATGGTAGTAGCCGGTGGCAGTTACGTTATTGTTGGTCCATACGGGGAGTGGTGCTTCCTGATGTTGTGTCAATGAAG
>Ga0180432_10003304_pt1 | contig 23205 bp, 21 predicted proteins | sample SS_ome_10_FD_132414 | JGI IMG/M metagenome (GOLD analysis project Ga0180432, IMG submission 132414) | Hypersaline lake sediment archaeal communities from the Salton Sea, California, USA - SS_1_MS_2 metaG | ecosystem: Environmental > Aquatic > Non-marine Saline and Alkaline > Hypersaline >... | reverse complement strand
CATCCTGAACATACTCCTGTTCACCGCCATCTTGAACATACTCCTGTTCACCACCATCTTGAACATACTCCTGTTCACCGCCATCCTGAACATACTCCTGTTCACCGCCATCTTGAACATACTCCTGTTCACCACCATCTTGAACATACTCCTGTTCACCATCTTGAACATACTCCTGTTCACCATCTTGAACATACTCCTGTTCACCATCCTGAACATACTCCTGTTCACCGCCAACCTGAACATACTCCTGTTCACCATCCTGAACATACTCCTGTTCGCCATCCTGAACATACTCCTGCTCACCATCCTGAATATACTCCTGTTCACCATCCTGAACATACTCCTGTTCACCGCCAACCTGAACATACTCCTGTTCGCCATCCTGAACATACTCCTGTTCACCACCATCCTGAACATACTCCTGTTCGCCATCCTGAACATACTCCTGTTCGCCATCCTGAACATGTGGTTCCTGGACCTGGGCCTGAACCTGTACTGGTGTTTTTTCTACACGTTTGACTTGAATCTTGATCTTTTTGGGAGCGGTCATTTTGGATGAGTGGGAGTCGTTATGGTCTCTGCGCTCATTAAAAATTCTATATCCTACCGGATCGAGCATTTCTTCCTCACTCATATCAAGGCGTTGACCAGTTCCGACCTCCCGAGGCTTTTTATAGTTGATTCCCGTCAAAATGTCATCAATCCATATCGGATTCAGGCCAGTTGACCATAACCTCATGACAGCTCTGTAGTCCGATCCTTTACGGTCATCCCATAGCTTTTCATGCCAGTGTTTCTTGTGAAATGCAAATCCAATTGCAGATATGTCACCCAATTTAGGTTTTTTTCCAGGTCGCTTGGGAATAATGCGATTGTTTGGAAATTGTACTCTCCAGATAAGTAGATCATCCTCTGATGTAACTGCATTCATTATTGCACTCACTGCTGTACTATTCATGAACATATCATCATCATCTAAGTACATAATCCAACCATCTGGAACCAATGACCCCATCTTGTTGCAATACAGATTTGGTGTGAATCGATCGCTCTTAAACAGAGCTCTAGTCATTGGTACCATGATCATCTCTTTCCTCGATGTATGGGTATGTGAAACATGTGGTCTCACATATGACTGTGTTTCCGAATCATCTGCACTGACCCAATGACGTATCCAGGGCCAATCCTGGGAAAGTATTGATGTCCTGTTTTCCCAGAAAAAACGGGGCCGGTTGGCTGTACGTGTCAGGACATTAAGATAGCATGCGTCCCCTTCTGCCATTCTATCAGAATAGATTGGGTTCCTCCTATGCAGTATGTAGTCAGGATTTGTCCTGAGGAATCTTGATCCACAGTGAACACTCTCAAAAATTGAATCTAGATCAACGAATATGCCAGAACCTCTAGTGAATAGGCGATGGACACCATGGACTCAAATATTAATAATCTGCTCTGTATGAGTGTCAAAAACAAGAAACAATTCCCTCACATACAGTGCCCACATCCTCGAAAATTTGGAGAATATTGTGGTATCCACCATAAGGCAAAAAATATTATTCGGATAGATTGTCATGACACAACAGCTCAACCTTCCCCACCCTCCCAGGTACCATCTGTCATAACGCCCTTGCCCAATACAACAATTCCTACAGTGGTACCTATCACAGTGCCGCCCACAGCGATTGGACAGGACCGACAGGACCTCATATCTGTCACCCTGCCACCCAAGGTAATTGTGAAAGTACCAACTCTGCGACAAACACAGCGTCCAAGAAAAAGCAAGTATCTCCTACCGAGCGATTTGCCTTTACAGGATCCGCCAAATTGGAAAAAGATCATCCAAAGTTGCATGCACTACAAGATCGATTTCCATGGAACGCCTGAAGACTTCAAAAATGCTCTGTGCGAATGGCTCACCAAATGCTGGATCTCAGAGGAATCCTCTGGTTGGGAAGGACCAGGATTGAGTCTTCATTGTGGTCCTTTAATCCAGTCACAGGGATCAGGGTTGGAATGTGCTACAAACCAGACCGAGTTTTATGATATGATACCGATCGATGAGATTCCTGAAATATATTTGTTCTCATTCGAAGAGGCATGTAATTATTATGTATGTGATATCCGCAGCTTTCGACAGATTGTGAAAAGAACTGCCAGTGAGAGTGACAGTGCCACCTGTCGGCCCAAAAATCCATACACCAATATGGAGGTTGGTGATGGTACAATGTCGGACTATCATAAGCGCATATTTCTCCTGCAACAGAATCGTATCCCCCTTGATTATCCACAGGATATCATAGATCCTGACAAGCAGTACGAACTCGATGTGCTTGAAATCTTTCAGAAGATCTATCATTTTGGATGGCATGTCGACCACCATTGGTATCTTGATCTTGACCCAGCTCACATTCTGCGAAGACGGTTCTATTTCCGTCTCGAGGACCTCTGGAACTATCGCCTTGGTCTGTCCAATGAACAGAGACAGTTGATCGTACCAACACGAAAAATTTTTACCAAGAGGGAGAAACTAGCTGTGGACAACATGTCAGACAAAGATCTCAAAGTTTTCTTGGTGGATAGAATGAAGTCACTCGTTACAGATGGCAATGCCAGGGACGACCGTGCGAATGGCGCCATGTATATACTACTAGCACTGATCCAGGTATCTAGGTCGGCTGCGACAGCACTACCAGTACTGTGTAATGCCATTGGTTACTCTTCCAATTAGTGCACTGCGCAATGCTGCGCAATGCTGCGCAAATACATCACTTTGTTTCAGCCAGGATACCTAGTCTCTCTTTCATGATCATGAGTGCTTTTTCAGGGGCTTGGATGTTTGGCAAGACAATGCTGTTGATAATTTCTGATGTTGTAACTTTATTGAGAGTATCCTCTCTCTGATCTGGCGGGAGAACCAGGGTAAATCGTTTATCTCCAGATGCCTCTCCAGATGCCTCTCCAGATTCATCTCCAGATGCCTCACCAGATGTCTCTCCAGATGCCTCTCCAAATTCATCTCCAGATGTCTCTCCAGATTCCTCTCCAGATGCCTTTCCAGATGTCTCTCCAGATTCCTCTCCAGATTTGGCTCCTGTGTTGGTGTTGTAAAAAAAGTCAAGTATCTGATTGATTGTTGCCAGGTCAGCGTTCAGGAACTGGCAATGGTGGTCCATTCTGCCCGGACGGATCAGAGCAGAATCCAACTTCTCAATATGATTTGTCGTAATTACCACGATCGCGCCAGGTAGATAATTGTATCCATCAAACAGTTCCAAGAGTGAATCAATCGTCTTACCCGATCCTAGGCTTGGAGATACGTCGGGAGCAAGTTTAGCTGCTATTCTAGAGATTCTCCTAATCTCAACATCATCCTCGTCCTCGTCCCCATCAGTATCGCTATCAGAACTCTTTTCCTCACTGTCATTGGTGGTATCTTCACATTCGCTCTTCAGTCTAATATCAGGAATGATACGACTGTGTGTCATTCGATGAGCATCAATGTCCTCCAGGACCACGATCGCATCCTTGGGAATATCACGTGCCGCGCGCAGCAATTGTTGATTATTCTTAAAAAGGTCTAATTTAAGGAAATAAATGTTACGTTGAAGATAGTTTGCAATTGCATAAATAGTTGAAGTCTTGCCACAACCAGGTACACCATGAAAGACCAAGCCAAGTTTGTATGGGATACCCCAATGTTTATAATTCTCTTTGGAACTGACAAACACATCTAGTTTGTCGATCAGATCCGCCTTCTGTTTTGCTGGGATGAAAATATTCTCCCATGATTTGACCGTCTCGATATCCCGCTTGGTCCATTCTTCTTCCTCGAGCATCCATTCACAATATTTGTAACTATCTTGCCCACGATCCAGACAAAATTGGCGATGTTCTTTCAGACAATGCTCCTCAAACTCTTTCAGGTCCTCTATCTTGTCTGCATAAAGTTTGAGCACGTAATTGTCCTGTTTCAGACCAATCTTGTAGTGATGGGCCCGGAATACTTTGTCCTTGAATGCGATGTCGATAAAATAATCCTCATCCGGCATGATCGTGTAATCAGCAGTATGAATCGACTCGTCGCATGAGAAATAATCTTCATCATTCTCGTGATGAATCGTTGACCCAGTGCAGACAAGCTTCTTGATATTCAGGCTATTGTCATTCATGCCCTTGATAATGTACCAGCTAATGACTCGATACACATGGTTGCCCTGCTTTCTCTCATTACGCTTGTGCACCTCAATACTTGCATCAAACTCCCCATCGAGAGTTTGATGCATCCAGGTGCTGTAAGACCATTCTAATATTCTAATTACAATTCTGAGGAGACCTGGTATTAGGCAGATCAGGGATGGTGCTACCTCCCATACTGACAATAGACCTGGCACTAGGTTAAAAAAAGGTTCTTTAACCTCCTCCATTAATTCCTTAAAAGTAATCATCGCTCGAAGGTCGAAAGTAAGTAATACCTTTAAAATCAGTAAGTACATGTGTCATTTTTTCTAAGCCTTGTTGATAGTATCAAAGGCAGATTTACTGGAAAAGTGATTCATATCATTCGCACTCCACTTTCGCAATTACAGCACACAATATGTTGATTCTCCAGAAACCAGAGGGGATCACGCCGATCGATTATTGGAAGCAATACCGAGACCAGCATCTATCTCCATCGACCAAAGGGGATGTATGCGGAAAATTGGATCCGATGGCGACTGGAGAGTTGCTGATCTTGCTCGGGGAGGAATGCAAGCAGGCCTCCATGTACAGAAAGAAAGAAAAAGTATACAAGTTCGTCATTGTGGTTGGTATCGCAACCGACACTGATGACATTCTGGGGATTGTTGAGGAGGGGATGAAAAGATCTCCAGCCTTGGATGGAGATCCGAGGCAGTCGACACCGTCTCATGCAATCAATGCAATTACAGAGGGACTACACAGGTATGCAACGAGAACAAGACAAAAATTTCACAACTTTTCTGCTATCAATACAACTGGAGTTGTGGATGGGGAAACGGTTAACAAGCCTATGTGGTGGTGGACCAGCAATGGATTGCTTGACAGAATCACAGTCCCAGAGAAAGAGATCCACATCAAAAATATCCAGGTGCTGAACACCGGGACTATCAACCAGGTGCAGTATATCAAAGAAACATGCCAGCGCCTTCAAAAAGTGCAGGTGAATAAGGAGAATTTCCGCGTCGATGAGATTCTGAAGTCTTGGGATCGGCTCATAGAGTCGGAAGACGTGGATGACACTGAGCTGATGTGCAAGATTGAGGTCACAGCACACGTCTCATCTGGCACTTACATCAGGCAGATTGTTAGAGACATCCGTGAAGAACTCGTGATTCCGATGCACTGTACGTCTATTCACAGGACAAAATTTGTAATGTGAATGTAAAACGGGATATTGACATCACACTTTGGACCAGGGTTGGCCGCCACCGTGCTCGGAAATGATCTGACTACGTAAGTCATCGGCAGTCTCCTCTATGTTGCAGTAACCAAGAGCCTGTCTACAGTTATAGATCTCCTCCTCCAGACGTGTAGCATAGTCCGTGCATGTGTGCAACCAGTTCATCATACAACACATGGTGACAACCTCCTCCAATGACCATCCACGTAGAGTACCCTCGATGTAGTTGTCACATAGGCGTGAATCAGACCTGATCCGCAGGCCGTGCACTGCTAACGCATTCGCCAACTCATTCCTCCTGGCATCCATACGTGTAATCTTGTTGTTGCGCCTCTTGGTTCGACGCTGCTCACGATGTTTTTTCTCTGCGCGAAATCCAACCTCTCCTCCCCACTTGGCATAAGCACGTTGCTCAATATCCTTGCGCTCATACAGAGTAACATATTTCTTGTATCTGCGAGACATGTATTGAGTGAATGGTACGCCAACTAGGTCCTCGTCCTTGAGAAAATAGTCTGATTTCGCAACTGTTTTGGTGATCTTTGGATCCTGTTCCTGTTGTTCCTGTTGTTCCTGTTGTTCCTTGAGAGCAGGTTTTCTTTCATCCTCCTCATCGCTATCATACTCCACTCTCGCCCTGGACTTGGTGGGTGGAGGCGGTGGAGGTGGAGGTGGAGGTGCGCGTGGGAGTGAGGGTGGAGGCGCGGCGACCTGTTGCTTGAGTCGTATCACTGGAATGATACGAGTGTCTGTCATGTCGTTTTTAGGGATGTTCCCATATCATATAACCACATGTCCCCATTTAGAGTTTCAATTTCCAGTTTTGATAAATAAATATATAGTTGGTTGCCTTTATACGTTTTTGTGGTAAAAAATCACAAAAACATTTTATTTTTTGAAATTGATTCCAAAAATGCCTGAGGGGTGCATACATAGAGACAGTATACTACTTTACATAAAACAAGAAGTCAAAAGATGAGTGCTACTATCACTAACTGGGATGACTGGACACCTGATGCTCAGCACATTACTTTCGGCAAGGCCAACAAGAATCAGTATGGTAGCTACAACATGGGTCTGCGCTACAATGGCGAGCGCCTCTACCTGAGAACTCCCAAGATGCGATGCCCATTCGGTCTCAGCAGAGGCTATGAGGATAAGGGCTACAATGTCCAGCTCTGTTTCGACAATGATGATCAGGCCAGCCAGGTATTCCTGCAAAAGTTCCTTCAATTTGATTCGCTTGTCCGTTCCACAGGTGTTGCCAACGCTTTTGACTGGAAGATTACCAAGACTGCCAGTGAACAGGTGCACGAGGCTGTTGTCAACAACATGTTCAAGCCGTGTGTTAAGTACCCAGTCTTTAAGCAGGGCCACCCACAGGCTGGCGAACGCAACCCAGAATACCCACCATACCTTCAGATCAACCTCCTCGAGACCAAGCCCAAGGACACCGATGTCTATCCAGAAGGCCACGAGCGCGCTGGTGAGAAGATGGACCCTGAGATTATGACAGAGCTTTATGATACCAAGCAGCAGCCACTATATGTTGATGAGGAGTCGATCACAAAGCAGTGCCACCTGACCGGTCTGATCTACGCCACAAGTGCTTACAAGAGCACGACCGGCTTCGGTGTTGTCTGGCGTGCTGCCCAGTTCATGGTCTACCCACGCAAGGGTCTCAAGGGCGGTGTCTGCCACATCCCCACCACAGACTTCGATGAAGATGATGAGTTCTCTGCTGTTCCACAGGCTTTTGGAGCCGAGGAGAAGACTGTTCCAGTTGATACCCCTGTCTCCGCTGATGCAACTGCCACAGTGACTGCTGCCCCAGTTACTGCCGCCCCAGTCTCGGTTGCTCCAGTCGCCATCACTCCAGTTGCTATCAACCCACAGTAAGCGTAGCAAGCGTAGCAAGCATAGTAAGTGCGACATGTAAATACATGTATTATAACTTTGTATGTTTGTGCATACAAAGTTATATATGACAAAATTGATGAGGTGTCATGCTTCCACAATACAATATCACCACACTCACCACACTCATGAGCACCCCGCGATCAGATCGACGCAAAAAACTTGTTCGTAGACGCAAGAAAAAATCCGCAGATGCAACAACAATGAGCGCTGGTGATCACAGCTCTTGTTCAGGTGAGGATGACGAGCAAGTAGATAAGAAACCAATCAAGAACCAGATTGCAATCAATCCCAATCACCCAAGACTTTCATCTTCGGGGAAAACCAGATCTCTCCCAAAGGATTCATCTCTGCACTCGGTGGCACCTCTGAGCTCAGTATCTCTAAACTCGTCACCTCTCAGAATGTCAACCCGGAGGGCTTCTGATCCGAAAGATCATGAGATAAAGATCGCTCTACTCACAAAAAAAAGATCTTCAATATCATTCGATTCCAACAGCAGTTCTCATTCCAGAAGCTCATCACCGCGCATAGATGCGGCATCCTCATCTCGGAGAGGATCAATATTAGATAGTCCAAGACGGTTTCTAACCAAGATTTTCGGTTCGTCTGCACGTCCTCACCTTGCAGCAGAAAAGATTTCGATCCGCAAGCTAATTGGACATGGAGCATCAGCCAGAGTTTTTGAAGCTGAAGTCGCAGGGCTCATACTTGCTGCCAAGATCTATCATCCGATAATAACTTCCATATTGCCCAGATCACAAAGCGAAAAGGCTCCATCCAAGTGTGTTAACTCCGATGGACAATGCACACAGCTGAGATATTCTCAAAATAATGTAGGAGATATATCAGCGCCACAGCTATCGCTCCAGCAAAAACAGGATGCTATCAAAGCACTCCCTGAGCATCAACACGTCTTGGGCATTTTTGATTATCGGTTCATCAAAAGTACTCGCCTGGTCGTGCTAACTGAGCTGATGGATTGTACGCTGCGTGATCTCATCGATGAACGCCGTGAACAATATATGTCTGATTCCTCAAGCGCAACAATTAATCCTGATCACCACCAACGCCAACCCTCTGGAAAAATACTGGTTACATCTCCATTCCGCAAGATAGAGGTTATCGAACTATTCCGTCAAATTGTTAAGGGAGTTCACTTCCTCCACAATCCGCCACAACCATGTCCTGTCCCAAGTGGTGGTCGACTCACCAGTATATGGCACCGAGATCTCAAGAGTGAGAATATCATGTGTAAAAAGATGCATGTTGACCTAGATCACCTGCTTGTAGATGACCCTCATTGTAGCATCAGCTCTGAGATGGTCTCCGAGAAGAACAGACTGCATAAGCAGTATACACTCAAGATTGGCGATTTTGATGAGGCGCGCATCGTATATGATCTCAGCGATTCCAGTAGCCCTGTGAAATGGTCTGATGAGCCTGATGACGGTGTCGAAATTGCACTCGGGCGCCGTAGGAGCATCTTCTCATCTGCACGCGAAAGGCTCTCGCTCAACATTGGAACTCTGCAGTTCATGGCTCCAGAAATGATGTTCAAGGGATCCGCCAAATATGATGAAAAGGTTGACATATGGTCGCTTGGAATGATTTTGTATGAATTACTCACTCTCGATCTTCCATACAGTTTGGATAACTTTAACGCTATCGAGCTGTACGACATGATACAGAGTGGACAGCGACCCGTCATCCCAGAGGGATATCTGACTGATCCATCTTCAGAATGGTTGACCCTCCTGCAAATATTCAGAGATTGTACAGAGCGTGATCCAGAAAAACGCCCAAGTGCCTCTGATCTCCTGCGCAGATTATCGAAATATCAGACCGCCAACAATATCTGACATAAAAATATAGACAGGACACATATGAATCATGAACGCCTAAACAACTATATATGTAAATTAAAAATACTATCAAAACTTGAGCCTCGAGAGAAAATAATCGTTCGAGAAAAAACAATCGAAGTCGTCGATTATACATCGTACAATTTACCAAGACTGCGCAAAGCCTTCAACTTTGAAACTAGGTGGAACATGATCCAGAAACTCCAGGACATGTACCATGATGTTGAAAGTACAATAGACAACCTCGTCAACAATCCTCCGTCGAGAGTGCCTGAGCAAGACATCCTGTTCGCTTTGGATCGCCTCCGCCATGATCTGATTGGTAGTTTGAATGGTCTGAAGAATCTCATTCTCACGTACAACTCTGATAAACCTGCCGTATCCAAACTTGAGGCCCTGTATGAAGAAGTAAAAATCCTCAGCGAAAAGATCAGAACATACTTTGAAAATCGAAATACCTTAGACCGGGCTGTGTATGGCGGTGAAACAGTGTACAGTAGGAAAGAAAAAGACATATTTACAAACGATTTCGACCCCAGAAAACCGAGTCTGCAGCCACTGTCCACCACGATTGGGTCCACCCCCAAACCTACTAAGCTACACATAAAACTGGATACAGAGGAACCTGCAAGGATCAGAACAGATACTGAAGTGAAGGTTGCAGTTGGGACTGAGGTTGAGACTGAGGTTGAGACTAAGATTGAGACTGAGGTTGAGCCTGAGGTTGAGACTGAGGCCGAGACCGAGACCGAGACCGAGACCGAGACCGGTGATGATACATTCACGACATCTGTCCCAGTAAGTGAGGCAGAATCAATAGATATCATTGATTCAATATCACCTATGACCACTGCGCAGGTTCAACCACAAGTTGAACCACAGGTTGAACCACAGGTTGAACCACAGGTTGAACCACAGGTTGAACCACAGGTTGAACAGTCATCGCCCCCGATGAAACTAGAGGGACCAGCCAGATCACAAAGCTGGCAGCCATTGCCAAGAAACAGGCCTGGTTTCAGACGTGGTGGCAAAAGATTCAGATAGATGATTCACAACCCAATATTGTCCTGAAAACAACACCCATTCGCGTCGCGCATCCAGACCACTGTCAGCAAAAAGATCCAGTCTAGTAGCCACCACAGCCCAAATCCGCCACATGTGACACATTTCGTGATCCCAATCCACCAATATCCTGCTGCACATCTGCCGACACCAAATGTACCAACTAGAAAACTGAGCATGAAAATTGTCATTGTGCGTGCTCGCGGTTCCTCATCCAGATCAAATCCACACACAACTCCATCTTCGGGGACATCTTCGCAATCTCCAACCAATGGATCTCGTACCCATGAGGGCAACCCTTCAAATGTTTCATTGGCACTCCGACTCCTCTTTGCAATGTGGCGCTCAACAAGGTCTCCGAAATTGTTCACCTCGCTTGGATACCGATGAATATTGCCATGCTCCATGTATTCCATTGTGAGCACGACGATGCCAGTTGCTGCCACGAAGTATTGAATGGCCATCAGTGCCCAAATAAGCTTTGAAACCCTCGATTTTTTCAGAAAGCCTCTAATCCTACCCAGGTTTGCGGCTCTCTGAGTCGCCGTGCCACCCAGGTTTGCGGCTCTCTGAGTCGCCGTGCCACCCAGGTTTGTGGCTCTCTGAGTCGCCGTACACCCACCCGGGTTTGTGGCTCTCTGAGTCTCCGTACACCCACCGAAAAATGCCATTTGTGCTTGAATTGTAGTCGGGTCACCGAAATACAGTCAGCCACCAGCTTTCATTTTTTCGGACATGGTGCCCTGTTAGGTTTCACTTTGTACTGGCATCAAAGAAGCTTGCATTGCAATTTGACTTTTGAGTCACATAAATATAAAGTCGGTTGCAATGACATTGCAACCGACTGTAAATTCAATTACCTGCACTGATGCTAATAGTAGCAATCACACCTATTGCACTCAATCCAACAGTCAATGCCAAATAGATGATACAGTCCGCTATTTTGTTCAATACTTTCACAGTTTTCACACATTTTGATAGTTGCTTCACACATTCCGACAGTTGCCTGACAAGCTGTGTCATTAATCTTTCTTGATTAGATTCTTCAGCACAGTTACTGTAACTGTATGAGTAACTATATGAATCGTCAGAACTCAAGATTTCATACTCCGTACCCAATTCTCCTTGATTCTCAATGTCCATGTTTCACAGTCGCTTTCAATGACATTGGGACAAATCAATTTTACTGCTTGAATCCTCACACCACAGTGTTTCAGTGTCCCAATGTCATTGAAACCGACTGTAATTTCGTGCCGTGGAACCAAAATTGATCATCTTTGTATCAAGTCGTCACTCAGTTCCAATCCTGTGACATGATGATAACAAATATTCATGGGGAATGGAGGGATTCTGTCACAGAATACATTGTTCTGGCTCTTATATTAATCCTTGAAAACTATGTTAAGCCACCTAATATGCAATTAAGTCCATGTGGACTTTTCTTTTTTGCATTGACCATTGACAGCATATACTCAGCAATGGGATTTTTCAAGCTCCATCTACAGAATGATCTGACACAAAGCCAGACCCTGGATAGAATAGAGCAGCTATACACAATGCATGTTAGTGATCGTTGGATTTACTATGGTGTGATTGCAGCTGCATATCAGCTCTTATGTCTGACATTGTGGCTATCTGTCTGGGAACAGCGTGCTATACTCTACTATGGACTGACCGCACTACTCACCCCAAGTGTGACCAATTATCTGGCACGATATCAGTTTTCCAGGGTATTGGCAGAGTGGAAACAATTCAAAACACAATCTGTTCGATTTGCAGGAGCGCTCGTGCTCTCACAGATCCTGAATTTTCTCTCTCTTGTCTGTGTTGATCTGAGACCAAACATCCATTGGAGTGAGCTGCTGCCATTATTTCACAAGAAGACCTCAGATTATTTTCGCAAGGTCATTATGAACTTTCTGATTGCAACTGCTGTTCAATATACACATAATAATGGTCGCACACTCTATTCTCGATTAATCCGCTATGTCTATCATTACAATACAGGCAAGAAAATCAGCCGGGTCGACAATGACAAGTCTGCCAAGGAAAAGTTCGTCAAGGTTATTGTTCATCGAGACTGGAAGGAGCTACTCAGACCAGACATCCTCCAAACACTCTTTCACCTGTATGAAACCTCAGAGGAAGGTGTTCTCTACAGATTCTTCACTGAGTGTGAATACCGAATATTACAAGGAGGTGCCCTGTGGACCATCGTTACAACTGTATTGCACCTACCGCCCTGGTGGATACCACTCCTCAGCCTTGGCCTGATTACATACCGATACAACCCGTTGAGAGAAAATAATGCACCCCTAGATCACCGCGACTCTAATCAAATGAGAGAAGAGTCTGCTGGATCTAAATTTAGCAAAAGAATATTAGGGAGAGTATGTGCACTGTCATGGGGATTGTGTTTCCCAGACCATTACCTGATAGTTACCATCCTGTCTGAATTCAGCTACTATCTTATTTTCAGGTGGGCAGTTGATTGGATACAACGATGGTTCCAGAAGCAGATCAACAAATATGTCCCTCAGACTGTCGGGGGTGTTGGTGGCAACTCTCTCCAATACAATCGGGGCATATTAATCGGAAAAACATTTGTAAAACTTGTTTTTCAGCATGTATGCCAGAGTTATCACATCCGGTTTATTCTGGGGGGACTAACCTCCTCTATTCTGAGCCATTGTCAAAGGGAAAGGGTCAGACCTTGTGATGTAACCCCTCTACCAATCCTTGCACAATACATTTTAACAGCCCTTATACTGGCTCCTGACCTGGTAACTGCTCTCGGAATATTTGCGCAATTCATATTTCTCACCTTGAGCCATTTTAACCCATCTCATGCCATGTTTCTAGGACTGATCATACAAGCCACGCAGTATATCCATGAGGTCTTACACTCTGAGAAAGCCTCGAAGGACGAATCATCCCTGCTTGTTGGGTGTCAGAGCCAATGGCTCACGGAGACAAATCTGCTCGAATCATGGAGACCAACTAATGACACTGTGCCTCGCACAGAGGATGTAGCGAAGACTGAAAGAGCAGCGGAGACTGAAAGGGCAGTGAGGACTGAGAAGGTAGCAGAGACTGAAAATAAGGATGAGGATGACGGTGACGATGACAGTCCTTTAATTAGTGAGGAGGCGAGTCGTTCCCTCATTAAATCACTACCAAGTGGCATTCACGCTGATCTGAGCAAGAGCTATTATCTCGATAAATCTGAAAGCGAGGATGAGGACATCCTTGATGAGTATGTTGCGCCACGTGCACCGTAAAATGCATTCTCACGATTTGGGTAAATCAGATATAGTGTGGCAAAGGGCCCTGAATGTACCAGGGTGTATTCGAGTAATTCAATGTGAGCTCGGTGTCCTTTGGGATAGATTTTGAAGTTCGGATGTGCCATCCATTGTCTTGCCAACGTAGATATGTGTTCGGTTTGTAACTGTGGTTTACCAGCGAACCCGGTTGCTCTGTGACGTATGGCCAGATGCCTGCATAGAATGAGATTCCAAGACCAATATCCTCGTTCTTCTTCAAATCACGGTTAGCAAATATTCCTCGCCCATGGATAGGTGATTTTGAAACCACGTAGGGTGGGACATAGGATGGGTCCAACATGTATATGTATACTATATTGACAGATTTTACGATGAGAATAGCGAATATACCCATTTGACAAGGTAGATACCAAGCAGACCAAAAACAGTATCCATGATGATGTCAACGATCTCAGGAAGGATCAGTGGCGTTTCCCCTGTCAGATAGCCTCCGGCCCACAATTCCCATAACTCAAACAGAGTATGTGCCATCAAATATCTCCTGATACTGAATGTATCTGGCCACAATAGATGCAACACTCCCCAAAAAAGAGCAACAAATGTGTGCGTTAGGCTCCAGTAGTTGATCCAGAAAAGTCTATCATGATATATAACCGTATTCAGCCACTGGATCTGGTCCATAGTCAGCGGAACCACAAAGAAGAGCCGTTCTGTTACCAGATCCAGTGGACTCTTGGTTACTCGCCCATGTAACAGCGGACTGCTTGTTGCCCTCATCACAGCATTACTGTCGCTCATCTATACTATACTATACTATACTATACTATACTATACTATACTATAGAGCACAGATGAAACTCCGATAAGATCGGAGGAACTTTTTCAACAGTGTCAACTGTGTTACATGTCTCCATCATACCTACCTGTGTCGGGATTGATGTGTATCATTCCACCATCACCCCACATCCAGTCAAATGCAGGGTCTTGGTCGAGTTGCAGTCTCATACCATTTTCAATGTAGTAGTCTTCTGCCGCCTGCCAGCTAACCGGATAGCCACCATATTTGATACCCTGTCGCCTCGCAGATCTCACATTCTCTCCACCGACAGGATTCAGTATTGGGCCGATGAGATGTTCGCCTCCCTCCGATGCTTGTTTGGGAGCTCCCAGACTTTGCAACATGTCGACGTGAATGTCCGGATCAAACTCGGAATCCTCCCATGCTATGACCTTGCCTGAATCGATCTCTGTCCCCTTTTCCCACCCAGTCACCCGGTACGCTGGGAACGGCTTACCCTCAAATGTGACATGATTCGCAGGAACCTTGGGACTCCTTTGGTGCTCATCTCCATAGTGTACAATGGTAACATGCAGATCCGGCTCCTCCATGTCGGGCTGGACAAAAACCCTAATTGTTTTTCCGTGACCAGGCAAAGTTTTGGCTGCACCAGTTCCAGGCAGGGTCAACTGAAATGCAAACTGATACGGAACGCCATCAAGATTCAATGGCCACTTTTCACCCTTGTGGAGAAATGGCATTGTGCCACCAATCTTGTCCACGTCAGGACGCTCTTCGTCCTTTTTGAACGGTCTCTTTTTAGGGTAATACGCTGGGAGAAAGAACTCAGGAAAAACCTCATCAAGACGGTCTATCCAGTGCCGGCTCAATTTGGCGATATGCTGCTTGACAGTTGGACTGTTCTTGCACAAGTCATGGAATTGTCTGTCAGTGGCGCATAGTGCTTTGACCTCTCTCAGGTCTCTCAGTTGCAGGATTATGTTCTCAAGTCCCAGGCGTCCAATATCGCCAATGGTTGGTGCTTGTGGTGCTCTGGTAGTAGTGGTAGTGACGGTTGCTTGTGGTACCTGTGGTGCCTGTGGTGCCTGTGGTGCCTGTGGCGCAGTAGGAGGTGGCACTGTCCTGGTAGCGAGAGGGTGTCTGGATGGATTTGGGCGCGTTGCTTTCGGGTTCAGTGGACATGTACTACGGTTGGTGCCCGGGGACTTACAAAGAGTGCATTTGCCACCTCCAATCATATCCGCAAATTGCATATATATATACTGTAGAAACAAAAATGATCGATTGAGGATGCTCTCATGTATGTGGGAAGAAATGAAACTAGTGCTTGTCGAATCTCCCAAGAAGTGCCAAAGCCTTAGTAAGATATTGGGTCCTGGATACACGGTCCTGGGATGTGCTGGACATTTTATGGAACTCTCTGCCAAAGGCGGATCTGGACCACGTAGTAAGTACGGGATTGATATCATGAATGGGTTCAAACCACTATGGACCAGGACTGCTGCCAAGCAGAAATTCATGAGTAAAATCAAGGATGCTGCTAGAGGTGCAAGTGAAGTTATCATCGCCACCGATGATGACCGTGAAGGAGAGGCGATTGGCTGGCATCTCATCAGAGAACTACGACTCAACCCAGCAACCACCCATCGCATTATCTTTCAGAATATCACTGAGGAAGAAATCAAGCGTGCAATGTCATTGCCCACAAGACTCAACCAACAACGAGTTGATGCTGCCCTCGCGCGACAAATCTCAGATAAAATAGTGGGTTATGAGCTGTCACCTGTTCTCTGGAGGCATCTCGGGCGAGGGCTATCGGCTGGACGTGTCCAGTCCGTAGTAACCAGACTGATTGTTGATCATGAGAAGTGCATCAAAGGGTTCCAAAGCAAGGGCTATTATACAATCGATGGCACATTTACTGGATCTGGACCAGGGGCTGGAACAAATATTAATGCAAATTACAATGTGGGACCTGGCACTGGGGCCGGAGCAGGCAACAGTAAGATCGAAAATCTTGCGGTTGCACGTACTCACATGGAAGCCATTCTACCACATAATACCTGGTCTATCGCATCGATCACTCCACGTATGTCCAAGAGATCCCCTCCTGCACCATTCGTCACCAGTTCTTTACAACAGGAAGCCAGCAATCGTTTTGGTTGGACCCCAAAACACACGATGAAAATAGCACAAAGCCTCTATGAGGGTGGCCATATCACATATATGCGTACAGATAGCTCGGTCCTCAGTGATGAAGCCATTGCCAGTATCAAGGGGTTCGTCCTGACTAATTGGGGCCCAGATTATCATGAGGCACGGCAGTTCACTAAGAGTGCAAAGGGTAGTCAAGAGGCACACGAAGCCATCCGCCCCACAAAGATCGGGATGAGAGCACTTTCCGGTCATGATGGCCAAGAGACACGATTATATGACCTTGTCTGGAAACGCACAGTGGCCAGTCAGATGTCACCTGAGCAGGTCCGAACCACCACATACACACTGCACGCGCAACCGGATCTGAAAGACCAGCTTCTTGGTACCTTCAATCACAAAAGGGTGGAAAGCCTCTTTCCAGGTTACAAAATACTTTACAACCCTGTTGACGAGGAGGGGGATGGTGAAGTTGGTGGTGGTGGTGGGGATGGAGATGGTCCTAGCTCATCTTTTTATGACACACTCAGTGTTGGATATGCATTCCTTTACAAAAAGGTCGAGGCTCATGAGGGGGCCACCAATCCACCATCTCGTTTCACAGAGGCGAGTCTGATCAAGAAAATGGAGGACAAGGGCATCGGGAGACCCAGCACATGGTCTTCCATGGTTGACAAGATTCAATCCAGAACATATGTCGTTAAAAAGGACATACCAGGACATGAAGTACAGCTTACCAATCTAGTACTGGAGCAGGGGTCTAAGACTGTCAAGGAAGTGGCCATCAAATCGATGACCAAATCAGAGAACAAAAAGTTGGTCCCGACGGAGTTGGGCATTATGATCACTGAGTTCCTTGAGCGGGAGTTCCCAGAGATTATGGATTATGGTTTTACTGCAGAGATGGAGACTGAATTGGATATGATATGTCAGGGGACGAAACCTTGGCAGGATGTTGTAAATAGGTATTGGCAGGGATTAGATCCTATCGTTACCACACTCTCCAAGAAAGAGGCTGATGGCGGTATCAAGAGGGAACGAGACAGGAAAGAACGGCTCCTCGGAGCCACCAAGGATGGTCGAAATGTATCTGTCACTGTCGGTAAATGGGGACCATGTATTCGTGTTGACGCAACCACAAACCAGAAAGCACAATTTTGGGGTCTGGAATCAGGCCAGACTCTGGCCACTCTGACACTGGATCAGGCCTTACGCATTATCAGTATACCCAAAGAGGGGAAAGCCCTTGGCAGCGATATTATTCTCAAAAATGGTCGTTATGGATACTATATACAAGCGGGTACAGCATCTGTCACAATCCCTCCGGGAACCGATCCATATACTTTAACCTTGGATACTGCCCAGAAATTGCTACAGAACAGTGGTGTCGGGGGCAGCGATAGTGCCAGAAAGGTGGTGCCAGGTGTTGGAGAACTCATTCCTGATGGACGCTATGGCCCGTACCTGAAGTTGGAGAAAGGAGGGAATCTTGGCCTCAAGAAGCTGAAGGTCAGTCTGCAGGCATTTATGGAGATGAGCGATGAAGATGCAAAGAAGCTTGTTGAAACAGCTTCAGTCACGACAGCTCGCAGCGGCAGCGGACGCGGTAGTGGACGCGGTAGCGGGGGACGGGGGCGAGGGCGAGGGCGTGGAGGACGGGGCAGAGGTAAGTAGTCCCGTTCACTACACACTACACACTGCACACTACACACTACATCTCAGAACCGGTGCTTGCTCTCCGGTCTCGTGCCTCTAGGTACAAACGCTCAGCCTCTTCGCGCCCAACAAATCCACGCACTTTGACGAATTTATTCGGTTCCTTGCGCTTGTAGTGACGGAAAAAGTATTTGATCTTGTCAACCTCGCTGTTGGATAGATCATCCAGGGATGTGATACCATGAAACTCTGGGTCTACACTATCCGCTGGGACACAAATAATTTTCTCATCATCTCCTTTTTCATCATGTGTCAGCAATGCTCCAATGATTCTACAGCGGATGATGCTAGGAACGACCAGAGGATACTTGGTCGCCACCACTGCATCCAGATCATCACCATCGCCTGCCAGCGTGTCTGGGAAATACCCGTAGTTGAATGGATATGCATGAGGGGTATGAAGCACTCGATCACATCGTAGAACCCCGACATCCTTGTCGAACTCATATTTCATGTTGCTGCCGAATGGAATCTCGATCAGAACATCCACTGCACCTGGGCCTGGACCTGGGCCCGGACCTGGGCCCGGACCTGGAGTATCAGATCTGGTAACAGAAACCTCTTCAGTGCTCTCTATTGTGCAGCTGTCACTACTACTCTCGGATCCATCGCGATCACTCATTCTTCTTCGTTTGATGATATGTGAATATATCATGCCATGTAACTCCTCTGTTCGCCCTTGTCATTTTTTGTGGGCCGAGAAAATTGATATGTTGTCCTCCCACATTTTTGTTGGACACTAGATAGCTACAATGCCGAAAAACAACAAAGGAGGAAAGAAACATAAGCGCGGAAAGCGCGGTGGAGCCCAACAAAATACATTCTTGAAATACAAGGATGCAAGTGAAGGTGAAGAGTATGCCAAAGTGCTCAAACCACTTGGTGATTGTCGACTAAGTGTTCAGATCATCGGCGCTGACAAAAGTTCACGCTTTTATGGAAAGGAGGGACCACTCATCTGCAAGATTCCAGGCAGTTTCCGGAAACGCGTTTTTATGAATAAGGGAGACTATATCCTTGTTTCAACCAGAGAGTTTCAACAGGATCGCGTGGATGCTATTTGCAAGTACAATGGCACAGAAGCCAAGAGATTGATGAAGCAAGGTGAAATTCCTCATGAGGATATGGATGATGATGAGGAAGGAGAGTGTGGTATCGAGTGGCTGACAGGAGATGATGATGAAGATGAAAAAAAGAAAGGTGTCAAGAGCAGTGACTGGAAAAAACAATGGTTACCACCAAGCGATGACGAGGGTGAGGGAGTTGGCACGATGAACAACCCCAACAAGGGGACTATTGTGACTGGGGGGCCTGATGCTGATGATGGCAGCATCGATCTGGAGGATATTTGACAGGTCCATGCATGAAATCTGCCAAATTATTTTGCTGCATAAGAACAGAGGGAGAGTCAAAACGATATGGGGTCTCCAAAAGGAATGGATTTCACTGAGGATCTGATCAAACAAGTTACTGAGAAATGTCTGGAGTACTCTCGCAGACCATACTATCAAGAACAACTACAAGTGATGTTACTACAACCAGTGCTAGACTATCTAGGAGGCAGAATATACCCCTACTTCCTAGGTGTTGTCTTATTACTTATCATCAATATACTTTGTATGGTAATTGCTATGTACCTTTTCAGAAAAGCATAGACAAATCCAAGGCTTATGTGGATGATAAATATTAATTTAAAAACGATATTAATTTAGCTCTAGAGCATATTTCTGCACGGGGACATTCTGGAGGCAGATCAGAGCGGTGGTTTCAAAGTGTCCCAATGTCATTGAAATCGACTGTATTAGTTTGATTCTGTCTCTTCCCAATTATGAACAGAGAATGAGAATGGTGTGAAAAAATTGTGGTTATGAAGCTCTGATGGCGCGTCGTTTCTTAATTTTCTCAACTTTTCATAATCATCCGATTTTTTCCATACATAATGCTTCAATACTGTCTCCCTTTCGATATATTCATTCATTGTCTTTTCATCCACCTTTTCTAGTTTGGCCGCATCGGTCACCGTTTTTACACGTCGTATTACTGAACCATCCTTTCCCAATTTGTAAATTTTATATCCCGAATCCCAATATTTTCTTTCCATGATGCTCATGTTCGAGCGTACTTGTCTAAACGATTCAAGCGGATTTTTGTCATCCGGAATCTTGATTTCACACAATTTGCCAAAACATTTCTCAAAATACTTTAGTTTTCTATTATGAAAATCAGGAGAATCCCACTCCAATGTTTTCAAATCACCAATCACTCTCTCAATCTGTTCTCTACAAACAAACAATCGCGAATCTGATCCTATCACCAAACTCAATCCAGCATTGTTTACCTTACCAATTGCATTGTTTGTTTCTTGTAACATCCAGTTCGCATGATCAAGTACCAATTTCAATTCCAGTTCACGATGTTCACGATGAAAATCCAAAAAAGTTGCAAATTCATTTTCTGATGATACGGGTGATTGAATCTTTGCTGAGAGTTCTAGCAAGACAGAAAAATGGTGCAATCCTCTGAAACTCTTTTTCTGTTCTCACCAAATATTTTCTTTCATCTTCATTCCTGTATCTATCTATCATATCACAGTAATTATGCACCGAAATATCGCCTTTCCACACCTCCATATGCGGATGGGGGATATCAATCTTTTCAGTTCTTACATACTCCGAATTGTAAAAATTCACTATATTCTCAATTCTTTTGCATGTATATGTGTTCATTCCATCCTCTCTCAACAAACGGTTAGCTATTGACCCAGACTCACAAAATTTAGATTCAACTAACTTCATATTCTTGTATATCCTGTTGAGCGTTCGATCTCTGATCTCTTCTTCTTGCCTCATATGTTCCACATACGGATCATGACATGGGGATCTGAGCACACGCGTGGAGGTGAAAAAACCTCTACGCACAACAACACGAAATGAAAACATGTTCATACAATTTCCGAATTGATTGTTTAATTCTTCATTTTTCAACGAACTATTGTGTGCTATAGCATATAACTAAGCTATAGAGCTACAGTTACAGTTGCTGAGATGCGAAAATTCACAAACATTTTGGAGGATTAAAAATAATTTCCCAAACTCAAAAATCTCAGAAAAAAGTGCACGCTGCAGCAACGATAGCTGTATAAGAGGTGCATTGATAGTTCCTGATTCAGAAGACTTTGGTGCCTTAGACCTAGCCTTTGGGCCGGAAATCTCAGAAAAAAGTGCACGCTACCCGCACCACATGGTGCGCATCGTGTCTGTACATGAGGATGATTTCGATCGATCTGCTAGAATCTCATAAAATTGACCAGAGTGTCACGAGTGTAGTGAGTGTCACCACCAGTCCATCCGATGTCAACAACAGCTCCCACTCCTCCTCAGATCCAATCATCTGGTATAAGGTCATCGGCTCCAGCTTCAGGCCCATCTATTGCGGCGGAAAGCTATTGCTATGTGCCAAGCAAAGAGGATACCCGCGCGCGTCTACCATGGATCGAGAAATATCGACCACCAACCTTAGACCAGATGATTGGTCATAAGGAAAAGATCAACACGATTCGTAACCTAATCCACAACAATGAGTTTCCTCACCTCCTCTTATATGGTCCACCAGGAACCGGCAAGACATCTACGATCCTGGCGGCAGCAAGGGAGATGTATGGTGAGGATTATCGAATGTATATTTTGGAATTGAATGCATCGGATCATCGTGGTATCGACACAATTCGTAGCAAGATACCTAATTTTGTTAGAACCAAGACGGACAAAATCCGTCTCGTCATTCTTGATGAGGCGGATGCGATGACGAGTGAGGCTCAAGGAGCTCTTCGTCGAACGATGGAGACTTATATTAAGATCTGTCGATTCTGTTTGATCTGCAACAATGAGAGGAAGATTATTCCACCAATTCAGTCACGTACTAGCAAAATGCGTTTTGGTACGCTTGACAATGATAAGATTGAGCCCAGGGTTCGTGAAATTGCAGAGAAAGAAGGTGTTTGTATCGATGATGAAGCTATCAGTACCTTGGTCGATCTACAGAAAGACTTTCGACAAATTCTGAACACATTGCAGTGTTTACACTATATTCGTCTGGGAGATCAGGATGGACATGATGGTCCTAGTGCATATCCAACAATCACCGCTGATTATATTCGCAAATACCTGGGTAAGCCAAGTGACAAAGAGATCGCCGGACTGGTTGAAGAGATTGTGACAAAGCCTTTTACTGAGGTATATGAAAAGATGATGCTCATACACAGGAACAACCGTTGGAACCCAATAGATCTTATCCAGAAGATTTGTGATTATGTGGTAAGGAGTTCATACTTTAGTGACCCTCAAAAAGCATATCTGACTCTTAAGCTGAGCAAACTGGAATATATGATTGTCAATGGGCGCGACACGGAAATTCAGATGGCGGCTCTGATTGGTGCTATGAAGAAGAGCTTCCTCAAGAAGTATAAGTAAACAAAAAAATCAGAAATAGTTGATGATTTTGGAGGCTGAGCCACAGTTACAGCCCTTCCCTTTCATTTCGGGATTGTGTTTAATATTGGGGTTCTTTGCAGTAGCGTCACCCCCTTTAGCGACCTGATTGCGTTGTATTCTGCGACGCCCTTTGCTACGCTTTCTAGTGCCTCTGCTACCGATGGCAACTCTCATGTACATATTGTATATTGAGAATACAATTTACGTACGTTTTACATACGTTAGGTGGATCACAGGTGCTTCATCCAGACATACAAAACCACATGTCCGGACAGGGGTAAAGGAGGCAATGCTCCTCATCATAGAAGAAACTTTAACCAAGAAACCATATACACAATTGAAAGAGCTCAAAGAACTACTTTCTAGATCTGGGTTAGGGAATCCAAGTATTTCAAGTATTTGGAGATATATCAAAGCCATTGGATGGAGCCACAAGAATCTGAAGGTGAATATATCAACAGAAAACAATACACCCGAGAAGAAAGAAGCTTTG
>Ga0180432_10003302_pt1 | contig 23215 bp, 11 predicted proteins | sample SS_ome_10_FD_132414 | JGI IMG/M metagenome (GOLD analysis project Ga0180432, IMG submission 132414) | Hypersaline lake sediment archaeal communities from the Salton Sea, California, USA - SS_1_MS_2 metaG | ecosystem: Environmental > Aquatic > Non-marine Saline and Alkaline > Hypersaline >... | reverse complement strand
ACCGGGGATCAGGATGCGCCGGGTGGCCGCCGTGCCGATCTCCACTTCGGGATTGATCATCCCGCCCGGGAGCTTCAGCTTGAGCAGTCCGGCGAGGAACTCCGCCTCGACGTGGTCGCTGACGCACGTGCGGACCTTGTCGATGTTCTCGGCGGCGGCCTCGTAGTTCTTCTGCTCGTAGGCCAGCCGAGCCATGAGGAAGTACCCTTCGGCCTTGACGGGCAGGTCCACCGAGTCGATCAGCCGCTCGATGAGCTGCTGCGCGGTCGTGTGCTGACCGGTATCGACCATCAGGTTGACCAGGTGGTAGGTGGCCTGGGTTCCGGCCTTGGTTTCACGATATCGCGGCGACTGCCGCAGCGCGCGGTACTCGATTCTGGCCAGGTCGTTGCGTCTCTGGTCGCGGTAGATATCGCCCCGGGCCAGGAGGATGCGTGCGGCGGTCTCGGGGTCCAGCTCGTTCTCCCTCAGCAGGACGGTCAGAGCCAGCTCAAGGGCCTCCTTGCTCATCTTGTTCTTGCGCATCTGGTCGATGACCCACGCCACGTACTTGGGCTCGAACTGGCTCCATGACGCCTTCAAGAGGTTCAGTCGCGTCCGCGTCAGGTGCCACGCGCGGGTCTCACTGCCGAGGGCGAGCAGTTGAGCGGCCTGGTGAAGCGGGTAGGTCTTGTCGCCCCTGGACACGGCGACGAGCCCGGTGATGTTGTTGGCGGCGACGGTGCGGTATCTCGCGACGGCCTGTTCGAGGGCCTTGGGCGGGTCGACCTGGCGAAGGTGCGTCAGAACGACGTGGAGCATCTCCCATGCCTTGGCCTTCTCGAACCTCTCGGCCAGATCGATGATGTCCTGGCGATAGACGCTGTCCCAGTCGTCCCGGCTGCCGCGCATGGCGCGGAAGGTCAGCCCGGCCAGACGGACCGCCCGCTGCCACAGGTTCTTCGATACCGCCTCTTCGAGGTCGGCCTTGGCGCGTCTGACCAGCGTGCCGAAGGCCCGGCTGTCGGACATTCGGGCGCCGGCGGCCAGACGCGAGACCAGGATCGCGGCGATCCGGTCGGTCGCCTTGATGAGTCGTCCGTCCTTGCTGTACTCCCCCCGCTGGCGTTCGTTCTTGCCGGCGAAGTCGACCATGTCGCTGACGATCCTGCTCTTGGCGCGGTGGATGACCCAGTCGGCATCCGTCATGCGGGCGTAGACGCCGGCGAGCTTCTCGACGGCTACGGTATACGGTCCGGCCTTGTCGCGGCCCTGCTCCGTGTTGACGTGGAGGAAGTCGAAGATGCTCTCGATCTGCCGTGCCTGCTCGACCGCGGGCAGCCGGGCCACGCTGTCCAGCAGGGCCTTGAGGCTTGCGGCGATCCGCGCGTCGCGCTTCGTCCGCAGGGCTATCTGCAGCATGTTCGCCCGGGCGCGGGCGTCGTCCGCCCCGCCGGCAGCCCTGTAGGCACGCCACACCGCATCAACCGTCTTGTCGCTCACCGCCGTCCTGGCGCTGTGGCGAACGAGGCTTTCGATCACGAATCCCGCCACGGCCGCGTCATCCGTCTTGAAGCCCCTCAAGGCGACGACCTTGTCCAGTTCGCGGACGAACGTCTCCGGCTTGTTGGACCATTTGCCCCGGCCCAGGTGCGGGTAGCCGCTCTGCCGGGCCACATGCTTCAAGGCAAGGGCCGGCCCCATCGTGGCGTAGAACTTGCCCAGCGGGGTCGACCCGTCAGGCAGTACGCCATCCACTTGCGCCAACCTGGCCCAGAGCGGATCGCCGCTCTTGATCGCCCCGCCGATGCGCGCCATGGTCTTGGCCAGGACGTCGGCCGGCACCAGGCCGGCCAAGTCGGGCAGCATCGAGCCGGGCCCGGCGGCATGCTCCAGCCACACCTGTGCCAAGGCCCGGGCCTTGCCCCGGGCTTGCTGATAGCACCGGGTCATGATCCTCAGGGCCAGAACGTCGTCGCGGGTCTTGCACGCCTCGGGACCCAGCGGCACGCGCTTGCCGTACTCCTTGACGAACGCCGTCGCCGCGGCCACGGCGACCTGCTCGCGACCACGCTTGGGCTTCTGGGCAGCAGTCAGGCATGCGTGCCGCGACAGGACATCGGTGCCCGGCTTGCCGGCGGCGGCCAAGTCGACGATCGGCTGGTACTGCGGGGTCTTCCTGGCCAGGGCCTTGATATGGCGGACCAGTTGGCTCATGGGGGCGTTGCCCTGACCGGCCCCTGCGCGAACGAGATGCTTGCGGACCAGGGCGATCTTCTCTCCGGTCGTCACCAGTTTGCTCTTCAGGACGTACTCGCGAATGGTGTCGGCGCGGAACGAGCCGGGGTAGAGGTCCATGTACCTGTCCGCGGCCGAAAGCAGCGCCTTCTTGTCGCCGGTCTGGTTGTACCAGTGGATCAGTTTCGCGTGGGCGCCGACGACGTCAGCGAGGTTTCTGCCGGCCAGGAAGGCGTCGATGGCGCGCCTGGCCTCGGCGATGCGTTTGTTGCGTTCGGGGCCCTCGGCGGGCAGGTCCGGCAGGATCCGATCGACCTGATCGGCGGGGACGATCGCCGCGTGTTTGCGATACACGGCCGCTCGCCGCTCGCGCGTCAGCAGGTAGCGACCGGCGAAGTGCAGGATCGCGTGGCGAAGATCCCTCGAGCCTTTCGCCACCGGGGCCGCCGAGTCTATCAGCCGCGCAGCAACGTCCTCGGTGATCACCTCGTGGCCTTTGATCCGCAATTCGCCCGGCTGATCCCTGAGCAGGTAGAGGAAGTCCGTCCAGGCGCGGGGGTCTTTCGCGTTTCGGCAGGCCGCCTCGAGAGCGAGGATCTTCCGGCCGAAGGCCAGCTTCTTCTCCTGCGAGCCGAGCGCGCCGATCTGGCGGAGATGCCTGAGCACCGGCTCGGGGAGGGGCTTCTTCGACGCCTGCTGGTGCGACAGGACGATCGACAGGAGGTCCTCCTTGCTTACCTTGCCCGCCGCCCGGTCCAGCAGCCGGGCAAACGGACCGTAGTCCGACGGCACGGTCCGGGTGATGATGCGCATCGGCAGGACGTAGACATTCTGGTCGTCTCGCCCGAGGCGATTGTTCTCGGCGGCGTACAGCAGGCGCCTGTGCACTTCGGTGACGCGCCTGGGCGAGGGAAACTTCTCGAGCAGCGTCTGGGCCATGTCGAACGTCGGGTTGACCTCCCCGTCCTGCACCAGCCGACCGAGCAGTCCGATGCCCAGCGACCACGACACGTCGTCGGTGCCGTAGAGGCGCAGGATCTTGCCATACAACTGCGGGAACTTGCCGTGAACGGCCAGGTACGTCAGCGCGTGGCGCAGCTTGTCACTGCGGGCGTTCTGCCGCTGGGCGTAGTCGACGTACCGGCTGAGTGCGACGCCGTTTTCGCAGACCAGTTCGGCGATCCGCGCGCCCTCGTAGACGGTGTTCAGGTCGCGCCCGCCGGTCACCTTGAGCAGCAGGGTGATTCGGCGATGGGCGGTCATGAATCGCCCGGCCCCGATGGCTGCGTCCAGGCTGACCCGCAGCGCATCAGGCGAGGGGCTCTTGGTCTGCAGTTCCCTGCCCAGGGCCCTGTCGACCTGGTCGAACTTCTTCTCAGCCAGAAGCTTCTTCGCCTCGGCCAGCCCCCCGGCCGCCGGCGCGGTAGCGAGTACCAGTGCCGCCGCTGCTGCAAATACGCAGAGCACCCCATGGGTTCTCTGTGTCTCTGCGTCTCTGTGCCGATTGTCTCTTGCCTTCATGAAAGAATGTCCTTTCGGCGATTACTGGTCTTCTTCTTCGGCGGGCCTGAGGTATTCGAACTCGTCCCCGCCGATCAGTTTCCTGGCGTTGGCGGCCTGCTTCGACTCGGGGTAGTCCCACGTCAGCCGCTTCAGCGTCTTGTACGCCATGACATAATCCTTGATCTCCCGGGCACAGACGCCCTTCCAATACATGGCCTCGGCCCGGATGACCTTGTCGTCGCGACACGTCTTTGCCACGCGTGTGAAGACGGTGATGGCCTCGGGATACCTGGCGCACAGGCGGTAGCACTCTCCCGAGAGGAACAGCGCCGCGGCCGCTCGTGCATGCTTCGGGTGGTTCTCGTGGAACTTCTCCAGGATGCGCCCGGCGACGGCATAGGCCTCGGCCGCCTCGACGGGCTTCTTGGCCTGTGTGGCGGTCCTGGCCTGGCGGAGGTAGTGGTTGCCGATCCGCAGCGTGGCGCGGACCACCTCCGGGCTGTCGGGGAACAGGTACGTCACGCGGACGTACTCGTTGATGGCCAGTTCGTAGTTCTTCTCCGCCTCGTAGCACTGGGCGCTGGCGAACAGCGCCTTGGGGGCGTACGGGCTCTTCGGCCAGCGCCGCACGACCTCCGAGTACTTGCCTCTTGCCTCGCTGTAGTTGCCGAGTTCCTGCGCCAGCGTGGCCACCAGGAACTCGCCCTGGGCGACCAGGGTCGTGTTCGGATAGTCGTGCAGGGCCTGCTGGAGGATGGCCTTGCCTCGGGCGATGTACTCGTTGGCCAGGGCCTTGCGAGGCCCGGTCCGCAGGGCCTTGCCCATGTTGAACATCGCCTCGGCCGTCAGGAAGCTGACCTTGACCGCCATCTCCGGGTCCTTGTACTTCTTGCTGAACAGCGACACCGCGCCGTCCGAGCCGTGGACGATACTGCCTTCCAGTGCAACGACCAGAGGCTCACGGGTGGTGACGGGTTTGTCGTCGCTGTAGGTGAAGGTGACCGTATCGCCGAAGTCGGCGTAGAGCATCGGCGGCGGGGTCTTGGCGACGTAGGGGGCCTGTTTGGCCGCGGCGGCCTTGGCGGCGGCAGCTTTGGCGGCGGCGTTCTTCTGCTCGGCGGCGCTGACTGCAGCGGTCTTCTTCGCGGCGGCCTTCGCCGAGGCCGCCTTGTTCGCGGCCGTCTTGGCGGCGGCCTTCGCCGCGGCGGCCCGTGACTTGGCCTTGTCGGCAGCGGCCTTGTCGGCCGGTGCGTTCGTCTCGGCGGCCTTGGCGGCGGCTTCGTCGGCGGCCGTCTTCGCCGCAGCCGACTTGGCGGCCGCCTTGCCCGCGGCGGCCTTCGCCGCGGCGGCCGCGGCGGCGGCCTTGTCGGCAGCAGTCTTGGCCGAGGCCGCCTTGGCAGCCGCCTTGGCCGAGGCGGCCTTCGTGGCGACCTTGTCGGCGGCGATCTTGGCCGCAAGGGCGATCGCGGCCTTGCGGGCTGCAGCGTCCGCGGCGCGGTTCTTGATCCATCGCGGCTCCAAGCTGGCGGTGAATACGCCCGAGTGAACCAGCGTCTCGGTCAGCTTCAACTCAGCCGCGCTGCCCGAGGAGCACTTGGCTGACACCGTCACCGTGTCTCGCTTGTCCGTGGTGTCCTTGTCGGGGTCGGCCACGCGAACGTGGAACCGCTCGCCAAGGTGGATATTCAGCTTGCGGGCACGCAGCGTCCGCTCGAGGACTTCCATCCGCCCGTCGGCCAGCAGCCGAACACGCTGCACGGACGTCTTGCCCGTGTCCGGGTCCTTGAACCGCAGTTGGACCACGTCGTCTCCGCGGACGATGATGGTCTTGACGACCGGCTGTCCCGCGGCGGCCGCAGCGGCCACGTCGATCGCCAGCTTGTCGCCCGGCACGCCGATCTGCAGGTTCAGCGCCCCGTGGAATCGGCCGGCGTCCAGATCCTCCTCGTCCGGGAGGTCCATGGCTACCCTGGCACCCCTGAGGGGGCGTTTGGCGGCCTTGGCGGCCTTGACCTCGGACTCGGCCACCGCGGCGATCGTGACCGTGGAGCCCATATTTCGCGCCATCTTCGGATAGAGCAGGCTGAACTGCATCTGCCCGCGCACCGAGCAGATGGGCAGCCCGGCGGCGTCAAGCCCGCGGTCGACCGTCGGCTCGGCGTCGTCCTCGTTGGCCTTGACCCGCGGAGACAGGTGCAGCACCTCTTCCCTGTAGACCTTGAGTTCGGGGTCGCGGCTGATCCGCCGCAGGTCGTCCCTCAGGAGGACGCCCCCCGACGACGTGTCCTCCACCAGCCGAGTGCGGGTCCGCAGGACGGTCCACCCGCCCAGGCCCGCACCGCCTTCGGTCAGCCGGGACATCCGGTCCATCGGCACCCCGTCGTTGTTCTCCTCATCGAGGTAGCGCACGACGATGTCGTCGCCGGGCACAACCGCGAGCGTCGCGACGACGTCCTCGGCCTTGGTGCCCTTCCCGGCGGGCCTGGTCGCGGGCTTCGTGCCCGGGGCGGCCTTGTCGGCGGCGCTGAGGAGCTTGATCTTCGCGATGAACTCACCGGTATGGCACACGTCGTGCGGCTTGCCCGACCGGTCCAGAGACTGCCGCTCCAGGATCGCCAGATCGGCCTTTTGCCCGCTCGAGGTGGTCACGATCACGTCGATCTTGTCGCGCTTCGGTGTCTGGTCGATGTCATCGTCCCTGACGATGACGGTCAGCACGTCGCCCGCCGAGCAGCGCCGCGCCGTGAACAGTTCCATCCGTTCGTTGCCGTCCGCGTCGGTGCGCTTCTCCTCGTGGGCCAGGGCGATCTCGCCGTCGGTGAATCCCACCGACAGGCTGGCCGAGCGCCCGAGGCCCAGCCCGGCCCGCCGCGCGCTTGACTCGCCCTGCAGGTTCTTCTCGTCCACGTATACCATGGATATCCGGTCGCCCGGAGCGATCTCCAGCACGTCGTTCGTCAGCGACGTGGTGAAGTCCTTCTCCACGGGAATCACGCGGTTGCCGCCGGCGTCGGTCACGCCGATCTTCTTCACGGCCACGTCCTTGCCCATGTACTCCTGGAAGTGCCATCGCACGCTCCGCAGGCGTATGGGCTTGCGCAGCGTGGCGGTGAACGTGTCGCCCTGAAGGGCGATCAGCCCGTTCGGCAGGACCGCGTCGGCAAGGTCCGGCGTGTGGTCGGCCGAGAACCACTGCCACGGCATCGCGGAGAACGTGCCCTCGGCGTCGCCGGTGTGCACGGCGATGCGTGCGCCGCCCTCGGCCGGACCGGCGCTGCGATAGACCAGTTCCATCCGGTGGGCGCCCTTGCGGAGGAAGACGGTCTTGGTCTTATCAGCCAGGTCCGAGAGCTTCCCGCCAAGTTCCCGGCGCCCGTCGATCAGCAGATACGCCCTGGACTCGGCCCCCACGCCGACGGCGGTGAGTTTCATCGCCAGCATGCGCTCGGCCGGCAGGCTGAAGACCCCGGCCAGGATGCCCACTTCGTCGCGCCCGGGGGAAACGCACGTGGCCTTGACGTGCGGCGGGGCGGTGTCCTTGTCGATCTTGACGCCGGCGCGAATGGCCGCGAAGGTCGCCAGGGGATGATCGGCGGTGGCCGAAACACTCCCGCGCCAGTGCCGCAGATCGTCCATCCTGCTGGCCATCGGACCGGGGTAGATCGCCTGGAGGGGAATGCCCTGTCGGCCGATGGTCTTCGACTCCCAGGTCACGTGACACTCCCCGGCTCGCGGATTGCCCGCCGAGTGGGCAAACGCCAGGGCGAAGGGATACTCCCGCCCGGCGTGGAGGTTCATCTTGCCCGAGGCGCTTTTTCCGTCGCCCTTGGCGGGCCATTGGTCAACGAGCAGTCGCCCGCCCACGTGCAGCTTCGCCCGCGCCGAACGGACGTCGGCGCGGAACGTGTACTGCCCGGAATAGGGCGGGACGATGACGCCGCTGAGCCGGGCCGCAACGTTGCCCTTGCCCAGGTCTCCGACCCGCAGGCTCGTCGAACCCACCGTCCGCTCGGCGGTCGGCTTGGTCAGCTTGTCGTCGGCGAACAGCTCCAGCCGAAGCCCCTGCTGCTGCCCGACCAGTGGATAGACCGCCAGGGGCGTCTGCTCCGTGCCTGAAAGCCGCCCGCTTAGGGCCAGCGAGCCGATCTTCGTCGCATCGGGCAACTCCAGCGAGACGCTCTTGACCGCATGGGAGGTCATCGTGTCGGCTTCCACCCACTTGTCCTTGCCCCCGTCGTCCACGCTGGACCAGACCTTGTTCACGGTCGAGTTGATCAGCCACGCCGGGCTCTTGCCCTCGAAGGTATCCGAAGCCAGCCCTTTCGGCAGGGGCAGGGAGGTGGGGATCTGCCCCATGAAGACGCCGGTATTCGGCCCGGTCTCGGTCAGCTCGACGGTGTCGATGGCGTCGCCTCCGGTGGTCTTGACGGAGATAACGACGATATCGGGCTCGGCGGAGACGTCGCGATCGAGGTCCTTGACGCGAACATAGACGGGGCTGCCCGGGCGGACGGACTTTCGCTTTTCCCTGGCCCATGCGGGAGGCTCCTCGCCGCGCGCCGCGGCCAGGCGACGCTCGATCTCGCGCTGCTCGGCTTCCTTGGCCGTCAGTATCCGGCCCGCCGAAGCCGACAGCTCACCGTCGGCCTTGACCGTCAGCGTCTTGGGCCGATAGCTGATGTCGTGGCTCTTCTGGAACTCGTCGGCGATACGGTATGTCACGACGTCCTCACCACGAAGCTGGAGGGTGTTGTCGGCGGGGGCGATTTTGCCGAGGGCGGCGACGATCGAGCCCTTGAAGAGGTTCTTGCCCGTCCCGCTGAGCACGAGTTCGACCGTCTCGCGATCCTTGCCCGTGGAGGTCTCCACCGTGACGGGAATCGTGGTCGAGCCCTTGGCGATGGCGAGGTTCGAGTCCTGGAGGCGGAAGACCAACTCGCGTCCCGGCACGGCCACCGTCTCCATCGCCACCACGCCGATCTCGAGTATCTCCCCGCGGGCGAGCATGCTCGGGGCCTTGGCGCGCAGTTCGCCCTCGAGGAACGCCGCCTCGATGTGGTCCGGAACGCGGGCGCGGACCTTGGCCAGGTACTTGTCCGCCTGGCCGTATTCCTTCTGCTCGTCCGCCAGCCGGGCCAGCAGGTAGTACGCTTCGGCCTGCTCGTCGATGCTGGGCGACTCGATCATGTGGGCCAGGGTGTCCTCGGCCTCGCCGTAGGCGCCCGTGGAGATCATGAGCATGACCTGGCGGTACCGTGCCTGGGTGGCGGCCTGGGTGTTCTTGTAGCGGTCGGAGGCCTGAAGGGTCTTGTAGATCTCGAGGGCGGCGTCGTTGTTGGCCTGGCCGCGGCGCACGTCGCCCACGGTCAGGTGGATCGAGGCGGCGACCTCCGCGTCCAGCGACGACTCCTTCTCGAGGATCGATCGGGCCAGAGACAACACGTTGGCATAGAGCTTCTGCTTGTACAACTGCCGCACGTACCAGTTCACGAAGTCCGGATCCAGCTCTTGCCAGGACTTGCCGAACAGGCCGGCGTGGCTGCGGGAAAGTTCCCACGCCTGCGCCTCGTCGCCCAGCAGGAGCGTCTGGGCGGCCAGGTGAAGCGGATACGTCGGCGCGTTCGGGGAGACGATGATCAGTCCGGCGATGTCCTTGGCCGCCCGGGCGCGGAGCATCGCGACGTCCTTTCGCATCGCGCTGCTGAGCCTGGCACCCTGCTCGATCTGGCGCAGGAAGGCGTAGAGGATCTCGTTGGCGCCGGCCTTCTCGAGGGTCCCGGCGACGGCGGTGATTTCGGTCCTGTACCGGTCGGCCGACCCGCCCGCCCCTATGGACTCGGCCAGGCGGCGCGTGGCGGCGATAGCCGCGGGCCAGTCGCGTTTGGGCGCCGCGGCGGCCACGGCGCGGTCACAGAGCGACGGGACGGGGCTGTGTCCGCCGGCCCAGCGCGCGCCCGCCAGAAGCCGGGCGTCAAACGTGTCGGCCAGCTTCTGCCCGACGGCCAGCAGGGCCGCCTCATTCTTCAGCGCCGTTCGCCACGGGACGTTGTTGGCCAGCATGCCCGCCGCCGTGCGGATCTCTTCCTGGACGCCCACCGAGTGCCACTGGTCGTCCTGCATTCTCTCGTACGCCGCCGCCGCGACGGCAAACAGCCTCAGGTAGGCCCCCTTGCCCTTTTCGATCATCACCCGCTGGGCGCCCACCGAGCGCATCATCCGCGCGGTCGTGGCGACCTGCTCGCCCACAGACCGCGCGGCCAGCACCTTGACGTAGTCGTCCAGCCAGGCCGACGCCGCCTCACGCCCGGCCATCCTGTAAACCGCGAAGATGCCCGCTTCGGCGTCGGCGTCGTGCCGTCCGGCGGCCTTGGCGCCGGCCAGGTAGCTGGCCCACAGCGCGTCGGCGACCGCCTCGGAAGGCATGACCTCGGCGCGGCCCTTCCTGCTGCTGCGGCGAAGGACGGCGTTTCGGATTTCCTGTCGGACCCACGGGTCGCGGAGGACGAACCCCTCCATGGCCGCGAGCTTCTCCATTTCGTCCATAAACGGCTCGCGCGTCCAGACCCCCCGGCCCCAGCCGCTCCACCGCCACGACCGCTGGTGCCAGCTTCCGATCTGCCCGAGCAGGTACCTGGCGGCGTTGTCCCAGCCCATTTTCGCGTAGTACGGCGCGAAGACCGAGGCGGTGTCGCCCTTGGGGTTCCTGGCAAACGACAGGGCCCACCATATTTTCATCGTCGCCGGGTCGGCGCCCTTGAGCTTCGGCGCGATCCTCGCCACCAGATCGTGCGGATTCGCCCTGTCCAGGCGACCGAACAGGCGGGCCATCATCGGCCCCGGGGTGAGCCTGTCGAGGAGCTTGCCCCGGGCAGCCAGTTGCGCGGGGTTGTTCCAGCCCGCGACCAACGCCGCGACCGCGTCGACCAGGGCAATCTCCGTGACGTTTGTCGCGTCGGCCTGACTGGGCGGCACGGGCTTGCCGTAGGCCCCCAGCGCCTCGGCCAGCATCTTGTCCGGGCTGCCCTTTCGGCGGCGCGACGCATCCTGCACCCAGACCGCCAGCCGCATCACGGCGTCGCTGCCCTTGGGCCTCTTGCTGTACGCCCTGATCATCGCCTTGACGTCGGGGTCCTTCCGCATGTTTCCGTCCCGGGCGATGCGCTGGGTGATGATCTGGTCCATCGGCCCGCACTGCCCGGACCTGGTGAACTGCTCGGTCAGCAGGGCGGTCTTCTCGGCGACGCTGAGAAGGCTGCTGTTCCACACGCGGTTCCAGATCTCCTGCCACGAGAAGTTCCCCGGGAAGGCGGCCATGTACTCCCGCGCCGCGGCCTGGAGGGAGGCCTTGTCGCTGATCCGGTCATACCATGCCATCAGCGCCATGCGTGCCAACACGCTCCCGCGCGCGTCGCGCCCCTTGACGAAGGCCTGGACGAAGGGCTTTGCGGCGGCGGTCTGCCTGGCCTGCTCGTCCTTGTTCCCGCTGATTCGCCCGATGACCCACGTGGCCCTGTCCGGGGCAACCAGGGCGGCGTGTTTCCTGGCAAGGGCCGTCCGCAGCGCCTCGTCCCTGGTGCACAGCCTATCGAGGGCGAGGCTGATCTGCGCCGCGGCGCCCTTCTTCGCCGCCGCGGCCAGCATGTCCGAGAGAGTCTTGGCGTCGAAGACGCTGTCGCGATTGGTGACGAAGGCGTCGCGGTACCTGCATATCTGGTCGATGAAGGCGGCATAGGCGCCGGGCGAGTCACTGGCGCGATACAGCGGTTCGAGGGTGTCGTATACCCGCCGCGACAGGGCCAGCGGATTGCTGCCCTCGCGGGCGTAGCGAAGCCTGTCCAGCAGCATCAGGCACCGGGTGTCCACGGCCCCTCCGGCGGCGGCGTGTATCGCCAACAGCGCGTCGGCGGCCTCCTGGGCGGAGAGGTATCGCCCGGCGAACGAGCACATCCGGACGACCTGGTCGTAGGTGCTCGGGCGCCGCCGGGCCATGATCTGCAGCGGCACGATGTAGCGCTTGCGCGGTTCGCTGCCCAGGTATCCGCGCTCGGAGACGTGCACGAGATACTGGCCGAACACGTACGCCTGCCGGGGGCTGGGGGTGAAGGTCTCCATCATAAACGCCCCCAGATCCAGGGCCATCGTCGTCTCCCGGTCCACCACCAGGCGCTTGACCAGGGCCAGCCCCATGTCCCACGTGCGGGTGCTTCGGCCGAAGATCTTGACGTACTTCTTGTATTCCCCGGGGAACTTGCCCTGGGTGACAAGGTACTCCAGTGCGTGGCGCGTGCGTTCGGGCTTGTCGGTCTGTTTTCGGGCGTAGATGAGGTATCTGCTGAGAGCCAGTCTGCGTTCGCCGGCCTGCTCGGAGATCATGGCGCCGCGGTATACCAGGTCCAGGTCCGCCTGGGCGGTTGCCTTCAGCAGTGCGGTGATGCGTTTCTGGGCGGTGATGATGCGTCCGCGGGCCTCAGCAGCCGCCAGCGAAATGCGAAGCGCCTCGGCCGGCGGGGAGGCCTGCTCGAGCTGCTTGGCGAGCACGGCGTCGACTTTGTCATACTGCTTTGCGTCAAGCAGCTTGCGTGCGTCGTCGATGGCCCCTCCCCTCGCCAGGGACGGTCCCAGACACACCCCTGCTGCCGCCACCACAGAAAGAACTGTTCTCACCACCACCGTCGTTGGCCTGTAGGCCGATCTTGTCTTGGACATTGCAGACCTATCATGCAGGAGGAATCAACTCGTCTATTGGACTGTTGCTTGTGTTGTACACGACCGCATACGTGTAAGTAACCCGACCGGGCCAGTGAAGTTCCCCACTTTTGCACCGCTCACGGGTTGTCTGCGCCTTGGATCAGCGGTGCGCAGAAGTGCAGCGCCGAGTAGATCTTCACGTCTATCACGGCGCCTTGGGAGGCCTGGGCGTCCAGCCAGTCGACGACGTTCCCGAGCGGCACCTCGTACACGGTGATCTGTTCGCTGGAGTCTCCCCCGCCGGGGCCGACCTTCTCAAGGTCCGTCGCCAGGAAGAACGTTATCTGCTCGGCGGATATCCCCGCAGACGCCGAGCCGTGGAACACACGCGTCATCGTGCCGGCCCGGTAGCCGGTCTCTTCGATCAATTCACGGTTGGCCGCGGCGACCAGGGGTTCGTCGGCCTGGTCGGGCACGTCGCCGACCAGTCCTGCGGGCAGTTCGACAACGCGGCTGTCGACGGCCGGGCGAAACTGCTCGATCAGCACGAGCCGACCGTCGTCCGTGACCGGGATCATCCCGACGATGCCGGTGATGTTCTTCCGCTCGACGAACTCCCACCGCCCGCGGACGACCGCCCGGATGTAGCGGCCTTCCCAAACGACCTTCCTGTCGCCGATGTCTGTCATCTGTCATCCATGAGCCGGCGGGGCGGCGAATCAGGCTTGCGGCTCGGGCCGGCGACGGCGTTTGGGGCTGCGCTTCGGGCGGGCCTTGTCGGCCAAATCGCGAATCCTCTTTTCGATCTCCCGGAGCTTGGCCGACACGGCTGCGGCGTCCTTGTCCGCAGCCACAAGCTCCCTGACCTTCTGGTACAGGGCCCGGTGGGCCTTGTCGCGTGCCTCGATAAGGGCCTTGAGCGCGGGCGTGTTGTACGCGTCCTGGACGGCCCTGTTCGCTGCCCGCAGCCGTTCCCGTGCCGCGGCCAACGCCGCGCTCTCCTTGTCGCGCCCGATCTCGCGCCGAAGCTGGAGGAGCTTCAAGCCTACCTCGCGAGCGGCCTTGTCGGCCTCGGCCATGGCGGCCTTGGCCGTCTCGATGTCATCGAGCAGCACCTTGGCCTGGGGCATCTTGGCCATGGCGGCCTGGCGGGCGTCGTTGTAGGCCTTGCGGGCCTCCGTCTGGGCGTCGCGGTCACGCATGCCGTAGGCCCGGCGGCGAAGTGCGGCGAGTTTCTCGTCTTTCGCCAGCGTCCGGCTGACGGGGGAGTCCTTGTGGGTCAGTTTCAGCTGGGCGACGGCCGCCTGAAGACTGGAGGCGGCTCGGCTGTCTTCGAGTTCCTCTCGCCGGCGGAGGAGTGCGGCGGCGTCGGGATTGGCGGCGAGACTGGCCTGTTCGGCCTTCCGGACGGCGGCGGCCGCGGCCCGCTCGGCCTCCCGCGCCTCGGCGATGCCCGCGTTGTCCTTCTCGGCGGCCGCGACGGCCTTGCTCGCTTCAGCCGCCGCACGCCGCAGGTCATTCAGCGCGTCGCTGCGCTCGATCCGCCGGCGGATATCCGCATACTGACGCTGGAGTTCTCTTCGCTCCCTCATCGCCGCGGCGATCCGCGCCTGGGCGGTCACCGCGTCGATGGGGGCCGGGGCGTCGTCCTGCGCCCGGCACGGCACCCAGACCGCCGCTGCCAGGGCAAAACCCGTTACAACACTCAGTTGTCTCATCGCCGGTTCTCCTACGGCTGGTCGGTTCTCCGGCGTGCGACTGACCGCGTGGCCGGTCGGATGCCGGCCCAGCCGCACGGGATATCCCGAGATTCTTTCACGGGCACGGACCGGCACGAAGCCGGCCGCACAGGTTGTTCTCACCCGGCGCGATCGGCACGCGGCCCGGGCACTCAGCGGCTGTGACTCGCCTCGCCAAAGACCCGCTCACCGCGTCCCTCGCCGCATCAGGGAAACGACTTCCTCGGCCGTCAGGGCGCGATTGTACACCTGAAGCTCGTCGTACGTGCCGCTGTGGTGCGACATGGTGGGCTGCCCGCGCGAGTCGGTACGTGACGCCCCGAGTGGGACCGTCATGGTCGTCAGCGACTGCCCGGTGGGCAGGCCCTTGCTCGAGACGACCCTGGCATCGACGTACAACAGCAGGGTCTTGCCGTCATTGGTCAGGGCGATGTGATGCCACGCCCCGTCATTGACGCGAACGCTGCTGGACTGATGGTGGAAATCGCGCCTGTGGGCCAGCCCGCTCCAGTAGCCGATGCGGCCCCGGCTCGACGTGATCCCGTAATCGCGAGAGCCGAGGGCCCCGGTGGCCAGACCCAGGAACGTCGGATGCGTCCAGTACGATCTCCCCACACCCGATCGGGTCGTCTTGACCCAGAAGGCATAGGTGAACGTCCTGAGGCCCGCGGTGGCCTTGGCGGGGATGTCGAGATGCGCCCGCCTGCCCGCGGGAAAGGCGATGCCGCTGCCGATCTTGCCCGGCACGCCGGGCGCCCCGCGGACGATTCGGGCGGTCAGCGGCTCGCCGGTGCGCCCGCTGACGTCCTTGACCGTCACGGCCCCGCCGGCCGCCTTGCTCCACTGCCCCGGTTCGAACGACAGAGCCAGGACGATCCCGGCCGGGAAGGTCGCCCGCGTCACGACCTCGGCGCCGAGCCTCTTGAGTTTGGCTTCGATCGACGCGATTGACGTCTTGACGCGAAGCCGCTCGGCGTCCAGCTTCGTGTAGACCTCGAGATAGCGGTTCATGTTGTCCAGCGCCCGGGTGAGCATGCGGACCTTCGCGTGTTTCAGCGAGACCTTGCCCGCCAGCGACCGATACCACGTGCCCAGCGCCAGGAAGTCCTTGTCGGCCAGCTCCGAGGCCTCCTTCGTCGCCATCGTCACGTTCTTGGCCAGCACCGGATCGAGCTTGGGGTCCAGGTACTTGGCCGCCTCGCGGGGCTTGTCGAGGTCGACCAGGTGCGTCATGACCAGTTGCTTTCGGCTGTACAGGTCGGCGGGGTTCTTGGCCAGGGCGGTCCGCAGTGACTCTATACGGTTATGGATCATTTCGTAGCCGCTGGCTTCCCGCAGGCTGTCGTAGATGGCGCTCTTGTCCGGCAGGTTGAGCGTTCCGGCCACGGAGTAGGCCTGCCGGTAACAGTTGGCCGCGTCCTTCCAGTTGCCGCTCTTGCCGGCCGCCCGGGCGCGCACCAGGAGGAGCTTGACGTAGAGGCCCCCGTTCTCAGCCTTGGTGGCCCGGGTGCTGCGGTAATACTGCAGGCGGTAGACCTCCAGGCGCTTGGCCCGCCAGGTCTCGATTCGCGTGGTCGCGACCCGCTCGAGGATGTTCAGGGCCGCTATCGCCGTGCCGCAGCCTCCCACGGCCGCCATGCCCTGCTCGTAGGCCTTTTCACAGAGGCGGATCTGCACTGCCGGTGAATCGTCCAGCGACCGCGCCGCAGCGAGGATCTTCTTGGCCGCCTCGGCCCGATTGGGCGTCTGGCGAAGGATCGCCGCGGCGATGTCGCCCGCGTCGTCTGCCCGGCAGACCGACGACAGGGCCGCCAGCAGACCGATCAGGCACATGCGGCCGGTCCGGCATCGGTGCGCAGCCCAATTCGCCTGCATGTCCGTCTCCTTCCGCCGGGCAGTGGCTCGTATCGGCCGTCTACTCTATTGCAAACGCGCCGACGCGCCGGATGTTACGGAGAAAACGCAGACCCCGGCACCACCGTGCAGCGTTTAGCGCACCTTCGCGCTCGCCAAGGCCCGATGGTCATGGTACGGTCTGGAACGCCGGAACAGGAAGGAACGGGACATGAATCGTCGAGAGCTGCTGCGTGCGAGTCTGGTCGCCGGCGCCGGGGCGGCGCTGGCCCGGCCGGAAGCGGCCCGCTCTGCCGCCGCCGGCGACGCCGATGCCCTCAACGTCGCCGTTATCGGCACCGGGACCCAGGGGCGAGTCCTTATCAGCGCGGCGATCAATATCCCCGGCGTGCGGTTCCGCGCCGTGGCCGACATCTGGCCGTACAGCCAGGGCTACGCTCAGCGCTGGCTCAAGAGCCGCGGGCACGTCGTGGCCGTCTACGAAGACTACCGCGAGATGCTGGCCAAGGAGAGGGGCCTCGACGCGGCCATCGTCGCCACGCCGGACTTCGTCCACGCCGAGCACACCAACGCGTGCCTGGCCGCCGGGCTGGGCGTCTACTGCGAGAAGATGATGTCCAACAGCCTGCCTGCCGCTCGCTCGATGGTCGCCGCCATGCGAAAGACCGGCAAGCTGCTCCAGATCGGCCACCAGAGGCGCAGCAACCCGCGATACCTGTTCGCGAGGGAGCGGATCGTTCGACCCGGCAAGCCCGCAGGGGCCCCGCCGGGGATGCTCGGTCGGCTGATGCACGCCCAGGCCAGTTGGAACCGGGCCGTCAGCGGGGACCTCGGCGCGCCGAGGAAGTACCAGATGGACCCGGCCGTGCTGAAGCGATACGGGTACGGCTCGATGCGCGAGTTCCGCAACTGGCGATGGTTCAAGAAGTACGGGGGCGGGCCGATCTCGGACCTCGGCTCGCACCAGATCGACGTGTTCAACTGGTTCTTCGGGTGCGGTCCGTCGGCGGTGATGGCCACCGGCGGGCGGGACTTCTACACCGATCGCGAGTGGCACGACAACGTGATGGCCATCTACGAGTACAAAACGCCCGCCGGACTGGCCAGGGCGTTCTACGAAGTCCTCACCACCACCAGCGCCGGCGGAGGATACGCCGAGCAGTTCATGGGCACGGCCGGGTCATTGAGGATGTCCGAGGTGCCCAAGTGGACCCGCGTTTACCGCGAGGCCCATGCCGAAGACTGGGCCAAGTACGTCAGGCAGCGCATCGTCAACGCCCCGCCCAAACCCAAGACCCCGGAGCCCGGCGAGGCGGCCCTCGACGCGCGCGTCAGCGAGGAGATGGCCGCCTACACCCTCCCCGTCGAACTCAGCAAGCCCATCCACCAGCCACACCTGGAGAACTTCTTCGACGCCGTCCGCGGCAAGGCCAAGCTCTCCTGCCCCGCCGACGTGGCACTGGCCAGCGAGATGGCCGTCTTCAAGGTCTACGAGGCCCTCGACGCCCAGCGCAAGATCGCCTTCGCCCCGGAAGACTTCCGCGTGTGAACACCTACGGAGGACGCGGGGCATTCCAACATTCTTAAGATTGTAAGAATGTCGCCGCCGGCAGGTTGCGCCCCTACTTCAGCAGGGGCTTCAGCAGTGAGGTCCACAGCGCGTAGCCGGTGGGGCTGAGGTGAAGGCCGTCTTTGGCGAGAAGCTCCTTCCGCGGGCGGCCGTCCGGGCCGAGCATCGGCGTGGCCACGTCGAGGTAGACCAGGTTCGCGTCGGACCGGCTGAACGCCTCGATCATGGCGTTGGCCTGCTTCATCTTCGGCCAGAGCTTCCACCGGCTCAGTGACGGCTTGATGGGGATGTAGATGAACCTTGTCTTCGGCAGCTTGGCGTGTGTCTTGGCCACGAGGGCCTTGTAGTCGGCCAGGACGCGCTGCGGCGTCTTGCCGGCGGCGATGTCGTTGTCGCCGGCGTAGAACACGACGATCCGCGGGGCGTACGGGATGAGGATCCGATCGGCGAACTCGAGCGAGTCGGCCACCTGAGAGCCCCCGAAGCCGCGGTTGATCGTCGTCAGATCGGGCAGCAGCTTCTTCGTGTTCCACCGGACGATGCTGGAGCTGCCGAGGAACAGAATGGCGCCCTTCGGCGGGGGGTTCTCCTTGTCGCTGGCCTCGAATCGGCGGATGTGCCCTTCCCATCGGCTGGATTTGTTCGCCGGGGCCGACAGGTCTTTCTGGAGTTTTCGCCAGGCGCGGATCGACTCGGCCAGGTGCGTCCTCGCGTCGCCGCGAAGGCCATAGCATTGCAGCCCGACCGGGCCGCGATAGCCGATGGCCTTCAGCTCCCTCAGGAGCTTGGGCATGTCGAACGAGCCCTTTCCCATCGGCTGTATCCAGTTGCCCTTTCGTGCGTGGATTTCCGCGGCGGTGTCGGCCCCGTGGATGCTGACGGCCATCAGGTGCGGGCCGGCCAAGGCCAGTACGCGCTTGAGGTTCTTCTCGTGGTCCACCTTGAGCCAGTGGCACAGGTTGAACATGACGCCGACGTTGGGGCGGTCGACTTTCTTGACGACGCGGACGGCGTCTTCGACGCGTTCGGTCCAGTCGCCCGTGTGTGGATAGATCACCACATTGACGCCCACCGGCTGGGCCATCGCCGCGATCCGGCGGAGGATCTCGACCCCCCGCGGGTCTCCGGCCGGGTCGGAACGCTTCGCGCCTTTCATCAGCACCGCCAGCGACGTGCCGCGCCCCTTCAGCAGCGGCAGGACGGTCTTGAGCGCCGGGTCATAGGGCCTCTTGGCGGCCTTGGCCGAGATGTTCACGCGCATGTAGATCTGGAACAGCTTGAGCCCGGCCTTGTCCAGCGTCGCCAGCCGCTCGGGCACGTTCTTCAGCCAGAGGTGACCGGCCCCCGCGTAACCGAGTTCCTTGAGCAGTTCGGCCTGCTGGGCGAGGGTGCGCTTCTTGCTGTCGTGGGTGTCCATGCAGAAGGCGAAGAAGGGGTTGGCCTTCGGCGCGGCCGGGGCCTTCTTGTCCTCACCCGCCACAGAGGGACACGCCGCGGCCAGGCATGCGAACAGCGCGATGGTCGACAGGAGTCTCTTCATGGTGTTCTTCCGTGTGTAGGGTCTAGCGGGCGCTCGAACTTGTCGTTCGCTCCACGTTTAGCGGGCGAGCAACGCTCGCCGCGTGCCGTTTCTTCCTCGAACAACAACACGGCGAGCAAGCTCGCCCGCTAAACATTCACGGGCAAGATGCCCGTGCCACCGGTCAGCTCCGCCACGGGCGATCGCGGGTCTTCACCGCGGCCAGCGCCTGCCGCATGATTGCCGCGTCCTCGGCGATCTCGAAGTCGAACATGCCCACCAGGAGATAGTCGGCCCCGCCGGCCAGGGCGTACTGGAAGGCGCTTTTGGGCGGGATGGCGCCGGCGGCCATCACCTTGTAGGCGATCCACGGCTTTTCGACGCCCTTCATGAACTCGATGGTTTCTTTCGGGTCCTTGCACCAGTAGCCGGGATACTCGCTGTAGGCGCTCTTCAGTTCGTCAGGCCTCGGCCCCGTGCGGTACTTGTGGTGGTGCAGCGTTTTGATGTAGAAGTCGGTGGGGATCTTGGCCTTCTCGCAGGCCTTGACGGCGTTCAGGTCGTGGGCGCCCACGCCGGAGGGCACGCCGTGGTCCTTGGCGATCTGGACGGCCTTGGCCATCAGCTCGACGTTCCGCCCGGTGAGCCTGTCCCCGCGCACGCCCCAGAGGTAGAGCGCGTCGGTGCCCATGTCGATCAGCTCCTGGACCTGCTTGGCGTAGGCCTTCATGTCGCGCGTGACCGGGGCCGTCGGGCAGATGATCCACTTCATCTTCCCGCCCCGCTTGCGGTGGGCCTGCATGACTTTCAGCGCCCGCGGCACGACGTGGATCGAGAGCGTGTCGATGCCGTGCTGCTCGGCCAGGGCGAGCGTCTCGAGGATCTTGGCGTCGGTGTTGTAGTGGGAGGTGAGATTGTAGACGTACTTGAGGTCGCGGCTGTGGGTGTAGTGGGTCAGCAGGTTTCCGCCAAGGAGCATTCGGCTGACCTTCAGGCCGGCGATGGTGCCGGTTGGCATTTTGCCCTTCGGCGCCGCGGTATGCTCGATGCCGGTCGTCGGCAGCGGCGCCCCCATGCACGCGTCCTCGTAGCTGTAGCTGAACCCCATCGCCGCGGCCCCCGTCGACGCCGCCAGCGAGCCCTTCACGAACGCCCGACGATTCATTTCCGATGACATATCCGGCTCCTTTCCGTCAGCAGCATCTGCGGCCACCTCGTCTCACGGTCATTGAACCACATCGCCGCGAACCGTAGCAAGGCCAAAGTCGACCGGCTCGCGTTGCTCGATTTCAACCTGAGAATCCGCCGCGCCCGCCGTGATATAAACAGACGCGGGGGACCGCATGGAAGCGGCGACCTGGCGCATGTCGACCATGAGGAGCTTGCCCAGCGCCAGGGCGGTGATTGCCCACGCCACGTAGCGCAGGGCCGGCCGAGAGGCGACGCGGCCTATGATGAACACAACCATGGCCCAGACGGTCCAGGCGATGGTGACAGCCGCCGCGTCGAACTGGATCGGCACGGCCAGCGTGATCAGGGCGATCCCCTGGCCGAGGTAGGCATTGCCCAGCCCGCGCCAGCGCCGGCGCACCGTGATCGTCCACGCCGCAGCCAGGACGCACGCTCCAATCGCCGCGGCGTACGGCCCCATCCAGGCGTGATGGCTGGCGTTGAGCAGGCTGTACGTTCCGGCGAACATCGCAGCCATGGCGATCGATGCCAGTGCGGGGTCCAGTCTCCGCGGCCGGGGCAGGTCCGCCCGCCACACGCGCAGCATGACGTCGGCCGTGACCAGGGCGAACAGCGCCCAGGCCCACAGGCACCACTGGACGGGGCTCACGGGTCCGTATCCCCTGAACGTGTAAGCCCATTCCGAGGCCATCGCCAGCATCGTCCAGGCCAGAGCCGCGAGCCTGAGCCTGTACCAGTGAAGCCGCGCACACAGCGCCAGGACTACCGCGTTGAGCGCCAGCACCTGGGCGACAAGGGCCGCGTGCAGGTCCAGCCAGCACCAGAGGTTGACCATCGCCACAGCCGAGAGTGCCGTCACGGCCTTTGCAGCGGTTCGTGAGCCGCGGCCGCGAACCGACGCTGCCACGACGTACCCGACCACCAGCGCGGACAGCGCCCACCCGAACGCACAGGTGACGAACCACGGCAGCCCCTCGTCCGCCGCATATGCGATGGCCCACAGCGCGCACAGCAGCACGCCGGCGAATGGTATCCACCAGCGACTGACGGCCCGTTCGGGCGACCCGGTCTGGCGCGGAGCCGCAAACGGACCGTCCTTGGATCTGTTCTGTTTCTGCTGCACCGTCGGGTATCCTGCCGCGCACACTGCGGGCGTATCATGGCACGGCACGTCGGGCGTGTCCACATGGCGTGCAACCCGGGGACGAATCGCGTAAAGTAGATGGGATCGTTCATCGGGAGGCTGCCGCCATGCGCAGCGCCGGAAGACGCGAATGGATCGGACTCGGCGCCGCCGGGGCGCTTGCCGCGGCGTTGTGCGGGTGCGCGGGCCCAGGGCCGCAGGCCCGCCCGGCAAGGGCGCCCGTCGGGCCGCACTTCAGCGTCTTGAGCTACAACGTCAACTGGGGCATGCCGCGCGCGGACCTGACGGTAGCGGCAATCATCGGCGCAGACGCCGACATCGTCTGCCTCCAGGAAACCACGCCGGACTGGCAGTGGTATCTCACGGACGCCCTGGGCCAGCGGTATCCCCACATGGAGTTCCGCCACTATGGCGGGGCCGGGGGGATGGCCTTCCTGTCGAAGCGGCCCTTTGCGACGCAGGCTTACGTCAAGCCCAAGGCCGGATGGTTCCCCGCCTGGATCGTCACCGTGCACACGCCGCTGGGGCGCGTGCAGGTCTGCAACCTGCACCTGCGCCCGTCGCTGTCAGACCGAGGCAGCGTGTCGCTGTCGTCGTACATCAACACGAAGGACATCCGTCGAAAGGAAATCGAGGCGGCGTGGGAGCATCTCGACCCGGATCGGCCGGCTGTCGTCGTGGGGGATCTCAACGAAAGCGACAGCGGACGGGCAGTGACGTGGCTGAAGGGCCAAGGCTTCACCGACGCGATAGCCGAGTTCGACAAGGACGCCCACACGTGGCGCTGGCGGTGGGGCCTGATCACGCTGCGCGACCGATTCGACCACATTCTCCACTCGGCCCACCTTCGCGCAGCGTCGGCACGGGTCATCAAGGAAGGCGCCTCGGACCACTATCCCGTCACGGCCGTGGTCGAGAAAGCGCCGTAGCGTCGCTCACCACAGGCCCGGCAGCAGGCGCCAGCGGACCTTGCGGGTGTAGGTGCGATATTCATCGGCCGTGACCAGAACATGCTCCTCGACCAGGACGCGCAGGACCACCATGGGTACAGCCGCCGCCAGGGGCCAGAAGTGCCATATCTCCAGCGGTTGATGCGCGAGGCAGCATCCGGCGACCATGGCCAGTTCGCCCAGGTAGGCCGGGTGCCGCACCAGCGCGTACGGCCCGCCGCGGACGATCCGCCGGACGGCGGGCAGGATGGCAAAACTGCGCCCGAGTGACAGTAAGGCCACGATCGCCAGCGTGGCCCCGGCCACGAGCGTGGCGTTGGCGCGAGCGGGCCAGAGGTGCCCCGCCGGCGCGAGTTTGAACGACGCACCGGCCACCACAAAGCTCGGCAGGGCCAGGACGATTGCCGATAGCGCCCCGTGCCGGATGACCGCCGACCGCACGAGGAAAAGCACGCCCACGCATGCATTCAGAACGGTGATAGTGAGCCGGACCGGGCTCAGCCGGTCCGCCCCGGCCGTCGATAGGCCCAGCACCGCCCAACTCAGGACCGACAGGCCGATCAGAGTGTTCGCCAGGCGCTCAGCCGGGGGCGCGCGGCGCGGTGCGTCAGTAGACCCAGAATGGCCAGTCAAAGGCGTAGCTCAGGATGTTGACGATCGCCAGAACGGCAATCCAGCCTATGAAGCCGACGGCGCTATCCGAATCGCTCTCGTAGTCCATGGTCCTGATATGGAACGACCCTTGTCAATGGGGTATTCCGTGTCAGTTGTTTGTCCCGTGGGCATCCTCTGCTTCGTCGGACCCACTCGGTCAACGGGGGAGGAGGCCGAGGAGCCTTT
>Ga0180432_10003301_pt1 | contig 23237 bp, 17 predicted proteins | sample SS_ome_10_FD_132414 | JGI IMG/M metagenome (GOLD analysis project Ga0180432, IMG submission 132414) | Hypersaline lake sediment archaeal communities from the Salton Sea, California, USA - SS_1_MS_2 metaG | ecosystem: Environmental > Aquatic > Non-marine Saline and Alkaline > Hypersaline >... | reverse complement strand
TATATTAAAAACAAAGACAAAAACATTGGCATTTGCGCATGCAAGCGGCATCGAGGAAGAATACCTGATTCTGTTGTCCAGAGAAGTGCGCAGCAGGAAAAAGAAACCATGCAAGATCAAGGATTTTCCGGGTATTGGAACAGATACAATCCGTAAATTGGAGAAAAAAGGGTTCAAGGACGCCTTACAGTTGTTTACACATGTTCTGACACCTGGCAAACGAAAGGCTTTTGCACGAGAATTAGAGATTCCAGAAGGTGAAATTCTGCGATTGGCCAGGCTAATTGATTTATCGCGCATCCGCTGGGTCAACCATACATTCGCGCATGTTCTGCTGGAAAGTGGGTTTGGATGCGTGGAAGCAATCGCTCAAGCCGACCCAGAAAATCTATATGAGACCGTCAAACGCACCAATAAAAAGGAAAATCTGTTTCGAGGGCAGATCGGGGAAAATGATATGCGGCGGTTGGTGGAAGAAGCGCAAATACTGCCCATCGATATGACATGGTAATGAAATCGCGATCCGTTTGATCCTGTAATGCTTTTTGCGTCCGCTACCCTCCCGTTTATTTGGTAGACTCGGTAAAAGTATCCATATATCCCTTGATGGTGGGAATGGCTGTGAGGCGTTCCAAAAAGAAGTTATTGACGATGTTGATCAGCTCCGCCCGGACTGCTTCCGCCTGTGGTGAGAGTGCTCCCCCAGATTGTTCCCGTGAGAGGACATCACGCAGACGCAGCAGGAGGCGTACGACCTCAGTTTCCTGGCCGCCTTCAAGCACATCGACCACATTGGTAATGAGGCGATCCGTGTGGCTGAGGATCTGGTCAAGGGTGATGGAAGCACCTTCAGAAAAACAGTCATCGATGGTGCGGATGAGCGACCATACCTGATAAAGGATCGTGGCGGGTTCATCAAACAATTCGCGGATATAGAGAGCATCCTCATATTTTCCAGTCAAGCGGAAGATGTTATACATACGGCGGGCTGCCTTACCGTAATTTGGGTATTTGGTCAGGTATTTTTTGATCTCGTTCTCAAGCGCATCCACATAATCATCCAGCGCATTGGCGGAGACGTGCTTGGCAAGTTTAGAGAAGAGCGGGATGGATTCCGCTTCCAGATACACTTCCTGGAAATAAGGGTCCAGATACCCATCGAGCGGCACAATTTCACCATCCGGCTTCTGCCAGGTCACATCCAGCATATTGCTGGCATTGACCAAATGTCCATGCACTGCATCCACCACAACCCAATCCAATTTACACCAACCGGGATCGTCGCATACGTCCATCCATCCAATCTCGAACGGTCCCCCATCCGAGTGTTCAACTGTTTTCTTCCCTGCAAGAACCTCCGCCGGAAGCCACGCAATTGGGCTTCCTTTGACAACCGTTTTTCCACCGATTTTGACATCCGCCGGGTATGAACCAAACTTTACCTCGATCATCTGGTAGGTCTCCCCTTTTTCGGTATTGTGAACTTTGTCATGCATAATTTCAGCCAGCAGGCGGCAGGCTTCTCCCATGGAGGGCGCGATAATGTTCACGCGTTCAAAAAAATCCGCGTCTCCGGGATATTTCTGGATGCGCGATTGCGCAGCGGAGCCAGAGAGTGCCAGCGCCGTCTCAATAACTCCGGGAATATCCGCAAATCCAACCAGATCGCCCAGCTTTCGAAAATGGGAGAGTTCCTCATCACTGAAATCCAACATGGTGACCTTGTGGCCAAAGACCCCACTTTTGACATCCACCGTGATATCATCCCCCTGCGCCAACGCGATAGCCGTCAGCCACTGCATGGCCTCCTCCTGGTCCAGTTCCACCCCCAGCCGTTTGGCTGACTGGATTATTTGCTGCAATTGCTGTTCCTTATTTTCCATGGTTGCCTCCTGATTGAAATGGAATTTAAGAATTACTGATCATACGTAGAAAAATCTGCGCCTGATCACAGGCATCCTCGAGCGCATTGTGGCGCAGGTTTTTTTCCGTGATAGCTGCCATGCTGGTCTCGCTCCACGGAACTGCGCGCAAAGCCATACAAAACGATTTTATATCCAAAGCTGCGTGACCAAAAGGATTTTTTCCCAGAAAACGATGGAAATAATCACACACAAACATCCAGTCAAACGGTGCGTTAAAACCCAAAAAGAGCGGTGGCATTTCCGAAGGAATCATTTTCATCAGCCAGTCTGAAAAACGCTGCATTGCTTCGTGCGGAGGCAGCCCGGTTTTGGAAAGCCTGTTGAGATCAAGCTGGTGAATGGACATGGCGCGCTGGTCCACGCGCAAGGTGGTGGGCTGCAGCTCCGCATAGAATGTTTGGCGGGGTTCCACCAGCGTGCAGGCGCCGATCGAAAGGAGCGCGAAGTCATGTGGGTTTGGCCCGGATGTTTCCACATCGACCGAAACCAGGCGCGGTAGATCAGCCTGAAGCCAGGCAGGGCAGTTATTTTCTATTGGGCGTTCTTTTTCTGGGGAGTCGGTTTTCATTGACTTTTATTCTATCAATATCCGCGTTGCACTTCAAAGACATTCAGTACTTTCTGGCCGGTTAAGTAGCGGGAGAGATTTTCTTTAAACAAGTCAAAGACCAATTCACTGTACAGGCTGGTATCACCGGCGATATGGGGCGTGATTACCAGACGCGGGATTTCCCATAAGGGGCTGTCCTGTGGGAGCGGTTCTGTTTGAAACACATCCAGGATCGCTCCAGCGATCTTTTTTTTCCGCAGCGCTGCAACCAGGGCATCTTCATTGACCTGACCACCCCGCCCAAGCGCTATCAGGTAGGCAGAGGGGCGCATTTGCGCCAATTCCTGTGCTCCGATGACATCACGCGTTTCATCGGTGAGAGGAAGCGTTACAATCACAAAATCACATTCTCGCAGCATGGAATGCATCGCTTCCGGCGGGTATATGCGGTCATAAAGGATACCCTGCCGATCTCCGGTACCAACTGGGATGTATCCCGTTTGCTCCAGATTCATGAGGTTATTTTTTGTTGCCAGAATGGTAGCACCGAATGGCTTGAGCAGGCGGGCAATTTCCCGCGCGATGCTCCCATATCCCAGAAGGCCAACGACAGCGCCGCGTAACTCCTTCGGCTGGAATCGATCCCAGCGGTCTGAAGGCCATATCTTTTTTTCCTGATACTGAATTATACTGGGCAGCTTATGGCCCAGCGCCAGCATGGCCATGACAGCGTACTCTGCTACTTTGGGAGATGCGGCGCCGCTAAGGGTTGTGGCAATGACATTTTCCTTTTTAATTAAGGGATGGTCGCGCACAAAATCAATGCCGGCATAGGTAAACTGCACCCAGCGTAGGGAGGGGACCTTTTCTGCCGGAGGCAAAGTTTTTCCAGTCAGGAGAATTTCCGTGTTTTCCAGGACATCTACGGGGACATCTTGTATTTTCTCATCGGGAAAAAAGGAAAAGCGCAAACGCGGAGAGATCGCGCCCAATTGGTCGATCTGCTCCTCCGTTAATGGGTATCGGATAAGGACATCAATCGGTTTTGCGTTCATATTTTTTAAGTATACCTGCAGGACATGCGAGCAATTAACCCGGGAAAAAACCAAACGTTATACGGGTTTTTTGAATGACCGCATGCTGCGTTTTCCGTTCAGCAGGCGAAAATTATTCCTCCGGCTGGATTAATGTTTGAATCTGTTCATGCATATACAACTGAACGTAATATAAACCACCGGCGTTTTTCCCACTGGAACCGGATCCTTTCCATCCACCGAAGGGCTGAAAACCAGGCCATGCACCGGTTGTTGCACCCTGGGGGCGATTGGCATAATTGACGCCTGATTGGGTATGCTGGAAAAACCATTGGGCTTCTTCAAGAGAACCATAAAATCCGGCGGTAAGGCCATAGTGGGTATCGAGCATCCTATGCATGGCATCATCCAGCGAATCAACCGGCATGATGGTGGTGATGGGCACAAACATTTCTTGCTTCCATAAGCGATGGTCTTCCGGCAGGTCCAGGACTATGGTGGGTTCGCAGAAATATCCATTGGCAAAAGCGCCTTCGATCTTCACTTTACCACCAGTAAGGACACGTCCACCCGCCTGAAGAATCTCCTGGATATAATCCTGGTAATCTTGATAGGATTTCTGATTGATGACCGGACCGAGATAGACTGGCCGTTCGGTGGGATCACCGATTTCCAATTTCCCGGTCAAGGAGAGCACGCGGTTCAAAACTGCCTGATAGACAGGTTTTTCAATAAAGACACGCGAACATGCGGAACATTTCTGTCCCTGCAGCCCAAAGGCTGAGCGTACGATGCCCAGGGCAGCATCTTCGACATTCGCATTTTTTGAGACAATGGCAGCGTTCTTTCCTCCCAATTCCAGGATCGTTGGGTGCGCATATGCGCGCTGCGCGAAATTGCGGTAGATGCCCATCCCAACCTGATAGGAGCCCGTGAACGTAACGCCATCCACGGCTGGATGGTCAATAAGCGCCTGGCCCAGCGTGCTGCCAGGACCCGTGACATAATTCACCACGCCATTTGGCAGGCCTGCATCGCGAAAACATTCCGCTAACAGGCGTGATGTCCAGGGTGTATCCGAGGCGGGTTTGATAACAACGGTGTTGCCAGCAGCGAGTGCTGCCCCCGCGGGCCCGCCTGTGAGAGCGGCAGGAAAATTAAAGGGGCTGATCACTAACCATACACCGTATGGTTTCAGGATAGAAAAATTGACAGCGGAATATCCCTGCAGAGGATCATGGCCCATTTCTTTGACAAAACCGTCATTAGCCTCAACCTGGTCGCAGGCATAGCGGATCAGGTCAGCAGCTTCCGCGGCATCGCCCAGGGCTTCCATACGGTTCTTGCCAACTTCCAGGGCAATCACTGCGCCAAATTCAAAAATGCGCTCGTCGATGATCTCGGCCGCTTTGCGCAGGTTTGCAATCCGTTCGCGCCAATCCGTGCGCCCCCAAGCATGCGCGGCTTCTCTGGCGGCCGTAACGGCCGCATCGGCATCCGCAGCTGTCCCTTTTTGAAAATAACCTAAAACCATATCCGTATCAATGGGACTGCGGTCTTCGAACGTTTCCCGGGCTTGATAATCCTCACCATTAATAAGCATGCTGTATTCCCGGCCTAATTTAGATTTGATTTCTTTCAGGGTTTTTTCAAAACGCGTATGCAGCTCTGGCGGTGGATTGAACATGGTAGCATACGTTAATTTAAACGATCGTTCTTTTGGCATACAAACCTCTCCCAAAATTATGGTTTGATTTAATTGTAGTACAACCGCTGCATGGATCAATAGCAAAAAGACCCGCCACAGCCTGCCATTCGTCTCTTTTCTCTCATCGGAAAACGAAAATTGAAAAAAGTAGTAGAATGGGAATGTTTTGTGCAGTCCGTGCTTTGCCTTCCCCGCCAATGCATGTGATTTCATTCAACAAAGCGATACAGAAAATTTTTAGACAATTCGAAAGGCAATCTTAATCTATGACCATTCACGCTATCATCTTTGACCTGGAAGGCGTTCTGCTGATCACCAAAGAAAAAAACATCAGTGAAACACTTTCCAAAAAACTCGGTTTCCCCGTAGAGAGCATAAAAAAACTATTTCATTCGGAGATGAATGATCTGGTTGATGTTGGGGGAGCTACCCAAGAAGATTACTGGGATTACATGCTGGAAGAATTGGGCTTGCCGGAGGAAAACCGCTCGGATCTTTATGATTTTTTCTACAACGATTTTTTCATCGACCAGGAACTGCTCACAATCATCCGTGATTTACGGCGTACATTCCAGACGGGTCTGCTGACAAATTTTTCCGATGTTCTTCGGCCGATGCTTGAGAACGAGTGGTCCGTAGCGGGCGCTTTTGACGAGATACTGATTTCATGGGAAGAAAAAGTGATTAAACCAAATCCGGCGATCTATGAACGGATGCTATCCCGCTTGAAGCGCGAGCCACAAGAAGCAGTATTCATCGATGACAGGCTAATCAATGTGGACGGCGCACGCGCAATTGGCATGCATGCCATCTTGTTTGAAAACAAAGCCCAGGCGCTGGATGACCTACAGCAATTATTGGAAACGCCTGCACTGGTTTCCAGCGAATGGTGCCAAGAGGATGCGATAAAATAAAACAGTAATCTACCGGATCAAGGAAAAATATTTTGGGAAATTATTATCTCATCAGACACGGCACGACAGCGTGGGTAGACCAACAGCTGCTGCACGGCATTACGGACATTCCGCTGAACGATCGCGGGCGCCATCAGGCACAGCTTGCCGCGCAAGTATTGAAGGATGTACCGGCAAAAAAACTATACACCAGTTCCCTTTCCCGGTGCGTGGAAACAGCGCAGATCATCGGGAAAAGCCTGCATTTGACACCCATTCCTATGGAACCATTGGTTGAAGCAGATTTTGGATGGATGGAAGGAAAAAAGATCCGCGACCATGATAATGGACAGTACAGCAAATGGGTGGAGCGCTATGACCACTTCATCATGCACCTGATCCGCATGATCAGCGGGGAATCCGACCACGCATTCCGGAAGCGTGTGGTGAACGCATGGAAATCGATTCTGAGGGAAAACCCTGGTGGAATTACAATGGTCGTGGCGCATTCCGCGGTTCTGAATGCGATTGTCAGCCATCATTTTGGCAGCCAATATCTGGAAGGTGATTCTTATTACCGCGTGCAGCCAGCCAGCATCACCGAAATCTCCATAAATGATTCGGGAGAGGCGCAGCTGGTGCGGCTGAATGACCACCGCCACATGGAAGAATTCAAATGAGCGCTATCCGGGCAATTGTGTTCGACCTGGCAGGAGTGGTGCTGCACACAATTCGCGGCAGTTTCAATTCCCTGCTGGCAGAACGTCTGGGGGTGCCGGAGGAGAACGTCGCGGCGATTATCAACAGTACCGTCAACGATCAGTGGGATATGGACGAAATTGATGACGATACATTTTATACGCATCTTCTGACAGAGCTAGGGCTGCCGATGGAAAGAAAATCAATTGTCGCAGCATTCACGCGCGATGATTTCTATATCGACCAGGATATGCTAACAGAAATTAAGAAATTGCGAAAGACCTATCAGACTGCGCTGCTGACCAATTTCCCGGCGCATGTGCACGATTATATGGGCACAGATTGGGTCGTCGACGGCGCGTTTGATGTAGTGATCGCTTCCTGCGACGTGGGACTGATCAAACCTGATCCAATGATCTATCAGGCAACACTTGAACGGTTGGACTGCGCGCCGCGGGAAGCGGTGTTCATCGACGACCGGGCGGTCAACGTAGCGGGAGCGCAGGATGTAGGTATGCACGGCATCCTTTTCAAGGATAAACAACAGGCATTGGATGAATTAGACCACTTACTGGCACAGTATGCCAATTGATCGATAATAAATATCCAACACTTTTTCATCCATCGGTTCATCCACACAGTCAACGGTGCAGAAGCCATTTTCTATAATTTGATATCATCCATTGACAACGTGGGTGTTAGAGGTGATCCGGTGTTCCAGGATACCCTCCTCCCTGCAAAATCCAAGCTGGTTAGAAATTAGCAGAACCTATTGCACACTAAGAAAGCAGGTTTCCACCAAGAGGTTCAGAACAACCAACACAGACGTTCCAACATCTTCTTTCTCGCATAAACTTCACGCACATTTCACAGACAATATTTATTGCAATATTTCCGCATCGCATGTTAATAATTAATAGTCGAGCATGATTGATCGCAAGGTTTTCGATGTTGTGGTGATTGAGGATATATAATTGAAGTGGCTTAGGGAAAAAACTCCTTTCTGCAATTATTTATGACAACGACAACTTTCTTGATTGTGGCGGTAATTTTCATTCCATTGATCCTGGTGATCACGAATATTTTGCGTATGGATATTGCCGCGCTGATCATTCCGATCTTGCTGGCGTTTCTGCAGTTTTTTGGGATGGGGATTCTGGGCGAAGCAAACCAACCGGATTTGGCAATTCGAGCTTTTTCCGGCTTCAGCCAGGATGCGGTCGTAATCCTGGTGAGCATATTTATCCTGACTGCAGCTTTGGAAAAAAGCGGATTCGCTCGCTGGATCAGCGTACAGATCCTGAAAGCCGGCGGCAACTCGATACCCAAATTGATCTTCCTTTTCTCCAACACGGCAGCACTGCTATCACTTTTTATGAACGATGTCGCAGCGGCGACGCTGCTGATTCCGAGTGTGATGGATACCTGCCGGCGAACAGGCATCAATCCGGGAAAACTCCTAATCCCTGTGTCGTTTGGCAGCCTGCTGGGAGGGATGGCCACCTATTTTGCGACCGCGAATATCATCGCCAGCTCTCTGCTGCAGAGCGCTGTTCCTCCCCAAAGTAGACTGAATGTGCTCGCATTCCTGCCAACCGGAGGTTTGATCGCAATTTCGGGGCTGGCTTTCATGGCCATTTTTGGCAATCGGCTGCTGCCTGCACGGGAAGATTCTGACGCCAGGCGCATGAAAAAACCCACAGGCAGCGAACTGGAGAATTTATATAACCTGCATGAGCGCACCTGGAAAATGCAGATAAAAGAACATTCCGCATTGTGTGGGCGTACCCTGCGGGAAATCGGGTTGGGTGAAAATTACGGGATTGTGCTGGCAGCTATCCGCAACGGGAAGCGCAGCCTGGTGAGCCCAGATCCTGAATTGGCCCTTCAGGCTGGTCACCAATTATTTCTGATTGGACAGGAAGAACGCGTTCTGGCGCTGCGTGAGAAAGGCGTACGTATCAAGCTGGAAGATGAAAAACATTCACTCAGCAAACGCGGTTTGACAATTTTTGAACTGCTGGTGCTGCCGCGCTCAAACGCAATCGGAAAAACGCTGAAAGACCTGAATTTTCGAAAAAAGTATGGCTGGTCCGTGATTGCCCTGCAGCGCGGGAACCAAAACTACCGCACAGACGTTGGGACAATGCATCTGGCGGTAGGGGACAGCCTGCTGGTAGTTGGGGAGTTCGCCCGCAAGGAAGCGATGCGCGAAACACGCGATTTCATCCTACTGGAACCAAGCGCGGCTGACCAGCCGTTGCGCAAGAAAGAAGCAGTTATCAGCATCGGGCTGCTGCTGGCAGCAGTGGCTGCGGCAGCCATCGGTGTGCCTGTTTACGTCGCCACACTGGCAGCTGCTCTGCTGGCGATATTCAGCGGCGTGATTTCCATCGAAGAAGCGTATCAGGCCATTGAATGGCAGGTGATATTCGCGGTAGGCGGCATGTACAGCATCAGCCTGGCGCTGGTTGAGAGCGGCATTGCACAGCAAGCCGGATCTGTCATGACCCAGCTGGCAGACCAGTTTGGGCCTTTGGGTCTGGCCGGCGGCGGTTTTCTGGTAGCGTCAATCCTTTCACAGATTATGGGTGGACAATTCGAAATGATGGTTACCGGGCCGATCGCAATCAGCGCGGCTATCCAGTACGGCATCAGCCCGCAGGCCATCGCACTGGCAGTGGCGCTGGGATGCTCCAATTCTTTTCTGACGCCTATGGCCCATCCCGCCAATCTGCTGATGATGGCACCAGGCGGTTACCGCTTCCGCGATTTCTTCAAAATCGGCTCGTGGATATTTTTGCTGTCATTCGTCATGCTGCTGGCCGGTATGGTTTTATTCTGGGGCTTATAACCCCCGCCGATAGGTTTTTTAATAAAAAGTCGTACGGATGACTGGCTGGAAGAGTTCCTTGCGATGGGCGCAGACTGGATCCGCAGCACACTGCGCGCAAATTGGATCGGTCATTTCCGGACAGTGACTACGCATATAGTTGAAAAAGAACCAATCCACCGCTCCAATCGGTTTGCCGGACACCTTCTCCACTTGCTGCTGGGTATGGTAGACAGCATACCGCACCGCCCACTCTTCGTCCGGTTGCAACAATTGGCGGTTGACAATTTTCACGCGCAGCGCATCATCGACCACATCGATCAGCCCAAGCCGCAGACAGGAGCGCATACCATGGTAATCAACTACCGGCAGGACGCTCTCATGCCGGCCAAAACGAAGAAATTTTTCCGGCCGCTGGCTCAAGCATAAGGCCAGCAGATTGGATTTCTTGCGAATAGGGTCTTCCTTATACCCGCCGATATGGTCAAGCATGGCGATCAGCGCGCCCAAAGGAGCCTCCGATTGATTGGCTTTTTCCACCATCACGCGCGGGGTCAATCCCAGCGCAAGCATATCTTTTCCATAGGACCGCGCCTGTGCCACATGCAGATCAATAGCCGGCATGGGGTCGGTACCGTCATCAGCTTTAAACACGTTAAGAAGGCGCCCACGGGTGACCTGCGCCTGGTTTTGTGGAATGAAGAAATCCGGCTGCTTTTCCAGATAGCGGTTGAACGCGTAAAATAAATAGGCTGATCCTTTCAGCTGCCTGCCATCGATGAACGCGATCATCGGTTGCGAATAACGGCTGTTTTTCGCTTCCCAGAAACCAAATTGGTGCAGAATTACCGCACAGAAATAATCGAGCGCGCCGGGATGATCCCGCGGCGGCAGAAAATCACTGATAAAAGAAAATGGGTCCGCGTCTTGAAGTGCTTTTACAATTCTTGAAACTTTTTCAACTTGCTCGGTATTGATGACGACCCGTTTATCTAATGCGATTGCAGGTGGGGGGCTATTGACCATTAATTTTTCGGGACCAACCGCTTCAATTTCCTCCGCTGCCAGAATCACCGCCTTCCTGGCGGCCATGATTGGATGGCAACCATTCAAGAGATGTGCGAAAACGGCCCCACAAAATGTCTCACCTGCTCCGGTGGGATCTTTCACCAACGCAGGTTGGGCGGGAACGTGCACAACCGCGTCACCCTGCACAACCAGGACGCCCTGCGACCCCAGTGTAATAAACAAAAGATGACCAGCCGGCACAAATGCATTGTCCAGCGAGTCAAACAGGGATAGCGCCTCCTGCTGATTCATGAAGAACACATCCGCCTGGTTCATCAGGCGCCTGGTGATATCCGGTTCGAGGGTCATGTTTTCTATCCCGGTCCCCAGGGAAATCCACCTGGCACCGCGCTCTTCACAGACAGTGAGTATTTTCTGCTGCATGTTCGCATCACCCATGGCGGTGATATGAATCCCGTCATATATGGACAATTCTTGCGGCAGGGTCGCCGGATCGAGGGTGGTTTCCGCCGCCAGATGAGCGGAAATGTAATTGGCTTTCTCATCCTGATAGGCGATTTCAAAACGGGGAATATCCTGCTGCGGAATGGTTGGGCCGATCCAGTCTTCCAGCCGATCATTCATTTGCTGGAGCGGATTCGGCACTTGCTGCGGGCGGGGGCTAAACAACGTCACCCGCAGGCCGCTGCGGCAAGCTGCCATCGCCATGTACATACCTGCTCCACCTATGGTTTCATAGGTGCTGCCCTTCACATGTAATATATCTAATGAAGGACTGCCAATTACCAAAGCATGCATTAAAAAACCCCTTGCCTTTTCTATCTATCAGATTTATTAATTTATTCTTTATAGTATAAATGCCATTATAAGCATGATGCACTTGCTCCTGATCTAGTTTTTTTAAAACAGCGGTGAATCGTTCGATAAAAAAATATGCAAAAAAACACAGTTGCTTTTATCTTTCTTTCTATAATGATCATTTTAGGAATGGTCGTATTCATTCAATTTCCAATCATAGAATGGATCGATCACCATATGCCCTTTCCACGAGAAAAGAGTCCGGCCATCGTCATGATGGGCAGCAGCAATCCTGGAAAAGAACTGTTTGTGCTTGATCTCGAAATACAAACAGTGCCTGAACAAATCACGAACACGGGCGGAAATCTAATTGACTTTTCCACATCCCCTGATGGAAAACGAATTGTTTTTTCCGCCCATAACAAACATGGCGGCGCTGACCTATGGATTATAAAGAGCGACGGAAAGAAAGCGGCTATTGCACAGGCATGCGGCGCATCCCGCTGTACCGCGCCTGCCTGGTCCCCGGACCAGAAAACGATCGCGTATACATACGAAGACGCCGCGGACAAGACCCCATATATCACCCTTTTCGATCTTTCCCACCAAGAGAGCAGCCCGCTACATGAAGCATCCAATCCAGAACCCGGGAGCGACCCAACATGGTCTCCAGACGGCAAATGGATCGCGTATTGGAACATCGCACAGGAAAACATCCAGGTTATCCGCCCCGACAGCCAACAGAGATTTTTTCTTGATTCCGCCAGCGGTGATGCGGGAAGCTGGGCTGCGGACAGCAACAGCCTATATTATGCTGACCTATTAATCCGACCGCCGATTTTTCAAAGCGTAATCCTACGCGCAGCGGTTGAATCACCGGATATACCAATCGAATTAGACCTGACGGCGGATGGTGAAGAGGTGAGCATCGCCCAGCCAGTCTGTCATCCCAAAGAAGCGGTGATCGCCGCTACCCTTCAGGGCAATATCCGCGTTGCAGGCAGGCAGCTTGTAGAGATAGACTTGGATAGCGGGCAGCGCAAAACTATCAGCAGCGATCTATCAAAAATCCCAAGCGATATGGCATGGTCGCATGATGGAAATTTAATGGTATACCAATTGAACCCAGGCGATAACCGGGCTGCAAAAACAGAGGTCAAGATCTGGGACAGGTCAAGCGGTACATCAACCACCGTCGCGGAAGGATTTCAGCATCCGGCCTGGCTGCGGTAAACCCCAAAGGCAAGCATCCGCTACACAACCAACTGGCAATACAATGCCAGCACTTTGGCGCTCACTTTACGCATATCCGCCCGTTCCTGAATGATTTTCTGGTTAATTGGACGCGCTTTGAGGATTGACTGCCCGTCCTGCAGCGCTTGGATGACCGCGTGTGCCGCCTGCTGGGGATTTTTTGGATCGACCAGGGCGCCATTTTGACCGGGTTCAACCCATTCCCGCAAAGCGGTATTATCTCCGACCACCGGAAAACAACCACAGGCGATCGCTTCTAAAAAGGAGTTTGGCGTCCCGTCGTGGCTGGAGAGCGATAGATAGATTTGGGCATGAGAAAAGATACGCCACAGCTCGTTCTGCTCAATGAAGGGCAGCAGCGTAACAGCGTCCTGAATGCCCAGCGATTCCACCCAGCGATGGGCGGCTGGCTGTCCAAGCATACCGGGGCAGACAAAACGTACGCGGGGAATCTCTCGCAGGATTAAGGGAATACTCTTGAAAAACGTGTCCTGATGGACGCTGCCGGGGCGGAATCCGCGCGGATTAACCACCCATTGATAATCCATAGCCATATCAACGGGCAAAGCGCTATAACCCGCTGTAACCGTTCGGAGGCGCTCTATGTCTAATCCTCCGCTTCCGGGAACAACCAGCGTGGGGATTTCGTTCCGCAGACCATAATGATGCGCCAAACGGGTATCACGGTTGGTATCCGCGATGAGGGCATCCACACGCCGCAGGGTTGTATTTGTGGCGCACCGCATCAAAGGGGAAGTGTGCGCGTGTAACGTAAGATCGTTGCCCCAAATTGAAGCGACCAGGTGAATATCGCGCGGCAGGCCGGCCGCGAGCATCCCCTCAAACGGTATCCGCAGGGCGTGCACAATATCCGGTTTTACCTGGTGTACCATCAATCGAAGGCGCTCGCGCTGATTTAGAAGCAGAACAGGCTGCAGCCAGGCACGCACAGCCATCAGGTGCGGCCGCACATACGCAACCATCTTTCTCTTCCACCCCAGGCGCAGGTGTGCGCCTGTACGGTCCACCTGGCCACCCGCCAGGCGGGAAAATCCAAAAACAATTTCATACTGGCCGGTTACCTTTTTATTTTTCTCGCATGGAAAGGTGGAAATAAGGGAAATTTGCACATCCAAAATCGAGAGCATTTCGATCCAGGAACGCGTAATAGGGCTACGGCCATCCGCAACCAAAAGAACATGCATCTTATTCCTCCAACACCTTTTGCACCGCCTGCCGAAACACCGTTACCATACGCTCGATATTAATCTCCTGCGAGACGATCCGAAAGGATGCCGCTCCCATTTTCCGCAAGCGCGGAATATCCGCCAGGGCATCGGAAAGCACCCTTGAGAGCGTGCTGGCGGTATCATCGGGGAGAATCCATCCGTTATCCGGACGCACCAGATCCGCCTGGGTTCCGTCAGCAACTCCAACCACCACTGGCAGGCCAAAAGACATCGCCTGCTGGACAGCCAATCCACCCGTACCCGGCAAAACAAACAGATCCGATTCCCGAAAACGCGCTTCCAGTGGTTCGCCAGATAACGCGCCAAAGAACTCCGTCTCGGGATATATTTTCCGCGAAAATACCTGCAGGGATTCCCTGATGGGCCCATCGCCAACGATCCATAACAAGGGCTGCTGATCAGCGGGCAGCTGGGCGCAGGCTTGGATAAGAACATCCACCCGCTTGCGTTCCTGTAATCTACCAACGAACAAGACAACCGGTTTGCCGTTTTGATACACCTGCGGCCGAGTGGGAAGGTCAAAACCTGGTTTCGGGGTAACGGCATTCGGCGCAATGAAAACTCGATCTGCGGGGATGCCGATTTCCTGATAAGCACGTGCGCCTGCGGCGCTGTAGGTTATTAATGCATCAAAAGAACACAGGAATCGGTTTCGCAGTGCCGCGCGCAGGCCAACGTTTGCCGTACCCTGATTGCCGGTTCCCAACCCCCAACCGATTATTTTTCCACCATGGTTCTGCATCCAGCGAATGGCTACGCGGGAGCGAAGATAGCGTGGATTGGCTTCCAAAATGAGGACGTCCGGCCGGGCAGCATTCAACCAGCCGCGGAAACCAATCTGCAGACATAAATAGCATTTTCCCTTAAAAAGATGAATGTTCAGGGCGGAATAATATTGCGCAACCTTCGGCATTCCGGTTACAATCAGCCCCTCGCTGCTACGCGGTTTTCCCGCGAATACACTGCATCCATCTGGAAATGCTTCCGCGAGCGCATCAAACAGCGCAATGCGATAATCTGGCAGGACGCGCTGCAGGATGCCAATTATTATGCCAGTACGCTTATTCAAGCGATCACCTCCACCTGTGATCCCGCCGGGGTTTTCACCACTTCAATGCGGGACGGGAAGGCATCCTTGAGTTCTTCCAGGTGGGTAATAACCAAAATCTTTTCGAAATCCGGGCTGACCATATTAATGGCTTCGATCAGGCGCTGGCGACCATCCGCATCCTGGCTGCCAAAACCCTCATCAATGACCAGCGTCTGCAAACGCGCCCCCGCCCGTTGGGACAAAACGCGAGAAAGCGCCAAGCGGATGGAAAAATTGATACGAAAGGCTTCGCCTCCAGAAAACAACTCGTAGGGACGCTGGCCGGTTAGATCGCTGATCATAATATCAAGAGTCTGCCGCTTGTCTGAGCGGTTTTTATCTTTATAGGCGCGCTCTGTCTCAAGGCTGACCGACATAGTCCCATCGCTGAGGCGATCGAGAATCTCATTGGCCTGTGACTCAATCTCAGGGATAGACTGTTCAATCAACATAGCTGGTACGCCATCCTTGCCAAAGGTCAGGTCTAGCATCTTCAAGCGCGCGATGCACTTCTTTAAAAGAGCTGCCTGCTTTTCAATCTTCTTTTTGCGCTTTTTTTGATTGGATAAAACGCTGACCAACTGGCGCGCTGCGCCAACCTGGCTGCGCAGTTCATTCTCCTCTTTGCGAATCGTTTCCAGCTGCGCGTGCGCATCATCGATATCTGCGTCGAGTTCTCCTATACCTGCCAGATCATTTTGTAATGATTGCTGGATGAGGGTGTTCTGGCTGATATCCTCCATCAGGCTTTCCAATTGCTCTTCTAAACTCTTTTTCTCACGCAGCAACCCGCCCCGAACGGTCCTGGCTGTTTCCACTTTATGAAAGTGTTCTTCCACCGTGCTGAGATCTTCTACCACAGCACGAATGTGTTGATGTTTCTCGTGTGAGTATCCCAAGTCTTCAATCTTTTTGGTAATCAAATCAGCCTGTGTTCTTTCTTCTTGTTTGAAGAGCTCCCCATCAAGTTGTTTACGCAGGTCCTGCAGCCGCGCAGCCCCATTTTTCTGCCATATGTCTTCCCGCTCCTGAATGTGGGCAACTTGCTGCTGCAGTGTGTGCAGATGCTGCTGCGTTTGCTGGAAAAGAGGGCGCTTTTTTCGTAAATCTATCAGTTCCGTCTGCAAACGGGACAATTCCTGCTGTAAGTTGTTCGTTTCCTCCACATTCTGGCGGTATTGATCTCCTAACTTTTTCCCTTCAGCGCTCAATCGGATGAGCAATTCTTCACGATGATGGTCTGTCAGATCCTGTCCGCACAGTGGACATGCTGACTGTTGGTTTTTTCCAAGGGATTCTATGCGCGCTTGAAGCTCATCCATTTTTTCCCGCGCGTGCTGCTTCTGTCCGATGCGGTCCGCTTTCTCTTTTGTCTTTTCCTGAATAGCTTCTTCCATGGGTTCCTGCTGGGAAAACGCTTCTGAAAGAGCGTCAGACTGTGCTGAAAGTGCCTGGATCTTATCCGCCAATTCCGGCAGCTGGATGCTCTCTAATTTGATTTCCTTGCCCTGCTGCTGGAGGCCATCGCACTCCTGGGTCAGGCGTGCTTTTTCCGCCTCGATCTGGGTATGCAGCTTTTCCCGCTTGACCCGCAAATGGTTTATTCGCTCCGCCAGGAGGTTCCTACTTTCCAGTTCCTTGCGCGCTTGCTGGAAGCGGGCAAATTGTTCTTTTATCGTTTGCTCATTTTCGAGCAGGCTATCCTGCTGTTGGGATTCTTTCTCAACTTCCGCGAGGCGTTTATTCATATCGCCCATCCTGCGCTGAAGGACATCTGCTTGGTCGGAGGTCATCTCCAATTTCTCCCGCAGGCTGCGCAATTTCGCTGCCTTTTCCTGAACAGCAAGCAGCTGGTTTTCTTTTACGCCGCGCAGGGTACTGGTTTTTTTTAATAACGATTCCATTTGTTCCAGGTCGCGCTTCCGCTGGGGTTCCTGATCCAATTCCTGGTCGATCTCTGCCACCATCCTCTGGTTGGCTGCCAGTTCTTCTTCCGCTGCTCGGCGCCTTCCGGATGCTTCTTCCCGATATTCCTCCCATATTTCCAGACCCAGAATATTGCTAAGCAATTCTTTGCGCTTCCCGGGGGTCTGCTGCGCGAACAAATCGGCTTTACCCTGCAGAAAGAAAGCAGCATTTACAAACGTTTCATAATCCAACCGCAAAGTAGTGCTGATCTTTTGTTCCGTTGCCCGGATGCCTGCTTCCGTGAGGACCTTCCAGGTGCCATCGGGTTTCAGAATCTGAAATTCCAGCAGCGCCGCTTTAGCACGCGGTTTGGTACGGCCGACCCGATAGCGGCTGTTCTCATAAGTGAATTCAAAATTCACCCGGCATGCTTCTAACCCATCATGGATCAGCGCATCATCCATCCGGCGCGCTTTTCCAAAAAGCGCCCATGTGATCGCATCAAAGAGGGTTGACTTACCTGCGCCGTTTGCGCCAGAGACACACGCAACTGAAACTTCGGATAGATCGACCACGACTTTATCACGATAGGAGAGAAATCCCTCCAGCATAAGTGTCTCAGGTATCATGCAGGCTGCTCCCCGCTATACCGTTTTTCGTCCTCTCCCCCCTGTACGGTTTGGATAATGTCATCCGCCATGGCGCCCAGATGTTTGATTTCGTCTTTATCAACCTGCATGCTTTGCCAATACAAATGTACCAAATCTCCTGGCGGCAGGGTACCCAATGGTTTTCCACCTGGAAAGCGCTGGCGGGAAGCGGTTACCGGCTTGCGTACGAAATGAAAGGAAAACGCCGTTTCCGCGGCGCGTCTGACTGCCGTTTCATCAATCATCGCTTCCCATTCCTTTGGGTAAGTAACGGATAGGCGCACAATCGCATCTTTGATGCGGTCCGCAGGGGGAAGGGCATCCAAAATTCGGCACTGCATGTCCTCCATTTCTTCAATTTCAACAGATGTGCTGATGAACTGCCTGCCTGACAATTCCTTCCATTCAAAAGCAGTTCGGCCTTTTTCAATCTGCGCAAGGACGCATGTCTTTCTATCGTTTATCTCACCAAAATCTATTCGTTCAATTGACCCCGGATAAATAACAGGCGGATGCGCATCTGGATTGAGATTTTGGGATTTATGGATATGGCCCAAAGCAACATAATCAAACCGCTGATCTTTGACCAGAGAGCCCGCCAGAACAATATCTTTTCCCAACATGACACTGCGTTCATTGCCATATACCGCACCCTGTACAGAAATATGGCTGGTAAGAATGGTAGGTATGGAAGGATCAAGATTCTCCATCAAACCTTCTATCACCATTGTGAGTTGTTTTTCCAGTTCATCGTTTATCTGATCACCCTCAATAGCGGTATGATTCGTTTCCATCGCTGCCACCAATCCAGAGCGGTTCAACCACGGTATCCCGATGACCTGCACTTGCAGCCCATTCAGATCGCCTGGGTGCAGCAGTTGTGGCTTAGCCACTACATGCACATGCGGAACCTGAAGGGTTTCAAATTCCTGCAGGGTATGCGCGCGTCCGGAAGCGGGCGATACATCGTGATTTCCAACGACCAAAATTGTCTCAATTCTAGCATCAGAAAGCCGCATGATGCGTTTGCCCCATTCACGCTGATAGGTTGGGGATGGCGTCCGATCACGGTAAGCGTCTCCAGCAAAGATGACCAGATCAACCTTTTCCTGCAACGCAGTATCGATGATGGTATCCAGCGATTGGAGGAAGTCCAGCACGCGCAGGGGAAGGCCGCTTTCGGGATCCCGGCGGCCCTGTCTGGCCATGTCAATGTGGGCATCAGCAAAATGCAGTAATTTGATCATGCGGTAATAATCCAGCCTCCCATGCCGAGTAATTGGAATATGTATTGTACTAGCTACAACCGGAATGGGCGTTTTTTATCTATCTCTAATAATCTTTTTGTATATGCATTGTATACTCAAAAGAAAAACGGGAAAGATATGTTTCCAATTCGAGATACCATTCGCGCACGCAGTTTTCCATTCGTAAACTGGATGATCATTATAGGCAATGGCCTGGTCTTTTTCTTTCAATCCAGCCTTTCTCCGTCCAGCCAGGAACAATTCCTGCGGATATTCGCGCTAACCCCTGCCAATATATCCGCCAATAATCCTTTATCATGGATACCGTTCTTGACCCATATGTGGCTGCACGGGTCACTGTTCCATTTGATCAGCAACCTGTGGATGCTTTTTATTTTTGGCGATAATGTTGAAGACCGCATTGGGTCTGTGCGATATCTATTGTTTTATGTGCTTGGGGGAATCAGCGCCGGACTGCTGCAGTATTATTTCACCACCAATCCTTTCGTCCCGGCAATTGGTGCAAGCGGGGCAATCGCAGCGGTGATGGGGGCATATTTCCTGTTCTTTCCGCGATCAAAGGTAGTCACATTCGTACCAATTTTCTTTTTTGGATGGTTTGTGAACATCTCCTCCATCGTCTTTCTGGGAATCTGGTTTCTGACTCAGTTTTTCAGTGGAATCATGGAACTAACCGCGCCAGCCGGAATAGCCATGTCGGGGGTAGCGTGGTGGGCGCACATTGGCGGTTTCTTATTCGGATTAATCGCGGCGAAGCCCTTTTCAATTGGCAGGAAGAAACGGCGGACGTACGCCGACGAATATTACCCGTGGTAAATACAATAGCAGATTTTGGAGGTTCTCAATGGATTTTATCAATATAATCTGGATCTTCTTCTTGATATCCAGCCTGGCACCCATGGTAAAACAACGCGTGCTGAATTCTTCTCGACTTCGCTTAATGCGAAAGATTGAGGAAAAACGCGAATCGCGCGTGATCGCGCTGATCCACCGCCAGGAAAGCATGTCGATATTAGGTTTTCCGATTGCGCGCTATATCGATATTCAGGATTCTGAAGAAGTATTGCGGGCAATCAAAATGACCGACCCGGAAATCCCGATTGACATCATCCTGCATACCCCGGGTGGACTGGTGCTGGCATCAGAACAGATCGCGCACGCGCTGGCAAAACGAAAAGGCAAGGTGACGGTTTTTGTACCGCATTACGCTATGTCCGGCGGAACGATGATCGCGCTTTCTTCCGATGAAATCATAATGGATGAAAATGCTGTGCTGGGCCCCGTTGATCCGCAGGTGGGCAATTTCCCGGCTGTTTCAATTCTAAAGGTTTTGGAAGAGAAACCAGCCAAAGATATTGACGATGAAACCATGATCCTGGCTGATATTTCCCGGAAAGCGATCCGGCAGGTTAAAAACACGATTGTCAACATCGCCTGCTGCCAGTATTCTGATGGTGTCGCGGAAACGATCGCGGATACGTTTACCAATGGAAAGTGGACACACGATTATCCGATCAGCTTTGAAGAAGCAAAAGAACTGGGGTTAAAGGTCTCAGATGCAATCCCTGAAGAAGTCTACCAGCTGATGAACCTATACCCGCAGGCGCGTACCAATCGCCCTTCTGTGGAATATATTCCGATTCCGTACAATAAACGACCGAAGGGATCCAATAAAACCGGTGAAGAAAAATAAGGAAAACGCTCCCTTTCATTGAATTGACTCTAAAAAATAGAAGATGAATAGAAAACACCTCTCGTAAAAATCATACAGGAGGTGTTTTTTGATCGTATGAAAAAGAGGGGGGGTCAATCCCGCCAGTATCCTCGCCAGACGCGCTGGATATCTCTTGAGGTAATGAAGGCCGACGGGTCACAATCCAGGGTAACATTCTGGATTTCCTTCGCAATTTTACGCTGAACACTGCATTCCAGCACCTCAACCTTTCCGTCTTTCCCGCGAGCAGGGATTACTGTCACAGCATGGCCTCGATTGCGCAGTTCCTGGGCCAACAGATTTCCTTTTTCGCTGCTGATGATGGTCATATTCACGTACCCAAAGGCAAGCCGCTTTTCAATCATCATGCCAAATACGTTGCCGGTGGCGAACCCAAAAGAATATGCCGCGATATTCAAGGGGTTGTTAAGATCATTTACCACAGGGCCGAGCGCGAGCACATACAAAGCGGTCTGCAAAACACCCAGCACCCATGTCAGCCCGCGCATTCCACGCATGACAGTCAGCATACGGACTGTATCTAGAGCCATATTAAGTAGGCGAACAAAAAAGATCAGAAAAGCGGTGATCCACACATTGGAAGATGGAAATAAGACATTCATATTTGCTGTTTTTCCTTTTGCTTATCCTTTTAGGGCAGGAATATACATTTTTTTCAGGTATTCCTTTAGCATACGGCGCGTGCTGAATTGCCAGCTGAGCGTGCGCATATTTTCCTTGATTTTCGCCATCCAGAGCGGAGAAGCATCTCCCATTGACCGGTTCTGGTAATACATCGGGATAATTTCGCTTTCCAGCGTATCATACATACTGGCGGCGTCTTTCTGATCCTGTTCAACAGGATCTTTATAGTCAACCTCAGAGCCGATCGCCCAGCCATTGGAGCCATTATATCCTTCCCGCCACCATCCATCCAATACAGAGAAATTCAAGGTGCCATTCAGTGCCGCTTTCATGCCGGAGGTGCCAGAGGCTTCATTTGGGCGGCGCGGCGTATTCAGCCACACATCCACACCCTGAACCAACAGCCGGGCGATGTTGAGATCATAATCTTCCAAAAAGACGATCCGTCCGCTGAATTTGAAGTCTTTGGCTGCACGATACACTTTCTGAATAAGCAGCTTTCCGGGTTCATCCGCTGGGTGCGCTTTTCCCGCCAGAATAACCTGTATCGGCATTTCGGGATCGGTGACAAGCCCAAGCAAGCGTTCATAGTCTGAAAAGAGCAGATCGGCGCGCTTGTAGGTCGCGAAGCGGCGCGCAAATCCGATCGTCAGGGAATACTGGTCCAACATGACACCATCCGCAATGACCTGGGATGGGTGGCGATTTCCACTCTGCCAATGCGTGCGCGCGTTTTCGATTGCAAAATTGATCAACTTGCGCTTCAGATGGCGCCGCACGTCCCATAATTCCACATCAGGAATATTTTCAATACCGGTCCACATGTCTGGATCATCGAGATGCTGATAAAAATCCTTACCAAAATATCGTTCGAGCAGCAAACGCATCCTGCGCGCCAGCCAGAACCCAATATGAATTCCATTGGTGATATCCATAATCGGCACATCCTGCGCACTGCGTTCCGGCCAGAGGAACTGCCACATCTCGCTGGCAACCTCGCCGTGCAGTTCAGAGACTGCATTGCAGTGGTCAGATAGGTGCAGCGCCAGAACCGGCATACTGAATGTATCCCCCCAGGATTGGACTTGTTTGCCAATCGAGATAAAATCATCCCTGGTTAAGCTGAGTTCCTGCCAGTAGCTGGCAAAATATTTGTCAATCAGCCATAAGGGAAACTGGTCATTTCCAGCCGGAACCGGCGTATGGGTGGTAAAGACATTATTCTCGCGCACCTTACGAGATGCTTCCGCAACATCACTGCCTGCGACAATGAATTCCCGCAGGCGCTCCAGAGTAAGGAATGCGGAATGGCCCTCATTCATATGCCATAGTTCTGGATAATAGCCAAGTTTGCGGAGTGCCCGCACGCCACCAATTCCCAAAAGGATTTCTTGTGAGATGCGGATTTCCAGATCGCTGCTGTATAACCGAGAAGTCAGCTGCTGATCATTTTTCTGGTTTTCAGGAATACTGGTATCCATCAGGATCAGCGGAACACGGCCAACCTGCAGTTTCCACAAGCGCGCCTTGACTGTTCTACCCGGCAGATCGATGGCAATGGTGATGGGTTTGCCAGACTCATCCGACAACGCGATGATGGGCATATCTTCAAAATCAAAGTGAAAATAACTGGTCTCCTGCCACCCATCTTCGGTTATTTTTTGAACAAAATATCCCTGCTTGTAAATAAATCCTACCCCCACCATTGGCATACCAAGGTCACTGGCTTCCTTAAGATGATCGCCAGATAAGATCCCCAGTCCACCTGCATAAAAAGGCATGGACTCATGCAAACCAAATTCGAAGGAAAAATATGCCATCTGGCGTTTTTCCAACTGGGGGTATTCCCGCAAATACCATGTATCCTCAGCGCGCATATAGGCATCAAATGTATCCATGACTCGGTTGTATTCCTGCAAATAATACTGGTCACGGACTGCATCCTTCAGGCGAACCGGATCCACTTGGTGTAAAAAGGCAATCGGATTG
>Ga0180432_10003300_pt1 | contig 23240 bp, 23 predicted proteins | sample SS_ome_10_FD_132414 | JGI IMG/M metagenome (GOLD analysis project Ga0180432, IMG submission 132414) | Hypersaline lake sediment archaeal communities from the Salton Sea, California, USA - SS_1_MS_2 metaG | ecosystem: Environmental > Aquatic > Non-marine Saline and Alkaline > Hypersaline >... | reverse complement strand
GCTTTTTTCGCGGGTGTCAGATTTCTGTTTTTGAAGTTTTCCAGAACTTCCTTAACGGTTCCCGTGTTTCCGAGAAAAATTTGGATTCCGGCCGCATAAAGGGTACTCACAGCATTGGGTCCGCAGTTACCGGTTATTACCGCTTTGACCCCTTTGGAAGCAATAAATTGAGCCGACTGAATCCCGGCGCCACCTCCTAACATATTGCTTTCATTGTCAAAGACTTCAATTCTCATATCGTCTGTATCGACGATTAAAAAATAAGCACATCGACCAAACCGAGGGTCGACCTGTGAATTAAGATCCTTACCGGACGAACTAATGGCCACTTTCATCATTTAGTTTCCTTTCATATATTAATTTTGTAATTGTTTTCATATGACCTAACTCGTATCCACTAAATCGGACAAGCCGAAAACAAGAAATATTTGCCACCAAGACACAAAGACACGAAGGATTTTATTTTGTTATTCGTTCTTAGTGTCTTGGTGCCTTTGTGGCGATAAGAAAAAAGTTTTGCCACAAAATGCACAAAATCAACCCATTCGAGCCGAATTTATAACGGACGTTTTCCACAGCAACTCCCCGGTCCGGCGCAGTCGGCCTGGCCGGGAGACAAACCACAGCAAGCGGTATCACCGGGTCCGGGCATCCGATTTTTATTCGGTCCGGACAGGGAAGAGTGAGCGGAAACAAGTTTTTTCAGGTTATGGCTGCCGCAATTTTTGCATCCGGGCATCTCACCCGAACCTGCAATGAGAAGTTCGCTGGTCTCTCCGCAGTCCATACACAAAAAATCGAAAAGAGGCATATCCGTTCTCCTTAGTTTCAAAGGTCTCCCAATGTCGGCTAATCGCCCGGTACTCCACTTGCGGACGCGAGCCTGGCAAAATTCTAACCGTTATGACCCGCGTGGGTAATTTTCGATATTTTTCACATAACTTTCAAAGTCGTTTTCCAGAATAAACTGTGAAATCATTTCACTCACTTTGTCAGCGGTATCTATGCGATAAACACCTTTTTCATCTCGGCCTTCAATTTTCTTGGCATTCTCCACGATTGCTTGAAGAGAAGCGGCTGTCATTTCAACATTGACATTAACCGTAAGGGTTTCTTTTGATGCATTCATTAGGTTCAACAACTCCTTTTAACAATAAAACTTCCCTGTTCGCAACCTATATGACCGGATATCACCGGGCATTTTGCCTGTAACAGAAAAAAAATATTCTTTTCACAACTGCTCAGCGTTTCGTAATTACCCTGTCCCTTGGCAATAATCAGATCGGCATCTGCGAAACATTCTCTGAATTCTTTTGAGCATTTTTCTAAAACCGTTCCGGGTATGTTCGAACCATTATCTATGACATTGACGAGTTCGGTCATACCGGTTTCCCTTGCATCCCCCATCGTGGCATCATTTATGATCGGACCGCCCCTTACGACAAATGTGACCTTGTCCAAAGGCAATTGTTCTATCAGCAGACGATCAAAAACAATCTCTCCGCAGTTGTCCCCCAAATAAAGAATATTTTTCGCCGAATCTATGGATTCATGCAACATATCAATATCTCCGAATAATTGTACCAACATGGCCTGTTCAATCGTATCAAAGATAATAGACCGGTCTATTTCTGCATTGACACCGAAATCGATAATATTACCGGCGATGGCCATTCGAATGGCCGTATCCATGGGATTGGAAGAAGTTTGGATCCGTTGTTTCAGATCAGGATAAAGATCCAGAGCAAAACGGTTGAACCTGTCTTTTATTTTTTTATAAGGATCATGGATTCCGGCTAGTTCTCTGATGAGTTGATGGATATATTGACCCATCATCGGAGGTGATTGATCCAGGTCCATTTTGCTTGCTGCAGCAAGAACACCGCGAAGCACCTGCTCATGAATATTTTCATCAGAGGTCGTTAACCTTGCTGCGTCAAGGGCCTGACGGATAAAACAGGGTATACAGTCATAAGTTGTTTTCATAAAATTACTGTCGTCTCGGTGCCTGGGGTGTCGTTTTCTTGACTTTTTCCGGGACCATCAGTTATGAGTAATATCTCAAAAAGAACAAATTAAGTCCTATTATACGGATGGTCAAGTTGTTTTTTTTTAATATGATTTTTATTTTTTCCGGGACCGTCAGGACAATATAATGGTCATATGATCAATTTAATGCTTGACACATTGTATTGTGGTAATTATATTTTAATCAAATGATCATTTTATAAAGGTGGTTTTATTATGCCAAGAATGAAAAAGCCGAGATTTGTATCAAGATATCCAACCATTACCGCTTTCGTGCCACGGGGCATGTTTCAAACCGGTGAAGTTGTTCTGCCGGTGGAAGGGCTTGAGGCGATAAGATTGAGCGATTTCGAACATCTTGACCAGGAAACCGCCGCAAAAATAATGGAGGTGTCTCGCCAGACATACGGTAGAATTTTATCCGAAGCCCGTGGCATTATTTCAGAAGCGCTGGTCACGGGAAAGGCGCTCATCATTGAGGGCGGCGCTTATGAAATGCGCGGAAAACAAAGAAAACGCCGCAGAAGGGGCGGAAGGAAATTTTAAATCGTTTGTAGTAAGACAAGGGTGCATTACCAGTTTTTTAATTGCTATCCAAGACTTTTTGGTTTCAGGTTTCAGGTTTCAGGTGTCAGGTTTCAGCTAATTCGTTTCTTACTCCTGACACCTGAAACCTGATTGCAAGGCTTTCGCTCAAAAAATGAATAAGTTAATGGGTGAAAACCATTTTAACAAATCGGTAATGCTCTCGGTATCTGTCTATGTCAGTTTTTTCAAGGCTTCCTTGAGTTCTCTGACCGCGTCGGCCGATTTCTCAAGAGCGGCTTTCTCTTCAGCAGTGAGGGTAATTTCAATGATTTCCTCCACACCGTTTGCTCCGAGCTTTACAGGCACACCTATAAAAAGTTCGTTAAATCCATATTCACCCTCAAGGTATGCTGCACATGGGAGGATTTTTTTCTTGTCTTTGAGAATAGATTCAGCCATTTCCACCGCGGCCGACGCCGGTGCATAAAAGGCGCTTCCTGTTTTAAGAAGTCCGACAATTTCGGCTCCGCCATTGGCGGTTCTTTTCACCAAAGCGTCAATCCGTTCTTTTGGCATCAGTTCTGTAATCGGTATGCCTGCCACAGTGGAATAGCGGGGCAACGGTACCATTGTGTCGCCATGCCCGCCAAGGACAAATGCAGTTGTATTTTCCACGGAAACATTGAGTTCCATGGCAATAAAAGACCTGAATCGTGCTGAGTCAAGCACCCCGGCCATGCCGATAACTCTGTTTTTAGGAAAACCGCTGGTTTCATATGCAACGTGACACATCGCATCAAGTGGGTTGCTAACAACGATAATTACGGCATCAGGGGATAGTTTCGCTACTTCCTGGGTAACACTATTCATGATTCCTGCATTGATGTTGAGAAGGTCGTCCCGGCTCATTCCCGGCTTTCTGGGTATGCCGGCGGTAATAATGACGATATCTGAATTTGCTGAAGCGGCATAATCGTTTGAACCGGTTAGATGGGCATCATGCTTTTCAATAGGTGCCGCCTCTGCAAGATCGAGGGATTTGCCCTGGGGAAGCCCTTCAATGATATCAATCAAGGCCACATCGCATATCTCTTTTTCCGCAAGTCTTTGAGCCGCGGTTGCCCCCACATTACCGGCACCCACCACGGTTACTTTTTTATCCATAATAATCTCCTTTTAATTGATGAATAAGTATATAAATATCGGTTTTGAGATGACAATAGCAAAAAGATTATAAATTTTGTTAACATAAAACCGGTTATTGTCAATATATTTATAAGATTTATAAGAAAATCTTTACTTCTTGTTATTGACATGGGAGCTTAAGCAGGATAAAAAATTGAAAATATTCAATCATAATTGAAGGTGCACATGAATATAGCCAAAAAGATTAAAATACTATTACAGGAAGCAGAACTTTATCATTCCCAAGGCCTGCTGAATGAGGCCATGGAAAAATATAACAACGCAAAAGAATTGATCCAAAGCAATGAACAGCTAAAAACCAATCAAAACCTGATAAATGGGATCTCAAAAAAAATTCTTGCGTTGAAAGAGGATATAAACAAGATTGAAAAGGCGCCGAAAAAACCTGAAATTTCTAGTAAGATGCAGGACCTGATAAAAAAAATGGTTTCATTTTCACCGGACAAGAATGAAGATCTAAAAGCACTTGACGGCGCTATAGCCCTGGCCAAGTTCGGCCAGATAAAAAGAGCCATATCAGAATTTAACGAACTCATAAAAACAGATTCGCTGCGTATTGTAGCCGCAAAAAATATGCTAAGGTGTCATATGGCGCTTTCATCAATGGATGAAGCGGTCGCTCAATATGAGCAATGGACCTCAGACCAAAGATTTTCAACAATTCAGTTGGATAAATTACGAGTTTTTCTTGAAAATATTTTAAAAAAAGAGGGTGTTGAAAAAAAGCTTTCAAAGAGAGAACCACCCAAAGACAGCATTGATCAAGACCAGGTTGAGGGGCCTGACGTCGAAGAAGAAGCTGATATTATCGATATCAACTCTATGGGAATAACCATTTATAGAGGGCCCAATAAAGGGCAGGTAGTTGAATTTAAAATAAAATTTCAATTGGGAAACAAGGTCAGCCTGCTTATTCCAATCAGGGACAAAGATTTAATTGATGTTTTTAAAGTTGGGGATATAATTAATGATATTCAGTATTATTCTGCCGCTGCTCTATATAGGGGCTCCGGAACAGTGACATCGGTAAAAGAAGTTAAAATCGGTCCATTGAGGGGAGATTATTGCGTGGATATTAAAATTTTATTAAAATAACCCTAACCCGGTTTGCTATGAAAAATAACGGTTACGTATCCTGAAACTAGAAAGGCCTTGAAGAATCTGAGAAATATTTGTAAAATAATTAGTTAGTATTCATCCAGAAATGGTAGATTTTGGTTTCCGGCAAGGCCTGAGCGAGTTTTCAACCGCAGGCATAGCGCGCTATTTCGAGGATTGAAAACGAGCGAGAACGCCGCCGGGAGCCGAAAGATGCCATTTATGGATGGATACTAGTTAGTATCCTATTAGTTTGGTTTAACCTCTCTTAATTTACTGGTTTGGGACTAATTATATATGGCTATTTTTAATATAAAAAAAAAAGAGATAGAATGTAAAATCGTATATTACGGACCTGGAAGATCTGGAAAAACCACGAATATGGAATATATTTACAAAACATATAAAAAACAGGTTGTCGGCGAGATGGTTTCCGTTGACACAGAAGGTGATAGAACCCTTTTTTTCGATTTTCTTCCTATGGGTCTTGGACAAATAAAAGGTTTTGATATCAGGGTGCAGGTTTATACTGTTCCCGGTCAGGTTCAATACAGCTCTACCAGAAAACTGGTTTTAAAGGGCGTGGACGGAGTCATTTTTGTCGCCGATTCCCTGGCGGTCAGACGTGAGAAAAACATGCTGTCATTGAAGGATCTGCAGCATAATTTGAAAGAATACGGCATTAACATTTTAAAAATTCCACTGATTATGCAGCACAACAAAAGGGACCTGGCAGAGCAGGGCCTTCCTTTGATGTCTATAGAACAGATGGAAAGGGATTTAAACCGGCAGCTTAAGGTGCCTTCTTTTTCGGCCAGTGCGATTACCGGTGACGGTGTGGGTGCAACCTTAAAAGAATGCCTTAAGTTGACATTGTTGTCATTTAAAAAACAATTTAAATCGGGATAAAAAACACATGGGTAATTTTGTTCTTGCAGGTAATCTTAGTTTTTTGAGTCTTGGGGACATTTTGCAACTCCTCGGTTCAAATGCAAGTACAGGTGTTTTGTGCATCACCAGCAAGTATGCTCAAGATTTGGGTTCAATTTCTTTCTCCAACGGTAACCCTGTTGATGCTTCGGTAGGATCATTGACGGGTCTTGATGCCGTCAATTCACTTTTTGGATGGCTTGAGGGAGAATTCGAATTCATTGAAAAAAAAGTTTCTAATAAAAATGTTATCAAAAAGAGCCGGATGCAAATTATTCTTGACTGTTTAAGAATGCTGGATGATGGACAGATTAAACAGTTGGGGCCGCTAACATTACCCAAAAAAACACCACTTCCTTCGGACAAACAGTCAAATCTGCCGATTATAAGAGGACCGCTTATCGATTATACGTACGTTGTGGATGAAGAAGAGGCTCATGCCGGCAACAAAATTGTGGGAGAGGGGAAACACGGCGGTTGGTTATGGGTCATTCTTGAAGGAACTGCAGAAATTATCAGAGAAACCCCTCTGGGCCCTTTGAAACTGCTCAGAATTGCTGAAGGCGCATTTATCGGAAGTGTCTCCTCATTTTTATTATTAGAAGAGAGTGTTCGCAGTGCTGCGATTGTAGCGGTTAACGATGTTCTGCTCGGTGTTCTCGATTCACGAAGACTTTCCGTGGCATTTTTGCGAATGTCCAATCAATTCAGAAGCCTTGCAATCAGTCTCGATAGAAGGTTAAAACAGGTTTCCAATATGGCCGTTGATATACATTTAAACAACATCAATGTAGAAAAATTTATCAAGGGCAAAGATCATTTGTTTACACAGGGTGAGAATGTGGAACGTTTATTTACAATTACGGAAGGTGAAGCTTATATTGTACAGGATACTGAAAAAGGGTATGTGCCGCTGGCGAGTCTTTACCCTGGAGATTTCTTTGGACATATTCCCTTTCTTGATATTGGGCAAGAACCCTATTCCGCTTCGGTTTTCGGAACAAATGATCTCAAGATAAGCGAGGTTGACCCTGACATTTTGGGAAAAGAATATAATCAGCTTTCATCTACATTTAAAAATTTCATAAGACACATTGCAAACTGCATATTAGTAACGTCCATGGTGGCTTGCGAGTTGCGGAAAAACACCGTCCGTAAAACACCTTGACAATCTTAATCTATTTATCCGCTTGGCCCTTTAAAAAAATGTCGCATAGGGATAGATATTAATCATCAAACAATTAAAACTTAAAATGTGATAAATTTGCCTTTTTCGAATTCATTTATATCGGGTGAAGACCATGACTTTAGAAGAGAGAAGACAACATTCAAGAATCAAAGCCCTTAATCTTATATCGTATCGCTGTCTTGATGAAACGGATCAGACTCTGGCACAGGGAATGGGCAGGACTTTGAATTTAAGTGAAGACGGGATCCTTCTTGAAACGCATGTTTTCGTGGACCCGAAACATTTGGTGGTCATGGCAATAGGACTGGAAGACGATTTGATCGATATCAAAGGTAGGGTTGTTTACTCTATAGACGGTGAAAATGAAAGATTTGAAGCGGGTATCGAGTTTATTGAAAGAGATGACGCCGCATTCGAGGCTTTAAAAAAATATATCAAAGCGTTCAGGGAAAAGTCATGAATTTCGACTTTTCATGAAATCATTGTTGTTAAATGATAAATGCCAGAGGACAAAGTTCCATGGTTCAGGCCGTAATTAAAACCGATTTTAAAAATTTAAATTTAGTAAAAAGGTGCAAAGTAAGGGATATATACGACCTTGGTGACCAACTGTTAATGGTGGCTACCGATCGAATTTCTGCGTTTGACGTTATCATGCCGGATCCTGTTCCGGGAAAGGGGAAAATTTTGACTCAAATTTCCCTTTTCTGGTTTGAAATAATGGAGTCTCTTTTACCCCACCATGTGATATCCGGCAATGTTGATGAATTTCCCGAGATTTGCAAGCCTTATACCGAAATCCTGCGTGACCGGAGCATGCTGGTTAAAAAAGCAAGTCCGCTTCCCATTGAGTGTGTTGTCAGAGGGTATATATCCGGTTCCGGCTGGAAAGATTACCAGACCAACGGAAGTATCTGTGGAATAAAACTGCCTCAAGGTCTGAAAGAATCCGAAAAATTGCCAGAACCGCTGTTTACACCTTCGACCAAGGAAGAGATAGGCCTTCATGACGTTAACATTGACTTCGATACGGTTGTCAATAAAATTGGAGAAACCCTTGCTGATCAGGTGAGAAAGCTCAGTCTTGCAATTTACAGAAAGGGTGCTGATTTGGCGTTTGAAAAGGGCGTTATCATTGCGGACACAAAATTTGAATTCGGCCTTTCTGAAAACAACCTAATTCTTATCGATGAATTGCTGACTCCGGATTCATCGAGGTTCTGGCCCAAGGAGTCCTATAAGCCGGATGGTGCTCAAAAAAGTTTTGACAAGCAATATGTCAGAGACTACCTGATTTCCATAAACTGGGGGAAAAAGCCGCCGGGGCCTTCGCTTCCCGAAAACGTTATCCGTAATACACGCAGTAAATATCTTGAAGCCTTAAATCAACTTACCGACGCAACTTATGCGCTTTAAACAAAAGATCATCAAGCTTTCTCTGATTGATTTTAATGACGACTCCTTTCGTATCACAACCCGAAAAAACATTGATGATCTGATGGCTTCTATTGATCATGTGGGGATGTTAACCCCTCCGTTGTTAATAGAAAAAAAAACAGGATATAAAATTGTATGCGGTTTTCGAAGAATTGAAGCCTGTCGGCGGCTGGGTTGGGACGATCTTGAAGCCAGGATACTGGGTTCTGATGCAAAAAGGCTTGAATGTATAAAGTGCGCCATTACTGACAACTCTCTTCAAAGGCCGCTCAATCTGATTGAACAATCAAGATCGATTCACCTGCTTTACGGCTTTATTAAAGATGTAAAGGTGTTGGGAAAATCACTATCGATCATGGGTTTGCCCACCAATCCATCCATTATTAAAAAAATAAAAAAACTCTATCATCTTCCCAAATTTGTTCAAAGCGGCATTCTTTCGAATACAATTTCTCTGGCTATGGCCTTGGAACTCGGACGGCTGCAACTTGAAGCCGGAGAATGTCTTGCAAAACTATTTCAAACTCTAACATTAAGCCTGAATAAACAAAGGGAAATACTAAGATTGGTTAAAGAGATTTCGCTTCGCGAAGATATTTCCATGCTGAAAGTGGTAGAAAATGATAATTTGCAAAAGATCTTGAGGAATAAAAACCTTGATAGAAATCAAAAGATCCGAGAGATAAGAGTCTACTTAAAACAGTGGCGATTTCCCGTTATAACCGCCGCTGAAAAAGAGTTTGAAAAACACGTAAAAAAACTTAAGCTCGGAAGCCAAGTAAAACTTATTCCTCCGGATAATTTTGAAGGTACCACTTATACTCTGAAATTATTCTTTAAAAATTTAATTGAATTCCAAGAGCGTAAAGCAAACGTTGATGCGCTTATCAAGAACCCCTCCCTTAATAAAATACTCGACAGGCGAAGTTGACATCTCGGAAATTCTACAATTTATTGAAAATAAAAGTGCTTTTTAGACTTATATTTTTAACTCGGACATGGAATGATGGAATATCGGAATATTGGAAAAATGATTTAAAGAAGATGACATTCCTCTATTTCATTCCCGTCAAGAGGAATTTTACAATAACCCAACTTCCCACTTTCCCAGAACCCAATATTCCAGTGTTCCAATATTCCAACATTCCAATTGTGAGCGAAACGAACTAACATGATTAAATCTTTTAAATATTGATTTTCCAATTAATTTTCCATACATAGTTTTCTGCTTCTTTAAAACTACAATATGTTGTAAAAAAAGGGTTAATATGGCTATTTTAGGAAATATCTTGGTTAAGTTTATAAAATGACGGTGTTAGATAAATGATCTAATTTCACTTGGTTATGGCATTTGGTTTTCCGGGCACCAGAAAACCGACACTCGATAATGAAGAAAAAATGAATATATTTACTTGACTAAATCAAAAGCACCATTTATATAGTGTTTAATTAAATAAATATGGTTCAGCAACTATGGGAATAAAAGAGAGGAAAGAAAGAGAAAAAGAAAGAAGAAGGCAACAGATCATGGTTGCTGCGAAAAGAGTTTTTTCTGTAAAAAACTTCAACAAGGCGACCATGGAAGATATTGCCAGGGAAGCGGAACTCAGTCCCGGTACTATCTATCTTTATTTCAAAAACAAAGAAGAGTTGTTTGCCTCTCTCTCCCTGAGAATTCTCCATTATATGAGCATCCGGTTGGAACAGGTTCATAACGAAAATTTTCAAGAACCTGAAGAGAAAATGAAGGCTTTAAAGCAAGCCCTGTATGAAGTCTACGAATTTGATCCGATTGTCCTCATTAACATGTTCCACCTTCAGTCAAGTGAAACCCTAAGAAATTTATCGCCCCATCTACTTTCAGAAATTAAAGACCTGTCTCGAAGTTCATTCCGTTCCATGGCCAAAATATTTGAAGAAGGAATAAAAAAAGGAGATTTTATCGACAAGCATCCGGTGGCACTGGCCGACATTGTTTGGGCGTTGTTTTCAGGGATTGTTTTGTGGGAGGAAAGTAAACGGTTGATCGACAGCAAAAAGGACTTTTTGAAATCGACGCTTGAAATTGCATTTGAAATCTTTAGACGAGGCATAAAAACATACCCTGACTCTATTAATTCCGTGCAGACACTAAATAATTTTGTTTATAATGATTAGGTTGCAATAGAATGAGTCAATCTTTTAACACTTAGCCGGAAGGGAGGTGATAAAACAGAGCTGCTATGGAGAAAAGGTAACGACTTGATCGTGCTGAAAAATTATATAATCAGTACGATTTCCTTTTATTACATGGCAATGGTTTTCAGCAACCGGAGATTTTGAGGATGGTTTGATACCGTAATACCCCATGCTCCGGTTATTAACCGTAATGTTTAAAATTTAAGGAGGTGTACTAATGCCAAAGTATGCCAAAGGGTATAATCAACCGGTAGATAGTATTCCCGGACGAGGATGGGCCGTAATTTTATCCGGAACGACCATCAACTTATGTCTGGGGTGTCTGTACGCATGGTCGGTCTGGCTCAAATACTTAACAAACGAAGCATACATGGTGGCCCACGGATGGCCTGGCGCCCTCACCGCCGAGCAGGCTTCTAACCCCAAGTCATTGTGTATTTTAATTTTCGCACTGCTCATGATTCCCGGTGGGAAGATCCAGGATAAATACGGCCCCTCCGTCGCCGGATCAATCGGAGCCGTATTCATGGGTCTGGGTATGATCATCGCAGGTGTCTCCCACTCCTATGCTGGAATCCTATGGGGTTTCGGTGTGGGCGGCGGTATCGCAATGGGTGTGGCTTACGCCGCTCCGGTACCTGCAACAAGGAAATGGGTCGGCCCGCATCAGGTGGGTGTCATGATCGGAATTACAGTCTCAGGATACGGTGGCGCGGCTTTCTACGTGGCGCCGCTCATCAAGTGGTTGATTACGAGTTACTCACTCTCGTTCTCATTCCTAGTGCTGGGTATCGCTTATTTTATAATCATCGGTATTGCGGCTCAGATACTGGCATGGCCTGAAGAGGGCTATGTACCGCCTCAACCGCCTGAGACGGAAGCGACTAAAAAAGCAGCAGCATCTGTGGTTGACTGGACCGCCGGAGAGATGGCGGGGACCTGGCAGTTCTATGCTCTAATCGCCCTGTTTTGCCTTAACACACAGGCAGGTCTTCTTATCATCGGCCACGCCGCCAAAATTGTAAAACCCTTTCTGGAACAAGGATTTATTTTGGTGGCTGCAGGTGGTTTTATGAACGCTGCGGGACGGATCGGAACAGGCAAATACTCGGATATCATCGGCAGGGACAGGGCATACATGCTAAATGCCGCTGCCGCTGCCCTCTGTATGTTTGCGCTGCCTGCAATTATCGCGGCCAAGTCGCTTTTCTTGGCGTTTGCCGCATGCATGATCGCCTACTGGGTTTATGGCGGCGGCCTTTCCCTGATACCTTCTTACACAGCCGATTTCTTTGGCCCCAAAAACCTGGGCTTTAACTACGGTCTTGTGTTCATCGGCTGGGGTCTGGGAGCATTCATGCCCAAGCTGGCCGGACATATCCGTGACATAACCGGTTCTTACGATAATGCTTTTTATGTTGCGGGCGTCTTGCTCATTGTTGCCGTGCTTCTTGCTCTTATCACAAAAAAACCTACGAAGAGAGGAGCATAGCGTTCCACAGATTTAGATTAACCATTAACTGAAAAGGCGGGAAGGGGCTAACCTTTCCCGCCTTTTTTATCTATTGTTATTTAGTGCCCATCCATGTCCTTTGGGCCCGGATTTTTACTAATGGTAGGATGCGAACCTGGCAACACCCTCAAGAACCGGAGCAATTACTTCCCTTAAAAAAGGAGTTCCGGAAAAACGATCCATAAGCACAAGACCCAGTATTATAAAAGGTCCAAACCTGGAGAATAACCTCCAGACTCGCTCTTGAGGCACCACCAGGTAGATCAGCCTCGAGCCGGCAAGTGGGGGAATGGGAAGAACATGGTAAGCAGTAGCGGCAACACTCAGGTTGAGTATTACATCGATAACACGGTCTGTCCATAGGAAATATTTGATGTAAGCTGCAGACATTGCAATGGTGAGGTTTGCAAAGGGGGCGATTAGAGATATGATGCACCAACCCAGCTTCTGTTTCTTGAACTTGATTTTTTGATCGTCCAACTGTCTGCCCCAGCCGAAACCTCCCAGAAAAAAGACGATGGTACCCACAATGTCAAGGTTGGTTATGGGGTTGAAGTCCATACCTTCATCACGGCGCGGGTGGGCGAAGCTAAACGCAAAAAAGCGTGTGAAACCTGAGCTAAAGGTTGCAATGACAAGGATGGCCACACAATAGTAGAGAATTTCTTCTGCATCAAAGCTTTTTAAAGGCAATTCAAATCCTCCAATTTTTTAATTTGATATCAAGGGGAAGAGAAAGTGTTTTAGTGTTATCGTTAAAAAGGGAAAATATAGAAAAATAAGGATAGGGTGTCAAACGAAAATCCGAGTTTTAATTTTCTGTATCGGCATTTAAAATTAAATGGAATGGAACAAAGACAGGAAAAGAGGGCCGTTTTAATTATCGATAATGATCGGGACGGGGCCGCGAAGCTTAAGAACCTTCTTGATGAAAATGCTTACCAGGTCTATACCGCCGGAACTCTGGAAGAAGCACGGAGCCTTGCAGAGGAGAAAAGCATAATTGTGGCCCTTTTGGCCATGGGGCGGTCAGATCTAGACCCAGAGAGGATCATAAAAAACTTGAAACGGACAAAGGATGATGTACAAATACCGGTAATTGTTATTCTGGAAAGCTTTGTGGAAGACCTTGTTGCCTCGGCTTTAAAGGCCGGGGCAGTTGACTACCTCGCTTGGCCCGTGGATTCTCAGGAGCTTGTAAGAAGGATGGGAGTCTGCGCCCGACTTAAAGCGGACCACCGCTCAGTGGCCCAGCGCCGCAAGGGATATCTGAAAGGGCTTTTGAGCAGACTTTCGGAGGAGGTTCATTCCCTGTTTAAAGCCACCGATCTTCTGGGGCAACGGTACGAGAAGGTGGACAGGTTGGGGATAGGGAGTTTTGGGGAAGTCTGGAAAGTTCGGGACATAGAAAAGGACCCTCCCGATAGTTATGTGGCCAAGATTCCTTTGAGTAAAAAATTAAACGCCAAGATCGAAAAGGAGGCCCGAATACTGAAAAATTTAGCCGGCCATGTCAGTGTACCCGAGATTCATGAGGTTATAGAAGAAAAGAACAAAATAATACTGATTCAGGAGTTTGTTTTTGGAAAAACCCTTTTCGAGGTCATCGAGCGGGAGCTTGAAGAGACGGAAGTAGAGTCAGTTATGATTCAGCTCATTCATGTCGTGGCTCACGCACACGACATAGGGATCATCCACAGGGACATAAAACCGGGAAACATAATCGTGAAGCCGGACGGCACCATAAAGCTTCTGGACTACGGCACGGCCAAAGAACTCAAGGGTAAAGAGATATCCAATACCGTTACGGGATCCCGGCCGTTCATGTCTCCGGAGCAGATTATGGGCAAAAGCCAGAGGCGGTCGGATGTGTGGGCCCTTGGAGTGGTCATGTACGTACTCTACACGGGGATGTTTCCTTTTTATCACGACGTGGAGAAGGTACTCATGGACATGATCCTTGAAGTCCCACCGTCTCCACCCAGCAAATTCAACCAAGAATTAAATCCGGAAATCGAACGCATCATCTTAAAATGTCTGGAAAAAAACCCTGAAAATCGCTACCCTGACGCCAGAGCATTGCAGAACGATATAACCGGCTCTTTCCCCAATTACGGAAAAAATATTTTACCCCTCTACTAAATCCGGTTCGCGTGTACGGCCACATCCATCACCATGATCACAATGTCCAGACTTTCACCGTGTCGGTCTTTCATGAGGCCCTCTATCACCGCTCTGGGGCTGAATCCCGCTTTTTTGAACATCGCCAATGCGCCGTGAGCTCTCAGCGGGAACTCCACCATCAGTTTCTCCAGCCCGAACTCTTGGGACAGGTCCACAAGCTCATTGATCATAAGAGTCCCCAGTCCTTTTCCATGGAACTCAGTGTCCACAACTATCCTGAGGGTGCCCAGATGTTTTCGCCAACCGTAGCCTACCCGGTGAAGGGTCGCGTTGGCCACAACTTTGTCGCCTTTAAAGGCCAAAAGAGGAAACACTCGATCATAATTCAGTTGATCGAACCATTGATCAAGCACTTTTGGGTTGGTGACGTCGTTTCTTACATACTGAAGTACCGATGGAGTCATCCGGTCAAAAAAATCTCCAACCGGCTCGCGGTCGTTCCGGGTCATTGGCCTTAAAATTACTTCTGTGCCGTCCTTGAGCTTTCCCGTTTTGGTTAAATCTTGTAATTTTGTCATATATGTCCTCCCTAATATAAAAATATCGCCCTCTCAAGTCCCATGCACAAGCCTTTCTGCGAAGAGCTCGGGAAGATTCGCATTCATTATTTTTTTTATCGTTTCTGACAGATCATACTCCACCAGCCTGAATCTTAATGTATTCTCCTGGGTGTCAAAGATGAAATATGAGGATCTGGGATCACCGTTTCGAGGCTGGCCCACACTCCCGGGATTCAGAAGGTAAAAACCATCTTCATTTAGCTTGACAGTTCCGTCTAATGGAATTTCAACGGGCGCTACCTTTCCTCGAACATCCATGTGCCAGATCTTCCTTTTATGGGTATGACCAAAAAGGCAGACTTTAGCCTTGCCCCAGAATCCCTTTTTCATCTTTTTTAAAGTGGCTCTTGCCTGGAAAGGGAGTTCAATGTAGCTGTTCGTACTTTCAGGGGAGCCGTGGCAGGCTAAAGCGTAAGTAAAACGGCAATTTATCGGTAGACTATGCAAAGACAACATATTATTTTTGCTAAGGACGCTTCTGGTCCAAAGGATAGCCTTTCGAGCAAAAATGTTGAAGCTCTCGGCGAGGCTCAGATCGTACGCCGCCTGATCATGGTTGCCTTGAATGGATTGCATCCCGATATCCCTGGCCAGTTCCACACACTCGTTTGGACTGGCATTATACCCCACCAAGTCGCCCAGGTTCAGGATTCTGTCCGTTCGGTGTTCAAGGTCGCTGACCACCGCCTGAAAAGCTTCAATATTCGCATGGATATCCGAAAGAACAGCAACGCGCATGATCAATCATTCCAATTAAGTATCTAAAAGCTCTTTAAATTTATTTTTCAGCCACCGGTTTAAAATATCCCCGACAAACCGACGCCCTATAATGGGAAGCAAAACTAAGCCGTAAAAATAATAATCCCGGGACTTAAAAAAGGTCAAAACTACAATCAAACTGACCATTACCAAGGCAATCACTACGTTTGAAGCCAATCCTGTGAGATCGTTGAGCTTAGCAGACATATATTCCTTCAATTCGGACTCATACAATAGTACTTTTTTTCCTTTTCTTTGCATTCTCAGGATCATTCTCTTTTTTGGGTCTCCTGCTTTAGTTTGAGACCTTTACAAAGGTCTCAGTTATTGGTGATATCATTAACGGCCCACACAAGGGAAGTTACGGAAAAATCCGGACGTATGATTTTTAATATTAATAGTCAGTATCAATAGCCTGGCGGGGTGTCAAGAGCTGTTCAGCGGTTTTCCAGGGAAACGCATTTGATTTCGGTGCGACTCGGGATTAAGGATGCTCAAGCATAAGTTTCGTCGGTTGGAAAGAGATACACGCCGTGGTGGAGCGTTCTGCCTGTATTGGGATTCAAAGGCGTTTGCCCTGTGCCGATCTGTTTTCATGCTTGACTCGTTATGTATTTTTCATTACATTCCGTTTAAAGGAGCCGTATATAATAACAACTATTCCATTGTTAATTTCTAAACTTTATATCGATCGGCAAGTGGCACAGTTGCCACCAGTGGCTTCCATCCGAAGCCGAATAGATGCGCCTGTCGTAGTGATTCAAAACGTGCAAAAGATTTATGATTCGCTTGCATCCTCGGATGATCCCATACAAAAGGGAAAGACGGTCCTTTTTCTTACCCGAAACAAGGGCGCTTTTATCAAAAAATGCCCGGGCACCCGTGCATACCGGTGCTGTAACTATCAAATTCTGCATATCGGCACATTTTGCACCATGGACTGCTCCTATTGCATTCTGCAGACATACTTTCATCCTCCGGTACTCCAGTATTTTGTCAACCATGATGACCTTTTTTCAGAATTAGACAATCTGTTTTTGAAGAAAAGCATCACACGAATAGGGACCGGAGAATTTACAGACAGTATGATCTGGGAAATGTGGACGGACCTTTCAAACCGGCTGGTTTCAAAGTTTTCAGAGCAATCCCATACCGTGCTGGAACTCAAGACAAAGACAACGGCTATTGACGGGCTGAAACGTCTGGGTCACAATCGTAAGACCATCGTTGCATGGTCTTTGAATTCGGATCGTGTGATTAGAAATGAAGAGTTCCATACGGCATCACTCTCCGAAAGACTCCGGGCTGCTGCAAAATGCGAATCTTGGGGATACCCGCTTGGCTTCCATTTTGATCCAATGTTTATCTATGATGGGTGTGAAAAAGAATACAAGGGGGTTGTTGAAAGGCTGTTTTCCCATGTATCATCAAAGAATATCGTATGGATCAGCATCGGCACCTTTCGTTTCATGCCGTCTCTAAAATCTATCATACAAAAACGATTTCCCGAATCAAAGATAATTTACGGAGAATTCATATCCGGTTTGGATGGAAAAATGCGCTATTTTAAGCCGTTGCGGATTGAACTTTATCGTAAAATGATTTCCTGGATAAGGGAATACGATCCCGAGATCGTCATCTATTTTTGCATGGAAGATGATGAGGTGTGGCAAAAATCCATGGGATTTATTCCACAAGACCGCGGCGGTCTGCCGAAAATGCTCGATACAAGTGCTGTCAGCGTTTGTGGATTGGATGTGGGTTGATTGTGCGAAACTATCTGTTTTATTTGTTTGTATTTTTCTTAAGTTTTTTTTTAGCCGGCAGATCGTTATTCGCCCATGAATGGTTTCATGTAAAATGGGTTAATGACGGGGATACCATTGTGCTGGCAGATGGTCGACATGTCCGTTACATCGGAATAAATTCGCCTGAAATTGACCATGAAAAAAATAAAGCCGAATTTTTCGGATACGAAGCAAAAAAATATAACAAAACGCTTGTGTTATCCAAAATGGTTCGCCTGGAATTTGACAAAGAAACCCATGACCGCTACGGTCGCACACTGGCTTACGTGTTTTTAGGCAATGGAGTATTTGTAAATAACGCTATGATAGAACAGGGATATGCTTATTGTTTGTCCCGCAGACCGAACATTAAATATGATCAGGTGTTACTGCGATCCCAGCGAGATGCACTATCGGCGGAGCGGGGGATATGGAAGTGCTGGCAAGAAAAAAAGGGGAGGTATTGGGGAAATAGAAAATCAAAACGGTTTCATTATACCACATGTCCATTTGGAAAAAAGATTTCCAGAAAAAATAAAATTATTTTTTTTCGCATACGGGATGCATTCTGGGCAGGGTATGCTCCTTGCAAAAAATGTATGGCCGGGCGGAGGTATGAATTGAAAATTGAAGATTGACGATTTAAATCCACCAAATCCGCCGAAATACGTTGGCGGAGATGGCGGATTTTCTATATAGGCTATTCTTTATCTTTGTTTAATTCTTCTAGAAGTTTTTGTGAGATCTGGGCGGGAACTTCATCATAATGTGAAAATTCCATGGTAAATATGCCGCGACCTCCGGTAATTGATCTGAGTTCCGGTGCATAGGTCAGGAATTCGGCCATAGGCACATGCGCATTAATAACCTGATTTTTACCTTTGCTGTCCATTCCCAGGACCCTGCCGCGTCTGCTGTTAAGATCTCCCATGATATCTCCCATGTATTCGTCCGGAGTTGTGATTGAAATGCTCATGATGGGTTCCAGCATGACCGGGCCCGCATCTGCCGCCGCTTTTCTAAATGCCAGGGAGCCAGCGATTTTAAAGGCCATTTCAGACGAATCGACCGCATGAAAAGAACCGTCATCCAGAGTAACCTTAAAATCGATACACGGGAATCCACCGAGAACTCCCTTCTGGCATGATTCAATAATGCCTTTTTCAACAGCAGGTATATATTGCTTGGGAATTGCACCGCCGACGATTTTATCTGAAAACTCGAAACCTTTTCCCCTGGGAAGTGGCTCTAACCGGATCCAGCAATCACCGAACTGACCATGGCCACCGGTTTGTTTTTTATGTCTTCCTTGAACTCTAACTGTCCGGGTAATGGTTTCTCGATAGGGAACTTTAGGTGTGTTCAGCCGGACCTCGACGTTGAACTTCCTTTTGAGTTTTTCAACGGCAACTTCAATGTGAATTTGACCCAGGCCGGATAAAAGAATTTGTTTGGTTTCCGGGTTACGAGTCAGCTTTAGCGAAACATCTTCTTCCAATAGCTTGGACAAGGAGGTAAATATTTTATCTTCATCACCCTTTGATTTGGGCTCAAGAGCAAAAGAAATCAAGTCGGGAAGTGGTTCTGCACATTTAAATTTTACCTTGAGAGCTTCATTGCAAAGGGTGTCTCCTGTGGTCGTTTCTTTTAATTTAGCTACCGCCACAATGGAACCCGGCCCGGCTTCGTTTATTTGTTTCTGTTCTTTACCGGCAAGTCTTAACAGTTGATTATACCTTTCATTTTTATTCTTATTAACGTTATAGAAAGTTCCATCAGCCCCCAGTGTTCCTGAAACCACCCTGAATATTGAAAGACGGCCGGCAAATGGATCGGCAACTGTTTTAAATACAAATCCCGAAAAAGGTGAATTCGGATCAGCCTTGCATTCAATTTCAGTGTCACCGGCGGCATCCGAAGCAATCCATGGATCACGATCAAGGGGTGACGGCATGCAGTTGACAAAAAAATCCTGTAAAAGATCGATGCCGATATTTTTTGTGGCCGACCCACAAAGAACCGGCACGAATGTTCTCGTTAATGTGCCTTTCCGTAATGCATTTATTATTTCATCATCCGACAATGACTCTCCTTCCAGGTACCGTTCCAGAAGTTTGTCATCAGACTCTATAACATTTTCCACAAGAGCTTCTCTCTCTTCTTCCACCTGATCCTGCATATCTTGAGGAATGTCAATTTTAGTTGCTTTACCTTTGCTGTCATACGTGAACGCTTTCATACGGATAAGGTCAACAACGCCTTTAAATTCCGCTTCGGATCCTATGGGAAGTTGAGTAATAATGGGCTTTGGCTTAAAACATTCTACCGCATCTTTAAATGTACGTAAAAAATCCGACCGTTCCCTGTCGAGTTTATTAATAAAAATAACTGAAGGCAGGTTGAATTCATCTATGAAATCCCAAGCCAGCTCGGTTTGAACTTTTACGCCATCTACGGCATCTATCACTACAACAACACCGTCACCAGCCTGCATGCAAAGTCTTGTGTCCGAAAAGAAATTTTGGTCACCGGGGGTATCAATTAGACTGACCGTATGTTTTTTCCAAGTGTATTGATGGAATCCGCTACTTATACTGATGTGGCGTTTGAGCTCTTCAGGCTCAAAATCCATGAGGGTATTTTCATCATCCACGCACCCCAGTCTATTGGTGACGCCTGTATTAAAAAGCATTACCTCGGCCAAAGAAGTTTTGCCCGCACCTCCATGGGCCACAAAAGCAATGTTCCTTAATGTATCAACATTATCAATCATTTAAGCTCCTCTCTGGTAACTTCTCAATAAGCTCTGGTGTATGAAATAATCATATTGATTGGAATCCATGATTTATTGAGATGTTACCCTCTCCGGTAAAATTATTAAAACGTTTTGAAAATCCTGCCCTTTAAGACCAAGCTTTGGTTTGCCTCTGGAAGGGGTTAGTATTATAAAAAATGCTTAAGAGCAAATCCCAGAACTTAGAAACTAAAACTATAATTTTTATACGTTCATCAAAAAAAAATCAAGATCAAGTTGCAAATTTTAAAGAAATAAAAAATTCTTTGTTTCCCTTGGATCCCAGTATGGGTGACGGAATAACGAATTCGTGCAAAAGACCTGTTTTTGTAAAAAAATCCGATAGACTTTTAATAACTTCGGCATGCAGAACAGAGTTACGCACCACGCCGCCTTTGCCGACGTTTCCTTTACCCACTTCAAACTGTGGTTTTATCAAAGCCACGATCCTCGCATCTTTTTTCATGAACTTAATTACCGCAGGAACAACGATTTTAAGAGAAATAAAAGAGACATCTATGGTGATAAGATCTACAGGTTCCTGAAGGGTTTCAGAAGGCATATATCGGATATTTGTTCGATCGATAACAACAACACGAGAATCTTGAACCAGTTTCCAGGCAAGCTGTCCATAACCGACATCCACAGCAAAAACGCGGCTTGCACCATGTTTCAGAAGACAGTCGGTAAATCCTCCCGTAGATGCCCCTACATCCATACAGACAGCCCCGGTTATATCGATATTAAGGGTCTGAAGCGCCTTTTCCAGCTTAAGGCCGCCTCTGCTAACATAGGGGATGTCTTTTTCTTTAAGAATGACATGGTCGTTTCTGTAAATCATTGAACCGGGCTTGTCTACCAGACGGTTATTCACCATAACTTTTCCGGCCATAATAAGCGCACGGGCACGTTGCCGAGTTTGTACCAGTCCTTTTTCTACCATTACCAAGTCAAGTCTTGCTTTTTTTACTGACATCAATCATCAATCGTTTGATAAACTCGTAAAAAGTCAAATTGAGACGGCAAAGTAAAAAGTTTAAGTTCAAGGCGTCGCGAATTTTGTGGAATGAGGAGTACTTATGTACGCCGCAGTGAACACGAAATGAAGCACAACGCAGAAATTGGACTTTTTACAAAGCCGTCAAGCGTTTTGCTGCGTTGACGATGGTCGAAGCATCGATGCCGTATTTGGACCTGAGGATTTTCTGGGGACCGTGTTCAACAAAAGAGTCAGGTATTCCGATGCATTGGAGATGAAATCCGGTGACCCCCTGATCGCTTAAACATTCCAACACTGCGCTTCCAAATCCGCCCTGACGCACATTCTCTTCAACCGTTATAATGCGCGGTATTTCTCGGGCAAGAGCGCCGATCAAATCAGCGTCAAGAGGTTTTACAAAACGACAATTGACAACTGTGGCAGATATGCCTTTTTCAGCCAGGGTTGAGTGAGCAGCAAGCGCTTCACTAACGGACCGACCAATGGCCAGGATAAGAACGTCATTTCCTTTTTGTAGTATTTTTCCCTTTCCTATGGGTACGGGAATATCTTGCTTTTCAATTTTCACGCCTTCCACATCTCCACGAGGATATCGAACAGCAATGGGACCCTTATGGGCAAGGGAAGTTATAAGCATTCTTGCCAGTTCATTTTCATCCTTTGGAGCCATAACCACCATGTTGGGAAGGCTTCTGAGATAAGCTAAATCGAAAACACCATTATGGGTGGCTCCGTCCTCCCCCACAATTCCTCCGCGGTCAATGGCAAAAACAACCGGAAGAGCTTCAATACACACATCATGCAATATCTGGTCATAAGCACGTTGTAAAAAAGTAGAATATATGGCCACAACCGGTTTGAGTCCTTCAGTAGCCAGACCTGCGGCAAAAGTTACCGCGTGTTGTTCGGCGATTCCCACATCAAAAAACCGGTCCGGATATGCCTTGGCAAACTTCACGAGTCCCGTGCCTTCCGGCATGGCGGCGGTCACCGCAACAATTCTTTCATCCTTTTTTGCCATTTGGAATAGGGTTTCACCAAAAACCTGAGTATAAGTGGGAACGGAACATTCCTTATTTAGGCTTTCCCCCGTATCTGCATTAAAGCATCCGACACCGTGAAAATAGACAGGATTTTTTTCGGCAGGAGGGTATCCCTTGCCTTTTTTAGTGGATACATGAAGAAGAACCGGCTCGTTAAGGCACTTAATATTATTGAGTATGTCGATAAGATGGTTCAAATTATGACCGTTTATGGGTCCAAAATATTCGAAGTTAAAGGCCTCGAACAACATCCCCGGGGTTATAAAAGTCTTGAAAGACTCTTTTGAACGCTTGACAAATTGATAGAGATCGTCACCGACTTTGGGTAAAGATTTAAGAAAGTCTTTAAGTTCTTTTTTAAAATCCTGTAAATATTTTGCGGAAAAAGTACGACTTAAAAAAGAGGATAGGGCGCCGACGTTGTGTGCGATCGACATATCATTGTCATTTAATATCACTATAATATTCCTATTGATGTCCCCGGCCTGGTTAAGACCTTCATAGGCAAGCCCGGCGGTCATGGACCCATCCCCGATCACTGCGATAACCTTAGACTTGTCATTTTTTAAACGCTTGGCACATGCAATACCAAGCCCGGCGGATATGGAGGTGCTGCTGTGGCCGGTTGAAAACGCATCGTAAGGGCTTTCACTCATGCGGGTAAACCCGCATATTCCGTCAAGTTGACGAAGCGTGTGGAACCGCTCTCTGCGTCCGGTAAGGAGTTTGTGAGCATAGGACTGATGTCCCACGTCCCAGATGATTTTATCGGCAGGAGCATTAAATACGAAGTGAATGGCAATGGCCAGTTCAACGGTACCGAGACTCGGCGCCAGATGGCCACCGTTTTTTGATACCACTTCAATAATAACTTTGCGAATTTCAGAAGCTAAAATCGGAAGTTCAGATCTTGACAGGGCTTTTAAGTCTGCCGGGGAATTAATTCTTTCAAGAAAACTCAAGGGTAATGTACTCCTTCATCCATTCGGTATTTTGTAAACTTATT
>Ga0180432_10003298_pt1 | contig 23246 bp, 18 predicted proteins | sample SS_ome_10_FD_132414 | JGI IMG/M metagenome (GOLD analysis project Ga0180432, IMG submission 132414) | Hypersaline lake sediment archaeal communities from the Salton Sea, California, USA - SS_1_MS_2 metaG | ecosystem: Environmental > Aquatic > Non-marine Saline and Alkaline > Hypersaline >... | reverse complement strand
TAAATTAGGCGGCGGCGGGCCCCCGAGCCAAAACACAGCCGGCTCGCCCTCCAAATGTTCATGGGTACATATTCGGTGCACCCAGGCTCTCTCGACACTGAGAACGCTGACGGGGAACTGAAAACGCAGAGGATTTCCGGGGGGTAGGGGGAACCTTACAATGAAAAACATCTCAGCGTAGATCAGTAGAATCTCAGTGTTTTCAGTGTCGAAAGAAGTACCCGGGAGATGGGTTTACCGATTATGTACGTTCATGGTTTCCGGGAGAGCCGAAGGCTCATGATGGACTGTATTCGCAATTCCTCAATTCCCATTCCCTCCCTTCCCCCCCTCCTGGTACAATCTTTCCGTTCCGGCCCCGCGCGGGGCCGTCCCTGTTTCGGAGGATGTCTCATGGCCGACGAGCCGAAACGCGTCCGCGACCTCATGGTCAAGGATGTGATCACCACATCGCCCAACACCACCGCCCGGAACGCCTGGCGGCTCATGGAGAAGAACCGGATCCGCCACCTGCCCGTCGTGATCGACAATCAACTGGTCGGCATGCTCTCCCAGCGCGAGCTCTACCTCTACCTCACCACCTTCGCGATCTACGACAGCGGACCGGAAAAGAAGAAGGACCCCAAGGAGGTCGTGAGCGTGAGGATCGAGACCATCATGTCACGCGATCCCTACACCATCAGCCCCGCCCACACCCTCGAAGACGCCGCCCAGCGCATGGCCCACCACCGCCTCAGCGCCCTCCCCGTCGTCGACGAGGACAAGCGGCTCGTGGGCATCATCACCACCCAGGACATCCTCAGCAACCTCTCCGAGGAGTTCCACCCCTCCACCCTGGAAGAGTGAACCCGAAAGGATTGCGGACATCGGAGCGGTGCTTTCCACCCCTAGCGCTGCTCTTCCCACCACGCCTCCCACGCCTCCCGCGCGGCCGGCGTCCCCACCCCGAAATCCTCCCCCGACAGCCTCACCAGGAGCCGGTGCGCCCGGTCCTGCCGGGACCGCTTCCCCTCCTCCACCAGCCGGATGAGCTCCGGCACCGCCCGGCGGTCCTTCCAGCTCCCCAGCGCCAGCGCCGCTTCCCCCCGCACCACGAGATCCGCGTCCGAGAGCACCGCCGCCAGATGCTCCGACGACGCCTCCCGCCCGTGCCCGGCCAGCGCCTTCACAAGAACGATGCGCGCTCCTCGGGAAACGCCCTCCCGCGCCAGCCCCTCCCCCAGGACCTCCACGATGCCACCCGTCCCGAATCCCGAGAGGACCCGCGCCGCCACCCGCGACACGCGGGGGCTCTCGTCCGCAAGGACCCCGGCCAGCGCCTCCACCGAAGCGCCTCCCCGGACCCGCCCCATCGCGCGCACCGCCGCGATCCGCACCCGGGGATCCACGTCCTCGACGGCCCGCTTCAGCGGCGTCACCCGCGTGTCCGACGCCAGGGCCCGGACCGCCTCCTCCCGCACGAAGACGTTTCCGTCCGACAGGGCCTTTTCCAGCGCCGGCCTCGTCTCCCCCGCGACGCCGCGCAGGCCGATCACGGACGCCGCCGCGTGCCGGACGCGCCAGTCGGCACTCCCCCCCAGAAGCCGCCCCGGATCCTGCGGGTCCCCGGCCTCCACGACCGTCTTCCAGGCCTCCGACCAGGGAGGCCCCGGGGGACGCGCCTCGATCGCCTGCGGGCCGATCCCCGGCGGCCCCTTGCCCGTTTCCACGGAAACGAGCTCCACGCCGGTCGCGCGACCGTCCTCGACGGAAACCATCTCGAACTGGCCGTCCTTCACGGCCGGCCCGGTGTAGGACACCGCCGTGGCGATGCGGCGGACGCGGGCCTTGTGCAGGTGCCCTTCCAGGATGAGCCCCGCGCGGCACCGGGAGGCGAGGTGCGCCAGCTGATCCGCGGGCAGGGTCGTCCGGCGCCCGGACAGCCCTCCCGTGTAGTCGTAGTGATAGAGCAGGGCCTTGAGCCCGGGCTCACCCGGCGACAGGAAGACCTTCGCCCACGCCTCCTGCGCCGGGGCGAGGAGCTCGTAGGCGCCCGTCCCCAGGACCGCGAAGCGGTCCGCCCCGAACCGGAAGGGGTACCACCGAAGCCCCATGAAGCGCGGGTAGGCGTCCCGTCCCCGGTAGAAGCGGGTCTCCCCCGCCTGGAAATGGTCGTGGTTGCCCTCGCAGACGAAGACGGGCATGGGGAAGGCGCGAAGGGCCCGGCGGAAGCGGAGAAACTGGGAGGGGACGCCGTTGTCGGTGAGGTCCCCCGTGATGACGGCGAAGGAAGCGCCCCGCCGGCCGGCCTCCTTGGCGACGGCGACGAGGTCGTTGTAGCGGCGCCAGTTGGTCAGGAAGTTCCTCACATGCGGATCGGTCACGTGGGCGATCCGGTAGCGGGTCCCGATCGCGTCCCGGAGGAAGACCACGCGATCGAGATGCTCCCGCCATCCCGCTCCTTCCACCGAAAGGCCGTACGGTCCTGCAGGAAGGTTCCCGGGGATCGCGACGGGAAAGACGCGGGCCCAGGGCTCGCGGAGCGGGCGTCCCACCTCGAGCGCGACCGGGCTTCCCCCCTCCGGCAGAAGGAAAGCGCGTTCAGGTTCCTTCCCTTCGTCCCGGAGCACGAGGGGGAGGGTTTCGCCAGGCCGTCGGATGACGGGGTAGCCCGGGGCGGGGCGCAGGACGAAGGCGGGGGGGGGCGCGGCGCCGGGCCGGTAGGCAAGCCGGAAGGCGAGGCGCGCGGTCTTGCCGGCCTCCAGCGCGACTTTTTCTTGGAAGGAGGGGAGGCGCGGATCGTCCACGATTCTCGCCCCCCCGCCGAACCCGTCGTCGTCGTCGGGGGCCGCCGAGACGGCGTAGGTTCCCGGGGGGAGGAAGCAGATCCGGCCCGTGGCGCCGTTGCGGTGTGCCCTCACGGCCGCGACGAGGCGACGGCCGTTTCGGAACTCGACGAGAGCGTCCGTGACGGGCATGCCGGTCTCGTCGGCGACCTCGGCTTCCACGGCAGCGAACGGGGCGTCGCCCACGACGAAGCGGTCCAGGAAGAGGGTTCCCGCTTCCAGGGTGACGGTGAGGGAATGGCGGCCGTGTTCGAGATTTTCGGCGAGCGGGGCGCCGGCGAAACCCGCCCCGGAGGCGAGATCGAGGATTTTTTCCCGATTTCCGTCGATGCGAACGCGAAGGCGGGGGCCTGGAAACGTACGCCAGGCGAACAGGGTGGGCCGGGTGCGGAGGGTGACGCGCCGGGTGAGGGGGCCGCGCCGGGCCCGAAGGGCCACCGCGGACCCCGTGAAGTCGAAACGGAGCGCTGCGCCGGGAACGCTTCCCTGGACGCCGCCGACGTTTTCCTGGTTCTCGTCGGCGTCGACCCTCTGCCAGTCCCCCGACAGCAGGACGAAGCGGGGGTCCTCGGCCTCGAAGCAGCGGGGTGGATCCGGCCGGGCCTCGGCCGTTGCGAGAAGAAGAAGGAGGACCGCGATCGCTTCCCGAAGGGGCGCGCGGCATCCTTCACGACGTCTTCTCGGCTTTTTCCCAGATACAGAGCACGACTTCAGCATGAATGTCCATGTGCGCGAGGCGCCAACCCTCGCGGCCCCTCTCGTCGAGACGGTCCACGAGCCCGACCCGGATGTCCTCCACGATCGAGCCCACGCGGCAGGTCCCGGAATGATCGCAGGCGAACACGCGGTCGACGTCCGTCTTCGCCGTCTCGGACAAGAGGTCCTTCAATTCCACGGTCTCCAGTTCATAGCGGTATCGATCCATGTCCACCTCGATCAACGCGCATCGAAGATCCTCTGCAGCGTTCGTTTGCTGACTTCCGTCTTCTCGACGAAATCCTTCTCCACGATTTCCAGGTCGTTCATGACCTTGGGGTGCTTGTCCTTCAACGTCTCCCAGGGCACGGGTTGCGCGGTGCCTTTCAGCCGGGCCCTCACCTCCACCGCCAGATCCTTCCCCTCCACCCACCGCTCGGCGTACCCGGAGACGTCGAAGCGGGCCATTCCGTCCTCATCCGTGGTCACGGTCCGCCCGCGTCCCTCACTCTCGATGCGGAACTCCACGACCACTCCGGACGCGGGTTTCCATTCCGCCTCCCCCGTGATCTTGTACATGCGCTTCTTTTTCTCCGTGTTCGGAACGATCTCGTACTTCCCGCTTTCGTATTTCTTGAACTTCTTCTGGATCCGGACGGCCGAGGCCACCGAGAAGAATTCCCGCTGCACCTGGACGGCGATGACGGGCGCGTCGCGGGAAGGCCAGCCGGTGACCAGCAGGCGATAGTTGTGGAAGGGATAGACCTTCGTGTCCGCCTTCTCGATCCGGCTCCGCCAGACCATCTGGAACTGCGGCCCGCACCCCGCCGCGAGGGAAAGCCCGAGCAGGCAGAGCGCGCCGAGAGAAGGCGCAAGCCCCCTCTTCCGCCTCCGCGCCCCGGCGCCGTCGTGTCGTACAACCGTCTCCCTCACGAATCCCCCGATCGAACGCTCGTGTCCGACAACGTTTTTGTACCTGCTGGAAACCGCCTAGGACCCATCGACCACCAGCCGGAACCCGAAGTAGGCCGTGTACGTGGCGGGAGGGTGGGCGACCCGGTTCGCCGGGTCCAGGTACGCCGCCGAGAACTTGTACGAGCCGCCCCTCAGGACCCGGTCGGCCCGATTGCCCCCGTCCCGGAAGGGGTTCCGCACCGGGCTTCGCCTGTAGTCGTCCTCGCTGTAGGCGTCCCGGCACCACTCCCACACGTTACCGGCCATGTCCAGCACGCCGTAGGGGGACGCGCCCTCCGGCACGGACCCCACGGCTTCCGTCCGCTTGCGCCGTTCCCCGAAAACGGCCCGCGAGCGGGTGGGGGTGCCGCTTCCCCACGGATAGCGCGCCCCCGACTTCCCGCGTGCCGCCTTCTCCCACTGGGCCTCGGTCGGAAGATCCCCCCCGGCCCAGCGGCAGTACGCCCGCGCTCCGAACCAGCTCACGCCGATGACCGGGTGCTTCTCGTATCCGTGGTCCGGCTCCCAGCGGTCCGCCCCGGTCTTCTTGAGCCCCATGCTCATGGAAAAGACGAAACGGTGCCCGTGTTCGTCCCGCTCCTTGCCGGTCTCGTTCAGGAAACGGGCGAACTGCTCGTTCGTCACCTCCGTCTTGGATATCCAGAAACCGGAAAGGAAGACGCGGCGCTGGGGCTGCTGGTCGCGGTCGCCCCGGTCCGAGCCCATGACGAATTCGCCTTCCGGGATGCGGACCAGGACACTCCCGTCCTTCGGGTTGGTCTTTTCCGGGAACCCCTGCTCGTTCTTTCCGGAAGCGCCGGCGGCGGGGGGCGCGGAGGCTTCCCGCGCCTGGTCGAGCATCTTCTGCAGCGCGGGATCGGTCCCGAAACGGCGCATGTGGGCCTCGAGAAGGGACGCCGCTTCCCGCGCCTTCCCCTCGCGGAGCAGGGCCTTCGCGCGCGTCCTGACCTCCGCCTCGGCCTCCTCCTCCACGCGCTCCTGGGCTTGCCGGAGCGCGGTCTGCAGGCCGGCCGGCACGGCGAGGCCCGCCGCGGTCAGCGCCCCCACGGCGCTCTTGAAGGCGCGGAGAGCTTCCTCCGGGCGGTCCGCCTCGGTGGCGCGTTCCCCTTCCCGCCGATGGATTTCCGATTGCGCTTTCGCCATGCCCTCACGGGCTTCGCGCCGATCCGCCAGGCGTCGTGCCCGGCGGAAGGTCTCCAGCGCCTTGTCCAATTCTCCCGCCTTCAGTTGCGCCTCGCCTTCGGCGACGGCATCGCGCCACGCCCGCTCCGATTCCACGCGGCGCGCGAGATCGGACACCTCCGCTTCGAGAACGTCCGCTTCCCGGCACTGCGCGAGAAGGCGTTCCGCTTCCTCGAGGTCGCCGCCGTCCAGCGCCCGCTTCCCCTCCTCGACCAGGCCTTCGACCTCGATCTCGGACTCCACGACCGGAATCATCTCCTGCGCCTCCCCTTCCGCATCCGTCCCGGGAAACGCCTCGACGACTTCCCTGAGGATCTCCAGCGCTTCCTCCCGTCGGCCGGCCGAACGGGCCGACCGGGCCTCGTCGAGCTTCGCGGCGGCCGTCTCGGCCGGCGTCTCAGGAGGCGTCTCGGGGGGGGTCTCGCCGGGCGTCCCGGAGCCGCCCGACGCCTGCGACGTTTCTCCCGTGTCCGGGGATCCGCCGTCCTCCTCCCCGTTTCCATCCGCCTCCCCGCTTCCGTCCTCCTCCCCGGCAGACGTTTCTCCGCCGTCCGCCTCCGTCTCTCCGGACGACGTCCCGCCTTCGCCGGATCCGGCCTCGCTTCCCCCGGACCCGCCCAGGGCGGGGATCAGGACGAAAACGGCCAGCAGGACGACGACGACCAGGCACCCCACGCCTCCGGCGGCGCCCGCGAGCAACTTCACCGGCGGTCCGCCGCTCTTGGGCGCGGGTTTTCCCTTGCGGGCTTCGGCGGCTTTCGAGCGCCTCCGCTCGCCGGTCCTGGTTCGGGCGTCCTTCTTGGACCTTTCCGGCTTTCGCTTTTTTGCGGCCGGCGCGGCGACGGCCGCGGTTTCTTCCACCGCTTCCTCTTCTTTCGCCTCTTCCGCCTCGTCCTCCGCCTCGGGTTCTTCCTTGACCTTCCGGATCACCGTGGGCACCTGGTCGTCCACGGCCTCCTCCTCGTCGGCAACGCCGGGCCCTTCTTCCCCGACGGCCCGCGCGGCGGGTTCCTCGGGCGGCGCCTCCTCCGCGCCGGGCTCGTCGATGGTGGGCTGCAGCATTTCCGCCGGAACGTCCGAGACGGTCAGGTCGGTGACGGCATCCACGTCGACGATGTCTCCCATGAGATCGTCGATGGACGCCACCTCGTCGACGCCGACCACGCCCGGTTCGGCGATCGTGGGCGTGTCCTCGAGGACGGGCGCCTGGACGGTGGGGAGATCCCCCCGCTTGAGGTCGGAGGCCACCTCCTCCTTCTGTTCCTCGGAAAGGCTCCCCTGGTCGAGAAGGATTTTCGCCAGGCCGCGGATCTTCTTCTCGGAGGAGAAGACCTTCTCCTGTTCGGCAAGCGCCCTTTCCAGATCCTCGGGAATAAGGAAGCCCTTCTTCACGGCGAGTTCGCCGAATTTCCGGTCCTTCTGCCGCACGCCCACCCATCGGACGCCCTGCACCACCTCCTTGTAGCGGTCCTGGGGAAGATACCCTTTCTCCAGGGCGAGGACCCAGATGGGCTTTTCCAGGCCATGCGCGGCCATGCTTTCCTGGTAGGCGATGCATTCCTCGACCTGCTCCTCGCTCATGAGGTTCTTCTTGAGGACCAGGGCGGAAAAATTCTTGGTTTCCTCGTTCATGGGAAAGGGACCACGTTTTCCGTTGTTGGGCGGACCCGGAACGCGACAGCCGGAAGTTCGTTGCCTTCCCGATCAGGATCGAAGAACCACCGCGCGCCTTGCTTGCAGGGTCAGCGTTGTCGATCTAGCCGAAACGGAAGAAGAAGCCTCCCTGGAAGACGACGAGACCGAAGGGCCCGGCTTCGTTGTCAGGCCTCATGCCCTTCGTGGGATGAGGAGACGAATACAGCCGGATTCCCTGCTCGGCGAAGATCCGGAGCTCGTCGAGGAAACTGTACTCGAATCCGACCGCGACATGGATCGTCCCCAACGTGCCCGCGGCCCAGAATCGCTTCTCGGGAAGGGGACGAAGCCGCCTCACGTCCTGCATGAAGGTGGGACCTGCGCCGAAACGTAGATTCAACGCCGCCGAACGCGTAAACGCCGAGTCGACCCCGAACAGGTCGCGAAAGCTCGCGAAGGGCTTGAGGCCGATGATCATCGTGTACATCGTGATGTCGCCGAGACTGGTGGGGACCCCCTGCAGGTCCGCCTTCCCCCCCGTCTGCGTCGAGACGTCGAAGGAGAAGAAACCGTCCACGCCCGGGTCGAGATGGAGAAACCCCGTGATCTCGCCCCCCACCCCGATGTCATAGAAGCGGTTGACAAGCCCTCCCTCCAGACCGAACTGGAGGTAGTAATGCCCCATGGACAGCTGCACGGCGAACTTGGGGAACATGCGCTGCTCCCACGCCTCCAGCTCGAAGAGAGGGCGCTGGACGTCCGGGATCCGGTCGATGTCGAAGCCCGGGGCCTCTCCGGATTCGTTCCGGAGGAAATCCTCGAATCCCTTCTCGCCGTAGAATTCCACGAGACGCACGACCCGGGACTCGTCACGGCGCGGGATCCGGAAGGAGTCCTGGGCGCCGAAGGCGTCGGCGCCGAGGACGAAAACCAGTACCGGAAAGACGAGGATCGCCCGCATGGCAAACTCCCGCGTGGGTTCGATTTCGAGGACCCCAACCGGAAGGAGGGGAGCCCCCTCCCTTGGGTCCCGCTTGCCCTGAGCCCTATCCAGATTATTTCGATTCTGCGCCGTTTGTCCACGGTTTTGTCGCGAAGGGCGCGCCCGGCACCATCCGCGATGGCAGGGCGAATGCGCCCGCCCGGCTCCGGCCCCGGACGATTTCCGCGAGGCAATCCCCGCGCCTCCGTGCTCGTGGCGCACCACACCTAAATCGGTTTGGACGAGACGCGTCACATCAGTCTCAAAATGGGTGGGACAACCGTCTCCTTCCGGCTGGGACACGACCATGGGATCTCCGCCTCGAAATCTGTAGAATGGGGCGTGTTTCAAGGGCACGGCGCCCGTGCGCCTCCCCGCGCGACCGCCGGAGTCTTTTCGAGGCCTCGTCATGGAAACCATCGTGCGCATCCTCGCAACGGCGCTCGCCTGCCTCGCCTGCGCGGCCTGCACCGTCCACGAGGAAAAGACCATCCCCCTCGATCCCAACCCGCCCACCGACGCGGTGAAACCGGAGCGCATCCGGGAAAACATCCGCAAGATCGGCGAAGACCTCCCCTTCGTGGCCATGATCAAGGTGACCGGGGAACTCTACATGGCCGGAAAGGAAGCCGTCCCCTACCTCCTCGAAGCCCTGAAGGACGACAATCCGCAGCGCCGCTCCAACGCCGTCTTCGTCCTCGGCGAAATCGGAAGCCCCGAAGCGGCCAAGCACATCGCCTACCTCCTGGAAGACCCCGTATTCGAAATCCGGCTCGAGGCGGCCCGCGTTCTCGTGAAACGAGGACACGCCGACGGCATCCCCGTCCTCATCCAGGGACTCGATCACGACAAGTACTGGGTGCGCCTCCTCTCCATCGACACGCTCCAGGCCGCCACCAAGCAATACTTCGGCTACCACGCGAACGACCCCCCCGACCGCCGGCATTTCTCCATCCGAAAATGGAAAAACTGGTGGGAGACGGAAGGGCGCGGCTTCCGCCTCGTCAAGAACCGGTGATCCTACGCCTGCACAACGTCAGCCTTCCCCCCGACGCCACGCGAACCGCACTCCGCGCCGCCTGCGCGCGACGGCTCGGCGTGGAGGAGCCCCGCTTCCGCTCCTTCCGCGTGCGCCGCGTCTCCCTCGACGCCCGCAGGAAACCCTCCATCTTCGCCGTCTACACGGTCGACGTCGACATCGAAGGCCCCGTCCCGCCGGACGCGGACGCGAACCCCGCCCCCCCCGATCCCCCCGACCCCTTCCGGGATCCCCCCCGGGGACGGGAGAGGCTGGGCGGCCCCGTCTTCGTCGTGGGCGCCGGGCCCGCGGGACTGGCCGCCTCCTGGGCGCTGGCTCGTCTGGGATACCGGCCGCGCGTTCTCGAGCGCGGCAAGCCCGTCCTCGAGCGGGAACAGGACCTCGCCGGCTTCTGGCGGGAAGGGCACCTGGACCCCGAATCCAACATCCTGTTCGGGGAAGGGGGCGCCGGAGCCTTCTCCGACGGGAAGCTGCGCACGCGGATCGGCGACCCCCTTCTTCGCACCTTTCTCGAGCTGCTGGTCGAGGCGGGGGCCCCTCCCGGGGTGCGGATCGAGGCGGCTCCCCACCTCGGGACGGACGGGGTCCGGCAGGTGGCGGCCGGCATGAGGAGGCTGGCCGAGGGTCACGGGGCGTCGTTCGCCTTCTCCCGGCATTTCGAGGGTCTGGCGACCTCGCAAGGGCGGGTGTGCGGCGTCCGGGTCTCGGGAAGGCGGGACGAGGCGGGGGCGGTGATCCTGGCGCTCGGGGGAAGCGCGCGGGACACCTTCGAGGCTTTGTTTTCCGAGGGCGTGGCGATGGAGCGAAAGCCCTTCCAGCTGGGGCTGAGGATCGAGCACCCGCAGGCGTTTCTCGACCGCATGCAGTACAGCGCCGGCGTGGACCGCTGGGATCTGCCCCCGGCGTCCTACCACTTTTCGGTTCGCGTCCCGGTTCCGTTTCGATCGGTCTTCACGTTCTGCATGTGCCCGGGGGGGCGCATCGTGCCGGCGGTGGCGGAAGCGGAACACCTTTGCACGAACGGGATGAGCGAGTCTTCCCGCGGCGGCCCGAAGGGCAACGCGGCGCTGATGGTGACGGTGCCGCCGGACCTGGAGGGGGGGGGGCCGCTGTCGGGCGTGGCGCTGCAGCGCCGTGTGGAGCGCGAGGGGTACCGGCTGGGGGGAGGCGGTTTCACGGCGCCGGCCCAGCGGGCGGCGTCCTACGTCCGGGGGGGATCCCCGGGAAAGGTCCCGCCCACGAGCTACCCCTTCGGGGTCCGGGGCGCCGACCTCGCCGCCATGCTTCCCGCCGGGGTGGGGGACGCGATCCGGGCGGCGCTCGTGAAGATCGAGAAGCGCGCATCCGGCTTCGCGTCGGATCCGGCGGTCCTTCTCGGGCCCGAATCGCGCGGTTCGAGTCCGGTGCGGTTTCCCCGGGACGCTTCGACGCTGGAATCGATCTCGCACGGGGGGCTCTATCCGGCGGGGGAGGGAAGCGGCTACGCCGGTGGCATCGCCAGCGCGGGTGTGGACGGGTTGCGCGCGGCGCTGGCGCTGGCCGCGCGCTTCGCGCCGCCGGCCTGAGGACGGTGTTCTCGACGCGCCTTTCGCGCTGTCGCCGAGAACCGATTCCAGCGCCCCTCTCTACGATCTCCGCGATCTCTGCGCTGGGAGGCTCATGCAAGGATTTCAGTGGGGCAACCTTGGAGGGCGAGGGTCCCCCCGAGCCCAAACATAGCCGGCTCGCCAGCCCGTACTACGCCGATCGGCTCTTGCAAGGGCTACGTAGGGTCCTCCGTAGCTCTCGCAAGGGGAGGCGCTTGACTCCTCGCGGGTTTTAAGTAGGATCCGTGGGTCGGCAGGCAGGTTCTTCGACGGCGTCACGAGCCATCTCCTGGGGAGGGGAGCATGAACGAGCATCTGGAAGACACGTACCGCTTTCAACTGCTCCGGGAGCTCGCCGAGGGCGGGATGGGATCCGTGTTCGAGGCCCGGCAGTTCGGCACGGAGGGCTTCGAGAAGACGGTGGCCCTCAAGACGATCCTGGAGGAGTTCTCGAAGGACACCGAGTTCGTGGAGATGTTCATCGGGGAAGCGAAGCTGGTGGCCGACCTCGTTCACCAGAACATCGTCCAGATCTACCAGCTGGGCCGGCTGGACAAGCAGTACTACATCGCCATGGAGTTCATCAACGGGATCAACCTGGAGCAGTTCCTGGACCGGCATTTCGAGATGGAGAAGACGATCCCGGTGAAGATGGCGACGTTCATCGTCAGCCGGGTGTGCCGCGGGCTCGAATACGCCCACCGGAAGCGGGACAAGCAGGGGAACCCCCTCAACGTGGTCCACCGGGACGTGAGCCCGAAGAACATCATGATGACGTGGGAGGGGGTGGTGAAGCTGACGGACTTCGGCATCGCCAAGGCGGCCCACTACTTCCGCAACCGGGAAGGCGAAGTGCTGATGGGCAAGATCCAGTACATGTCCCCGGAACAGGCCGCCTACAAGGAGACCGACCGCCGGTCCGACATCTTCTCGCTGGGGATCGTCATGTGGGAGATCCTGTCCGGGCGCCCCCTCTTCGCCCACGAGGACACGAACGTCACGCTGGACAACGTGGCCCACATGCCCATTCCCCCCATCGAGAAGTACAATCCCGACGTCCCCGCCGACCTGATCGAGATCCTCAACAAGGCCCTCGATAGGGACGCGGACAAGCGCTACCAGGACGCGGGAAAGATGGGCTACGACCTCGAGTACTTCATGTACCACGACGGATTCGGCCCCACCAACGTGACGCTCGAGAAATACCTCCGCCAGATCTTCCCGGAAGGATACGAGTCCGAGGCCATCCCCGAGCGGGAGGATCTCGACTTCAATCCGGATACCATCATCATCAACGACGACGATGTCATCTCGTCGTGAGAGGCTGTGAAAAACCCCTGCTTCCGGTCGCGAGGGGGATTTTTTCACATGCTCTGCTCAGAAAATTCGGGAAAACCATGATCGGTGACCGTCTTGGAGGGCGAGGGTCTCCGAAGGACCCGCCATAGCCCTTGCATGGGAAAAACAGGCGGCGGCGGGCCCCCGAGCCAAAACACAGCCGGCTCGCCCTCCAAGTTTTCATGGTTTCCGGGAGAGCCGAAGGCTCATGGCCGACTGCGTTCCCAAGCCGGAAGTTGAAAGCCACGATTCGAAAGGCGAAGGTCGAAAGACGAGCGCATGACCTTGAACCGTGGACCTGGGACTTGTGACTTCGGACTTTTTCCCTCTGTGTTGAAGACGTGCCCGCGCGGTTGCGGCTCTGCTGCTTTGGGAACGGGGAATCGAAAATGGGGCATGGGGAATCAAGACAGGAGGCGACGCGGCCCGGTATCGAGATCCGGCCGCTGGCCACGCCCGGGGAGATGCAGGCCTGCACGGCCCTTCAGCAAGAGGTGTGGGGCCTGCCCGAACTCGAGGTCGTCCCCGTCGTCGAACTCGTCTCCGCGGCCAAGGCCGCCGGCTGCGTGGCCGGGGCGTTCGAGGGGCCGGAGATGGTGGGGTTCATCTACGGCATCTGGGGCCTCGAGAACGAACGCCCCTACCACTACTCCCGCATGCTCGGCGTCAAACCCGGCTTTCGCGGAAAGGGCCTCGGACGCCTGTTGAAGTTCTTCCAGCGCGATTTCGTCCTCGCCCGGGGCGTGAACCTCATGCGCTGGACCTTCGATCCCCTCGAGGGGCCCAACGCCTCCCTGAACTTCAAGAAGCTCGGCGTCGTCGCCGACGAGTACATCGTCGACTACTACGGATTCAAGGGCGACGATCTGAACCGCGGACTCCCCACCGACCGGTTCTTCGTGAAGTGGTTCCTCGACGACGAACGCGTGAAGGACCTCTCCGAGGGCTTCGGGAACGGCCCCTCCCTGGCCGACATCCTCACGGCGGGGCCTCCCGCGCTGTCGAGCCGCCCCCGCCACGCGGACCTGCCGCATCCCGCGCCGCAGACCTTCCCGGCGGAGACGCAACGGCTCCACATCGAAATCCCGCCCGACATCCAGACGGTCAAGCGAAAGGACATCGAACTCGCCTCCGCGTGGCGCCTCGCCGTGCGCGACGCGGCGCTCCGCGCCTTCGCCGCGGGCTTTCGCGCCGAGGCGTTCGCCCGCGGCGAGCACGAAGGGAGACGCCGAAGCGCCTATCTGCTGGTGAAGAGATCGTAGGCGATACCGGAAAACCCCAGAAGTCAACCGAAAGCAGAACGGGAAAAGACCATGTGAATCAGGCTCGAGATCGCAACGCAGACAGGATTTCATCCATGAGCGCCGGCACGATGACCGTCGAGGAGTTCGCGATCCGCATGGTCCGGATGCCTCTGGTCCATCCCTTCCGCACCAGCTTCGGCGAGGAAACGGAGCGGGAGACCGTGATCGTCTCGGCGACGTCGCAAGGGCGGACGGGATTCGGCGAGGCGCCGGTGGCCCGCCTGCCCGGCTACGCCTACGAGACCTCCGGCACGGCGTTCCACGTCCTCCGCGACCTCCTGGCGCCGCGCGTGGCGAACCGCCCCCTCGACGGTCCACGAGCCCTCCCCGGCCTTTTCGAAGGACTCAAGGGCCACCCCATGGCGCGGGCGGGCCTGGAAGCCGCGCTGTGGGACCTCTCCGCCAGGCTCGAGGGCGTTTCCCTCGCCGCGCATTGCGGCGGACGCCGCAAGGAAATCGACGTGGGCGTCAGCATCGGCATCCAGCCGGATCGGAAAGCCCTCCTCGCGCGCATCGAAGAATTCCTCGAGCAGGGCTACCGCCGCGTCAAGATCAAGATCCGCCCCGGCTGGGACGTGGAGATCGCCTCCGAGGTCCGCCGCGTCTTCCCCGAACTCCGTCTCTGGGCCGACGCGAACCAGGCCTACCGGCGCGAGGACCTCGACCGGATGAAAGGCATCGACGCGGCCGGACTGGAGCTTTTGGAACAGCCCCTCCACGAGAGCGACCTTCTCGGACACGCCCGCTGGGCCGAGGCCCTCGAAACGCCGCTGTGCCTCGACGAAAGCGTGAAGGACCCCTACCAGCTGGAGAACGCCCTCGACCTGAAGGCCCTGCAGGTGCTCAACATCAAGCCCCCCCGCGTGGGAGGGATGCTCGCCTCCTTCGAGATGGAATCGCGTTGCGCAGAAGCCGGCATCCCGGTCTGGTGCGGGGGACTCCTGGAAACGGGCATCGGACGGCTGCACAACGTCGTCGCCGCCTCCCGCGAGGGCTTCGCCCTTCCCGGCGACATCTCCGCTTCCGGCCGCTACTTCGCCCGCGACGTGATCGTCCCCCCCGTGACCCTCACGGAGCGCGGCACCCTCGAGGTCCCCCGGGGAGTCGGACTGGGACACGACGTGGATATCGACTACCTCGACGCGGTCACGGTCCGCAAGGCGGCGGTGACCGGTTGAGAGCGGGGAAGGGGGGAATGGAGGTCGGGATGGGCCCCCTACGCCTTGGAATGCCGTTTTCGCGAGAACATGTCCGGTGCTGCGTTGTTTTCTCGAGCCTGATTCACATGATCTTTTTCTGATCAACATGATGCTTTCGCTTCGCGTTTTCACCGCAGGCCGCGGCGCAGGCGGATCGCTCCTTCCGGGCAGATTTCCTGGCAGCAAAAGCAGCGGACGCAACGGCCGCGGTCGATGACGGGGGGTTCGCCGGGCCGAAAGCGGATCGCGTCGGCGGGGCAGGCGCGGGCGCAGGCGCCGCAGGCCTTGCAGCGGCGCGCGTCCACGACGGGTTTCGGCGTCCACAGGCGGCGGACCCACCGCATGACGGGGCGGGGAAGAGGCAGGAAGCCGAGGATGCTCTCGGGGTCGGCGGGCTTGAAGTCCCCCACGGCGAAGGCCTTCGGGTCGTCGCCCAGGATCTCGATCTTCGCGAGGTCGGCCTCGCCGAAGCCGGCCCGCTCGGCAGCCTCGAAGAGGAAGATCTCTTCGGGAGGAACGCCGACGAGCGAGCAGGCGACGCGGTCGAGGGCCACGGGATCGGGGGAGGCGAGCAGCGCGCCGATCGGCCTCGGATCGCCGGAGCCCGGGCCGTTTCCTTCCATGGCCACCACGGCGTCGAGGACGTGAAGGGAAGCGGGCACGTTCATGGCGACGTTGACGAGGATGTCGGCGAAGGCCTGCCGGTCCTCGCCGGCGCGCAGGTGCATCCCGCTTTTCCTCAGGCCCGGCACGCACCCGAAGAGGTTCTTCACGGCCATCGTCAGGCGCATCATGCCGTGGGTCTTGAACTTGGCCAGGTTGATCACCGGGCCGTTCTCGAGCGCTTCCCGGGCGAGGGGAACGCTCTTGACCGTCGCGCCGGAGACCGTGACCGGCGAGGAGAACGCCACGGGCTCGACGTCGAGTCCCTCGAGGGCCCCGGTCAGGCCGCAGGTCCGCGCGACGCGTCGCGCGGATTCCACGGCGGGGGAATCGCCGAAAACGAGCCGCTGGGCCCGATGTCCGAAGATCCGCGCGGCGGCCCGCACGACTTCCGGATCGGTGTTGACGCGCTTTTCGCGGCGCGAGGCGTAGAGGAAATTGGGTTTGAGGAGGAGGGAGGGGGAAGCGGGAAGGAGGGTCTCCGCGCCTCCGAGGAGATCGACGGCCCGGGCGAGGGCGTCTTCCACCTCGGCGCGTTCGTAGGAATCGCACCGGACGATCGCGACGGGAGCGGGGGACATGGGCCCGAGGATAGCAGTTCCGGCGGGCCCCTTCGAGGGCCGAGGTTGGGTGGTTGCTCGGGTGAGGGGCTGGGAGATTGCCACCGCACGGATCAGGGTGATCAGCGGCGCGAAGGGCTCGGAAACGAATCCACCCTCGACCCGTGACCCATGACTATTGACCCAAGCCGGACGGCCCACCGCCCCTCCCCGTCTCCCCCTGTCTCTCCGTCTTCTCCGTCGCGGTGGTGCGGCCCACGAGCCAGGCGACGAGCAGGGCGCTGAAGAAGGCGGGGGGCAGCTCGTAGATGCCGGGGCCGCCCGCATCGACGATGAGGCCCTTGATCCAGAGCTTCCACGCGACCGTGACGAAGAATCCGGTGAGCATGCCGGACGCCGCGGCCGACGCCGAGAGCGTCCGCTTCCCGAAAAGCGCCAGGATCATCACGGGTCCGAACGCCGCTCCCAGTCCCGCCCAGGAGAACAGGACGAACCAGAACACGACGCGCGTCTGGGACAGGGCGAGACCGACGGCCGCGACGCCCATGACCAGCACGATCCAGCGGCTGATCCGCATCATCTCCTTTTCGGACGCGCCCCGCCGGAAGATCTTCTGGTACAGGTCCCGCGCCGCGGAGGAGGCCGCCACGAGCAGCTGGGAATCGGCCGTGGAGCGCATGGCGGAGATGGCGGCCGCGAGCATGACGCCCGCCACCACGGCCGGGAGGAAGGCCTTCGACGCCGCCATGAGACCGAACTCCGGATCCTCGATGGCGGGAAAGAGAACGCGGGCGGACAGGCCCATCCAGATGGCGCCGAACTGGGCGAGGATGCCCCAGCTGATGGCGATGATCCTTCCCTGCCGGATCTCGCGCTCCCCCCTGGCGGCCATGTAGCGGACCAGCACGTGCGGCGAGCCCGGATACCCGAGCCCGATGCCCAGCATGCCCACGAGAAACGCCAGCAGGGTGAAACCGGCCAGGCCTCCCAGGGCGTCGCCGGCCTTCTTCCCGCCCGTCAACCCGTGGCTGTGCGCGATCGACAGCGTCTCGCCCCCGACCTCGACCTTCTCCTCCACGGGATGCGGGGGCCCGCCTCCGCCGGGGAAAAAAACCGGCGCTGCCTCGAGCCAGAAGAGCGCATCGCCGGGCGCCGCCTCCTTCGCGCAGACCTCGACCGCCCCCCCCGCCGTGAACACCAGCACCTCGGGGGGCGCGAAGCGGAGGAGGTCCGGCGTCTCGAACACGAAGGCCGCGCCTCCGGCCGTGTCGACGGCCTTGCCCTGGAACCGGATCCGGTCGCCCTTCGCGCGGAGGGTGTCGCCGGGGGCCAGCGCCGTGCGGCTTCCCAGGGGGAGGGCCTTCTCCCCGAGGCGGACGGACGGGAGGTTCTCCCGGACGACATCCCCGTCGACGGCCACGGTGGCGGGGCCCCTGGGCCGCACGAGGACGGCGCCGAGGGTGAGAAAGGGGGCGTCCAAAGCGGCGGTGCGGGGGCGCGCGGCCTCGTCCACCTGGCGCGCGGCATCGGACGCTTCCGTCGCGCCGGGGTTGAAGACCACGCCGTGGCGCAGATCCAGTCGCCGCTTGACGTAGTCTCCCGCAGACTCGCCCTCGAGGACGTAGAGCGTCTGGGAGGGCGTCTGTTCGATCTTCTCGAAGAGTTCCCCCGGGCCGCCCACGTGCACCAGCGCGATGACGGGAACGACGACGAGCAACGCGGCCATCGCCAGTCCCTGGAAGAGATCGGTCCAGGCCACGGCCCGGTACCCGCCCACGGTCGTGTAGAAGATGGTGGCGACGGCGCCGATGAGCACGCCGACCTCGTAGCGCCACAGGAAGATGGCGCGAAACGCCTTGCCCGCGGCGGTCAGCTGGGCCGCGACGTAGGTGAACATGAGAAGGAAGATGATGACCACGGCGATCAGCCGGATCATCCGGGTGCGGTCGCGCGTCACGTCCTCGAGGAAATCCGGAATGGTGATGGAGCCGAGCTGCCGGGCGCGTGCGCGCAGGCGCCCGGCGAAGAAGAACCAGTTGAAGGCGAAACCGAGCAGGCAGCCGATGGGGATCCACACGGCCTTGGCGCCGTAGAGGTAGGCTTCCCCCACGCACCCGAGGACCAGCCAACCGCTTTCGGAAGAGGCCGTCGAGGAGATCGCCGTCACCCAGGCTCCGATGCGGCGGCCGCCCAGGAAAAACCCCTCCACGTCCCGGGACGTCCTCGCGGCCACGATCCCGAGTCCCATCATCCCCGCCATCCAGAGGATGAGAACGACGAGCATGGTGATCTCCGTCGCGCCCACGGTCACGCCCCCCCCGGTGTCCCGGATGCCGGCGGACCGCCTTCCTCCGGCTTCTCACGCGCCCCCCCGCGCAGGAGATCGACCAGGGCGACGAGGAAAAGCGCCGCCGGGAAGACGAAAAAGGCAACGATCTCGAGAAGCCCCATCGCATGCCCTCCACGGAACCGCCACGACGGCGCAAGACCCCTTGACCTTTTCCTTGGACCTCCGCCGGGGTCTTCTGTACACTTGCGATTTACTTGAGCTGAATGTCGGAGATTTTCATGCCGAAAGTGAAACTTGTTCTCGGTGGGTTTGCCCTCGCGGCGGCCATCGCCGGTATCGTGATCGTATATTCGATCGTGCAGGGAAACAAGGTCAAAAACGACGTGGCCGACCTCGAGGGATGGGCCCCATCCAAAGGACAGTCCCTGCAGAACCTCAAGAAGAAGAAATCCGGCCAGGTGGGTCTGGTGGTCAAGTACGGCGAGAGCGCGGTTCCGCATCTTCTCGAGGCCTTGCAAACATGGGAGCCGGCGGACGCCGTCGGCGTGATCATGGCGCTCGGTTTCATGGAAGTCCCCGAGGCCCTTCCCACGCTCGTGGAAATCCTGAAAAAGGAGGAGGGGAAGGCGGGGGTCGCCGCCGCGGCCGCCCTGGGAAACTACGAGGAAAAGGCCTCCTCCGCCCTCGAGGAACTCGCCGGCGACCTTTCCGGCCTGCCCCCTTCCGTCCGCCTCCACGCCTACCAGGCCATGGCCTGGACGGGGGACGACGGCCTCCTGGAAGCCATCGCGAACGGGCTCTCGGACGAGGACGAATCGGTCGCCGTGGCCGTGGCCGAGATGACGGCCAGGCGGGAGGGAAAGGTCCTCGCCGAACCCCTCCTGAAAGCCCTCCGCTCCGAACGCCCCGCCGTCAGCGACGCCGCCGTCCAGGGCCTCGTCAGGAACAAGACGTTCATCGACATCGAAGACGTGGAACCGCTCCTCGCCTCGGACAAGATCCATGTCCAGGCCAACGCCGTCACCCTCATGGGATACTTGGACCGCATCCTCGCGTCGCGGAAAGTGCGGCCCTTTCTGGAGAAAGACGACCCCCGCCTCGCCGTGGCCGCGGCCGAGGCTTTGCTGCGCATGGATGAGGTCCTCGACGGAACCAAGATCGTTCACGTGCTCGAACACAAGGATCCCGAGCTCGTGCGGCGGACAGCGATGGTCCTGAAACGCCTGAACAAGGGAGAACCGAGGGACAAGTTCATCGAAATGCTCAAAAGCGATTCCGCTCACACGCGGAACGCCGCCGCCGAACTGATCGCCCTCAGCGCGACGTCGGAACCGGGCGCCTTCCTCGAAGACCCCGCCGTCCCCGCGCTCATCGAACTCTTGAAAGACCCCGAGACCGTCGAAGCGGCGGCCCGCACCCTGCACCTCATGACGCGCGAACACGCCCTCGACGAGGGCTACGGGGAATGGAAGGCGTGGTGGGAGGAATACAAGAAACTCTACTCCCGCCTGAACGAGGCCCGCGCCATCTACAAGAAGATCAAGGCCTGGAAGGACGAGGACGAACTCCGCGACCGGCCCCGCGAGGCGTTGGACCTCATCCACAAGGCCCGCTCCCTCTACGATGAAATCGAGGAGAAGGGCCTTTCCCGCCGAGGATACGACAACGAAGTCCGCCGCCTCATCATGCTCGAACGCGCGGCGAGAACGTATCTCATGAACTGACGGCGACGCCGGAACCCGGCGGCCTTGCCATGGAACGCCTCTCCCCATCTCCCGCCGTGACGCGGCGCCTCGCCGAAACGCTCGGACGCCTCGCCGGGCCCGGACAGGTCGTCGCCCTCTTCGGCCCCCTCGGCGCCGGCAAGACCCAGTTCGTCAAGGGCCTCGCTTCCGGCCTCGACGTTCCCGACTGGGATCTCGTGGCCAGCCCCACGTTCACCCTCGTGGCGCGGTACCGCGGAAGGCTGCCCCTTCTCCACGTCGACGCCTTCCGGCTGGATCGCGCCCGGGATCTGCTCGACCTCGGCTTCGAGGAATGCATCGAACCCGAGGGCGTGACCGCGATGGAATGGGCCGACCGCGCCGGCTCTCTTCTGCCCCCGGACCGCCTCGAGGTCCGCCTCGAACACGAAGGCCCCTCGAGCCGCCGTCTCCGCTTCTCGGCCTTCGGAGCCCGGAGCCGGGCCCTCCTCGACAACGCCCGCGAAAAAACGGAAACGGAGGCCGGGAACCACGGTTCCTGACGTTTTGACAGGTGAACTCCCGACCGCGATGCGGTACGCTACGGTTGCAATACAGTCTGCAAATCCAGGGTTCCGAACCCTCGTGGGGCGAGATACGTGCAGGTTCTGGCGCGAAGAGGGACAGCTCGGCTTCCCGCGGCGGACAAAACCGGGCTAACATCCGGCGAACACCGGGGATCCGGGCGAGTCACGCCGCAAAAACGGGAAAAAAAATGAACCTTGGGCCGGTCTTTTCGTTTGGGGTGTCAAGAAGATGGTTCCCTCCGACGAGGAATTGATGTTGGAGGTCAAGGGGGGTGCTGAAGAAGCTTTTTCGAGGCTCGCAGCACGATACAGCCGTCCCCTGGTCTCCTTCTTTTTCCGCCTCGGCCGGGATCGTCAGGTTGCAGAGGACTGCGCCCAGGAGGTTTTTCTACGGGTCTTCCGGGCGCGGAAAGACTATGAGCCGAGGGCGAAATTCAGGACGTACCTTTTCCGGATCGCCCGGAACCTCTGGATCGATTATCTCCGATCGAAGCGGACGGAGGGGAAGATCCTGTCCCTTTCCCATCCGCTGGGAGATGGCGACGACGAGGGGACGTTGCAGGAGCGAATCCCGGTCGACGCTCCCCGCCCCTCCGCGAAGGTCCGACACGATGATCTTCGGCGGCAGATCCTGGAGGCCATCGATTTTCTTCCGGAAGAGCAGAAATCGGTCTTCCTCCTGTGCGAGGTGGAGGGGATGAAATACGCGGACGTGGCCGGGATCCTGGGGATCCCCGTCGGAACGGTAAAATCGCGGATGCATACGGCGGTGGCGAAGATACGTTCCCGCCTCGAGAAGGGTTTCGGATCGAAGCAGTGAAGTGCGAAGCGGCCAGATCGGAGATGGTCTCCTACCTTCGCGGGGAACTTTCCCTGGCGGAGCGGGAAGCCGTCGCGGAACACCTCGGCGGTTGCCTCGCCTGCCGGAAGGAAGAGGCGGCGTTGCGGGAGTTTCTGGAGACGGCTCGAGATCTGACGGAGCTCGAGCCTTCGCCCGATTTCCATGAGCGGGTCATGGCGGCGGTTCGCGCCCGCGCCCGGCGGGGCGCCGACACGAGCCGCCTGTCCCGGCCGCGGAATCTCTTCGTCGCGTTCGTCGGCCAGCGGATGAGGAAGGCGCCCATCGTCATGACGGCGATCGCGGTCCACGCCGCGGCCATCCTCCTGCTCGCGGGCATCTACATCCCCGTGCGCCTTTCCAGCTCGCCGTCGTTCCGCGTCACGCCGACCGGGTCCGAGGGTGCGGTCCCCCCGGAGACGCTCGACGGGATCGTCGAGACCTCCCTGCCACGCGAATTCGGAGCGCTACGGAATCCTCTGGAAGATGCGCCGGGGCCTTCCACCGCCTTGCCCGGCCGGGAGCACGAGGAGGTTTTCCGTCCTCCGCTTCCTCCGCAGGGGAACGGTCCCCGCGTCCGGCCGGAGGACTTCAACCACCCCCTGAAGACCGGCCCCAGGCGGACCGACGTGCTCGGCTGGTTCGGAGGGCGTCTGGATCCGGAGATGAAGACGAAACGGACGGAGGCCGCCGGGGGGAAACGCGCCGGCGCCCTGCTGGAACGGGGCCTGAGATGGCTGGCTTCCCGGCAGGAGCCCGACGGGAGTTTCGACCCCGTTCCCTTCCGGGGGAAGAAGCAGTTCCGCGTGGGCGTCACGGGGCTGGCGATGCTGGCCTTCCTCGGGGACGGTCATACGCCCAACCGCGGGATCCACGCCCGCACCGCTTCCCGGTGCATGGAATACCTGCTCGAGGTCCAGGACGGGGCGTCGGGGCGTTTCGGCCCGGCGGAGGGCAACTACCACTACAATCACGGGATCGCGCTCCTGGCGATGACGGAGACCTGCGGGATGCTCCTGGCGGACCGGGACATCCGTCCCGTCGCCCTGACGACGCTCGTCAAGTCGATCCGGCTCGGCCAGTCATACCTTCTGGACACGCAACGTCCGGAGGGCGGGTGGGGATACACGCCGGGGGATTCGAGCAGCGACACGTCGGTGACGGCGTGGCCGGTCGCGGCCCTTGCGTCGTCGTTGCGGATGAACATCTCGCCTCCGGGACGAGGCGAGGAGACGAAGCGTGCGCTTTCAAAGGCGGCGAAGTGGTTTCGCGGCGTGACGATGACGACGGGGGAGGTGGGGTACCGGGGCCGGGGCCGCTACAAGACGGGTCCCTGCTCCATGACGGCCCTGTCCCTGTATTGCCGGGGTCTTTTTCTGGAAGAGATCGGGCCGGGATCGCCGGAGGTGGTGGCGCGCCAGGTGGAGATCGTCTCGACCCGGATGCCCGAGGCGGGACGGCTTCCCGATTACTACTTCTGGTACTACGGCGCCTTCGCTCTCCGCCACACGCCCCGCGCGCCCTTTCGCGACTTCTACAGCCGCCTGGTCGACGTTCTCGCCGGCCTGCAGAAGGAAGACGGCTCGTTTTCCGCCGCCTCCCTGTACGGCGAGTACGGCGGCACGATCTACACCACGGCGATGGCCCTCATGGCCCTCGAGGCGCCGTTCCGCTATCCCGCCGACTAAGGGCCCGCGCAAGAAGTACTTCCCATTTTCAGATCGCAACGATGACATGGGCGGCCCTCGTCACCGCTGGCTGCGTTGCTCCTCCTCGGGGTGGCCAAGGCCACGACCTCGTCGTCGCGCCTTGCCAGCGATGACGAATGGCTCGCCCAAAATGGGAAGTACTTCTTGCGCGAACCC
>Ga0180432_10003297_pt1 | contig 23246 bp, 22 predicted proteins | sample SS_ome_10_FD_132414 | JGI IMG/M metagenome (GOLD analysis project Ga0180432, IMG submission 132414) | Hypersaline lake sediment archaeal communities from the Salton Sea, California, USA - SS_1_MS_2 metaG | ecosystem: Environmental > Aquatic > Non-marine Saline and Alkaline > Hypersaline >... | reverse complement strand
GGACACCTCCGCCCAGCTGTGGATGATGCTGCGCGGCGCGAGCCAGTAGAACGGGCCGACCATCACCCCGTGCTGAAGTTCCTTGTCGATGGTGGCCCCGTGAAAGCGGCAGCCGATCCCGTTTACCCGCAGTAGCGCCATCAGCAGGGTCGTCTTGGTGTTGCACTGACCGTACCCGTCGGCCAGCACCGCCGAGGCCCGAATGTCATCGGAGGTGTTGTAGCCGAACGGGATCTCATCGCGGACGAAGTCATAGACCGCCCCGATCCGGGCGTTCTCGGGCAACTCCGACCAGCCGCGTTGATCGCCGACCGCGCGCAGCGACGGATCATCGATATCGAGCAGAGGGGTGGCTTTCAGATAGCGATCTTGCACGAAGGCGAGCCTACCGAGCCGGGCGCCGGAAATGCCGGGAACTGCGGGCCGCTCCCAACCGACCTATCACGGTGAGTAGAGCCCGTCAGGAGGTCGTGGTCCGGTGATTGTCGCCGTCAAGAACCTGGTCGTCGAGCGGACCCGGTTGGTGTTGTCGGTGCTCGGCGTCGGGTTCGCGGTGCTGCTGGTGCTGGTGATGGCCGGGATCTTCGTCGGCACCACCCAGCAGGTGACCACCTATATCGACCATTCGCGCAATGCCGTCTGGGCGGTGCAGCCGGGCGTATCGCAGATGTTCCGGGCGGTGTCGTGGCTGCCGGCGGACACCGCCCGGCAACTGAGCGCCCTGCCCGAGGTCGCCTCGGCCGATCCGATCCTCGGCCAACCCTCCGACTTCATTCACAACGGCGAGCAGACCGCCTATTTCGTGCTGGGCTACGACCCCGCCACCGGGGTGGGGGGTCCGTGGTCGCTGGCGCAGGGCCGCGCCGTCACCGGGCCCGGGGAGGTGGTGCTGGACCGGGTGTTGGCCGACAAGAACGAGATCCGGGTGGGTGACACGGTGACCATCGTCGACGGTGATTTCACCGTCGTGGGTCTGTCGAATCAGACCGCGGCGCTGGGCAACTTCTATGCTTTCGTCTCCCTGCCGGAGGCCGCCCGACTGCTGCGTGCCGGCGACCGGGTCTCCTACGTCCTGGTCCAGCCGGCCGCCGGCTCAACACCCGAGCAGGCCGCGCAGGCGATCCGCACCCGCGTACCCGGGGCCACTGGTGTCGACGCCCTGACTTCGGCGCAATTCGCCGATAACAGCCGCGACATCATCGTCTCGATGATCGGCCGCCCGCTCAAAGCCATGATTGCGATCGCCACCCTGGTCGGGGTCGCCCTGATCGGGCTGACCGTGCTGGCGGCCACCAATGAACAGATGGCCGATTTCGGGGTGTTGCGCGCCGTCGGCGTACGGCCGGTCCAGTTGATCCGCGCCGTCGCCGGCCAGGCTGCCCTGATCTCCGGGCTGGGCTATCTGCTCGGCTCGGCGCTGGCCTACGCCGCGCAATTCCTCATCCGTGATCGCCTCGGTGACGTCACCATCGCGGTCACCCCGATGATGCTGGCGGGGATGGCGTTGGCCACCGCGGTGATGGCCGCCCTCGGATCGCTGCTGCCGTTGCGCCAAGTCACCCGCATCGACCCCGCCGCCGCATTCCGACGCTGAAAGTCCCACAGATGAACCAGGTATCGCCTCCCGATCCCGCCGAAGTCCTCGCCGCCGTGCGGGCCGGGCTGAGCGCGGTGCTACCCGCCGAGGATCTGGCGCAGGTCGATCTGGACGCACTCGACCTGCAGACACCGTTGCTGAGCCTGCCGGTGGACTCGGCTACGCTGATGGCGCTGATGAACCATCTGGAGGACACCTTCACGGTGTTCATCGAGGAGGAGGCGGCGTTCTCCTTCACCACGATCAGCGATATCGCGGACTACATCCGCCGGCGCATCGCCAATCGCCCGCACCGGATCGAGGGCCCGTGACCCCGTTCTCACCCGCAGTCCTGGTACACGTCCGCACGAACGCGCCCGCGCTTGCCGGCGGTGTCCTCGACTACGACCGACTGCTGAGCGAGGACCTGGCCACCCTCGACTTCTATGACAGCCGCCGGCACCGCGCGGCGCTGACCGGGTCCGACATGCGATGCCGGATCAGGGCCCGGGCGGGCGCCCTGGCTGCCCGCGGGCTTGGCCACGGCGACCGGGTGGTGATGGTGGCGACCAACGACGAGCAGTACGTCACGACATTGCTCGCGGTGCTGCTGCTGGGTGCGGTGCCGTGCGCCGTCGCGGCCCCGCCGACGCCATCGCGGGAGGACTCCGCAGGAGTCCGGCATCTGCGGGCCGCGATCCGGGTGGTCAACCCGACCATGGTGCTCGGACCGGCCGCGGTGGCGGCCGCGGTCTCACATCCCGGTCTGCTCGACTACCAAGAATGCCAAGCGGCACAACAGTTTTCGGATATCCCTCCACCGCCGCCGCGCAGCGATGACCTGCACCACATCCAACTCACCTCGGGGTCCACCTCGGATCCGAAGGCGGTGGCGCTGACCCATCGCAATGTCGCCCACAACCTCGGGGTGCTCGCGCATGGCATGGGTGTGCAGCGCGGCCGGGACCGGATGTTCAGCTGGCTGCCGATGTACCACGATATGGGGCTGATCCAGGTGCTCGGCGGCCTCCTCTACGGGTTGCCGGTGGCGCTGATGACGCCGCTGGGGTTTCTTCGCGACCCGCTTTCCTGGGCGCGGCACATGAGCGGGCACGGTTCGACGGTCACCGCGGGTCCGACGTTCGCCTACCGGGGCGCCGCCGATGCGCTGCGGCGATCTGTCGGCGACACCACCGAGATCGAGCTGTCCGCGCTGCGGCACGCTTTCGTGGGGGCGGAGCCGATCGACGGTGGGACCCTGCGGTACTTCACCGACAGCTTCGCCCCGTTCGGGCTGAGTGCCGACGCGTTGGTCCCGTGTTACGGGATGGCCGAATCGGTGCTCGCGACGACCCTGGCCCTGCGCAGCGCACCGGAGGAACCCGGCAACTTCGGGCGGGTCCGCACGGTCGCGGCCGACGACGTGCACCCGGCGGTGGTCTCATGCGGTCCGGCCGTCGACGGGATGCGGGTCGCCGTCGTCGACTCCGGCGGCGCCGAGGTGAGTTGCGGTGTGATCGGCGATATCCGGATCAGCGGCGCCTCGGTGATGGTCGGCTATCTCGGGGCCGACGGTGCGCTGCAGCGGCCCCCGGGAGGCTGGCACGACACCGGTGATCGTGGATTCTTGCGGGACGGCGAGTTGTTCGTGGTGGGACGCAGCAAGGAGATGCTGATCATCCGTGGCCGCAACCTGCCGCCCTACGACGTCGAGCGGACGCTCGGTGAGCTGCCGGAGGTGGGGCCGGGTCAGGCCGTCGTCTTCTGCACCCCCGACGCGGACCGTGGCCGCGAACGCGTCGTGGCCGTGCTGGCCACCGGCGTCAACGACCCGCAGCGGCGCCGGCAGATCCAGGACGAGGCCGCCGCCCGGGTGCGCCAGGTGTTCGGGTTCTCCCTCGATGATGTGGTGCTGGTCGCCAAGACGTCCATCCCGCGCACCACCAGCGGCAAGATCCAGCGCCTCGCGGTGCGGGAGCGCTACGCTTCGACCAGCATCTGCCTGGATCAGCACTTAACGGTCAGCACCTCGTCGTCGGCAACTGCACCCCGGTGGCCAGATCCTGCGCGATGAAGTCGTCGATCAGCTCGACCACCTCGGCGGGCCGCTCCACCTGCGGGAAGTGCCCCACGCCGGCCAGCACCTCCAGCCGCAGATCCGGGCGGGCCTGCTGGGCGGCGTAGGCGTGCTTGACCGGGATGATGGCGTCCCGTTCACCCCAGATCGCCATGACGGGTAGATCGGTCCGGGTGCTGAGGCGGTTCAGCGCGCTGACGGCCTGCCCGCGGTAGTCGACGACCGAGCGCAGTGTGCGCAGGAACGCCTGCCGGGTCGGTGCGTCGGCAAAGGTGCTGTAGGACCGCCAGATCTCCTCACCGCGCGGCGCCTCGATCCCGGATTTGCGCAGCCAGGAGAAGACCTGTTCGCCGGCGGCCAGGACCTGCCGGGGCGCGATGATCGGCATGATCAACTCGGCACCCGGCGCGGACAGCAATCGCAGCGTCAACCCCACATCTGGGCCCAGGCCGCCGCTGCCGATGAGGATCAGTCGCTGGGCGTAGTCGGGGTGCTGGTAGAGGAACTGCATGGCGATACCGCCGCCGAGTGAGTGTCCGACGATTGTTGCGCGGGTCACGCCGAGTTCGTCCAGCAGATCCCGCAGCAATACCGCGAAGGCGCCCAGCGAGTAGTCGCTGCGCGGTTTGGTGGACTCGCCGTGCCCGGGAAGGTCCGGGGCGATCACCCGGTAGTGCCGGGCCAGCGGCCGGATCACCGATCGCCAGGTCTGCGAGCTGCCGGCCATCCCGTGCAGCAGCAGCAGTACCTCCCCGTTGCCCTGATCGAGATAGGCCACACGTTCGCCGTGCAAATCGAGATAATTCAGTTCGGTCATGGCTGGATTCCTTTGGTTTGTGGTGGCTCGAAAGTTGTTGGTGGCTCGAAAGTTTGTAGGGCCGAGACGGTTCAGTTCGGTACCGACAGTCGGATGATCTCCCGCCAGGCCGAAGCGACCTGTGTGGGCAGCGGACCGGTGGTGTAGGTGAGCCCATAGCGCTCGAAGATCTCCTGAACCTTGGGGGCGATCTCCTGATAACGGTTGCTCGGCAGGTCGGGGAACAGGTGATGTTCGATCTGATACGACAGGTTCCCGGTCATGAAGTGCATCGCGGTGCTGCCGGAGATATTCGCCGAGCCGAGCATCTGGCGCAGGTACCACTGGCCGCGGGTCTCGCCCTCGATGGAGGTCTTGGCGAAGGTCTGCACGCCCTCGGGGAAGTGCCCGCACATGATGACCGAGTGGGTCCACAGGTTGCGGACCAGGTTGGCCGTCAGGTTGGCGGTCAGCGTGCTCAGCGCCGAGGGGCCGGACAACAGTGGGTGCAAAACATAGTCGCGGGTGGCCTGGCGGCGAATCTTGGCCAGCACCTTCTTGCCGCGGCTGATGAAGTCGTCCTTGTCGACCCGGCCCTTGAGGTATTTGCCGATTTCCAGGTCGTAGAAGGCGATTCCGTACTGGAAGAAGCAGGCGTTGATCGCGTTGGACAGCGGTTGCACCAGGTACAAGGGCTTCCAGGGCTGTTCCTCGTCAACCCGCATGATGCCGTAGCCCAGGTCGTTGTCCTTGCCGCGGACATTGGTGAAGGTGTGGTGCAGTTCGTTGTGGGAGTGCTTCCACATCTCCGCCGGCGAGGCGTTATCCCATTCCCAAGTGGTGGAGTGGATCTTCGGATCCCGCATCCAATCCCACTGGCCGTGCATCACGTTGTGACCGATCTCCATGTTCTCGATGATCTTGGAGACCGACAGCCCGACCGTGCCGACCAGCCAAGCGGGCGGGAAGAGCGAGAACAGCAGAACCGCGCGGCTGCCGAGTTCGAGTTTGCGCTGGGCGTCGATCACGGTACGGATGTAGTCGGCGTCGCGTTCACCGCGGCTGGCGATCACCTGCTCGCGGATGGCGTCGAGTTCGGCGCCGAGGTTCTCGATATCGGCGTCGGTCAGGTGGGCTGTGGGGTCGGTGCATGCTTCCTGGACGGTGAATGTTTCCTGTACGGCGGTCATAGTCATGTTCCTTTTCCGAAGTGTTCAGAGTTCGATATCGCAGGTCCCCGCGGCGGCGGAGATACAGGTTTGGATGACGACACCGTCGCCTTCGACCGCGGTGGTGACCTCGCCGGTACGCAGGTCACGGACCGCGCCGCGACGCAGTGGGGCCACACAGCCGAAGCAGATACCCATCCGGCAGCCCGAGGGCATGAACACCCCGGCCGCCTCGCCGGTGTCGAGCAGGCTGCGGGCGCCGTCGTTCTCCGCGGTGGTGTCGGTGACGGAGAAGGTGACGGTGCCACCGTCGCCGGTGGGGATGACGGCGGGCCGGAACCGTTCGGTGTGCAGACGGTGTGCGACTCCATCTGCGGCCCAGTGACTTTCGAGGAAGTTCAGCAGGCCGGTCGGACCGCAGGCCCAGGTGTGACGCTCAGCGAGGTCGCCGACTATGCGCCCAAGTCCTATGGCGTCCAGTGTGCCGGCGCTATCGGTGTGGATCTCGACCAGGCGGATCCGCCGGTGCCGGGCCAGCATACGCAGTTCCCCGCCGAAGATGACGTCGTGGGCGGTGGGTGCGGAGTGCACGACGACGATGTCGGGGCGGGTGGTGCTCTCACGGCCGTCGTCGACGAGCTGCGCCATGTTGCGCAGCATCCCCATCACCGGCGTGATACCGCTGCCGGCGGTGACGAAGAGGATTTTGTCCGGGACCGGGGAGCCCAGGGTGAAATCACCCGCGGCCTGATCGAGTTGGATAACGGTCCCCACGGTGGCCCGTCGCACCAAATACGTGCTGACGATGCCGTCGGGCATGGTCTTGACGGTGATCGTGATGCAGCCGTCGGTCCGGCCGACGGTCGATGTCAGCGAATAAGCCCGCCATTGACGGATGCCGTCGACATCGACGCCGATGCGGATGTACTGCCCCGGACGGTGGCCGCGCCATCCCCGCCCGGGCTTGATCACCAGGGTGGCGGCGTCACGGGTTTCCGGGTTGATCGCCACGATGCGGCCCCGCAGGGCGGCACCGAAACGCAGCGGGTCGATAACGTCGAGGTAGTCGGCGGGGATCAGCGGAGTGGTGAGCCGTTCGGCCAATCTCAGCACTCGTCCGCGGAGGGCCGCGACGGTGTTGGTGCGGGGCGCCGTTGTCGTCATATCTTCACCATCCACTGGCCGAAGCGATAAAATCTTGACAACCAGGTGTGGAAAAAATCCCCTACTTTGTTCGAAAGAGATAAATGCTGAGTTCAGAGACGCGACTTTCCGGTCTGGCGCTCGACCCCGAGATCGCCCAGGCCCTGGAGTCGGTGCTACCGCGGATGGCGGAGCGCACGGTCGAGGCGATCATCGCCGAGGTGCCCGCCTACACCGACCCATTCAGCGGGAAGATGGGTCAGAACATCGAGAACGCCGTCCAGACCTCACTGGGAGCGTTCCTGCGAATGGCGACCCGCGCCGAGAGCTCAGATCCCGGTACCCAACTGTCGTCGGCCATCGACGGTGCCTATGAGCTCGGCCGGGGCGAGGCCCGCAACGGCCGCTCTATTGACGCTCTGCTGTCGGCGTACCGAGTCGGCGCGCGGGTGGCCTGGCGGGAGCTGTCGGCCACTGCGGTCGGTGCCGGACTTTCGGCGACGACCATCGCGGGTTTCGCCGAGTTGGTGTTCGCCTATATCGACGAACTGTCGGCATCCAGCGTGTCCGGGCATGCCGATGAGGCGGCCACCGCGGGTCGGGTGCGGCAGCGCTATCTCGATCTGCTCACCGCGCAACTGCTCTCCGGTGAATCCCCGGAGGTGTTGCGGGCCGGCGCGGAGCGGGCGAATTGGGTTGTCCCGCAGACACTCACGGCGGTGCTGCTGCCGGAGGCTCGTACCAGGGGCTTGGCCACTCTGTTCAGTGCCGAAATCCTGCAGGTCACTGTCGAGCTTCCCGGTCCGGACTCCGCGCAGGCGCGGGCGGTGATGTTGATACCCGATATGGATGGTGACCGGCGATCGAGGCTGATTTCGACATTGGCCGGCCGGGCGGCGGTGGTCGGGCCGGCGCGGCCGTGGCTGCTGGTGGAGTCGTCCTACCGGCGAGCGGTGCGCGCGGTTCACCTCGGCGGTGATGATGACGGCGTTATTGACACCGACGAGCATTTGGTCGCCATCGTGCTCGGTGCCGATCCCGAGGCCGCTCAGGACCTGCGACGGCGTGCTTTGGCCCCGCTGATGTCGCTGCGGCCCAGCACCGCTGAGCGGCTCGCCGAGACGCTGCGGGTCTGGCTGCTGCGCCAGGGTCAGCGCGAGGCGGTTGCGGCGGATCTGTTCGTGCACGCCCAAACCGTGCGTTACCGGATGACCCAGTTGCGGGACCTGTACGGGGAGCGACTCAATGATCCGCAGACGGTTTTGGAACTCACGGTGGCGCTCGGGATCGCGCCGGGACTGCCGGCCGCGGACACCCGCAGGGTTGCTGAATCCCCGCCGCGCTGATCCTGGCTTTGGCCCGCACAACCGAACGGCGTGGCGGTGCTTACCGTGGCGTAGTTTCGTGCCGTGAGCCCGAACCCGTTCGACCCCGCCTGTTGGCAGCCCGTCGCGGGCTTCGAGGATCTGACCGACATCACCTATCACCGGTATGTGCGCGACGGTGAGGCGCAGCCGACGGTGCGGGTGGCTTTTAACCGCCCCGAGGTCCGCAACGCGTTCCGCCCGCACACCGTCGACGAGCTTTACCGCGCCCTGGACCATTCCCGCATGTGGCCGGAAGTGGGCGTGGTTCTGCTGACCGGTAACGGCCCGTCACCCAAGGACGGCGGGTGGGCGTTCTGCTCCGGCGGCGACCAGCGTATCCGCGGCCGCAGTGGCTACCAGTACGCCACCGGCGACAGCGCCGACACCGTGGACACCGCGCGGGCGGGACGACTGCACATCCTCGAGGTTCAGCGATTGATCCGATTCATGCCGAAGGTGGTCATCTGCATGGTCAATGGTTGGGCGGCGGGTGGCGGGCACAGCCTGCACGTCACCTGCGATCTGACCTTGGCCAGCCGGGAGCACGCCCGGTTCAAGCAAACCGATGCTGACGTCGGTAGTTTCGACGGTGGCTACGGCAGCGCTTACCTGGCAAAACAGGTAGGTCAGAAGTTCGCCCGAGAGATCTTCTTCCTCGGCGAGGCCTACACCGCCGAACAGATGCACCAGATGGGGGCGGTCAACCGCGTCATCGATCATGCCGAGCTGGAGACCGTGGGCCTGCAGTGGGCTGAGACGATCAACGGTAAATCGCCGCAGGCGCAGCGGATGCTCAAGTTCGCGTTCAACCTGCTCGACGACGGACTGGTCGGTCAGCAGATCTTCGCCGGTGAAGCCACCCGGTTGGCCTATATGACCGACGAGGCCGTCGAGGGCCGAGACGCGTTCCTGGAGAAGCGCGAACCGGATTGGAGCAGCTTCCCCCGCTACTTCTAAGCAACCGGCGGCGGCGTAGGTTCGGATCGGAGAGCCCGACCGGGACCAGATAATGGCCGCTCGAACAGAGGTTATGGATATGGCAGAACGTTCTCTTGATGGTGCTTCGATCATGGTGGTGGGCGCCAGTGGCGTTCTCGGTGGCCACATCGCCCGGCGACTGGCCGATAGTGGAGCCCGCTTGACGTTGGCGGCTCGGGATCGAAAGGCGCTGGACACGTTGGGAATCAGTGCGGCCGCGGTGGTGACGGCGGATATTCGCGACGCCGACGCCGGCAGAACGATCGTGGATACCGCGCTGACCGCGCACGGCCGGGTCGACGGACTGGTCAACGCGGCCGGAGTTGTCGCATTCGGATCCCTGGCCGACACCGGTGACGACGTCATCGAGGACCTGTTCCTCACCAATGTCCTCGGGCCGCTGTGGCTGATGCGGGCGGCCATCCCGGCGCTCACCGAATCCCGTGGCTTCATCGCCAATATCAGTGCCGTCGTCGCTGAGCAGCCACTTCCGGGGATGGCCGCCTACGCCGCCTCTAAAGCCGCGTTGACCGCGGCGGACCGGGCGCTGACCCGGGAACTGCGTGCCGCCGGCATCACCGTGACCGACGTCCGTCCGCCGCACACCGAGACCGGACTGGCCGGGCGTCCGATCGCCGGAACCGCGCCGAAGTTGCGCGAAGGCCTCCGGCCGGAGGCGGTCGCCGACCGGATCGTCGCGGCCATCCGGGCCGGCGAGCGGGAGGTGTCGGCAGCGGACTTCGGGTCCTGACGGTACGCGTGAGTTCGGGATCGCGGTGAGCTGGCCGCAGTTGCAGCCGTTCCTGGTGGCCCTGGCCATCGGACTGCTGCTGGGTTTCGAACGCGAACGAAGTCACAACCGGCGGATTCCGGCCGGTTCGCGCTCCTTCGCCCTCCTGTCGCTGCTCGGTGCGGTCACCGCGTCGTTCGGGCCGTGGGCGGTGGTGGCGGGCTTGGCCGCGATCGGGGCTCTGATGGCGCTGGCCTACGTCCGGACCAACTCCGGCGACCCGGGAACCACCACCGAGATCGCGGCCCTGGTGACCTATCTGCTCGGCGCACTCGCGAATTCCCGGCCCGCCCTGGCCGTTGCGCTTGCCATCCTCAGCGTCGGTCTCCTGGTGTCCAAGGACCGGATACATCATTTCGTTCGCGACGTCGTCAGTGAGGTCGAACTCGAGGATGCGATCAAGTTCTTCGTAATCGCATTCGTCATTCTGCCGCTGCTGCCCGACCGGGCGCTGGGCCCCTACGGTGTGCTCAACCCGGAGAAGGTGTGGCTGCTGGTCGTCCTGCTCACCGGTATCGGGTGGGCAGGTTATATCGGAGTGCGGGCGCTGGGGCCCGAACGGGGCCTGCTGGTGACCGGCCTGGCCGGCGGTTTCGTCTCGGCCACCGCGACAACCGCCTCGATGGGACGGCTGAGCCGAGCCGGTGGGAGCCTGCGGGCGCCGCTGGCGAGCGCCCTGGCCGCCAGCCTGGCCACCTTCCTGCAACTGGTCGTCGTGATCGGTTACGTCGCCCCGCAGGTGCTGCACCGGTTGTGGCCGCCGGTGCTCGTTTCGGCGCTGGTCCTGGTGGTGGTTGCGGCCATCGTTTACCGAGGCGCCGGTCGCACTCACGACGAGACCACGATCCCGGCCAGCCGGCCGTTCGCGCTGCGCCCTGCGCTCATCCTCGCCGCCGTATTGATCGTCGCTCTGCTGGTCGGCCGGTGGGGGGCCGATGTGCTCGGACCCGAGGGCGCGGTGCTGGCCGCTTTCGCGGCCGGCCTCGCGGATGCACACGCCGGGGCGATCGCCGCGGCGACGCTAGCCGTCTCCGGGGACATCACCGTTGACACCGCGATGATCGCCATCGCGGCCGCGCTGGGCTCCAATCTGATCGTCAAGATGGTGCTGGCCTTCGCGGCCGGTGGCCGGCGTTTCGGGCTCGGGTTCCTCGCCGGGATGCTCCCTCCCACAGCGGTGTTCGGTCTGGCCGTGGCCGCCGCAGTCGCTGTGGGCTGATCGACCGGCCTTTCTGGGTTAGAGGTGCGACAATCTGCGTCATGGCGCAGGACGAGGGGGTCGTCGACCCGCCGATGCACGAACTGAGATCAAAGGGCCTCAAGAAGGGGTCGATCTCGATAATCGGAGCGGTGGCGATCGGGCTGGCCGCCACCGCGCCGGCGTACTCGTTGACCGGGGCACTCGGCCACGGTGCCCGGGAGGCCGGGTATCAGATGCCGATCGTCTTCATCCTCGCCGTCATCCCGATGTACTTCATCGCCTTGGCCTACAAACATCTCACCGACGCCGCCCCCGACGCGGGCACGGTCTTCACCTGGGGTTCCAAGGCGATCCTGCCGCATATCGGCTGGATCGGCGGTTTTGCCCTGATGCTGTCGAGCATTTTGGCCGGCGTCGGGGCCGCCGGTATCACCGTGAACGCGGCCGTGGTGACCTTCGGGATCGAGGACGCTCCGGCCTGGCTGCGGGTCTTGATCGCCGCGGTCTTCATTCTCATCACGACCTGGCTGGTCGCCCGGGGAGCCGAGGAGTCCTCGCGTACCACCATCATCCTGACCGTCATCCAGTACGGCGGGCTGGCATTGTTCGCCGCGATCCTGGGTATCAACATCGCTCGCCAGGACAGTAACCCCACCGCTGAGGCATTCTCGTGGCAGTGGTTCAACCCGTTCGAGATCACGAGTTTCGGTGCGCTACTCGGTGGTTTCCTGGTGGCCGTCTTCATCTTCTGGGGTTTCGACGCCGCGCTGTCGATGTCGGAGGAAACCCAGGGAACCGCCGAGCAGTCCGGCCGCAGCGGGGTGACGGCCATCATCATCACCGTCATCACCTATGTGGTCTTCAGCGTGGCTGCGCTGGCCTACGCCGGGGTCGACGACAGCAGCGAAGGCAGCCTCACCCACGAAGCCAATATCGACGACATCTTCTCCAGCCTGGCCCGGGATGCGGTAGGCCCGAGTGGCGCGCTGATCGCCGCGGTGATCGTCGGGCTGTCGGCGTTTTCGGCGACCCTGTCGACGGTGATGGCGACGGTGCGCGGCGTCCTGGCGATGGCCACCTACAAGGCGCTGCCAAGCCGGTTCGGTTCTGTCAACGAAGTCCGGCAGATCCCGACCTTCGCGACGTGGTTCATCGGTTTGACCACGCTGGCCATTTACGCGGGCCTGGTCCTGGTCAGCGACAGCATCGTCGAAGACACCGTGTACAGCGTCGGCATCGCGATCATGACCTACTACACCGTGGTTGCGGTCTCCTCGGTGGTTTACTTCTGGGACACCGCATTCGAGAACTGGCGCACCGCTCTGGAGCAGGTCGTTCTACCCGCCGTCGGAGCCCTCGTGCTCGTGCCGGTGGGCCTGATCGAGGCCTATCGGATGGCGAACCCGGAGTACGGATCGACCGGTTCGCTGGCCGGGATCGGAACGGTCTTCATTATCGGAGTGTTCAGTCTGTTCATCGGCGTTCTGCTGATGATCTTCTGGAACCTCAAGGCGCCGGCTTTCTTCCGCGGCCAGACCCTGAGCCGCGAACGTACCCACCGGCCGGAGAAGCAGCCCGGCTAAAGGTTGAGGTCACCCTTTTTCGCGGGTGCGCCGTGTTCGTGCGAGTGGCCCTCAGGAGGAGGTGCAACGACCGGATCGTGACCGGCGGGCAGATGGTCGGGCGGTTCGACGCGCAATCTGTGCGCCACCGGGACGTCGGTCGACGAGTGCAGAATGATCGACAGCGCAATGGTGACGGCGATCAGGTCGAACAGTTTCTCGCCGTTGGGTATGCCGGCTTGTAGTACCAACAGCCCGTAGACGACCGAGGCGAAACCCTTGGGGCCGAACCAGGCCGCGGTGAGGCGCTCGGCGCGGGGCATCGGCGTCCGAATCAGGGATAGCAGCATTGAGGCGGGGCGGACCACCATGATGGCCAGCAGCGCCAGCAGCCAGCCCTGCCAACCCAGATGCGATAGCCGCTCCGGGGTGATCAGTGCGCCGAACACCAGCAGGGCCGCGAATTTGGTCAACTCGGAGAGCAGATCGCCGAACGGCTCGAATGTCTCGGCCGCGACATGGTCGAGGGTGGCCAACGCCGAACCCGCCGCGAAAGCCGCCAGATACGGATTGGCGTGGGTCAGGTGGCATGTCGCGTACACCACCAGTGCGATCGCGACCGGCCCGAGCGGCTGCAAACGTGGCTCAGCGGTCAAAATGTTGGTACGCCAGGCCAGCGCCACCACGACCGCGACGCCGATACCGATCGCCAGGCCGAGGACCAACTCCAGCAGCACGGTGCTCACGTGCGAACTCTCATGCTGGGTCATTGCCAGGAAGATCAGCACGAATGGAAGTGCGAGGCCGTCGTTGAGCCCGGATTCGACGTTGAGCATCCTGCGCAGACGTAACGGGATGTCATGACGGCCTACGAGTGCCGAGGCGAAAACCGGGTCGGTGGGGGACAGGATCGCACCCAGCAGCAAAGCCTCCGGCCAGTCCAGGCCGGCCAGGAAGTGGGCGGGGATGGCGACGCCGATCATGGACAGCGGCATGCCCAGCCCCAGGGCCCGACCCGACAGCCGCCAGCCGTCCCGCAGCGCCGGGAGGTTGGCCCGTTGACCGTCGGTGAAGAGCACGGTGAACAGGGCGATGTCGGCGAGGACGGCAACGAAGCCGTCGCCGGCATTGACCACCCCCAGCCCGCCGGGGCCGAGTAGTGCCCCGGCCACCAGGAACAGCAGCGCCGTGGAGAGAACCGTCCGAGCGGCTAATCCCGACAGCGAGACGCTGATCAGCAAGACGACGCCGTAGGCAAGGACGAGGACCACGCGAGACTCCCGGGTGTATTCGGATTGGTCGTGGGCCATGGTGCCCTCCGCGATGGCCGGGCGCAAAGCCACCGCGGTCGGCCGACGGAGCGGGTTAGGGTTGAAAAGTGACCGCCCGGCCCGATTACGTCGACTTCCACTTCGACGTCATGTGCCCGTTCGCCTATCAGACATCCCGTTGGATCCGTGAGGTCAGCGACCTGACCGGACTGACGGTGAATTGGCGGTTCTTCAGCCTCGAGGAGATCAATCGGGTCGACGGGAAGAAACACCCGTGGGAACGGGAGTGGTCCTACGGCTGGTCGATGATGCGGATCGGCGCGCTGTTGCGCCGCCGGTCGATGGCCGATCTCGACGCCTGGTACGAACGGTCGGCCCGCGCCCTGCACGTCGAAGGCCACAAGCCGCATGAGAAGGCCGTCGCGCGGCACCTGCTGGCCGAGTTGGGTTTCGATCCCGCTCTGGTGGACGAGTCGATCGCCGATCCGACGACCAGCGACGAGGTGCTCGCAGACCACCGGAGGGTGCTCGACGCCGGCGGCTACGGTGTGCCGACGCTGTTCTTCCCGGACGGCCAGTGCCTGTTCGGGCCGGTGCTCATCGACCCGCCGACGGGCGATGCCGCCCTGCGACTGTGGGACGCGGTGCTGGCCTGGACCGAGTTCCCGCATCTCTACGAGCTTCAGCGTCCCAAGGCCGCCGCCGACGAGCAGGCGATCGTCGAGACGCTGCGGCCCTATCTCGACGCCCGCGATTGGGTGTCGATCAACCGGGGCGAGGTCATCTCGTTCGACTCAACCGACTGAGATGACGTTCCGGGGCTTAGTACTGGCGACCGCGCTGGCGGCCTGCCTGCTGAGCGCCCCGACCCCGGCGGTGGCCGACCCCGCCACCGACCCCGCCACGGAAACGGGTACGGAAACGGGTACGGAAACGGGCTCGCTAGACAAACTCGACAGCCTTCCGGTCAAGGGGCGCGCCCCCAAGACCGGCTACGACCGGGATCTGTTCGGTCAGAACTGGACCGATGACGTGACGGTGGATTACGGGCGCAATGGCTGCGACACCCGCAACGACATGTTGCGTCGCGACCTCGTCGACGTGGTTATCCGGCCCGGGACCAACGGATGCACAGTGCTCAGCGGTGTCCTCGATGACCCCTACACCGGAACGGTCGTGACGTTCCGTCGTGGTCCTCAGACCTCGGCCGAGGTTCAGATCGACCATGTGGTGGCGCTGTCGGATGCCTGGCAGAAGGGTGCTCAGCAGTTGGACGACACCGCCCGCCAAGACTTCGCCAATGACCCGGCCAACCTGCAGGCCACTCTCGGATGGGTGAACCAGCAGAAGGGGGCCGGTGATGCTGCCACCTGGTTGCCGCCGAACAAGTCCTACCGCTGTACCTACGTCAGCCGAATCGTTGACGTGAAAGCCGCGTACGGGCTATGGGTGACCGCGGCCGAACGCGACGCGATCGCCCGGGTGCTCGCCGACTGCTGAGCGGCCGGCACAGCGAAGGTGACGGCGCATCGCCGAAGCCAGTCGGTCAGTTGACACAGGGAATCCCGTCGCCGCTGGCCATGGGTGCGCCCTGATCGGGGGTTTCGGCGGTGCTGCCGGACCCACTGTCGGTGGTCGGCTCAAACGCCGGTTGCTGATCCTGCCCCGGGGTGGGCAGTTCGTATCCCGTGCCGAGCACGATGCGGATACGGTCCGCGGCGAGGTCACTGCTGGGCTGCGGGGCATCACTGATGCCGAGCAGGTTGACCAGGGCCTGAGCATCGGGCTGGGCGCCCGGCCCGTAGTCGACGGCCGTCTCCAGTGGTTCGCCGGGTTCCCGGTCGCGGATCTCCTCAGTGCCGTACCCCGCGTCGTTGAGCAGCTCGGCGGTCCGTCCGGCCAGTCCGGAGGTCTCGCCCGCGTTGACGACGTCGATGACGGTGTCCGGGTTCGGCGGTGGTGCGGAATCGGTGCTCGTGGTGGCCGCGTCGCCGATGGTTCGGGCTATTTCAGCGCGGATCTGTTGCGGGTCAACGATGTTGACATCCTGGCCGTCGATGGTTTCGTAGCGCAACACCGGCAGTGTCCGGAATTCGATGTCACCGCCGGCCAGTGCGGCCATCCGGCGGAATTGGGCCTCACCCCAGCCCTGGGACAGCACGAGGTCCTGTCGGGCGACGGCCATCAGGCTCCGGAACCGGTCCAGGTCGGTAAACGTGCCGGAGTCCTCGAGTTGGCTCATCACCGCGAGCAGGAATGCCTGCTGGCGATGAGTGCGGTCCAGGTCCCCGTTTTCCAGCCCATGGCGCTGGCGCACGAAGGCCAGCGCCTGTTCGGCGTTCAGGGTCTGCCGGCCGGCCGGGAAGTCGGCGCCGGAGAAATCGTCGTAGACGGCGTTGTTCAGACATACCTCGACCCCGCCCAGACTTTCGGTGAGGTGATAGAAGCCCGCGAGGTTGACCTCGGCGAAATAGTCGATGGGCTGGCCGGTGAGGTTGCGCACCGCACGGATCGTCGCCTCTCGACCCGCCTCGCGTCCCGCACTCTCGAGTTCGGCGCGGTCTGTCATACCGTCGTCGGTGAGTTCCTGTTCGGTCTGGGCCTTCATCAGCCCGTACGCCTCTTTGATCTTGATGTGGTCGTAGCCGGTGATTCCGCTGACCGTGACATAGTCGTCACGCGGGATCGAGAACGCCACAACGCGGTCGTCGGCCCCGACATGCACCAGGATCAACGTGTTGGTGTTGTAGCCGCCCGCATCGGAGTCGCCGGCATGTAACCGGTCGAGGATCTCCGGCGGCAGTTCGTTGCCATTCTGGTCTTTACGGGAATCAAGGCCGATGAGCAGGATGTTCATCGACCCATCCGGGGAACGTTCGCCACCGACGCCCAGCGCCCGCGAGATGGTGATGCCGCCCAGTAGCCCGTGGGTCTCCCAGTAGGCCAGACCGGTGACGAGGACCACCACCGCCGAGACCAGCCCGACTGCCGTCCGCCCGAGTATCCACGCCGACGTGCGGGTCGGGTTTCCGGCTTTCCGGTGCCGACCGGTCCGACTGCCCTGGGCTGTGGCCCGTGGGGTCGGCGTCGGATCCATGGTCGCCAGTATGTTTCAGGCCCGGCAGCGGCGCTAGAGCCGTGCGGCTCGCTCAGACCAGCGTGGTCTGCAGGTCGGAGAGGTCGGTCTGCATCAGCACCACGTTGTAGTTACTCCAGATCGACATGTTCCAGTATAGGTTGCTGACGTCCGGGTCGCCGTTGGAGTCGGTGAGCTCACCGGTACCCGACAGCGGATGGATCATCGGGGCGTAGAGGCCCGGATACTCGATCGAGGTTGCGACGGTGATCGGGTCCGACCAGGTGCCTTCGGGGCTGTCGGCGGTGCGCAGGATTACGTTGTTGAAGCCGTTGCCGTACATCACGACGTACTTGTCCAGGTATTCGTTGTACTGAATGGACATCTCGCTGACGTTGCCGCCGGTCTTGGCGCCGGTGAGACCGGCGAACCAGCCACCGAAGAAGTTCGGATCGTTGGCGATATCGGTGATGAAGCCGAAAAGTCCGCCGGAATTCGGGGAGTCGCCGATGACGGGTGCGGCCACGGCCGGCTTGTCCAGCACCCAGCTATCGCCATCCCAGTATTCGTACTGCTTCAGATCGGTGATGTTGCCCTCGGGAACGCGGGACAGGAAAGCCGAACCGGCTCGCCCGGACGGAGTGCCGAAGGCGTAGACGTAGCGGGTGTCGCCGACGACCTTGCTCTCCGGTTCCAGCACGTAGGCCATCTGCTGGAAGTTCTGGCTGCCGGCGACATACGGGGTGGATGAACGGAACCAGCCCGCCGAGCGCACCGAGGAGGGCTGGAGCACCCACCTGTCGGTGGCCTCGTTGTACATTGAGATCGCCGAGTAGTTGGTGGTCCAGCGTCCCGGGGTGTCCCACGACTTCACCGACATGTAATTGACGTAGTTTTCGCTGTTGGCGTACACCGCCGAGGTTGGAATGTTGGTGACTTCGGAGCCGATGAAGAACACCTGATTGCGGGCGGCCGGGATGAACTGGCCCGCATAGCCGGTATTGATCAGCGACAGGCCGTCGTACAACTCGGTGTCATCGCTGAGCAGCAGCGTATTGGAACGCCAGTCGCCGGTCATGTTGACTCCGCTGAAGGTGTCGCCGAAGGCCACCTGAGTCAGGCCGTTGTCGCCGTTGAGCCACATGATGCCCAGGTCGGTGCCGTAGATGCTGGCCCACGCGGTGTTGTTGGTCTGCGACCAGAACATTCCCGGCCAGGCTGTATTGCGTTGGCCGGTCACCCAGCCGCGTTGGGCCGACCCGAGATTGGTGGGAGTTGCGACGAGCGCAGACGCGACCGCGGCGCTGGACGCGGGGGCACTGGTAGCCGCCGCGCGGGTGCCCATTCGACCGATGTCGCGGCGGCTGAAGGCCATCAGGGCCCACAGCGCCGGGGTGTTCAGCAGACTGTCGGCCGTCGTCGTGGCGGCGGCGGGGTCGGAGTCGAGAGCGGTGAGCAACCGCGGCGCCGCCCGCATCGCCCGCGCCGGGGCGGGCTTGGGTGCCGCTACCGCGACCGGGACGGTCGCGACCGCCGAGACGGGCTCGATGACCTGCACGGTCGGTGGGACGGGCGGGGCCGCTGCGGCGGGTTGCGACACCAGAGTCGGAACCGACGGCTTCGGTACGCCGGCGGCGACCGGCGCTGGGGTGACCGCGGCCGATGGTCTGGGTGCCGCCTTCGCCTCGGGTGAGAGGACAGGTGAGACGACCGGGATCGACAGCCTTGCTGCGGAGCGGCCGCTGTCGGCGGCCGACGGTGACACGGTGCCGAGCCGGTCGGGGCTGGCCGTGGCGTCGCCGTCGACGACGGTGGTCGGGGTCATGCGGGCGTTGGTGCGTGTCGCGGCACCGCGCGGCGTGCGCCGAGGAGCGGTGGCGGTATCGGTACCCGGGGAGTCGACGGCGGAGGCCCGCTGGGAAGGCCGGTCCGAGGTCCGCTGGGAGGAGCCCGGAGTGTCGGAGTCGGCGGTGTCGGCCCGTGCCATTGCGGCGCCGGAGGCGAGGGCTGCGCCCACGCCCAGGGTGATCGCCAGCGCCCCGACTCGGCCGATGTGGATGGCGGCACCTGTTGCTGAACTCATCACGAACACTCCTGCCTGTGGCTGACTGCCGGTCGAAGCGTGTGGCAAATGCGCAGCGTCAAGATCCCGACAATGGGCTTGAGTGCACTCTACTCACAGTGGCCACATTCCTCCACGGCCGTTGCAGCGCTACCGATTCCAGTAAACACCCTGCTGGAGCTGCTTTTCTCGGCGGCGGCGGGGTCCGGCGTGGAGCGGATTGTAGGCAAACCGTTATCGCAGCCGAAGCTGTCCGCAGCTACCGGGCTATCCGGTGGTGAGGAGTTCGGCCATCCGCCCGACAACACCCTGCAGTGCCTTGAACGGCCGGACCATCACCTTGACCGAGGTGATCTTGTCGTCGTCATTCCAATGGATCATGTCGATACCCTCGACGATGAGCCCGTCGACGTCAGCGCGGAACTGCAGAACCGCTGAGTGATCGCCGAACCACTTCTCGACGTAGTGAAAGTCGGTTCCGAAGAACATCCGCTCGGCCGCGCGCAGATAGGCTGCCGTCGTGGCCCGGCCGCGCTGCGGTACGAACAGGGCGGGGGAGAAGAACACCGCGTCCTCGGCCAGCATGGCCTCAAGCTCGTCCGGTTCATGCTCGGCTCCGTCGATCTCCCCGCTCTCGATATAGCGCAACCAGCGTGCGATGACCGCCGGGGTCGTCGTCACCATGTCCAGAGCGACATGTCATCGGGCGGGTATTGATTGCAGATGTCGGTGGTGTTCGCCGCGACGCCTTTGTTGTTGAAGAACAGCTTGGCGTGGTTCGGCCACTGGAAAACCAGTGGGTCGGCGTAAATGTTGGTCGCCAACTCCTCCGACCAGGCCCGCCGCTCCGCCGGTGTCTTGGCGTAGAAGCCGTGGATGTAATCCCGCGCGGCCTGCTGAACCTGTGGCGACTTGTTGTTGTAGTCGATCATGTAACGCTCGAAGTAGACAGGCTCCACATCGCGGGCCGCGGCCATGATCTGCTCGGCGGTGCAGGTGGTTTTCAGCATCCGGTTGGGAATGGGGTAGTCGTCGGTGGCGTCCGCCGAGGCGACTGCCGGGGACACCACGGAGCCGACGGCAACCGCCAGGCCGGCCAGCAGGGGCGCAATTCGCACAGGTCTCATGATGATCCTCCCGAGGAAGAGGTTAGCTGATTTAGACGTCCGGCCTACAATGCAGGTTATGTCGGTTTTGAGGTCTGTGACGCGGATGACGGCGGGTCTTTCGACGGTGGCGGCGGCGGTGCTTTCCGCCCCCGCGGCACTGGCGGACCCCGACATCGCCTTCGCCGATCAACTGCACGAGTTCGGGATCTACGGACAGCGCGACTACAACGCCTGGCTGGGCAAGATCACCTGCAAGCGACTGGCCAAGGGGGTCGACGGCGATGCCTATGCGTCGACTTTCTTCGTCTCCAGGAACCTGGACCGGGACTCCACTCAGTCCCAGGCCTGGCAGTTCGTCGGGGCGGCCATCAATACCTACTGCCCGGACAAGCTGGGCGTGCTGCAGAACGCGGCCCAGTAGGGCCAGTCGTTCAGCCGGCTAGCTTTCCGTGGTCGACGACGTATACCGACCCGTGCACGGCGGCCGCCTCGTCGGAGGCCAGGAAGGCGATCACCGAAGCAACGTCGCGCGGTTCCATCAGTCCCCGCGGGGCGGCGATGCGCATGATGAGGGAGTAGTCGGCGTTCTCCGGGGCGGTGAAATCGGTGACCTGCGGCGTCAGCATGCCGCCGGGGCAGACCACGTTGACCCGCAGACGGTCCTTGGTGAACTCCACGGCCAGCGCGCGAGTCAGCCCCACCAACCCGTGTTTGGCCGCGCAGTAACCGGCCGAGTACACCTCGCCCTCGACCCCGGCCACTGAGGCGACGTTGACGATGTTGCCGGCGGTTTCCAGCAGATGTGGCAGGGCGGCTCGGCACAGATGGAACGGGCCGGTGAGATTGGCGGCCAGATCATGGGCCCATTCGGAGTCGGTAACCTCGGCGGTATGCCGCATCTGGTGAAAACCCGCCGCGTTGACCAGGACGTCGAGCCTTCCGAAGCGGGCAACGCACTGGTCCACGGCACCACGGCAGGCTTGCGGGTCGGTGATATCGGCCCGCGCATGGGCCCCACCCGGGACATCATCGAAGACGGCTGCCATCCGGGTGGTGTCGCGGGCGATGCCGAACACCATCGCGCCGCGCTCGGCGAACAGTCGGGCCACCTCGGCGCCCAGACCGGAGGACGCTCCGGTCACCAGGGCGACCTTGCCGTTCAACTGGGTCATGCTGATCCCTCTCGTTGACCTCTCGGTTGCCCTCTCGTTCGGTTGCGCGGGCCGGACGGCGCGGTGGGCCGGGCCGGAACCGACCTTCCGATCCGATTCTGCATTTTCTCGAAACCGCAGGTCGTAGGAAGGGTATTGGAACGATAGAGGACAGTGCCGCAGTTCAGGAATGATGACGGCTGGGTGACCATCCGGGGCTCGACGAGCGTCGAGTGGCCGGGTCGTCTTCAATAGATGGTGTTTACGATGCCGGTGGATCGGCGGAACAGGAGGGGTCGTGCGCGCGTCTGACGCCACGTCGAGCGGCGGCGGTCCCACCACCGCGATGGGTTCGTTGTTCGGTTCGCCGGCGGCCGAGTTCCAACTCTGGCAGAGCGGCGTGCGGCGCAGGTCCCTGGAACAGGTATCGGAGTTCGTCCGCACCCGGTCGGTGCCTCAACTTGGCCGCGCCGGCATCGATATCGCCCCCGAGGTGCTCGGCCAATTCCTCGACGGGGGGAAATGTCTGCGCTCAACCTTCATGTACCTGGGCTGGTTGTGCGGGGCCGACGGCGACCCCGATTCCGACACCGCGGCGCTGCGGGCGTCGGCGGGTCTGGAGATGCTGCACGCCTTCGCCCTTCTGCAGGACGACGTGATGGACGACTCTGCGTTGCGCCGCGGCCGTCCCGCCGCCCATGTGCAATTCGGCGGGTGGCATCGAGACCATGGACTGTCAGGGTCGTCGGATCGGTTCGGGGCCGCGCTGGCCGTCCTGCTGTCTGATCTGTGTCTGGTCTGGGCCGAGCAGATGATGCGGGAGAGCGGGGTGGCCCGAGACGCGCTGGATCGGGCCTGGCCGCACTACGACGCCATGCGGATCGAACTGGCCGTCGGGCAGATCGCCGATATCGCTAACGATGCCGGTGTTCTTCCCACTCTCGAAGCCGTGCTGGATGTCGCTCGGCGCAAGTCCGGCAACTACACCGTCCGGCGGCCGCTGGAAATCGGTGCGGCGATGGCCGGCCGCGAGGACTTGCTTGCGGTTCTCGGTGCGTACGGCAGCGCGGTCGGCGAGGCCTTCCAGATGCGTGATGACATCCTCGGGGTGTTCGGGTCGCCGACGGTAACCGGCAAGCCTGCCGGCGGTGACCTCTCCGAGCGCAAGGCGACCAGTGTGGTGGTGGCGGCCCAACGGATGGGCGATGCCACGGTCCGTCGGCAGTTCACCGCGCTGATGAACGCCGATGAACTCGACGAGGCGGATATCGCCCATTGGCGGAATCTGATCGTGGCCACCGGGGCGCCGGCCTGGATCGAGGAACTGATCGCCGAGCGGGTGACGGCTGCCACTGCGCTCGTTGACGACAACCGGATCGACGAATGGACGCAGTCCGCGCTGGCAGAAATGGCCGCGGTGTGCACCCGTCGGCTGACCTGAACGAACCTGTACGAACCTGAATGAAGAGGACTATCTGATGCGTACCGTTCCAGGAAGTACCGACCACGTCGTCGTGGTGGGGGCCGGATTGTCCGGACTGTCGGCGGCGATGCACCTGGCCGGCCAGGGGCGTTCGGTCACCGTCGTCGAGCGTTACGACTTCCCCGGCGGCAGGGTGGGCCAGGCCGATATCCGCGGCTATCGGATCGACACCGGCGCGACGGTGCTGACCATGCCCGACATCATCGAGGACGCCTTCGACGCGGTCGGTGCGTCGATGAAGGATTACCTGGAACTGATGCCGTCCGACCCCGCCTACCGGGCCTCGTTCGCCGACGGCAGCGTGCTCGACGTGCACTCCGACGTCGCGACGATGACGGCGGCGATTGAGGAGTTCGCCGGTCCCGATCAGGCTGCGGGTTATCTGCGGCTGCGGGACTGGCTGACCGAGCTGTACACGCTGGAGATCGATGGCTT
>Ga0180432_10003296_pt1 | contig 23249 bp, 23 predicted proteins | sample SS_ome_10_FD_132414 | JGI IMG/M metagenome (GOLD analysis project Ga0180432, IMG submission 132414) | Hypersaline lake sediment archaeal communities from the Salton Sea, California, USA - SS_1_MS_2 metaG | ecosystem: Environmental > Aquatic > Non-marine Saline and Alkaline > Hypersaline >... | reverse complement strand
GCGACAACGTCAATCTTCTTAAAGACGTTCTCCTCGTCGTCCTTCATGGCGAAGCGTCTCCAGTCGTCCGGAGCCAGTGTACGCGCGCGCCCACGGAGCGACAACCTGAAACTGCGCAGGGTGAAAGCGACACCGCTTCGAGTGAGTCATCGGCATAACGGGGCGGCACTGGAGTCAAAACGCGCGCGGAGACGGCGGTGGAGGCGGGGCCCGACGGGCCTAAGGCGCTAGGAGACAAAGAGAAGCGCCCCGCCTCCGGCGACGGGGCGCGTGTGTATGGTGACGGAGGCGCTCGAAGCGTCTCCAGAACCGGTCGGTTACTTGTTTTTCCGGCGGAGCGTGAGCAGCCCGAGTGCGCTGAGGCCGAGGATCGCGAGTGTCCCAGGTTCCGGGACCGTCGTGAGCGCAAAGGCGAAGTCATAGTCCACGACCTGCCACATCTCGGGATTGCCCTCGGGAATGGCCGAATCCACGGGGACCAGGCCCTTCACGGCCGGCTCGCTGCCCGGGCCACCAAAACCCGTGTGCCAGCCCCAGACGGGCGTGTTGCCGATGCCCGGCGTGACGGCGACGATGGAAACCCAGTACCAGCTGAGTATGTCCTGGCTAAACCACGGATCCAAGTCCCACGAGTACTGGTAAACGGTCTCACCCTCGCAATCGGTACCGTACTCCGTTTCGTTCGCGTCGTCCAAGGGGACGAAGTAGTCCTCGAGCAGCGTACCCGGTCCCCAGACGTCTGGCCCGATCTCCGTATCCGCGTAGATGAGGATGGCGAAGCCCTGGAGATCGCCGGGCTCAAAAGGAACATTGTTGAAGTAGGAGCCCCACCAATGGATGTCGGTGACGGGAAGGCCGTCGAGGCACTGCCAGTCGTCGGCTTTGACGAGGTTGGGCTCGTTGTCGGAGGGATCCCACTGGCTCTGCTGATCGAATCCGTTCTCCATGTCCGGCAACTGGACCCACTTGGTGGGATCGTCAATGATCTGGCCCGACGCCGGCAGGCTGAGCGTCATCAAGACGAGTGCCGCAATGCTGAAAGCTGTTGAGCGTTTCATGTATACCCCCTCATGTCTTAGGAGTCGCCCGCGCGTCACCCTTCCTGGAACCGCGCGCGGGAACGACCCGATACCCTAGTTTCAAAGCAAGCTCTGATGCTGCCCATCAGATGTGCCGCTTGGCAGGGAAACCCCAAGAACCCTACCTAAGGCCGGCGGAAGCGCCTCCATACCGCGAACACGCCCAAGCCAAACAAGGCCACGAGCGACGGCTCAGGGATGGTCGTAAGCTCGAACGCCATGTCGTACTGGGCGTTCTGCCACGGACGATCCAGGTCCGGCCGGTCGGGATTGGCAGGATCTGGCGGCGCGTCGGTGATGGCGGCGCCCTCAAGTTCCTGCATCTGGGCCTGTATGGCGGTATGCCAGCCCCACATCGGCCAACGCGTCTGGTCCGGCGTCAGCGCAACGATGTCGAGCCAGTAGATCTCCCCTTCCCTCTGCTGGAACGGAGTCTCCAGATACACCTTGTACTTGAAGACTTCTTCCTGGTTGGCGTCCAGACCTTCGGATGCGATGCCCCTCGGATCCAGCTCGAACACTTCCCAGTAGAGCAGCTCTCCGGGAAGATTGGTGTCTGGGTCGTTGGCGTGGATGCTGATCTCGAAGGTGATGTTCTCCGTAGGGATCTGGTTGAAGAGGTACGACCCCCACCAGTGAACGTCCGTAATAGGGCGCCCGTCCGGACACCTCCAGTTGTCCGCCCTGATAACGTTCGGTTCGCCGTCAATGGCATCCCACTGCGACTGGAGGTTCCAGCCCGAAACCATGTCGGGGAGCTGGGTCACTTTGGGGATGTCCTGCGACCATGCGGCCGAGGAGAGTCCAATGACGGCAAGGGCAGCAGCAACGATTCTAAGTTTGTGTGTCATCTTTTCCCTACCTCATCCTTTCGCTCGAACTCACCGCCCGAGGCGATCCACGGGCCTCATTCCGCACGACCCGCGAAACCTGACACACACGGGCAGCAGCTCTGGGGAAAGACGGTGAGGGCTTGTAGGCCGCGCGCGCCGCACGACGCGTCGTGCACGGCAAGGGGAAAAGATGCGACTTGACTGGAGCAACCTACCCTTCCTAGAGGTTACTCGTGGAACAAGCCCTTAACCGTCATTTTCCCTTATTTCGCACAGGTATCTATATCACAAAGATCGGCGAAAGTCAACCGGTTTTTTCTGGATTCTTTAGTTTGTCTGCTCCCCGTTGTTGCCGTTGGTTAAAACCGCATATCGGGGGCAGCGGTGAGTTACTTATAGTAACGCATGCTCCCCGCACGTTCCGTCTCCTGGCGGAATCCCGCAGCCGACCGTTTTTTCCCTAGTGTCCCTTCCGCACGCTTATAACCCATCGGTGTCCCATCCAGTTCCCTTGGCCTGAATTTCATATGCGCTTGATTCGAGACCTGGGCGGCCGGTATAATCCCTGTGTGTACAGCCTGAGCGCCATCGGTGAGGCCCAGGTAATGTCCGGGGGTGCGATGCGCGACGAGCCAAGGTTTCTGGCCGACGACATGGTAGGGAAGCTCATGCGGTGGCTGCGGATCATCGGGCTGGACGTGGCCTCGGCAGGACGAGTGGACGATAACGACCTCGTCCGCAGGGCGTTGGCGGAGGACCGGGTGCTGCTGACGCGGCACGCGCGTCTGTTGGACGTGATCACGGACAAGGCGCTCAAGCCCCGGCGGGGCGAGCTGAGGTGGATCGTCCTGAAGAGCCCGAACTACCTCGAGCAGATCGAGCAGGTGCTCGGCGAGAGCGGCCTGGGCATTGACGAGGGGCGGCTGTTTACGCGGTGCCTGGTCTGCAATTCGCTCCTCGAGCCGGCGGCGAAAGAGGACGTGGCGGGCGAGGTGCCGGAGTTCACATACTCGGTCCAGGACGAGTACGCGCGCTGCCGGACGTGCAACAAGGTGTTCTGGAAGGGGACGCATACGGACCGGGTCCTGGCGAAGCTGAGGCAACTGAGGCAGTGGCCGTAAATAGGGACAGTCACCTATTATTCTGCCTGCCTGTGGCGTCAGCTCGGGCAAATCGAGCTTGCCGAGGTGACAGGAAACGTGAAGGCATGTAACGAAAATAATAGGTGACTGTCCCTATTTATCGACATGGCCGACGAGTTGAATGGACAGATCGCGGACGCGCGGGCGCAGATGCGGCGTTTGCAGGTGGTGGTGGACCTGGCGTGCGCGGCGATCCGCAGCGGCACGTACACGCGCGAGGAGGCGCTCGGCTTCATCGAAGCCGCCCGACTTTGGGCGGCCAAGCTCTGCCCCGACCGCCTCGACCTGTTCGATATGATCTACGCGCGTCGGATGCAGCGGCTGATCGAGGAGCACGGGCGAAAGTAGCGGGCGCACGGCCGAACGCAACGCTGAAGTGCGCCGGTCAGAGCGCTCGGGTCGGTTGATCGAGACTGCGGGTTTGCGAGGCAACCATGACGAAGTGGACGAGGACATGGGTGATCGTGGCGGGGCTCGGTCTTGTGCTGTGGGCGTGGCCGGGCTACGCGAGGGGGTGGAAGAGCTACAAAACCGCCGCGGACAAGGCGCTGCAAGCGGGCCGCTTCGCCGAGGCGGAGAAGAACTACCTTGGCGCTCTCGCCGAGGCGAAGAAATACGGCCCGGAGGACTCCCGCCTGGCGACGACGCACAACGATCTCGCCTTCCTTTACCTGCGCGCAGGCAAGCTCGAGAAGGCGCGCCAGCACGGCAACGAGGCCCTCGAGATAAGCCAGGCCAATCTCGGGCAGGAACACCCGGAGTTCATTCGGAGCGTGCAGGTGCTGGGTGAGTTCCAACTCCGGCTGGGCCACTACCAGGGCGCGCAGCGCTACTTCGAGCAGGCGCTGCTGCACGCGACGACGGGCGTGGGCAAGGCGACCGAGGAGAACACGCGGACGTTGATCGGCCTGGGCAAAGCGTACGCGGGCCAGAAGAAGATCGGCGAGGCCAAGAAGTATTTCGACCTGGCCATGAAGGCCTGCCAGCTCATGGAGCAGGCTGAGAAGCCCCTGATGGCCGAGGCCCTCATGGGGCTTGCCAAGGCGTATGAGAGAGTGGGCTCGTACCGGCAGGCGGAGCCGCCGATGCTGCGGGCGGTGGCGATCTTCGAGAAGGCGTACGGACGGGAGAGCCCATCGCTGGCGATCCCGCTCTCCGCGCTCGCCTCGATCCAGTTTCACCAGGGCAAGTATCGTGAGGCCCTGCCGCACGTGACGCGCGCGCTGCCGCTGCTGGAAAAGCTCTACGGTCCCACGCACGGCGAGGTGCTCATAAACCTCAACAACCTGGGCGCCATCTACAAGGAGCTGGGGAAGCCGCGCGAGGCGGCCCAGCTCTACGGCCGGTGCCTGGCGATCTATGAGAAGAAGTACGGGCCGAAAGACGCGTCGCTCATTGTGCCGCTCAACAACCTCGCCGAGCTGTACGTTTCGCACAACATGCACGAGAAGGCGGAGCCGCTGTACGAGCGCGCGCTGGCGATCGCCGAAGAGAAGCTCAAGCCGGACGACTCGCAGATCGCCTACTGCCTCGTCGGCCTCGGCGTCTGCTACAAGAACGCCAAGCGGTACGAGGAAGCCGAGCCGACGTTCCTGCGGGCGCTGGCCATCTGGGACAAACGCCTCGGCAAGACGCACCAGACCCTGGCGCCCCTGCTGAGGCACCTGGGGATACTCTACTACGAGCAGGAACGGTACGAGGAAGCGGAGCCGGTGCTCAAGCGGTCGGTCGAGATCCTCGAGAAGGCGTTTGGCCCAAATGATCCCGGGAATGCGAATACGCTTCTTTGGTACGCGGCGACGCTGATGAAGCTGGGCCGCAACGACGAAGCCAAGGTCTTCTATACCCGCGCCAAGGAGCTCGAGAGGAAGAGCAGCCAGTAAGGCGCACGCCAGGACGGCGAGGCTCCATCCCAACCGCCTCGACCTGTTCGATATGATCTACGCCCGCCGGATGCAGCGGGTGGTGGAGGAGCACGCGCGCGACGCATAGGGATCACGCCTCATTGACGAGGGGACCGGCATGACGTAAGCGGAGACGATCATCAGCAGGCGCTCCGGGACGGTGGCCTATGTCGCCTCGACCTGGTGGGACGAGATCGGGGTGGCCTTGACGCTCGGGCCACCCTCCGTGTACGGTTTCTCTGAGCACAGTCGTCGCCTCGCGCTGGGAAAGGAGACCTGGCTTTCATGAAGGGCTTTGTGCTCTTGCTCATTCTGGCCTTTATCGGGGTCATCGTGTACTTCGGCTTCCTCAAGGGCTCTGGGGGACTCACCGAGGAGCAGAAGCAGTGGGCGCTCGCCACGTGCGGGGTCCTCACTGAGAGCAACCGAGGTCGGCATGACCTGCTTGGCGCGTGCGAGAAGACCGAAGCGAACGCCGCGGAACAAAAGCGACTTCTCGAGCAATGGTGGGGCGACGAGGATCGACGCGATCTCCTCGACTCACTCAAATGGGTGCGGGATGAGGGACACCGCGAAGGGTTCGAGAAGCTCGGGGCCCGCGTCTGCTCGCTGAGCGCCGAGGAGTTGAGGGCACTCTCAGAGCAGACGAAGGACGATCCCGAGGCGAGGAACCAGATCAAGATCGTCCTGCAGCACTACCGGGCGCTGGGCGACAAGGGCCTGAAGGGATGGGACTACTCGCGCTACGTCGCCCTCTGCGGCTGGGGGTATGTGGCCGGCTACCTGTCCGAGAAGGAGGCATGGGACCGCATCATGCCCGTGGCGCGACTCATCCAGAAGACGTTCGACTCGTGGGAGGAGCTCGGCCAGAACTACCTGATCGGCCGTGCGTACTGGTCGCTGGAGGAAACACGGAGGAGCGGTGAACGCTACCGGCGCGCCGTCGAGCAGCTCTGTTCGAGACCCGACAGCCCGTGGGTGAAACTCCCCTGGAACCTCGACCTGGGCAAGGGCGACGAGTAGAAGAAAGAGAAGGCGAAGGGCAGCAAGCAGGGGAACGTACACGCGCGAGGAGGCGCTCGGCTCCATCGAAGCGGCGCGAGCGCGGGCCGTCAAGCTCTGCCCCGGCCACCTCGACCTGTTCGATATGATCTACGCGCGCCGGATGCAGCGGCTGGTGGAGGAGCACGGGCGGGACTGACCCCGGCGAATGGCGCTGGAACAGGCAAGGACTCTAAGGAATCAAACCTACGAGGCACCAACGTAAGCCGACGTCTGTTCTCAGGCGCAAGGGCCAACTCAAGGAGGTCTGCTGAGATGAAAGCGCTCCTGATGACCGTCGTTCTTTTCCTCTCCACTGGCCTCGCCCACTCGGAGATCAACATCGTTGACAGCCTCGAGTGGATGGCGATGGACTCGCCGCTCATCGTTCGGGGCAAGGTGGTCGGACTACAGGAAACGAAGGGCCCGGGCACGGTGATCTACCGAGATGTCGTGATCGAGGTCGAGGAATGGCTGAAGGGCAAGTTTCAGGGCAAGAACCTGACGATTCGGCTGCGGGGGTACACAACCTACGACGCCGAGGCGCTGAAAGCGAACGGTCACTCGTGCCTGTTCTTCCTGGCTCGGGGCAAAGCCGAGGATAGAAAGCCGCTCGAAGGGTGGTGGGTTCCCCGCGATCACTGGCAGTCCATTGTAGACCTCGAAGAGCCAAAGAGAGTCTACACGGGCGACATGACTCGGCCCAAAAACGCGGAAGAAATCCTGAAGATCACGAAGGAATACGCCGCGCGAGAGAAACCAGGGCCAGGGGTCGGCTCGCCGAACATCTTCAAACCGCAGGGCGGGTATCTGCGACTGCCCATTGCGCCGGACGCTGAGTTCTTCCGCGAGGTGTTTTGTGGAAGTGCCTGCTACCTCAATGTGCCCGCCGAAGAGAAGTATCGCCCGATAGCCATGAAGTTGGCCAAGTCGCATGACATCAAGGAGCGGAGGCGGGGTGCCGATATGCTTCGAAACTACCCCGGCCCGGAAACCGTCAAGCTCCTCACCGCTCTGCTGGCCGACCCGTACGAGTCGCGGTGGGCGAGAGGTCCCGACGAACTTGTCAAGATTGTCTACCCCGCTCGGCTTGCCGCGTACGACGCGTTGATCGCACTGGGGGAAAAGCCCGAGAAGCCTGTCGTCGAGCGGCAGCCCACGAAGGAAGAGATCCGGAGCCATCGCGACGACCATTGGAAATCGGCGGTCGGAGAAGTTCTGCCCGAAGGTTGGAGGGTGATTTCGATCAAGACCGCCAAGGAGCCCATCTTCTGGACCCGTTCTGCCGGTGGCGATGGAATTGCCATTGAAGCTCGGAACCCGAAGGTCACGCTGCAGAGCCCACTGACCGGGCCGTATCACCCGAGCTTCACGCTGTTCGTCATGCCGATGGAGTGGGAGGGGGAAGACCGCAGGAACGGCGGGAAGGTAGACGAGAGGAAGTTCGTCCGAACCCGTGGGTCAGTAATGATCGATCAGACGTACAAGGCCGATTACCTCGGACATAACGGGACACGGCATTTCTTCTGCGCCTTGCCGCAAAGTGCCGGTGACTTTGATCCGCACAAAGCCGTCACCCGCTACTTCGCGCTCAAGATCGAACAGGGCACCGAGCAGTAGCGACAACGAAAGCTCCCGAAGCTGTCTATGGTCTAGTCCGCGCTGGCGTAGTAAGGTTGTTTGATCTTCTGGCAGACGGGGGGCAGGGGCCGGGCGTCCTGGTCCTCAAGAGGCGAGACACGTGAACACATCATGTCGAGTTGTCGCAGCCCTGTTCATATTCGTGGGCGGGGTGTGCTGGTTGTCATGCGTCGAGCAACGGTCTGAGCCACAACAGCGACGCGCGAGAGGAGACGACGAGGAGATGCTGGAGTTCTATCGCACACAGAGCCCGTGGACGGACCCGGGCGAGCACGAGGCAATGTACGCAAAGATTCCCGACGATGTCGGCTCGATCGTGAAGTCGGTGCAGGGCGCAGTCGTGCACGGTGGGCTCGTGCGGCTGTACGAGTTGAAGCCGTCGGAGGCGCAAAACGGCGGCTTCAACATCCGAAGAACCGACGAGCTGCTCGGGCGAATCAAGGCGCTCGATGACGCGGGTCTCGACATGCACCGCCCGCCCGAGAAGCGCCTCGTCGCCAACTGCCGGCAGTTCGCCGTGCTGACGTGTTCGATCCTGCGGCACAAGGGCATCCCCGCGCGCGCCCGCGCCGGCTACGCGCTCTACACGTGGCGCCACGGCAAGTACGAGAACCACTGGATCTGCGAGTACTGGAACAAGGGCAAGAAGCGCTGGATCCAAGTTGACGCACAGATCGACGCGAAGCAGCGCGAGCTCATGAAGATCGACTTCGACACGCTCGACATGCCCAAGGGCCGGTTCGTCGTCGCCGGCGAGGGCTGGCGGCGCTTCCGGGACGGCGACGTCGCGCCCGAGAACTTCGGCGTCGGCGGCGACGGCGGCTGGAACGCCATGGGCTGGACCATGGCAATGGAGAACGTCACGTGCGACCTTCTGGTGCTCAACAAGGTCGAGCTACTGCCCTGGGACACGCCGCCGTTCGCCCAAAAGACCGAGGATGAGATGTCGCCCGAAGACTTCGCCGTTATCGAGCAAGCCGCCGAGCTCACCACCAACGTCAACACCCGCTGGGCCGACATGCGCGAGCTCTACGAAAACCACCCCGCCTTCCACATGCCGGAGGGGTTCGAGGAAGGGGAGCAAGTCGGGGGTGCCCGACAAGACCCTCCGGCGGGCGGATCAGCGCCGGGGTGACATACGGATGGAACGCGCTCTGGGATCCAGCCATAATTGTCAGCCGCAGCGCGCCGGACGCGGCAGGGCAGCTCAGATGCGGGGAGGCCTGAGACTATGAAGCCGATGGCAGTGTACCGGTACTTGAAGGTTCGCTCAGTTAGCACAGCCCTTGACAGGTTCTGTGACGTGCTCGAATGGCTGAGGTACCTCACCTCGACAGAGTACGTGAAGGACATCGTGGTGAGCAGGCACTCATTGACTCCCAAGCAAGCAGATCGGAGAGTGAAGCACATCATCCCCCATGTCGAGGATGCGATCTCTTTCATTGACCAGGCAAGAAGCGGGCCCGAGGACGTATCGTTCCTGCCTGCTTACTACGCCATCCTGAATCTTTCTAAGGTCTACATCCTACTGGGCCCGAGGCACGCAGATCTTCCAAAGCATCGCTGGCACGGTGCCGTTTATGACGTTCACGCCAAGGACAGCCACTCCGTCAAGACCGAGTGCATCACGTTGATGCCGGGAGGTGCCCTGCCGCTGCTGTACGAAACGCTTACGGGTCGCCCGGTCAGGAAGAAACGCACTATCAGTATGGGCGACGTCTGCTCGCGGATTTCGGACATCAGCGCAGAATACCAACTGGCCACTGGCAAGGAAGCACAACTCGCCTCACTGGTGTTCGGAGCTGCGCCGCAATCGAGCGGCTTCAGGGTCTGGGCACAGGTGTTCGGTAGGTCATCCGGGCGCAAACTGTCTCTTCGCAATCTGCCATGTCTCGGAACGGGTTTCAGCAGTGACCCGAGCAAAGCAAACATGTTCATGAGTCCACCCCTGCTCTGCCAGGAGGACCAGGTGAGAGAACACCTCAGCTCTTGTCTTCGAGAGCAGTATCTTTATTTCTCGGACGAGGGCTATCCGATGGTGGCCTTGCAGACGTCCCAGTTCCCTATGCCCGAGGAATTCCCGATTGCCCTGCTCTTCTTCCACATGTCCTCCGTTGTGCGGTACAAGCCGGAGTTCCTAAGAAGAATACAGAAAAGCCGTTGGTGGCCAATGCTCACCGCAGCGCAACGACACTCGATGTTCAAGTTCATGCTGTTGTTCTGGTCCTTCGTGCATAAGGAGCAGCTCCTGCTCTGGCCTTCTGGGTCCAGCGTACCGCAACTGGGGATGCTCAGGCGGGTCCCTGATCTCTCCCAGCGCTGATCCTCTGGCGGAGGCGGTCGGTGAGGTGGGTGTAGCGGAGGAAGGTTTTGTCGTTGTGGATGGCGATGTTGATGGCCTTGGGCTGGCCGACGAGGACGACGAGGCGTTTTGCGCGGGTCACGGCGGTGTAGAGGAGGTTGCGCTGCAGGAGCATGTAGTGCTGGGTGACCATCGGGACGACGACGGCGGGATACTCGCAGCCCTGAGCCTTGTGGATTGAGGCGGCGTAGGCGAGGACGATCTCGTCGGCGTCGCCGCGCTCGTAGGGGATGGTGCGGCCGTCAATCTCGACGTGGAGCAGGCGCTTTTCGTCGTCGAAGCCGGTGACGCGGCCGAGGTCGCCGTTGTAGACCTCCTTGACGTAGTTGTTGCGCACCTGCATGACCTTGTCGCCGAGGCGCAGGTTGCGGCCGCCGAAGACGAGCTTCTCGCCGCGCGGGTTGAGGAGCTGCTGGAGCTCGATGTTGAGGTTCTCGACGCCGACGAGGCCCTTGTGGATGGGCGAGAGGACCTGGACGTCGTTCACAGGGTCGAGCTTGAAGCGTTTGGGGATGCGCTCGACGAGGAGCTCCTTGATGACGCCGAGGATTTCCTCCTGCGTCTGCCGCTCGATGAAGTAGAAGTCGGTGAGCTTGCTCGTGGGCGAGCGGTCTACGCGGGGGAACTCGCCGTGGTTGATCCGGTGGGCGTTGGTGACGATGAGGCTGCGCTCGGCCTGGCGGAAGATGTGGGTGAGGCGCGCGGCGGGGACGACGTTGGAGGCGAGCAGGTCGCGCAGGACGCTGCCGGGGCCGACGGAGGGGAGCTGGTCGGCGTCGCCGATCAGCACGAGGTGGGTCTGCGGGCCGATGGCGCGCAGGAGGTTGTCCATGAGCGGGGCGTCAATCATGGAAACCTCGTCAACAATCACGGCGTCGGCCTCGATCTCGTTGCCCTCGCGGCGCATGAAGCCGCCGGTCTTGGGGCTGTATTCGAGGAGGCGGTGGATGGTGGCGGCTTCGTAACCGGTGACCTCGGCAAGGCGCTTGGCGGCGCGGCCCGTCGGCGCGCACAGGGCGAAGGTGACCTTTTTGGCGTCGAGGATTCGCACGAGGCAGTCGACAAGGGTGGTCTTGCCGGTGCCGGGGCCGCCGGTGATGACGAGGATTTTTTGGTGGAGCGAGGCGCGGAGGGCGTTCTGCTGCTCGGGGCTGAGCTCGATGCCGACCTGCTTCTGGACCCACTTGACGGCCTGCGGCAATTTGATCTCGGGCAGAAGGCCTTTGGCGGCGGCGATGGTGGCGAGCTTGGTCGTGATGCCCTGCTCGGCCGTGTACAGGGGTTTGAGGAACACGCCGGCGGGCGGCAGGTCGCCACGGCGCGGTTTCTCGAGCAGGCGGCGCAGCTCGTCGTCGGTTGCCTGCGCGAGGTCGGGGACGGTCTCGTCGAACTTGTCGTAGACGAGCAGTCGCGTCTCGACGAGGCGGCCGAGGGCCTCGAGGATGCGGCCCTCCCCTACCCCGAGCAGGTCTCGCGCTTTCTCGACGAGGGCGTGCGGTGGGAGGTAGCAGTGGCCGTCGGCGCCGGCGGCCTGTTCGAGGGCGTACACGAGGCCGGCCTCGGCGCGCTCGACGGAGTCCTCGGCGAAGCCGAGGTTGCGAGCGATCTTATCGGCGGTGAAGAAGCCGATGCCGGTGATGTCGAGGGCGAGCTGGTACGGGTTGCGCTTGACCTGGGCGAGCGAATCGGCGCCGTAGTGCTTCCAGATGCGGATGGCGAAGGTGGTGCTGACGCCATAGCTCTGCAGGAAGACGAGCATCTCGCGGATGCCGCGCTGCTCGGCCCAGGCTTTCTTGACGCCGGCGAGCTTCTTCTTGCCGAGGCCCTCGATCTCGAGCAGGCGCTCGGGCGTGCGGCCGATCACGTCGAGGGTGTCGGTGCCGAAGCGCTCGACGATGCGCCGGGCGAAGACCTCGCCGATGCCGGGGATGAGGCCGGAGCTGAGGTAGCGCTCGATGCCCTGCGCGGTCGAGGGCATCAGCGGCTCGACGCGCTCGACGGCGAACTGGCGCCCAAAGCGGCGGTCGTCCACCCATTCGCCATGGCAGCGGAGGAGCTCGCCCTCGGTCAGGGCGGCGAGGTTGCCGACGATGGTGACGGGGTCGCGGGCGCGTTCGACCTCGAGGCGAGCGACGGTGTAGCCGTTCTCCTCGTTGACGAAGACGATGCGCTTGACGGTGCCTTCGAGTGTCTTCTGGTCGGCCATGGGTGAGCTTCTATCAGGTCAACGAAACGAAAACAAGGCGAAGGTGTGTTCGTCCCCACCTCTGGGCGCGCTGCGTCTCTGCGTGAGGCAATCTTCATCTCTCGCAGAGGCGCAGCGCGCGCAGAGAAGAGGTGCTTGCGCTACGCAGGCCCTATGTTTACGGTGTGCGCTGTCATGACGAACGAACCTGCGCCAAGGCCATTTCAACTGCTGATCAAGCCGGCGTCGGCGGACTGCAACGCCCGGTGCGCGTACTGCTTCTACCTGCGCGTAGGCGACGAGGTTTATACCGAGCGGCGGCACCGGATGTCGGACGAGGTGCTCGAGCGGCTGGTGTCGTCGTTCCTCGGGCTGCGGCTGCCGCTGTCGGTGTTTTCGTGGCAAGGGGGCGAGCCGACGCTCATGGGCCTGCCGTTCTTCGAGCGCGTTGTCGAGCTGCAGAAGAAACACGGGCGGGGTGGGCAGCTCGTCGGGAACGCGCTCCAGACGAACGGGCTGGTGATTGACGCGAAGTGGGCACGGTTCCTCGGGCAGTACCGGTTTCTCATCGGGCTAAGCCTGGACGGGCCGCGCGAGGTGCACAACCACTATCGCGGCAAGACGTTCCACAAAGTGATGCGTGCGGCGCGCCTGCTACGCGAGCATCACGTGGCGTTCAGCGTGCTGTGCTGCGTGAGCCAGGCCAATGCCGGGCGCGGCGGCGAGGTGTATCGCTGGTTCGTTGAAAACGGCTTCTTTGCGTTGCAGTTCATTCCCATCGTCGAGACCGACCCAGCGACAGGCGAGCTAGCTGACTTCGCGATCACGGGCGAGGAATATGGCCGCTTCATGTGCGAGGTGTTCGACGAATGGGCGGCGCAGGGCTGGGGGAAAATCTCGGTGCGGCTTTTCGATGCGATGCTGAGCCGGGCGGTGGGCGCGCCGATCCATTACTGCCCGCTGGGCGAGCGGTGCGACTCGTACCTCGTCGTCGAGCACAACGGCGACGTGTACCCGTGCGACTTCTACGTGCGGCCGGAGCTAAAGCTCGGCAACATCATGGAGGGCGAGCTGCCGGCGTTCTTCGACACCAAGGAGGCGCAGGCATTCAGCGCCGCGAAGAAGGACTACGGCGACGAGTGCGCCTCGTGCGAGTACCTGGACATGTGCTACGGCGGCTGCCAGAAGGACCGGCTCGACGGGCGGCGCTCGTCGCTGTGCGCGGGCTACAAGATGTTTTTCGAGCACACGCAGGCGAAGTTCACCGAGCTGGCGAAGAAGTTCAAGGTGCAGGAGTTCACAGCGTCATCGCCGGAATGATTTCGCGAAGCCGGGCCGCGGCAACACCCAGGTGAATGGCGGCGGGCCTTTCTCTTGGGGAGGAGGAACGTAACGATGAAAGCCTTTGTGCTCGATTCGACCCGCAACTTGAGGCCTGTTGAGGTGCCAGTTCCCGAGCCGGGGCCGTACGAGGTTCGCGTGAAGATCGCCTACTGCGGCATCTGCGGGTCCGACGTCGAGGCGTACCTCGGCCATCGCTCCATCGAGGCACTGGCAGATCCGCCCATGCTCGGGCATGAGCCGTCGGGTGTCATCGACAAGGTCGGCGAGCACGTGAAGGCCCTCAAGCCCGGTGACCGTGTTGCGACGCTGGGCCGCTGGGGCTCCTTTACCGAATACACGACCTGCAAGCCGACCCAGATCCTCAAGCTCGCGCCCGAGATACCGCTCATGGAAGGGAGTCTTATCGAGGCGCTGCCCGGCATCGTCGAGGCGGCCACACGAACGGGCATCACGCGCGCGCACAACGTGCTCGTCTACGGACAGGGCTTGAGCGGGCTGCTGATCACGCGCCTTGTCGCTTTGCACGGCTGCCGCAATCTCATCGCGACCGACCTGTTCGACGAGAAGCTCACGATTGCCGGGCAGTTCGGCGCCACGCACACGGTCAACGCGCAGAACGAGGACGTACAGCAGCGCGTCAACGAGATCGCGCCGGGCGGCGTGGACTACGCGATCATGGCCACGCTGGACGGCAACGACGTGCCGAAGGCGCTCGAACTGCTGCGGACGGGCGGGCGGATCGTGCTCTACGGCAGCATCGGGCCGTGCGACGGCATCGACTTCTTCGGCGTGCACGGCAAGGCAGCGTCGATTATCAAGGAGTTCAACGACGACCACGGGATCCTCGAACGGCGGCGGGCGTGGAAAGAAGGCATGCAACTCGTGGCCGACGGGCTGCTCAACATCGAGCGCTTGCGCACACACATCTTCCCACTGGAAAAGCTGCCCGAGGCGATGGAGCTGCGCGCCACGGCGCGACCCGACGTGATCCACGTCCTCATCGAGAACGACTGGGCACGGGAGCAGCGCCTGGCGGGCAAGGCGCTCTAGGCATAGCTTCCCTCTTCTGCGAACTCTGCGTCCCTGCGAGACATCTTCTTGTTTCTCGCAGAGACGCAGAGTTCGCAGAGAGAAGGTTGGGTACACACGCCGTGTCAGCGTGGTGCTTTGCGTGCGACGAACGTCATACGCCTGCTGTCGGGCGTGAAGGGGTTCATGTCGTCGTCGCCGTAGACGTGCTCGACGGCGAAACCGCATCCCTCAAGCATGGCGCGCGCCTCGTCGTAATCGAGGAAGCGTGCACGGCTCCAGTCGGGAGGGGACGGCATGGCGAATCTGCGGATGCTCCGGCCCTTTCCGTCATGCTCCTCGAAGTAGAAGCGCGTGTGCCGCGTCTTGTTCGCGAGATCGTACCAGCAAAGGCCCCACATGCGCGTCGGGATCCCGGTGTGCGGGTTCGTGCCATCCATCATCGGGCGTCCCCATTCGGCAGGTTCCTCGACGGGCGATGTATTCACGCCCGGGTTCCACCTGCCGAGCGCGAGGATGAGCCGGCCGCTGTCGTCGAGGTGGCGCCGGACGGATCGTAGGCACGATTCCTGCGCCCCGGCTGTGCCGATCTCGTGGAAGCTCAGGCACGGGATGGTGACCATCGGGAACCGCCTGTCGAGCGTGAAATCGGTCATATCACCGATCACGAAACTCACTCGCTGCTGAACGTCCTCGGCCTCGCGCTGCACCTTCTCCTCTGCGCGCGTGATCATGGGCGGCGACACGTCAAGGCCAACGACCCGATGCCCCGCACGCGCCAGCTCGACGGCCACGCGGCCCGTACCGCAGGCGAGATCGAGAATGGGTCGTTGCACGTCGCGGCACAGCGTGCGCCACATGCCGAGATCGCCCGAGTAGGCATCGTACCAGTCGTAGAGCGCGGGCGCATCCGCATCGAGCCACTTCTCGTTCAGATAGGACTTCATGTCTTCGGGCATTCCAGTTCCTTGCGTCTGACCTCTTGTTTCCGGCGATCGTGTGTGTGCTTCAGACGCTCGTGACCTCACTATGCACGCAGGCATGATGCCGTCAAGGAGAAGCGCTGCCATTGCGCGGCCGCCGCGTTCTTCAGCGGCGTGTCAGTTGCCGGGCGCTGCTTTCGCGCGCCTGCGGCTTCGCGGAAGCACTTGAGCGATCAGGATCGAGATCAGACCCCAAGCCCACGACACAAGGAGCCCCAGACACACTCCCAGCACGAGTAGGATTGCCCATACTGCGAGCTGGGCGTTCGCATGCAGCACCTCCCGCGGCGCGCGCCGCCATCGCCACAGCCGCCGCACATTGTCGGCCACGATCAACAGGCCGACGAGGAGATAGATCGCTAGACCGATGTACACAATGGCCGGCAGGCGGCCGCCGGTGGTGATCTCGACACCATCGACAGGCTGGCGCGTGAAGCAGTAGAGCAGCGATGCCTCGCCGACGTACGGCGCATCGGTCAGATTCGAGAGCAGCCGCGGAGTGAGCAGCGCCCCATCGGGAAGGGGCCATGACATGACGAGCGCCTCGGCACTCAGCGGATAGGCGTGATCAAAGCGGCCGTTGGCGCGAGCGCCCGCGATGCCGAAGGCGGACGCTGAGACGCCATATCCCGCCACGACGGGGCCGGCATCGACGTCCATATACCACTCGCTGCTCGGGTCACCTCGTGGGAACTCGCGGAAGCCACAACATCCCCACCGTGTCTGCCAGAAATGCTTCTCGTAAGACGCGTACCATTGGCTCGCAGTCTCCCTCCACAGCTCAGGCGCGAAGATCAGCACGTAGGAATTGCTGCAGCCGCGCGCCCGGGACGTCACAACACCAGTATGGGAAGATGCCGAATACGGCGGCAGGCCGGTGGAATCCAAGAGGTCTCCCTCGAAAGCGCGAATCGCGCGCTCGACGAAGGTTGAACGATCCGTACCGAGAAGCCCGTCGGCGCGTTGAATCGCAGCAATGGCGACCAGCACATCACCCGGATAGCACTCGCCCGGGTAATCGTCCAAGAGGCCGTGCTGCGACTCGTCGAGAGCCGCGGATAACGTCTCGACCTGATCGCGCAAGAGGGGAAGATATTTGCCGTCGCCAGTGAGTTTCTCATAGCTCGTCAAGCCGCTGATGAGAAGCATACGATAGAAGACGTTCTCGTTGTGGAGGTAGTCGTCGCCCCAATGGCGTTTTACCCAAGACGCGTGACCGGGATCAGCCACCAGAGCCGCGGCGGCTTCGATAGCGCCGCGGGCGTTCTCCTTAGGCTGAACGGGCGAAAGCGTGTGATCCTTTTCCCAGGCTTCCTGCAATGATTCAGTCGCCCACAGGTAGAAGACGGACCCGAACAGAGGCCATTCCGTTGCGGAAATGTCGTCGAGTGCGAGCGTACCCGCGTCGCCGGACGCGACTCGGCGTCGCGCCCATCGTTCGTACTTGGGCGAGAGCGCTCGGTGAAGACGAAACGCGAACTTCGGAACGCCGGGTTGTCTCAGTGCCGGGTCGGACAAATGGCGCACGAGAATGGCGAATGGGATGAGGAAGAAGTAAACGGCCAAGGCTACTGCGATCACCGCGTTGCCGTAGCGGCACACAGCGCCTGGTCCTGACCGTGTACGCGTCGCCGCCATATTCAACTGACAACCCTACTTGAAGTACTTGCCGACGATGGGTTTTAGCTTCTCGAGTGTTGCCGGGGGAATCTTGGTGCGGTCGGTGATGATGGCGGTGGCGAGGGCGGTGGCGCAGAGGGGGTCGGGCTCGTCGGGGATGCGCGCGACGGCGGCGCGGATGATGGCGCGGGCGGTGTCGGCGTTGGCCTGGAGGGTCGCGAGCAGCATCTCGACGTTGACGTGCTCCTCTTCCTCGTGCCAGCAGTCGTAGTCGGTGATCATGGCCATGGTGGCGTAGGCGATTTCGGCCTCACGTGCGAGCTTGGCCTCGGTGAGGTTGGTCATGCCGATGACGTCGAAGCCGCAGGCGCGGTGCCAGTTCGATTCCGCTTTCGTCGAGAACGCGGGGCCTTCCATGTTGACGTAGGTGCCACCCTTGTGGACGGTGGCGCCGACGCCTTTCGCGCAGTCGTAGAGGATGCCGGACAGGACGGGGCTCACCGGCTCGGCGAAGGCGATGTGGGCGGCGAGTCCGTCGCCGAAGAAGGTGTCCTTGCGAAACTTGGTGCGGTCGAAGAACTGGTCGGGGATAAGGATGTGGCGGGGGGCGTAGGTTTCCTTGAGGCTGCCGACGGCGCTGACGCTGATGATCCATTCGACGCCGAGGAGCTTGAAGCCGAAGATGTTTGCGCGGGAGGGCACCTCGCTCGGCGTGAGGCGATGGCCGCGGCCGTGGCGCGGCAGGAAGGCAACGGCGCGGCCCTCGAGCGTGCCGACGAGGTACTCGTCGGAGGGGTCGCCGAAGGGGGTGTCGAGCTTGACGCGCTTGACGCCGGTGAAGCCTTCCATGTCGTAGAGTCCGCTGCCGCCCAGGACGCCGATCTCAGCCTTCGCCATTGCGTGCCTCCATGTTTGTTCTGTCGCCCCTATGGGGCTCAGGTCTTGTTTGTCGTCGTGAACCTGGGGCTTACGCCCCAGGCTAGGTTCTGCCGCGCCTTCGGCGCTTCCGCCTTCGCCTGACCCATGGCAAGCAAGTCAGCGGGCGGCCCCTCGGCGGGCGCAGGGGCACCCGCCCTACATCTCGGCCTTGGCGACGTCTCCTCTGTCACGTTCCGATTCTCTCGTCACAACCGTGGGTGCGGCGGCCATGGCCAAGCCCATCGCCAAGTATAGCATCAGGGTGACGTCGGAGTCGCCAAGGTTGTACTCGACGAGGCCGTTGACGAAAAACGCGACGGCGGCGAGCAAGCCGCCGAGGACGATGGCGCGAGATGCCGAGTCCTTCGTCATCCGGTGCAGGCGCCTGACGGCCCACACGCCGAACGCGCCGAACCACCACAGGTACGCGGCCACGGCAAGCGGGGTCGCACAGACGGCGAGCTCAGCGATGGTGCTGTGGAAGTGATCTTTGTCGGGCATCGCCTCACGGACGTCCGGGGGAACAAGGAGCTTGTTCTTGATCGCGTGATCGGAGCAGCCCGGCCCGACGCCGTAAGGGAAATCGCGCACGACCTTTGGCACCGCGCGCCAGAGCTTCAGCCGGTGCCCATCGTCCCCCGCCAGGGACTGGAGGACGCGACCGCGCGCCGCCGGCACGAGGGCGACGGCAACGGCCAAAGCTGCCAAGATGGCTAAGGCGATCCATCGCTTCTCGGCGAGACTCAGCACAAGCAGGGCGACGGCGCACGCCAGCCACGCGCCGCGTTTCATGTTCAGGATGAGGTTGAGGGCGATGAGGGCCAGCGCGAGGACGAGGGCCACGCGGAGCTTCCGGTCGCGCGTGGCAAGCAGCAGGGCCAGGCCGAAGGGCAGGCCGATCGCAAGCTGGCCGGCTTCGCTCATGGAACCAAGATCCGGCAGCCATAGCGCCTCCGGCCTGGTGCCTTCCTGCTCAAGGCCCGCCGCCCGCTTGCGTTCGTAGTCCTCGACCCTTTCCTGCACGTCGCGCTCAATCCTTTTCAACTGGGATTCCGAGACGACAAGAGGGAAATGCAGCGCCTCGCCCCTGGCGAGCATGACAAGGCGAGCCACCGAGGCATAGGCGGAGAACAGGGCGAGACTGCCGACAAGGAGAAGACCGAAGCGCTTCAGCCTCGCCTCGACACGGATGTTCGAGGCGACCAGGAAAATGGCCAGCAGCGTCCTGAACGATGCGAGCTCACGCATCGTCTCGCCTCGCCACTGCTTGGGCACACCAAGGCTTGCGGCAACGAGAATCACGACGAAGGCCAGGACGGGCCAGCCGACGGGCTTGCCGAGCCAGGTCACTTTGCGCTCGGCGACGGAGCGGACCATCCAGGCGAGGACGCCGAGGCCGAGGGCGATGTGGACGCCCGAGACGCCCCAGGGCAGCAGGAACGCGTAGAGGCACACGGCAACCCAGATGATGGTTCGGCAGATGTCGGCGACTTTCGGCACGCTCGTCCCGACCCCTCGCGCAGGTGTCCGAAGAGAGACGCGGCGATTATACAGGCGCACACGCGCGAAATCGAACCCTTTGGCCGGCCGCGGCCGCGCGAGGCGGCCGGGGCCCCGCTCGCGGCAAGCGAGGGCCTTGACAGGGAGCACGTCGGGACGTAGGTTCGTGGCGCCACGCTTTTGGGCGGTTAGCTCAGTTGGTTAGAGCGCGTGCCTTACAAGCACGAAGTCAGAGGTTCGAATCCTCTACCGCCCAGTTTTTCTTGGGGTGGCGCGGAATGCTAAGGGGGAGGCTATTCGGCAGCGCGGGCGATGTGCTGCTCGCTGACGGTCATGCGGACGTTGTAGCCGAGCTACCTGATGTGACGGAAAATGAAGTCGAGGGCGCTCATTTCCCTTTGCACCACCGCATAGATGAAGGGCGGAGCGGCGGCGAGCGCGAACGGAATAGCGAGAACGTCTATCACCACCGATTGCCGGAACAGTACCCACGCCGCGAACGTCACGAGCGCGAGCAGGACGGCCACGACCAGCGCCCAGGAAAACAGTACGCCCCGACGCTGTGCGGCCATCGCGTCACCCTCAGAGCATCTCCGCGACCAGGAATAGGCCGACGCCCACGAGCCAACGCTGATGACGTGCAAGCGTCATTGTCCGGCCCCCCCTTGGCTCTTAACCCCCTGGCGCTTCCGCCAGAGGACGAATGCCCACGCCAGGCATACGATGAGGATTACGACGCCGAGACCGCCCCCTGTTGCTGCCACATATGTGGCTCGGGTCAGCACCTCGGTGCGACAAGTGCGACAGCCGGCCGATTCGGTCGATGAGATGAACCTGAGGATCATGTACCAGGCGGTCCCGTTCAAGATGAGGCAGCACACGATGCCGACCAGCACGAGCGTTGTCGTTGTCTTGATTCTCATGTTTCTTGGCCCCCTTCCTTGACTGTCATGGCTACCGCACCCGCCCCTGCTTTGAACCTTCTCGCCTCTTCCAGGAACGCGTCCTGGTGCGCCTGATCGCGGAACGCGCGCTGGCGCTACTCCTCTCCCGCCTCTGCCTCCTCGGGCGTATCGTCGGGCGGCGGGGCCTGCCAGATGGTGTTGGACTTCTCATCCGTCATGACGATCGCCGGCCCGTGCTCGTCGACCCGCAACACGAGAACGGGCCCACTCTTGCCGCCGCTCAGGGTCAGCGCCGGATTGTCCTCGTGCACGCTCAGCGTGGCCCTGGGCGTTCCGGCCTCGTCGAGCATGATGAGCTGCGCGTTGCCGCGGGGCGCGGCCAGCACGATGCGGCTCTTGCCCTTGTTGTCCACAACGGCGATCCCCCGCGCCTTCACCGTCCGGAAGTAGACATCGGATTCCGAGTCGTCGTCTTCCCAGTCGTCGTCGCCCGTGGCCGTTGTAACGCCCATCCAGACAACGGCCCCCATCAGGAGGAGCACCACGGTCCCTATCGCCACCAGCCGTCGGCTGTGCCGCCGCACGCGGCCCAATTCGTTTTCCAGTCTGCGCATACGTTCGTCGGTTGTCATTGTCGGCTTCCTTCCCTGACACGTGCTCATGCCGCTTCGCTACGCTACTCGTCTTCGGCCTCAGTCCCCTCGGGGGTGTCGTCGGGCGGTGGGGCTTGCCAGGTCCCGTTGGACTCCTCGTCCGCCATTACGATCGCCGGCCCGTGCTTGTCCACCCTCGACACCATGAGAGGGCCGATGAGGCCACCGTAGAGGGTCAGCCACTGTGTGCTCTGGCGTACGTTCAGCGTGGCCTTCCAGCCCCGTTTCCTGTCGAGCAGGACTAGTTGCGGGCCGCCCTCGAGCACGCGCGCCACAATGCGGCTCTCAGGTTTCTCGTCCCCAATGGCGAAGCCCCGCGTCCACAACGTCCGGAACACGGGGTTTTGTGCTCTGTCTTTGTCGGGCGTGGGCGTGGTCGCACCCGTCAGCACCAAAGTGCCCATCAGCAGAAGCGCCGCGGCTCCCACCGCCGCCAGACGCCGGTTGCGTCGCCGCACGCGGCGCAGCTCGTGCTCCAGCCTCTCGAGGCGTTCCTCTGTTGTCATGGTTGTCTCCTCTCCTGGTTCATGCTCGCGCGGCCTTCGCCACGATGTTGAGCCTGCGGTTCTGCTTGTCAAGTTTCGCCAGCCGTTCGACAAGCTGACGACATTGCCGCTCGACGACGGCCTGCAGGTCCGGTGTCTGCGTGCCCATGATCTTACCTCCGCGCTCCGTGGGGACTCGTTATGGCTTAGCTTGGGAGTTCTTACCCTTGCGTCCTTCGCTCTGTTTTCTGCTCCGTGCGGACCACAGCAATTCAACGACGAACATTATCCCTAGTATGAGAAACACGATTCCCAGCCCGTAGGCAACGAGTTCGCTCCAGTTTATCTTGTCGGCGCCGTCGCGGGGCGGATACAGAAACAGCACCGCGAGCGACAATGCAATCAGGGCAAGGACCGCCTTTCTGGTCACGCTGTATTCGTCGGTCGGTTTCATCGCACCAGCCTCCACGAGTGTTAGTCAACGCGGTGCAGGGTAGCACGCCGCGCGCGTCATGGCTCCTCGTCACGCACCTGTTTCGGTTGCGCTCTCATGTGAAAACGCAAACCGCGCGCCTTTCTCATTCGGCGGCGCAGTCTTCGCCACCAAGAAAGACGTATACCGTGAAAGGGGTTCATAGGCGCGATCTGATATCGTTCTTTGCGTCAGCCGTTGCGTCAGCCTTTGTCCTCGACGAGAATCTATCCAAGCCTTTCAGGGTAGGCGCGGTCTGTGTTGTGCGCTTGGTGCCCAGGGTGACGGTGCGCGCCTCGAGACGTTCGGGGCGCCCTGACCCTGGGCTGATCTATCGGCCCCCTTTCAGGGTGCCACGTTGGCCGCTTTTCAGCGGCCTCCTAATCCGGCAGGAAGGTGAGGGTGTAGGTGGCGGTGGCGCTGTGGGGCGAGGCGTTGTACATGCCAATGGTCCAGAGCTCGCCGGCGCCGCCGACCTGGGCGCTCACCGAAAGAGGGCTCGCCCCTTGTTGCTGGGCGACGATCCCGCCCTTGTCGAGGTAGAGGGTCAAGACGGCTTCCCCCGGCCACGAGAGGCTTGCCATGAGGAGGCCGGGGCCTGTGCTGGTCCAGGTGAACTGCTCATCACTGTGCGTGGGCAGGCGCACGTACCGGCTGTCGATAGTCTCGGGCGTGCCGGCCGGCGTCGGGCCGCCGTTTGTGCCGGGTGTGTCGTTGACGCTGGTCTCGGGGCGCTCAGGCTCGTCGCTCTCGCACCCGTCGAAGATGCAGCAACCCAGGAAGAAACATGCTGCGAGAGCCACGGTAATCCATCTCATGTTTGCTTCTCCTTTCTGATGACGATTACGCTGATGCTGGTGTCTCTATCGTTCGGGCTGCAAGTCTGGTGCCCGCGCTTCCATGAGGATTCTCTCGGCAAGTGTGTCCCAACGCCGTACAGGATACCATAGGACGCCGACTTTGTCACGGATTTGTAGCCAGGCAGCCGGGCGCACAGTTGGGGCTGGGCCTAGGAGCACGGGTGGGGCATTGGTGGAGTACCAAAGATTGTGTAATTTCGCGGGCCGGTATAGGAATGGGTGTGACCTCATGGACAGTGGGAACCGAACCAGAGGAGGACACATCCATGTCCAGAACGTTGATCGCTCTGTTT
>Ga0180432_10003294_pt1 | contig 23264 bp, 22 predicted proteins | sample SS_ome_10_FD_132414 | JGI IMG/M metagenome (GOLD analysis project Ga0180432, IMG submission 132414) | Hypersaline lake sediment archaeal communities from the Salton Sea, California, USA - SS_1_MS_2 metaG | ecosystem: Environmental > Aquatic > Non-marine Saline and Alkaline > Hypersaline >... | reverse complement strand
TTCGACATTATAATATCCGGGATGTCAATCACCACCGAGCGCAACAAGGCGATCAACTTCTCCCGTCCGTACTATCTCTCCGGCAAATGCCTCCTCGTCAATATCGAGTACGCCGGCAGAGTCATAACCTATCACGACCTCAATCGTCCGGGGGTTGTCGTTGCCACCACGTTCCACGACGACATGGTCTTGGACAGGTATCTCCCGGACGCTACCATAGTCCGCCATGAGAAGGCGGATGATGCCGCCCTCGAGGTTTCGGAGGGGAAGGCGCAGGCCTTTATCGTGGACAAGGCGCTGATCGCGACCCTTTCGAAAAAATATCACGACACGACCTTTTCGATAGTGACACCCTTCACGTACGAGCCTATCGCCATGGGGATAAGAAAGGGGGACCCGGATCTATTGAACTGGATAGACAACTTCATCGAGATCATCAGCGGGGACGGGAGGCTGGCCCTTCTGGAGCAGAAGTGGATGCTCGATTTCGTGTCAACCGATGACCTTGAGGAAAAGTAGGATAGGTCTTTTTCACACCTCAACTTCATTTCAATATTAGTATCGGATTTTGCGGCGCAAGATTTTCGCCCTGTAAAAATTGACGGGGATGTGATATCATAGAATGGATTCAAACATCGGTTCGGATTTTATAAATAGAAAGGGAACATATTTTATTGAGGGTGTGTCTTGAGGAAATGAGGATATTGGGACTCGACGTGGGGGAGAGGCGGATAGGCGTCGCCATAAGCGATCCCACAAATACCATCGCCCAGCCCCTGATAGTCATTGAGAGGGACGGCGAGGAGTTAGATCGCATCTCCGAGATTGTAAAAGAGAACGAGGTCGGGGAGATAGTGATGGGCTACCCGAGGAACATGGACGGGAGCACCGGGGCGATGGTGGAAAAGGTGGAAAAATTCGCCGGCGAAATCTCCAAGCATATAGACGTTCCGGTCGTCTTCATTGACGAGAGGCTCTCCACCGCGGAGGCGGAGAGGATGATGATATCGGCCGACCTGTCGCGTAAAAAGAGGAAAAAATCGATCGACAAGGTGGCGGCGGCTATAATCCTCGAGGGGAGGCTGAGAAGAATATGACAGCATCGGGTTAGGACGGGCTTCCCTTTGTGTGCGGGTGGGGATGGCTGTTAGATAATAAAGGGGATATTTTTCTCGGCTTTAGCCGTAAAGGTTCAAAGATGTGACTCTAACCGGAGGTCGGGGTGTCCCGACCCTCTTTATAAGGAGACGGCGGATTGCTCAAAAAGATCGTAAAATGGTTTTTCACAATCGTTCTTTTTCTGGTTGTCTTTGCAGGCGTAGCATCGGCGGTGGCCTACAAGATGTTCCTGACGCCTACCGGGGGCGTGAAGGAGCCGGTCGTCATCGAGATAAAAAAAGGCGACACGCTGATGAAGACGACGTCAACTCTTGAGGATTTAGGCGCCATAAAGGACGGTCGGGTATTCATCGCGGCCGCAAAGATAATAGGTGTTGAGCGTACCATAAGGACCGGCGAATACGAGATCACCCCTGAGATGTCGCCCAAGGACATCCTCTTTCTGATCCTCAAAGGCAGTGTCGTGGAGTACCCGGTAACAGTTCCGGAGGGGTACAATATCTACCAGATTTCAGAGCACCTCGAAAGCCTGGGTTTTATCGACGGAGCGAGGTTTTTAGAGCTTTCGAGGGATAGCGGCTTTTTGGCTGAGCTCGGCATAGACGCGCCCGTGATCGAGGGATACCTCTTTCCCGACACGTACAATCTCAACAGGGGGATGGACGAGAGGGACATCATTACGCTCATGGTCAGGCGGTACTTTGCGGTTTTCAACCTGGAAAAGGATAGGTCAGCCGCTGAGAGCGGGCTAATCGATTACGAGGTTTTGATCCTGGCGTCAATCGTGGAGAAGGAGGCGAGGGCGGAGATTGAGCGCCCCCTCATATCGGCGGTCTTTGTGAACCGCCTTGAGAAGAACATGAAGCTCGACAGCTGCGCCACCGTAATATACGGCATGTGGGACGATTTCGACGGCAACCTGACGAAGGCGCACCTGGAGAGGAAAACGCCGTACAACACCTATCTTGTTTCCGGTCTTCCCCCGACACCGATCTGTAATCCGGGAAGGGCGGCCTTAAGGGCCGCCCTTAATCCCGCTGATTGTGACTACCTATATTTCGTCTCGAAGAACGACGGCACCCACCATTTTTCGGAGACCCTCTCCGAGCACAACAGGGCGGTGTATAAATACCAGAAGTTGAGGACCTACAGATAGTGCTGGTCGGAGCCGGATGAATCGGGGCCTTTTATTTCACATTTGTGCGGTTGTCCCTCTTCACACGGTTGGTGCCGGTTCCCGCAACGAGCCCCCTCATCTGCCTGTTGAACCTCTCGTTGAATACGATATAGCGGGCGAACTGCTCCGTGGTCAATAGCTTCGATATCTCTTTTTCCTCCTGCCTCTTAAGGCTCGTCATTTTGTCATCGAGACTGGAGCGTTTGTTAAGGATCGATTTCAGCTCCGATTCGTTTACCGTCTCTTCCCTCAGGGCCTTCGAGAGGGCCCTCCTGTTTTCGAACCTCTCCTTAAAGAGGGACCTCCTCTTTTCCCTGTACTTCTTGTTGATGGCTGTAATCTCAGAAACCTCAGATTCGGTAAGGCCGACCTTGGAAATCAAGATCTCCTTCCTGAGCTCCTCCACCTTGGTTGCTATCCTGTCCCTCTTTGCCTTTCTGTCTTCGATCTCCTGGGCGAACACGGCAAGCGCCGAGAGCACTATAAGAAGCGAGATGATTACGGCTGTGAGCTTTTTCATTTTGTTCCTCCTGTTTCATTAATTAGCTTAAAAACCTTTTTTTGAGTATCTTCAAGATCTCTTCAAATTCCTCCTCCGTGATGTAGTATCTTTCGGTGTAGGTATAGGTATTGACCGTCTCCTCCTCGATATAGTAATCATCAAGGTAATCGGCGGCGTATGACGACGTATCGTAGGGATCGTCTCCGTAGGCCTCATTTGCTTCGGACACCTCAATTATCGGGTCGGTCAGGCCGTTTTCATAGACCTCGATGATATTTGCTCCTCCCGTTTCCGATGTGTCGGGCGGCTTGATCGGATTGACGAGAAAAAAGACCGCTGATAATATGACGGCGGCGGCCCCCACGGCCCAGGCCGGGCTTAGGAGCCGTCGTTTTTCGGTCACTTCACCGCCGTTGCCTTTCTTGAGTCTTTCCATGACCCGGGACGGAAACCGCTCGAAGTAGTATTCGGGCGGGAATTTCATCCCGCCGCTTGAGATCGCTTCGACGGTCTCCCTTAACCTCTTCAACTCCCCGGAACACTCGGGACATGATTCTGTATGCTTTTCGACCGACTTCGCTTCGATTTCGGAGAGCTCTCCCAGAAGGTAGCCGGGAATCTTCTTTTTTACGGTGTTGCATTTCATGTTTTTCTCCGTAAGCTTTTTAAAACTCTGTAATTTATTGATTTTACAGAACATTTGGGTTACTTTATTGAGTAATATCAAAATGGTTATTACGACGGAGCGTCTTCAAGGCTTAGTTCCCTCTCAATTATTTAATCCCAGTACTTCTATGACGATTCTACGCTGATTATTATCACTAAGAGCCTTCAAAGCTTATTCCCTGCTCCTGTTATGTTCCTGTCGTTTAATCCGGCTTATTGTATATAGTAAATGTGCTTTCGTGTCATTTAAAGGTTTAGACTGTCTCTACCCTATTATCGTCTTCCTTCTTTGCGACCATCTCCGCCACCCTCTTTATTCCGTAGTGGAAGTTCGTCTTCGCGCTGCCTACGCTGATGTTCATGGTCCGGGAGATCTCCTTGAACGACAGCCCATCGATCAGCCTCAGCGTGACGGCCAGGCGCTGTTTCAGCGGAAGGAGACCAAGCGCCGTTGACGCCTCCCGCCCCTCCTCTCGGATGATGTAGTTTGTGAGGGCGTCCGTACCATTGTCGGGGAGCTGACCGATATTGTCCGAGTTGGCCGTGCCGTTTCTTTTCCTCAGATGATCCTTCGCCTGATTTATGGTGATCCTCGTAATCCACGTCTTGAATGTCGAATCCCCCCTGAACTTTTTCAAGGCCCGGTAAGCCTTGATGAAGCTCACCTGGGCCACATCATCGGCGTCGAAGTGATTTTTGACCAAGGCGAACGCCGTTGCGTATACGTGCCGCATATTGTTTCTCACAAGCTTCTCGAATGCCCCGTCGTCTCCGGCCGTCGCCAGATGGATGAGTTCCTTTTCAGATTCCATTAATCACCTTGTTTGATAATTAGACGTTTGTATTGCTGAAAGGTTAAATTTTCTTTGATAAATCATAATATCACGATTTGAGACATGACGCAGTGGTAATGAACTTATTTTCACAAAAATATTGACTATATATGAATGAAGTGATAATATTAAAAATCTGTTTGAGGCTCTGTTACTATCATTTAAAAGTTGATGTTTTAGAAAATTGCTTGACCCAAAATTCCTCAGAGAAAACATAGATCTGGTTGTCGAGAGAGTTTCCCTCAGGGGCGAGGAGATCGACGTCTCCGGGTTCAAGGAGCTGGACGAAAAACGAAGGGCGATGTTGGTCAAGGTGGAGGCCCTAAAGCACGAGAGGAACTCCGTATCCAACGAGATAGCCAGGATAAAAAAGGAGAAGGGGGACGCCGGGGAGTTCATAAAGAAGATGAAGGGCGTCTCGAACGAGATCAAGACGCTGGACGAAGAGCTGAGCGGTATTGACGAAGAGCTGAAGGAACTGCTCATATATATACCGAATATCCCCCACGAATCGGTCCCCGTAGGGAGCTCGGATGAGGACAACGTCGAGGTGAGGAGATGGGGCACACCTCCCAAGTTTGATTTTGAGCCCCTCGACCATGCGGACATCGGGGAGAGGCTCGGAATAATAGATTTTGCCGGCGGGGCTAAGCTCGCCGGGGCGAGGTTCACGCTGTCGAGGGGGCAGGCGGCACACCTCGAGCGGGCGCTGATAAGCTTCATGCTCGATATCCACACGAGGGAGCACGGATATATAGAGATGCTGCCGCCGTTCATGGTCAACTCAAAGACTATGACGGGAACGGGACAGCTCCCGAAGTTCGCCGACGACCTCTTCAAGATCGAGGACACAGACTACTGGCTTATCCCGACGGCGGAGGTCCCCCTGACCAACGTCTTTCAGGACGAGATCGTCGAAGGGGAGGAGCTGCCGATCTACATGACGGCGTACACACCCTGCTTCAGGAAAGAGGCGGGCTCCTACGGCAAGGACACGAGGGGACTGATAAGACAGCACCAGTTCAGCAAGGTGGAGCTGGTTAAGTTCACAAAACCGGAGGACTCCTACGACGAGCTGGAAAAGCTCCTTGCGAACGCCGAGGAGATACTAAAGAGGCTCAATATCCACTACCGGGTGGTGAATCTCTGCACCGGCGATATAGGCTTCTCCGCGTCGAAGACCTACGACATCGAGGTGTGGCTGCCCGGTCAGAACGCGTACAGGGAGATATCCTCCTGCAGCAACTGTGAGGACTTCCAGGCGAGGAGGGCGAACATCAGGTTCAGGGACAAAGGTAAAAAGGGGACGTCCCTTGTCCATACCCTGAACGGCTCAGGCCTGGCGGTGGGAAGGACGCTGATAGCGATCCTCGAGAACTACCAGAGGTCGGACGGGACGGTGGAAGTCCCCGAGGCCCTGAGGCCCTACATGAACGGGCTGGAGCTGATAGGTTAGCGTGGGGGGGGGGGGGGGAAGAAGTTTTAATAAATGTAGCGGGCGGGTTGACATTCTTTATAGTCGTGTGCGGTGAGGGATGGGTGAGGGAAAGGCGGATTACATCTACTGGATTGATATGCGGTGCGGGGTGGGTCAGGTAGTTTTGGGGAGGAGGTCGGGAGATGGGGGGCGAAAAAATATTATGGGAGTGAGATGATAGTAGGGGCAGGGGAGATTTGGGGGATTGTTCGATATATTTTATATTGAGAATCGGGGATTAAAGGGATGTTTCAATAGTAACGGAGGGATGGCCGAGTGGTTTAAGGCGGCGGTCTTGAAAACCGTTGAACGAAAGTTCCGTGGGTTCAAATCCTACTCCCTCCGCCATTTAACCGTCGGGGTCGATGGGGGGGTTGGATAAGAAGAGCGTCTGGCGTAAAATTGGAGGTCCTGTTCAGTAGTAAATAGTCGTTTGCAAAAGATAAAAAGCTAATTCGGAGAGATGGCCGAGCTGGCTGAAGGCGCTCGCCTGCTAAGCGAGTGTAGGGACAAAATCCCTACCGAGGGTTCGAATCCCTCTCTCTCCGCCATTGTTGATACTCAAGCAAGTAGTAAAGTTTCTGGTTCGATTTCTTTGTTTTATAGGATTTGCTTGTCGTTAACGACAAACCAACATTTTTTAAGGCAACAATAAAAAAACGTTACAGATGGGATTTTTACCATCATTTAAGTTCCGGTGGATTTTGACTCGATCATCAAATCGATTAATGTTATATGTGACCTTTTCCAAATTCGTTAGTGTATCTGTATAAAATAGTGTGATTATAATCGGGTAAATATGGATGATGTCATTAAGGTCGTCCGTCAACAATTAGAACTGAATGCTAACAATAAGGCGAGAGAATCCGGGAAGAGATTTTTCAAAGAAGAGGTCAATCTATATGGAGTGAAAAGCGCCGTTGTACGAAAAATAGGCAAAGAATCTTTTAATATCATTAATGGCAAGAAAAAGACAGAAATATTTTTATTATGTGAAGAGCTGTGGAGATCGGGTTATACGGAGGAAGCGTTTATCGCCTGTGAATGGTCTTACTTCCTTCGTGATCATTACGACACAGAAGATTTCAAAATATTCGAGAAATGGGTTGATGAATTTGTTAGTAATTGGGCAGAATGCGATTCGCTTTGTAATCATACGATAGGCGCATTTATTGAAAAGTATCCTGAATATCTATTGTATTTAAAGAGATGGGCAAAGTCCAAAAACCGCTGGATGCGAAGAGCTGCGGCAGTCTCACTGATTGTTCCTGCAAGACGGGGCAAATTTATAGAAGATATCTTTGAAATCGCTGATATTTTACTATTAGATGATGACGATCTTGTCCAAAAGGGTTACGGTTGGATGCTAAAAGTAGCAAGCCAACCGCACGAAAAGCAGGTATTCGATTATGTCATTAAAAATAAAGGAAAGATGCCGAGAACGGCTTTGAGATACGCCATTGAGAAAATGCCGGGTGAATTAAAAGCGAGAGCTATGGAAAAATGAAGATAGATCTTTTTAAAATGAAAAGAACAGCGATAACAGCGGCCTTAACGGCATTGCTCTTCGTATTTCTCTTTAGTGCCTTCTCCTGCAGGAAGAGCGTCATGGGTGACGCCAAGACCTATTTCCTGAGCGGAGAGAGATACTACAAGCAGATGATGTATGAAGAGGCGATGGTCGAATACAAAAAAGTGATCGAAGAAAAGCCCTCCTATGCGCCGGCTCACCTCGGGATGGGAAAGTGTCTCTATTCCCTCGGAAGGTTCGAGGAGGCGATAAAGGAATACAAAAAGGCGATGGACCTCGATCCGAAGAACGACGAGATATTGGCCGAGGTGGCGCTGATATATATCGAGAGGGGACTTGACGAGGAGGGGTTGACGATGCTCGAGAAGGCCAAGAAGCTCAATCCCGACAGCGTCAAGGTCTATCTATATAGGGGGACGTACCACATAAAGGAGAAGAAATACGCGTTAGCCATCGAAGATTTTCTTACAGCGGCGAGAAAGGACAAGAAGGCGGTCGAGCCCCTCATTCGCTTGAGCCTCCTCTACAGCCAGGCGGAAAATCCCTCTTACATAAACGGCAATCTCGCGGAAAAGTACGCTTTAAAGGCGATGAAGCTCTCCCCGGAAAACGCCATGGTGCTCGACGCCCTTGCCTCCGCCCACTTCGCCAAGGGGGAATATGACCTCGCAATAAAGAGGGAGAAGGAGGCGCTGAAGCTCGCACCGAATAATTCACTCCTCAAGGAGCGTCTGGCCAAATTCGAGTCTACCGTAAAGGGCACGGCCGAGGAGCACAACATCGAGGGGGCGAGGCTATTGGAGGAGGGTAACTATTCCGCCGCCGCCGAGGAGTTCAAGACGGCCGTGACTTTGGACCCCACATTTTCCGACGGGTACTACAATCTCGGGAAGGTCTACTCTCAGCTGGGAAACTACACCGAGGCCGAAGCGAATTACCAGAAGGCTATCGAGCTTTCGCCCGATAACGCCCGTTACCATTACAATCTGGCTATCGTTTACTCGAAGATAAATCAGCTGGAGAAGAGCGAAAAGGAGTATCTCTACGCCCTGAATATCGATCCCTATTACGATAAGGCTCACAACAACCTCGGGGTCCTCTACTATAAAATGGAGAAGTACGAGGAGGCCCTGGCCCAGTTCAAAAAGGCGTTCGACATCAAGCCTAAGAGCAATTACAAAGTCAATATCGACATGGTCAAGAAGAAGCTGGGGAAAGACGTGGAGACGCCGGTGTCTCCCGGCCCAAAGGATAGTGACATTGAACAATTTTAACAGGATAAATGAGGTATGGTCATGGAAGACTTAGAGGGAAAAGTCCCGCAGATCGAGGGAAATTTTACGGCACTCTCTCTGGTGAGTCTCATACAGGGTATCTCCAATAACAGGAAGATGTTGATAACTCTTTATTCCAACGACGGAAGTGATGGGACGCTTTTCTTCGACAACTCGAATATAGTCGGCGCTTTTGTCGGGGATATTTTGACCGGTAAAAAGGCGTTCTTCAGGATGATAGAATGGGAGGACGCCCGGTTTCAGGCATACGATATCGAAAATATTAACAAAGACCGATACAATATAAACCTGGATGTCTCACACCTTCTCCTGGAAGGGCTCCGCCAGAAGGATGAGAAAAACAAGCTCAAGGAGAGCGTCCTGCCGATCTACAAGATAAAGAAGGCGGAGGGATCGTTTGATTTGGTGGATAAGGAGAAGGAGCTTTGGGATCTCATATCGCCCGAGGGTATTTTTATAAACACTCTGGTCAACAGGACGTCTATGACCGATTGGGAGGCGTACGCGTCTCTTTCCGACATGATGCAAAAGAAGGCCCTCCTCTTCATGAAGATCAAGACAATGGTGATAGACGACAGCGAGTTCATGACGAAGATACTGGAGGATATCCTGAAAAAGATTTACAAGGATATGATGCTTGTAAAGTCGTTCCACACGGGGGCGGAAGCGATAAAGGTGATTAAAAGTCCCGACAAGAAGAACCACCCGGATGTGATCTTCACCGATATTATGATGGAGGGAACAAGCGGGATGGAGGTTATAAAGGTGGCCCGGAGTCAGGATCCGCCGATAGGGACCATTGCGGTGACGTCGCTGCAGAGGGAGATGAAAGACATCCTGGATTCGGGGGCGAATTATCTTCATAAAAACTGGATTACCAAGGACAAAGTCGGCGAGATTATCGAGGACTTGCTCGAGCGGACAATCTGCGGGGAGCTCTCCGTGATCGGAGGCGAGTCTACCGAGGCCTAAAGCGGGCAGAAAAGATTTCATACCCTAAAATATATTAGGCATACATAATAAATTTGGCGTTCCGAAGGTCTTGTAGGATGCCCGGATCCATGAATCCGGCAAAGCTCTTAAAATATCCCATCTTATACTACCACCGATGACAGAAGAGAATTCCACCCATCCCGCCGGTCGATCGGTAAGTCGAGGGGGCAGCTCCGATCCTGAAGGGGGGCCGAGACGCTCCATACACCCCATAACCGAGATATCTATAATCAGCGCCCTCTACGTTGCGCTGACCGTCCTCGTGGCGCCGATAAGCTACGGCCCGATACAGCTTCGGATAAGCGAGGCGGTGGTGATCCTGGTGGCGACCGGGCCCCATCTTATCGTCTTCGTTCCCATAGGCTGTTTCATAGCGAATCTCCTCTCCCCTTATGCCGGCTTTTGGGACCTGATATTCATGCCTCTGGTCAGCGCAGTCGGGGCGATCCCGCTGGCGGTCTTCGGGAGGAGGTACCTTCTCGTCACGTCGTGGTTCTATGCGGTAGTGACGGCGGCGGGGGTGGGCCTTATGCTATCGGTAATCCTCGAAAAGGGGTATATCGTCCTTACCGTGCCGGTCCTCGTAAGCCAGATAATAATCATGACCATTGCCTTCTTCCTCCTCAAGGGATATTCCAGATTCCAGAAACACAGGGAAGGGGGAGCGGTTAAATAACCGCGCGGAATGTCGATTCGCCGTTTCTGTAATGTTTCTCTTCCCTGCGGGGTGATCGTAATGAGTTAGTTATCGTTAGTAAGTTATCGGTGGCGGGGGCGCATTAATTATTTCAGTGGAGTATCCATCCAAAGCAAGGTGTAGAGATCAGAAAGAGATATGAAGTTAAGACCCGTTTGTTGTCCATGCAGACATTCGATGAGGAGCGGAGCGACAGGGAGTATTAAAACATCTACGGTTGAGGCCCATTTATTATTTCAGCCCAACCTCCATCCATGGCAGGTCGGCAGAGACCGAAAAGAAATCTGAGGCCGAGGCAAATGTGGGGATTTCATACAAGAAAAAGCGTTGGTAACTGGTAAGACATTTACGGCCGGGTCCCGTTCACTGTCTCCGTCTGCCTTTTAGTACTGGTAGCAAGGCCGATGGCGCTTGAGCATCGGCGGCGGCTCGATCGTTATTCCTGCAGACTCTCCGTTTCCATAAAAGCGAAACATACCGATAAGAGGATAGCGCGGAATACGTTTGCACGAAAAACTCTCTCCCATCAAATTATCGCCCCGTTATCGGCATCGCTAACCTCAAAACATCCCACCAGCCCCATCACGAGAATTGACCCAATAAGAGATTCGCCCCTCCACTAACATCGTACGGTCACTGGCATTGCCACATCACACCTCGTTCTTGATCCTGCGGATCACCTCGAGGATTTTCCGGTACTTGTCCCTCGTCCCAAGAACTATCTCGTCCGGGAGCTTCGGCGCCGGCGGCGTCTTGTCCCAGTCGGTCGTCTCGAGGAAGTCCCTCACGAACTGTTTATCGAAGCTCGAGGGCGACTCCCCCACCCTGTAGGAGTCCATCGGCCAGTAGCGGGAAGAGTCGGGCGTCAGCGCCTCGTCTATCAGTATTACCTCGCCGTCGATCAAGCCGAACTCGAACTTGGTGTCCGCCAGGATGATTCCCTGTCCCTCCATCTTGTCGTGGGCGAAGTTGTATATCGAGAGGCTCAGCTCCTCTATCTTGGCGAAGAGGTCCGTACCTATCATGTCCCTCGCTTCATCCTTCGTGATGTTCTCGTCGTGTCCCACCTCCGCCTTGGTCGATGGCGTGAAGATAGGCTCCGGGAGCCTCTGGGCGAGCTTGAGTCCCGGGGGGAGCTTCGTCCCGGAGATCATCCCTGTCTTCGAGTAATCCTTGTAGCCGGAGCCGGCGAGGTACCCCCTCGCGATGCACTCCACGTCGATCCGCTCCGCCTTTTTGACGTAGACGCTTCTCCCCTCGAGGTCCCCCTGGGTATTGAAGGGATCGGGGAATTTCTTGATGTCCGTCTCTATGATGTGGTTCTTGACGAAGTCGAGCATGGAAAACCAGACGTTGGATATCTCGGTCAAGATTATCCCCTTTTCCGGGATCCCCTCGGTAAAGACGACGTCGAAGGCGGAAAGGCGGTCGGTGGCCACGATGATCAGCCCATCCCCGAGGTCGAATATCTCCCTGACCTTCCCGGAGTAGTCTGGCTTTCGGCCCCCAATCTCAACTTTGGTAATTGTCTTTTCCATAATGACGAAATTCTACCAGAGATTCGGTTTTTGGTCAAAGAATTTGTAGATTTTGGATATTTTCAGGCGAATTACCGGAAAAAACAATATTTGAGCGGAGAAAAGTGCAAGCAATTAAGCCTTATGTACAATAAATATAGTGCAAAAAATTATATTTTATTACAAAAATGTATAAATTATACGTAATTTATGCATAATATCCTTGACAAACGGCAGGTTCGTTGTTATATTATGGGAAATTTGTAATATGATCTTTCTGAAGTTGAGTTTAGTGGTGAAAAAAGTGAAGAATTCAAAGGGAAAGGTACGGTGGCTTAAGATCCCATTTTTGGGACTTAAACGAGGGGCACTAACAATGTTCCTCGCCATATTGGCAACAACAGCCTTGGCCCTGCCGAGGCTTTTTTTTAAGCCTTCAAATCACCCGGTCGGACTCGGTGAGATCGCGTACGCGATTTTGATCGACCGGGCAAGCGATGAGGAGATCGACAACTTCGACATCCTCAAATATATCCGCTCCTTCGAGACCGGCTTGACCGGGGAGGAGGAGAGGGAGCTTGCCTCCCTGATATATTTCGAGTCGATGAAGTACGGCTACGATCCGGAGTTCATCCTCGCCATCATCCAGATCGAGAGCGCCTTCAACCCTACGGCGGTCTCCGTCGTGGGGGCGAGGGGGCTTATGCAGATAATGCCGGCGACGGGAAGGGAGATAGCCACAGAGGTAGATATCGAGTGGGAGGGGATTAAGACCCTCTACGATCCGGAGATAAACATAAGCATGGGGATGTACTACCTCTTCAAGATGCTACTGAAGTACCGGGACTTGAGGCTCGCCCTGGTGGCCTACAACGCCGGCCCCGGCTACGTGGACGGAATGCTGAGGAGGGGAAGGAGACTTCCAGACAAGTATGTCGACAAGGTCATGGGGACCTACGAGAAGATAAAGCTCCAGGGATTGTAAAGGTCTCTCGGAAATGCCGGGCCGGTTGTCTTCGTGAAATACGCAGGTGCCCCGGTTTTTTATTATGGGCGGATTAGGAATTCCCTGATGGGAAATCCCTACTCAAATATCTTCAATATCTCGTCCCTCTCGGTGTAGGGGAGGGGGATGCGGGGTGAATCCGCCGATCCCTCCTCTATTATGTAGACCTTATCCGCCGAGGGCTCCTCGACGCTCCCGATGACGCCGAGGGGTATGTTTTTTTTCTTAAAGGCGGCCTCGAGGCTCCCCCTCTGTTCAGGGGCTGCGGTGAACAGGAGAGCCCCGGAGGAGATCGCGCCGATCGGGTTGATGTCGAAGATTTTACAGAGCGCCTCCCCCTCGGGGTAGATCGGGATATCCTCCCTCTTTACGGATATGCTTACGTTCGCCGCGATCGCCAGCTCGTTGAGCCCGGCGGCGAGACCTCCCTCGGTCGGGTCGTGCATCGATGTTATCGCCGCCGCCTCTATGGCTGTCCGGGCGTCCTCCACGACGCTTATCCCCGGCCTTATGATGAAGTTTTTCGCATCGGAGATAACCTTAGGGTCCACCCCTTCTTTCAACAGGGTCTCTTCCCTTTCGGCGGCGATTATCGCCGTTCCCTCTATCGGTATCCCCTTCGTGAGGAAGACGAGGTCGCCGGGCACAGTTCCTCCCGTGGTTATGAGGGACTTGGACTTAACCTCGCCCATCATGACGACGCTGATCACCGGGCGGTTGACCGAGTCGGTCACCTCCGTGTGCCCGCCGACCAGCGATATCTTAAGCGGCCTCATCGCCTCTCTCACCTGATCGAAGATCTCCCTTACAGCGCTTTCATCGGTCTCCCCCTCCGGCAGAAGGAGGGTCACGAGAAACCACCTCGGAACGGCCCCGTGGACCGCTATGTCGTTGGCGTTGACGTTTATGGAGTAGTGGCCGATGTTCTCGGCCGTGAACGTAATCGGGTCGGTCGTGACGACGAGGCAACTGCCGCCCATGTCGATGACCGCGGCGTCCTCGCCGACCCTGGGGCCCACCATGACCCTGGGGTCCTCCGACGAGAACCCCTTCAGTATGGAATCCAGAAGCTCGTATTTAAGCTTGCCGCTGGGTAAATACTCGTCTTTCTTCATAACAAAAACCGGTTACCTCTCAGAAATATTTCTCATTCTATCTCGCAATCTCGTTGCGTCGGCGAGGACTATCTCGGCGCCGGCATTGATAAGCTCCTCCTTGGTGGAGTGACCCGTCAGGACGCCCACCGGGATCATGTTTGCCCTGATTGCCGATTTGATGTCGATGGGGTGGTCCCCCACCATGACGCATCTCCTATGCGCCACACCGAGGGCGTCAAGGGCTTCGGTCAGGTGTAGGGGGTCAGGCTTTATACGCTTCACGCCGTCCCTGGGCAAGAAGATATCCACCTCCTCCTCCACCTCCGGATAGACCGAGAGGACCGCATCGGCGCAGTTCCTCGTAACGATACCCACCTTTATCCCCATCTCCCTGAGCGAAGAGATAAGCTCCCTCGTCCCGTCAAAGAGGGATGCCCCCTTCGCCGAGATTAGCTCCTCGGTCACGACTATCTTAATCGCCGTCTCGTAAAATTTCCTCCCCTCCTCCCCCCCCAGTATTGAGGTGACCTCCTCTATCACCTCTATCAGGTAGGTCTCGGTGAGCTTCGATGCGTCGACGCCGTACTCCACCGTCAGCTCGTAGACCCTGGTGTAGATCGCGGGGAAGTCGATCTTCATCTCCGTTAGTGTTCCGTCGAAGTCGAAGACGACCCCCTCAATTCCTCTCAGCTTTTCCCTCTTCACTCGTAAAATTCCTATAATATCATTCTTTCATTCTTTAAAACAATTCTTTAAAACACATTCTATAAAAGCGTTCTGTAAAATCGTTCGTAAAAGCTATCTAGCCTTTTCAATGCGTCCACCTTTTCGGTCCGTCCCACCTTTGCCGATTTAGCCGCCCGCCTCAGCGCCTCTATGGATCTGTCGTAGTTCTCCCTGTCGACCGGGTAGGGGTGCCCGTCCTTGCCGCCGTGGGCGAAGCTGAACCGGGCAGGATCGGTGAACGACGCCTCTGCGCCGTAGATCACCTCGGCGATCAGCGTCAGAGCGCGCAGCGCCTTCGGCCCCACCCCCCGGGATATTAAGAGCGCCTCGAAGTCCTTCGGCCTCCTCTCGTAGGTGGATAGAAATATCTTGTAGAGCCTTTTAGGATCGATGTCGTCCGCCGTAACCGCGTGGCGCCGGGGAAGCGTGAAGTCGTTGTCTTTTGCCTTACCCTTGATCTTTTCAAGCTCCCTCACGATCGTCTCCGGCCGCTCCTTTGCAAGGTTTGCCGCAACCTCCCTTGCGTTCTTCGCCCTGCCGTCCGTGAGGTTCGCAATTATCCCCTCCCTCCTGTCACAGCATATTGCCGCCTGGGGGTCGGAGACCATATCGTTAACCGCCTCCCCGAGCCAGTGATAGCGCCTGGCGGTCCTATTCCCCTCGTTCATCCCCTGCTGGACGACGGCCCAGCCCCCGTCCCCGGTAAAAAGGAAGTTGTGGAGGTAGATCTGGTAGCCGTCCATGACGGCGTTGTTGTCAACCTTCGCCGAGAACCGGGAGAGGTAAACGAGGTCGTCCGGATCGACCGAGATATCGGCGCCCCGGCTTTCTATCTCATCGGGCGTCCTTCTCGACCTCGCCCCCTTCCCGCCGGCGACGTAAAGGTCGAGCTCCCTCTCGAGGCCGGAGATGCCCCCCTTCACAGCGGCGGTCACCGTTGTAGTTACGCCGCTGGAGTGCCAGTCGAACCCGAGGAGGCACCCGAAGGACTGGAACCAGAAGGGGTCCGACATCCTTCTCAAAACCTCCTTCGAGCCGAAGTCGGATACGATGATAATGATGATCTCCCTCGCCAGGCGGATCATTCGATCCATCAGCCACCTGGGCGCCCTGCCGCCGTGGAGGGGGAGAGTTGCCGTTCCTCTTTTCATAATCAGGGTGCGAAATTGTCTAAAGACATTTACCGCTGTCGCAAAAGCCTTGAAATTTTTCAGATTAAGCGTATACTATATCAGGGGGGAGAAAATCGCAAGGGGAAAGAGGTAACAACACGAAACTTTACGGTAACATCACAGGCCTCAAGGCCAATCAGGTAAGACGACTGGAGAACCTATACAGGAGGCGGGTGCCCCCGAATGCGGTCGTGTCGCCGGAGCTCGCCAGGGCGATGACGGAGCTTTCCCGGGAGATCAGGAGACAGGTCTGTACCCTGATAGACAGAAAGGGCAACATCCAGTTCGTGATCGTCGGGGACGCCCAGATGGTCGTGATCCCCGACCTCTCGCGTCACAGGGCGGGGGGGACGAGGCTCCGGGGGCTCCGCTCCGTGCACACCCACCTGAAGGGGGAGAGGCTGACGAGGGACGACCTGGTCGACCTGGCGCTTCTGAGGTTTGACCTCATCGGCGCCGTCGAGGTAAAAGATGGGGGACTCCCGGGAGATATATTTATCGCGCACCTCCTCCCGGAGAACAGCACGGGGGAGGTCTGGGAGAAGCTTTCCCCTCAAAGCGTACATAATCTGGATCTCGATTTCACCGAGCTGATTACATCTCTTGAGAACGAGTTCATAAGGAGCTTCAGGGCAAGGGAGGTCAAGGCGGGAGAGGGCGCGATCCTCGTGATGTTAAACGACGGCCGAAGGGACGACCCGGACGACTGCATGGCGGAGCTTATCGAGCTCTGCAAAAGCTCCGGGCTCTCCGTCCTCGACACCATCATTCAGAGAAGAAACACGCCCGATCCGAAGTGGGTTCTGGGGAAGGGGAGGCTCTCCGACCTTGTCATAAGGGCTATGCAGCTCGGGGCGGACCTCGTCGTATTCGACGGGGAGCTCAAACCCGCCCAGGTGAAGACCATCACCGACTACACGGAGCTCAAGGTAATAGACCGCACCCAGGTGATCCTCGACATCTTCGCGAAGCGGGCGAAGAGCAGGCAGGGGAAGATACAGGTGGAGCTCGCCCAGCTCAACTACATGCTCCCCAGGCTGATCGGCAAAAACACCGCGTTGAGCCGGCTGACAGGAGGCATCGGGGGAAGGGGGCCCGGGGAAACGAAGCTCGAGATCAACCGGCGCCGGGCGAGGGACAGGATCAACAGGCTGGAGAAGGAGCTGGAGGGGATCGGCAGGGACAGGGGTCAGCAGAGGTCGAGGCGGGTAAAAAAAGAGCTGCCTGTCATATCGATCATCGGCTACACAAACGCCGGAAAGTCCACGCTGCTCAACACCCTGACCAAGAGCAACGTCGACGCGAGGAATATGCTTTTTGCAACGCTGGACCCGTCGAGCAGGAGGCTCCGATTCCCGAGAGATATTGAGGTAATTATCACCGATACGGTCGGGTTCATAAGGGAGCTTCCCAAGGAGCTTCTGGCGGCGTTTTCCGCCACGCTGGACGAGCTTAAGGTCGCGGACCTTCTCCTTCACGTGGTGGACTCCTCCGACCCTCATTATGACGCGAGGATAGAGGCGGTGGACACTATCCTGACGGAGCTTAAGCTCGATGACATCCCGAAGCTCGTCGTCTTCAACAAGATGGACCTCGTAGATCCGGAGACGCTGACCGACCTCAAGAGGAGATATGACGCCGTCACGGTGTCTGCCGTCGATTCATCGACCCTTCTTCCCCTCATCGGGAGGATGGAGACCGAGATGTTGAGGATCGTAAAGGGGGGACGGCGGCGGACCGGGATGGGCGTCTCTCACGGAGCGTATTAGATGATAAAGGTAGACAGATTAGTCAAGAAATTCGATGACGTTGTCGCCGTCGACGACATCTCGTTTGAGGTCAAGGAAGGAGAGTCGTTCGGCTTTCTGGGGCCTAACGGCGCCGGAAAGACCACAACCATCAGGATCCTCACGACCCTGATTCCGCCGACGAGCGGCGGTGCAACGGTCGACGGATAAAAAAGGAGTCGGACAGGGTCAGGGAGAGCATAGGGATCATCTTTCAGGAGCCAAGCCTGGACGAGCGCCTCACCGCCTACGACAACCTCTACTTCCACGCCGCTCTCTACCGGGTGCCGAAGAGAGAGATTAAGCCGAGGATAGAAAAGGCGCTGAAGATGGTGGAGCTTAAAAAATTCAAGGACAAGGTTGTAAATACCTTCTCGGGGGGGATGAAGCGACGCCTCGAGATCGCCAGGGGGTTTCTCCACATGCCGAGGGTTCTCTTTCTGGACGAGCCGACCCTGGGCCTCGATCCCCAGACGAGGAGGGTGATCTGGGAGTATATCAGAAATCTCAAAGATGACTTCGGCGTGACCCTATTTCTCACGACCCACTACATGGAGGAGGCGGAGGAGTCGGACAGGGTGGGAATCATCCACAAGGGAAAGATAATATCGGTCGATTCGCCGGAGAACATGAAAAAGAGGATCGGAAGGGACACTATTGTTTTGTCAAACAGCGACGGCAACGAGAGGGCCGTGAGGTCGCTCGGACTCGATGTCGTAAGGGCCGGCGACAAGCTCCTTGTCAGCGTTGACAGCTCCGAGGATGCGCTGAAAAAGATACTCAAGGGGGGTGTCTCGCTGGAAAACCTCGCAGTAAAGAGGCCGACCTTGGAGGATGTCTTCATCGAGCTTACCGGAACGGCCATCGCCGACGAGTCTGGGGGCACTATGGACGTTGTCAAGCAGGCGGTGCGGATGAGGAGGATGAGATGAGCGGCGAAGAGATAGTGACGGTGAGGGGGAAAACGGGGGGGGACTGGGGGATCTTTGGGAAATTCCTCTACGGGACATACATCATCTGGCTGAGGGACATGAAGAGATTGATCAGGGACAAGCACCAATTTTTCGGCTCCTTTGCCAGGCCGATCCTCTGGCTCTTGATCCTCGGTATGGGGCTGAGGCCGGTCTTCACGGTCAACGACGAGGTGGACTACATCCAGTATATCTTTCCCGGGATCATCGTTATGTCGCTCATCTTCTCCGGGATGTGGGCGGGAATATCGGTGATCTGGGACAGGGAGTTCGGCTTCCTGAAGGAGATACTGGTGGCCCCCATCCCCAGGACGTCTATCGTGGCCGGAAAGGTGATGGGGGGCGCAACCCAGGCCCTCCTTCAGGGTTCGATAACGATTTTTTTCGCGCCGGTGATAGGCCTCAGGTTTGCGTTTTTCGATATTCTGTTGATGATCGCCATAATGCTGATAATCTCGATAGCGCTGGCTTCCTTAGGGATCGTCATCGCCAGCAGGATGTACTCCTATGAGGGATTCGGGACGGTGTCGAACTTTGTCATCATGCCGCTCTTCTTTTTATCGGGGGCGATTTACCCCGTGGAGACGCTGCCCGGCTGGCTGAAGGTGCTGGTGAGCCTGAACCCGGTAACGTACGGGGTCGATCTCATGCGGGGCGTCGTGTTGGGGATGAGGAGCTTTCCACTGACCGACGACATTGCCTATATCGTGGGATTCGGTGTGGCCATGGGGGGGTTGGCGGTGCTCCTATTCAGGAGGTACTGATGGGTAACTATACGAGGAGGGACGGCGCAATGCGTGAAACGGGTTGGGGGGGCTGATGTCCCGGACCTTTTTTTGTTCCGACTTTGGAGAGCCTTTAAAAAAATCTCCGTCTCAAATTAACCGATTGAACCGGGAGTAACTTTAGTGAGCCTCTTTGAGACATTTATGCTTATATGCTTCGGGGCGGCCTGGCCCTTTTCTATATACAAATCGTATACATCGAGGTCGAATCTGGGAAAGAGTGTCTTTTTCCTCTTCGTGGTGTTTGTCGGCTACCTTTTCGGGACCGTCCACAAGCTGCTCTACAACTTCGACCCGGTGATCTACCTGTACATGTTGAACGCGACCATGGTCCTCGCCGATATCGTTCTCTACTTCAGAAATGACTACCTGAGACGTCTATTTAAGGATGTTCTCTAATATCGACTTGCCCAAGTCCTTGAGGTTTTTCGAGCCGCCGCTTCCCGAATCGAAAAGCCCCTCGTATTCTATCTTGAACTTTACGTTGTCCAGTGTTCCGGTTACGGTAAAGGGAATCTTGTCGAGTTTCCCCCCAATCCCTATCTGGGAGGTGAGCTTCTCGAAGAGGGAGGATTTAACGATATCTTCGCTGGGGTAGATATATCCCGAAAAGTTTAGTATCCCGTCAAATGCAAGGAAGCCCCGGGCCGTGGAGTTGTACGAGGGGCCGACGGTCTTGAAATCGTCTGTGAAGAGCTTTCCCGATTTTATGTAGTACCCGCCGCCCATGTAGCTGAAATCGCCGGTGTCCAGCTCCGCCGGGAGTGCGGCGGGCGGGATTTTCAGGGACTTTGCCAGCTCCTTTCTTATGCTGAAGTCGGGCACCGTCCCATCGGTCACCGAGACGTTTCCCTTACCCACAAGGCCGTGGGTGAAGCCCATTCCTTTTTTTAGGGGAAACGTGAAGTCCCCGTCTAGCTTGAGAGTTCCCACGATCAGGTTTTCTTCGTCGGAGAGGCTGTTCAAAAGCTCGTGGAACCTGATCCCGCTCCCCTCTATCGAGAGCTTACCGGACGGCTCCTCTGCGGCGTGCCTTAAGACTCCCTTAGCGCCGACAATCCCGCCGTAGATGGAAAAAACTAGGTTTTTGACAACCGACTCTCCCCCCTTGACCGAGCAGCTGAAATTGACGTTGGATACCCTGGTCTCGTAAAAAAGTGCGCCTTCGATCTCCCCCTCGATTTTCCCTTCGAGTTCATCCGACTTGAAAAGATTTTCGGCCCCTGTAAATCCCGTCGGGAGCCTTATCGATGCGACGTCGAGGTCGATCCCCGAAAGCTCAACAAGCTTACGGGTTTTAGTCCCCGCCCCTTCGGCGGAGTAGACAAACCGCCCCCCCTCGATCTCTATCGACCGTATAAACACCCTCTTTATCTTGAGGAGGCCTTTCGCACCCTCCCGGAGGGGGAGCGCCGCGGGGACGACCTCGTAGCCGCCGGTTGGTGGGGAAAAATCCCGCTCCCATTCCGGCACGCCCCAGTATCGCCGGTATCGATGTATGGCGCCCGCCCCGGCGATGTTGAGGCTCCCGTCCCTGTACCTGACGATGTTGAATACCGCTCCCTTAAGGACGACCTTTTTTATCCCGAGCTCACTTTTAAGGAGGCGGACGAGGGATACCTTTGCCGTGACCGAGGGTGTGGAGAGGATGTTTTTATCCGGGATCTTCGGGTCTTTGAGAGCGAAGTCCGAAGCCTTAAGCCTGACGCCGCCGATGAGGGAGAGGGAGAGCTTTCCGATCTCCACCTCTTTTCCGGTCTCCTCCTCTATCTTGCTTATGATCTCGGGACGGTATCCATCCAGGTCGACCAGATATGTTACGAGGAGGGGAACGACGACGAAGACGAGAATCAAAAGGATTATTACAACGAGGGCAAATATCTTGAATGCTCTCGCCGTTGGTTTTGGTTCTTTCATTTTCCTCTACCGTAGGAAAGGGTTTGATAACCACGGTTCGCTCAAGCATGGAATCAATGGTAGATTTTCATTGACGTGTTACTCCCCGTATATCCTGCAACTACTTATATCTTTCCTATTTCCCTTTTATCTTGGCTCTCGATATTTTAGCAAAATCGAAAGGATGATCTCAATCCAATCGTAAAAATCAGCCGAGCTTCTTCAGGAGCCACGCCATGTTTCGGCCAAGAGTTCTCATTATCCCCAGCCCCTCGGCGTCCTCTTTGACATCCCCCTTATCGTGGCCGTATCCCATGTTCCAGTAGGACGATCCGGGAATGATCATCTGGGAGATGAGGAAGAAGTGGTTTATGGAGTCGAATGTGGGAAGGGCGCCGGCTCTCCTTACGGCCACCACCGCGGCTCCCACCTTTCTCCTGAACATTTCGTCGTTCGCCCTGGCAACGTAGCCGGCGCGATCGATCAGCGACTTGATATTCGACGTGTAGTTGGAAAAGTAGACCGGGGAGCCGATGATGATTCCGTCAGCAATGAGCATCGATTCGATATAGCCGTTCATCTCGTCTTTGGTAATCGAGCACCTCTTGTCCCTGTTTTCGAAACATTTACGGCAGGCCTGGCAGTCGAGCAGGTTTTTACCGGCGAGGTTGATCAGCTCGGTCTCGATCCCCTCCGCTTTCAGCTCGTCCAATACGAGGTCGATCAAGACAGCGGTGTTTCCGTCTTTCCTCGGGCTTCCGTTGAAGGCAACGACTTTCATCTTTTTATCTCTTCTCCTTTAACTGAGATTGGTATCGGTACATGATGATGGTGACGGCCATGAGTCAATTACTCGACAGCAGGTACGTCTCGATAAATTTGTCTATCTCTCCATCCAGGACCGCGTCGACGTTTCCGGCCTCGATCCCCGTCCGGTGATCCTTGACAAGCCTGTAGGGCTGCATGGTGTAGGTCCTGATCTGGCTTCCCCAGGAGATATCCTTCTTCTGGCTGTGGAGTTTTTCCTGCTTCTTTTTCTCCTCCTCGAGCCTGTTCTCGTAAAGGCGCGACTTCAATATCTTCAGGGCGATCGCCTTGTTTCTGTGCTGGGACTTTTCGTTGCTGCATGTGACAACGATGTTCGTGGGCAAATGTGTAATCCGAACGGCGCTGTCGGTCTTGTTGACGTGCTGTCCCCCCGCTCCGGAGGCCCTGAAGGTATCGACCCTCAGCTCGCTCTCGTTTACCTCGATGTCTATGTCGTCTTCTATCTGGGGGCTTACGAAGACCGAGGCGAAGGATGTGTGCCTCCTCTTTCCGGTGTCGAAGGGGGATATTCTGATCAGCCTGTGGACGCCCACCTCCGCCTTCAGAAGGCCGTAGGCGTAGTCGCCGTCTACGAGAAAGGTGATGTTCTTGATTCCCGCCTCGTCCCCCGGCAGTAGGTCTACGACGTCAAGCTCAAAGCCCCTCGATTCAATCCACCTGCTGTACATCCGAAAGAGCATCTCTGCCCAGTCCTGCGCCTCCGTCCCTCCGGCGCCGGAGTTTATCTGGATTATGGCGGAGTTTCTGTCGTTTTCGCCGGAGAGCATCCGCCTGGTCTCCATCTTGCCGAGCTCCCTTTCGAGGCTTCCTAACTTTTTTGCGATCTCGTCCGCGGCGTCCTCTTCGCCTTCATTCAACATCTCGGTCAAGATTGTCAGCTCCTCGAAGTCCTTCTCCAGGTTGGATATCCAGCCAAGCTGCTCCTCGACGGCGGTTTTTTCCCGCCCGGTCTTTTTGGCCTTCTCCGCGTCGTTCCAGAAGTCGGGCGAGGACATGGTCGTCTCGATCTCGCCGAGGCGCCTTTTCAGTGCATCCGGCTCAAAGAAACCCCCGTAATGTCTGAAAGCGCTCCTCAAAATCTTTTAGGCTGTTAGTGAAATCGGAAGACGGATCGACTATCATCTCCTCTCCTCCTCAAATAGTGTGAAATCAAATTATCTTTTAGTTTATTTTCTCTCTCTTTTTTTTG
>Ga0180432_10003293_pt1 | contig 23265 bp, 24 predicted proteins | sample SS_ome_10_FD_132414 | JGI IMG/M metagenome (GOLD analysis project Ga0180432, IMG submission 132414) | Hypersaline lake sediment archaeal communities from the Salton Sea, California, USA - SS_1_MS_2 metaG | ecosystem: Environmental > Aquatic > Non-marine Saline and Alkaline > Hypersaline >... | reverse complement strand
GGTGGGGACCAGCACGCCTCGCCCCGACCGTTCTTCCCCATGCACCGTCCCGCCGACCTGGTTCAGCACGACGTGGTTCAACTGGATGTCCGTCACGTCGCCGGTGACGTCTGCGATGCGGATGCGGTCCCCGATGCGGAACGGGCGCTTCAGCACGACCATGACCCAGGCCGCCAGCCCCCGGATGGGTGCCTGAAGGGACCAGCCCAGCATCGTCGCGATCAGCGCCATGCTGAGCCCCAGAAGGGGAAGCGACCCAGCCAAAGCGACCAGGGCCAGCAGCGCCATGAGGACCTTGCAGACCGCGTCGTACCCCCGCAGGAACATGGCGGCGTTTTCTTCCTTGCCGGCCTGCCGACACACATACCTGGCCAGTTGCCGGCGTGTGACGGCATGCACGAGGCCCAGGGCCAGCAGGGCCCCAATCGCCAGCACCACGCCGAACCCCGGGTGGCCGGGGAGGAAGGGGCTTGAGGCGTCAGATCCCGAGATGGCGGGCATGGCGTTCATGCGTGGTCGTCCTTGGCGCCCCGCTCATTGACAACTGGCAAGGCTTGCTCCTCCCAGCGGTACCGGATGACGGACTGCGGAATGCAGTATTTCACGCGGGGGTAGTGTCGGCGAAAGCCCGCCAGGATCCGCTCCGTGATCGCGCTGGAGACCTCCTGCCGACGTGCCGGCTCGACCTGGTAGCGCACCCGGGCGAGAACGCCGGCATCGAAGAACTCCACGCGGATGAACGGCTCCTGCTGCGTCTGGGCAATCACGTCGGCGGTCACCTCCCGGGCCGCCGTCAGCATCACGTCCCTGGCCGATTCGTACTCGCTGTCGAACGTCAGCCGCACGGGAACCTCGTCCAGCATGAACTTCTCTTCCAGCGTGTAGTTCGTGATGATCTTGTTGAAGAGGATGGCGTTGGGGATCAGCACGCCACGGCCGGACCGCTCCTCCCCGCCGATCGTCCCCCCGACCTGGTTCAGAATCACGTGCGTCAGCGTGATGTCGGTCACGTCCCCGATGATGTCCCCGATGATGATCCGGTCGCCGATGCGGAAGGGGCGCTTCAGGAGGATCATCAGCCAGGCCGCGATGCCCGTCACCGGCGCCTGGAGCGACCAGCCCAGCATCATCCCCAGGAAGGCCGCGGACAGACCCAGCAGCTCCAGCGAACCGGACAGCGCGATGATGACGAAGACGGCGATGATGAACTTCCAGACCGCGTTCCAGGTTCGCAGGAACCTCTGGACGTTCCCCTCCTTCTGGGCCCGTTCCGTGGCGTACTTGCGGAGCAGCCGCGTGGTGTACCGCCGAATCACCAGGAGCACCACGATCGTAATGACGGTCAGCGTGAACCGCTGGTACGGGGATTCCTCGCTGAAAAGCACCAGGTAGACCTTCCGCCACCCGAAGGCCTGGGTTTCCTCGATCTTCTGGCGGAGGGCGTCGTGTTTGTCTTCAAGGTCTCGCTGGGCCTTGGCCTTTCGGGCTGGCCGGGTATCGGCCGGGCGGGACGTGCGGCCGCCGGTCTCTGCCTTGGGGGCCAAGTCTGGCCCTGCCGGGGGCATGCCCTGGGCGTATACTTGCCCCCCGGCGGCCAGGGCCAGAAGCGCCACCGCGACCGCCAGGCCGGCGAGGCGAGGGCGTCCAACCTGGCCGGGCTCACTGATGGCACCCCAGGCCGGGCGCGTGTCAACCGTCATAGAATCAGCTTGGGCCATTGGTTCAGGTCTCGCTGCGTGTTGCTCACGACCGGAAGGTCGGTGAACTCGGCCAGTTCCCTGGTGGCCAGCGGGGAGGCCGAGCACCGCCCAGAGATTGCCGCGGGCACCAGGCCGAAACGCTCCTTGAGGAGGTCGATGCCCGCGACGGTGCCCAAGGCGTCGTGAGCGGCGTAGATCAGCCGATGGATGCGACAGCGTACCTCGTCGCTGGCCAGCAGCATCGCGGTCTCCCGCTGAAGGATGCCGTCGGCAATCTCGACAACCCAGTAGTTGCCCGGGTTGTTGGCGTACTTCAGATCCAGCTTGGTGAAGATGGCCAGCACGTCGTCCTTGTCGAGCAGGTAGGTCGACGGGTGCCCGAAGTAGGTGAAATCCGCCACCGGCGAGGCGCCCGCATCCTCCATGTGGAGGATGTCCTTGAGGCTGGCCGTTCCGGTGATCTTCGATCCCCGGACCTTATGCCCCATGGTGGTCAGCGCCCAGCAGATCGTCGCGGCGGTAAGGCTCTTTCCGCTGTTCATGGACGAGCCGACAACCAGGATCATCTTCGCACGCCGCCCGTCGGTGCGCGTGCCTTTGGGCTCCTTGATCACCGGGTGGTCCAGCGTATTGAGCACCCGGCCATCCGCCTCGCAGACATAGCCGCGGACCGTGACGCGGGTGGGGTCCTTGACGTTGGCGTTCTTCTGGAGGACCTGCCCGACGACGCCTCCCCGGGCGATCATGTCGATCTCTTGGCCGAGTTCGACGGGCACGATGCCCTCGTAGTAGTCCGGCGCGTATCGGTTGCCCAACACGAATATCGCGCGCGTGCCGGAGTCTATCGCGTGGATCCGCCCGGCGCGGTTCTCGAGCGTCGAGTGCAGCCCTACTGACGAGATCTCGCCATAGATCACATCGCCGGCGCGCGGCGGCTTGTCCAGCCGGTTGTAGTGGCGGACCAGCTTTCTTGGTACACACAGCGCGGCGCTCGGCATCAGCACCGCGGAGGGAACCTTCTTCATGGCGTACTCCTAATCTTGTCGAAGAACGGTGTGCATCGCTGCTCCACGCATGCCACGGCGTAGAGGTACATTGCCGCCGACCAGGTCTGCCAGTCGTGCCCTCGCGGCTGGCCGTCCTGGGCGCGGAGGTACTCGTTGAAGCCGAATGCAAGCTCGGTGCTTCGTGCGCGACGGACCAGCGCCGTAAGTGCCATCAGCTTGCGCCGTGCCAGCCGAATCCGCCCCGCGGCGACCATCGCAGCAATGTAGAAACCGCAGATAAACGGCCAGATACCACCGTTGTGGTACATCCCGGGCTGGTTGTGCCGCTCGTATCTGACAGACCACTCCGGGTCGCCCGGCTGAACGTAGGGGAAGAAGTTCGGCGGCAGTTCCGCGCCCAGGTCGCCTCGTTCGCGCATAGTCCGGCACTCCGTCTCGACCCAGGAGATGATGGCGTTGGCCCTGGAGGATGAGGCCAAGCCGGTGAGAATGGCCAGGCTGTTGCCCAGGAGGTCGAACCGCTGGCTGCTGAAGACCTTCCAGGACCACATCGCGTAGTACGGCTCGTACTTCACGGTCAGGCCCTCGTGCACGTGCCGGTGCATCACGTCGCCGGCGGTCGTGAAACGGTGCATCAGGCTCTCGAGCCGGGCGGCACGTTTGTGGCAACCCAACAGGCGAAGGTAGGCGTAGACGATCGTATTGACGTACAGGCCGAAGCCAAGGACTCGCTGCTCGTCTCGCCAGTCCGTGGTCGGCAGTTGGGCAACGATGACACGATCGGAGGGGCTCTGGTAATCCATCCACGTCAGGGCCCTATGGGCGGCGGCTTCGAGGAAGTCCGGCTCGCCGGCGTAACGGCGATACATCGCCAGGACCATCAGGAACAGCGGCGTGGTGTCGCTGGCGCCGCGATCTTCGGCGTCGTGGACCAGCGAGGGAATGTGCCCGTGAGGGCTCTGATTCCTCGCCAGGACCTCCAGGACGCGGCGAAGCGACGCGATTAGCTTCTTGTTGTCAGAAACCAGCGTGCCCAAGGCGGCAATCAGCAAGTCGCGTGTGTACGGCTCCGGGTAGCCCCATCCGGCTGTCCTTGGCAGGCCGCGATACGGGCCGTGCATGTTGTTCAGCAGCACCCGGATCGCTGCCTCCTTCGCCTCGGCAACCATGTTCTTCTTCGCCATTTCAGGACACGCCCAGCTTTTCCGAGACCACAGCCGCGAAACGTCTGGCCACGACGCGATAGTCGAAGTTCTCTACGACGCGTTTTCGCCCGGCCTGACCCATCGTCCTGCGGAGTTCGGCGTGGGTCATCAGATCCATCAGGTACTTGGCGATGTCGTGGACGCTGGCCCGGTAGTCCGCGGTGCGGGCCCGCTTGAACACGACGCGATGGCCTTCCTCGTAGCCCTGGTCGGCACCGACCGTGGCTTCCCTGACCCGGACCTCCTGGGCGATCCCCGCAAGGAAGGCCGTCTGCTTGTGCACCATCGTGTCCAGCATCCCCATGGCCTTGATGCCGATGACCGGCTTGCCGCAGGCGTTGGCCTCCACCTGGATCATGCCGAAGCCCTCCAGCCGCGACGGGGCCGCGTAGATGTCGCAGGCCGCCATGAGGTACGGCATGAAGTTCCGCGAGATTCGGCTGCAGGTGAACATCACGTTCTTTTCGATGCCCAGGTGAGTGGCCAGTTGCATGTCCTGGAGGTTCTGTTGCGCGGTCCGGGGCTGCGGCCAGACTTTGCAGACGTACTTCCAGTCCGGCGCCTTGGAGTCAATCATGGCCAGGGCCTGCATGACCTCCTGGGCGCCCTTGGAGGCGGCGTCCCCCCCGACCGTCAGGATCATGATCTGGTCGTCGGCCACACCGAGCGCTTCGCGGATCGACTTGATCTTGGGGTCGCTGCGGTCCCTGGGAACGAAGACGTCCGTGTCGCAGCCGACGGGCAAGATCTCGAACCTGGAGACGTCCAGCCCGTCCCGCCGGTAGACGTCCTTGACCCAGTTCGAGGTGGTCAGAACCAGCGGCAAGGCGTTGAGGACCTCCTGGTAGTTGGCGACGTACCCGTCGGCGACGAACCAGGGGACCGGCTGCACGCCGTACCGCTGGGGGTGCAGCACCAGGTGGGGCGTGTGGCCCCAGTAGCCGATGCCCACGACGACGTCCGGCTCAAACCAGCGGTAGTACCACTCCTTTTCCTGGGGCGACTCGAAGTGTGCCGGCTGGGCATCGACGCCGATCTCCTTCAGGCCGCGATACAGCAGGTTACCCTGGGTGGCCAGTCCGCCCGGGGACGGGGGGTAATCGTACAGTACGAGGGCCTTCATGCTTGCTCTCCTTCCCATGTCAAGCGGTGCCGGTGGAACGCTTCCGGTGAGATGCACGCCCGGACCTCGAACGAGTCGCGGGCGTAGCCGTACTGCTGGCGGATGATCCACTGCTTCTCGGCAAGTTGGGCGGGCGTCAGGGACACCACCACGTCGGCATCGGACAGGGCCAAGCATTCGCCGGTGCGCGGGTCACAGTGATAGGCGAACGTCCACAGTTCCTGGCACCGCAGCATGCCAAGTTCCGCCAGCCGAAGTACCTCGTTGTGTACATCGATGTGCCGCGGGTGACCGTACTCCCCCCCCGGCCCATGGGTAAGGATCAGGTCCCAGTCCGTCCAAGAGAGAACATCGCGGATCTTGCGCCCGATCTGGCGTGGCATGTCGATGGCCTTCAGCGGATTGCCGTCATCCGCATCGAAGATGTAGCCGGCCACGTCAAGGCTGTCACAGACGGCGCGGAACTTCGGGTGCCTGTCCGGATCGCTTTCACGGCATAGCGAAAGCACGGTCCAGTCCCACGTGGGGTTCTGGAGAATCATGCCCCCGCACCAGATGATCTCATCATCCGGGTGAGCCACGATGATTGCGGCTTCCTTCATGGCAGTTCTCCAGCCCGCCCTGTAGCCTGTCACGGCCTCCCGGCCGCTAGCGTACGAGAGTCTGTTCGTTCTACCTTGCCGACCGTATCGGGTTGAAGCTGTAGCAGCAGGCCCCGGCCGTTGGCGATCTGAATGGCCAGGCCCGGCCTCGCGTTGGCCTCAAGCACGACCGGGCCCCTGGCGGCGTCCAGCACGATGTCCACGCCGACGTACCCCAACTCGAGGGCCTCGCTGAGGCGAGCGGCCATCAACACGACATCGCTCCAGAACGGGATCACCAGTCCGGCGATCGGCATGCCCGTGTCCGGATGCCGGTCGACGATCCGGTTATGGTGCACGGCCGTCGTTGTCGTTCCGCTGCGGATGTCGAGCCCGACGCCAATGGCCCCTTGATGCAGGTTTGCGCGACCTCGGGATTCCTGTGTCGGCAGCCTCAGCATGCCCGCGACGGGCCGGCCTTGACGAACAATGATGCGGACGTCCGGCGTGCCGCCTACCGCCAATTCCGCGAAGACCGGGTGCCGGATCACCCGCTGCTCGATGATGGCCTTGTCCGGCTGTCCGCCGAGCGAGAACAGACCCGAGAGCGTGCTGGCCAGGTGGTACCGCACGTCGGCCGCAGAAAGCATCTGGCCGCTGGAGGTTTCGAAGCTCTCGCCGAGATTCTTCGCGACGACCAGCACGCCTCTCCCGCCGGCCCCACAGGCGGGCTTGATCACGAACTGCTGCCGGTTGCCGACGGTCTGCCTGAATCGCCGGATGTCGCCGAACCGCGTAACCAGGCCGTACGTCTCGGGAGCCGGAATCCCGTTGGCGCAGCAGATCTGCTTGGTCAGGACCTTGTCGTCCACGCGGACGAACAGTCGCCGAGGGTTCAGAGGCGCGATGCAGTGGAGGTTCCGGGCGTTGATGCCCAACACGCCCAGGCGCCTCAGTTCTGAAGGCCAGGCCCAGAATCGCATCTTGCGCCAGTTCATCATTCACTTCCCCACGTGGTCGCCCGGCAGGGCCAGGTCGCGGAACCGGACAAGCTCCGTCAAGCGGTAACCGGAGTATCGCCCGATCAGCAGCAAGGCCGCCGCGACCAGCAGTTGCAGTTCCGGGAAGCTCAGGAATGTCCGCCCCAGCTCCTGCCACCTGAGGACGACCAGGCAGCCGAAGGCCACCGCGAGGGTCCCGCCCAGCAGTCCCCAGGCCGTCCTGGCCCCGTCCTCTTCTCGGCAGACGTAGAACCGCTCGACGAGCATCGTCATGATCACCAGGGGCAGGATGACCGCCCTGGCGCTGGGCGTCAGGCCCAGGTGGTCGAGAATGGAGACCGCCATCGCAAGGCACAGGACCACGACGGTCAACACGACGCTGAGCCGCGGGACCATGAGCAACTTCAGCCGTTCGAGCAGGGCCCGCACCGCCAGGGCAATCGTCAGCACCACCACGAAGACGACCAGACCCGTCACGACGTCCGAGTACAGGAAGCTCAGCGCCAACAGTGCCGGGGTGAAGGTCCCGTAAGTCGAGATCCCTACCACGTTGCGGAAAACGGCCGTGATCAGCGTGCCGACCGGTAGAAGCAGCAGGACCGCCAGCGTGGTCCGCATGCCCACGGGCAGCCGTGTCAGGTCTGCGATCCCGGCTGCGGACAGGTCGGATGCGACCGGACGGTCCCCGTCCGTGATACGCTCGCAGGAGTATCGAACATTGACGGCGGCGCCGGCGGGTGGGCGGACGATCTCGACGCCGCCGATACGAACGGGTACGCGGTCCGCAGGCACGAACCTGGCGTAGCCGCGCGCCGGGTCGTACGGCGCCCACAGGCCGCCTGTGTAGGCCTCGACCCACACAATCGGTCGCACCTGCCCGGGGCGAGCCAGGGAGAACCCCGTGACCACCCGCGCCGGAATGCCGGCCGTGCGGCACAGGGCGACCATGGCTCGCGCCCGGCCTGCCTCGGTGGCCAACCCGGTGCTGAGTGCCCCGGCGGCGTCCGGGCGCCCGGACAGCTCGTCCGAGGCCAACGACATCCAGCAGTGCTCGAAGATCAGTCGCAGGCGTTCTGCCAGCCCCGCCGCGGCGGCAAGCCCGGCCAGCACTTCGTTCGCCGCCGGGCCGCCGACTTGGATGTTGGCTTCCGGACGCAGATAGCGATCTCGCTGGGAAGGCGACAGCTTGCCCTTGGCAGACAAGCGCTTACCCGCAACGGTGTTGATCTGGATATCGAACTCGGCGGTGAACCTGGCCTCTTGCCCGCGGCCGGGCGTCAGCAGCACGGCGCTGCGGCTGCCTGTCCTGGAGCCTCGCTGGATGTCCATGGCCAGTCCCGGGCGAGCGAAGGTCTCGCGGCGGATACGGACCGGGTCCCTGTCGTCGGGCAGCGAGACGTACAGTTTCTCAGGCCGGGCGGTCCTGATGTCCAGTTCGTAGCTCAGACGCCAGCAGCTTTGCAGCCCGCGGTCGGGCGAGGTCGGTATCAGCATCCTGCGGGCCCCCAGAGCCGCCGCAGCCGCCACGGTTAGGCCGAATACAGCCCAAAGCGTTCTCTTCTGTTCGGTTACCATGGTGCTACCGCTGCAAGAAGACGTCTTCGGGCGGCTTATGAAATCGGGGCCGCTCGGCGCGCTGGGCGACTTCCAGGGCCGTCAGGAACGCCAGGCGGGCCACCTTCTCGACCTTTGGCGGGATGAGTTTGTCCCACGTGTCCTGGGGGGTGTTGTAGTCCGGGTCCAGGCCGCCGAAGAGATACAGGATCGGAACCCCGGCGAAGTAGAACGGCGAGTGATCGCTCCGCCCCAGGCGGAAACTCTCCGGGTGCGTCAGCCGCAGCCCCACGTGACGATTCGCGGCCTGGTGTATCGCGTGGACATCCTCGCTGGACCGCGTGCCGACCGCGTAAATGCCGTTCGGCTCGTTCCGGCCGATCATATCGAAGTTGACCATCATCGCGGTCTGGTCGATCGGGAGGGGCGGCTTGGAGATATAGTACTTCGATCCCCGCCGCCCGATCTCCTCGGCATCGAAGGCCGCAAAGACGACCGTCCGTCTGGGCGGCTGCGGCAGCGCCGCGAACGCACGTGCCACCGACAGCAGCGCGCCGACACCGGCGGCGTTGTCGTTGGCCCCGAAGTAGATCTCCTCGGCGGCACCTTCGCCGAGGTGATCGTAGTGGGCTCCGATGACGACGGCCTGCCTGCGGAGCTTCTCGTCGCGCCCCGGGAGGATGCCGACAATGTTCCGCCCGATACGGGCCTGCCCGGTCATCGACGCCTTCCAACATAGCCGCCGCCCGCGAAGAAGCATGGACTGCGGCTGCATGTCCTGCCCGATCTCGATGGCCAGCAGGCGCAGTTCCGCCGCGGACATATCCATCAGCTTGACCAGCGTGCTCCGCGTGATGTGCACGACGGGGATGGGGGCGTCGGCCGAGGTGTCGGTGTCGATCGGCCCGATCTGCTCGGCCAGCCCGACCTGCTTTCGCCACCCGGCCGGGCTGTCGACAACGAGCAGGCATGTGGCACCGTGGTCGGCGGCGTTCCTGGCCTTGTAGGCCACCGTTCCGAAGGACGAGTCTCCCAGCGTTCTGCCGAGCCAGCGTCCCGTCGCGGCCGACCAGGGCACCCCGGAGAAGACCACGACCGCCTTGCCTTTTGCATCCAGGGCGGCATACTCGTCGAACCGCAGGCCCGCGCAACTGATGCCGTATCCCGCCAGCGCGCAGGGCACGTTCAGGTCGGTCTTTCCCCCGGGCAGCCGAAGCACGGCGTAATCGGTTCGCAGGGCCAGCCCGCCCATCGAGCTGCCGCCGACACGGATATCCAGGTCGCTCTGTATGCGGTAGCCCGTGCGGATCTTGAAGACCTGGTAGTAGCTGCCGGCCCTGCCGCCCGGACGCAGGCCGATCTTCCGGAAGTCCTCGGCTATGTAGACGGCCGCCTTGCGGGCGCCCGGCGTGCTGGCCTCGCGACCGCGGTACTTCGGATCACCCAGGACCTTCGCGTGGGCGATGATGTCCGCCCCGCGGATGTCCATTACGCAGCGCCGAGTTGCCAGGGGCAATTCGGCCAAAGGCTCTTTGCTCGCCGGTCGGCTGGCGGGGCTCGGCGTGCTGACAGGCCCAACAACCACCGCTTTGCCGTTGCGCCGGTCACGGGCCTGGTCCGCCGGCCCTTTGGCCTGGCAGGATGGGCCTGGCGAGGTCCAGACCAGCACGCACGCCAGCAGCCACGCCGCACTACGGCCGAAAGACAAGCGTGATTCTCTCATGGCTCTTGACCTCGTCAGGGAAGTAGAGCACGTAGACGTACCGGCCCAGCGGATCGGTCGAGAACACGGCGCGCGTGTCCATGTCCTCGCGCCGCCCCAGTGTCCGCCAGTTGCTCGCGTCCAGGCCGGCGGGGCGATCGAGGCGGAGGAAGTACACGGGCATCAAGCGGCGATAGTCCTTGCCCTTCAACCGCTTGACGATCCCGGCCGTCTGGCTGGCCGGGAACGCCCGGGCTGCGTACTTGGCCGTCTTGACCTCCGGCAGTTTGCGGCGGGGAAACTGCACGGTCACCTGGCGCCCGCGGAGCTTGCCGGCAATCGGCCGACGCGTGGGCTTGCCCTTGATCTCCGGCACCACGATCGCTTCGGGGTCGCCCCACAGCCGGAAGCTCAGCCCCACGCGCAGCACCTTGGCCAGTTCCTTGTGCCCCCGGGCACCTTTGAGCCTTGCCAGGAGCAAGAAGTAGTTCCTGGCATCACGCATCGCTTCGCCGGCCGTCGCGCCGCGGTACAGCACGGCGTCGCTCCAGGCCTTAACGAAGGAACTGCCCGAGGCGCTGTGGATGCTGGTGGTGCTTCCGATGACTCCGCAAGCTCCGGCACGGATAGCCGCCATGGCCGCTTCGTTGTGCAGTGAGCTGCAACTCTGGAGGAACACCAGGGCACTGCTTGACAGTTTGACCGGGGCCGCGGGGACGGTCGTCACGTTGGCGATAGCCTCATCGCTGTCGTGTAGCCGCCAGCCGGGGGGAAGGTTGCCTGGCCCGGGGAATGCGTCCGGCACGTCATTGTCAACTTGTTCGCCTTGGCCTGGGGCCTCCGGCCCGGTCAGCCAACTGCGCGCGATAGCCGGCAGCTCGTAGCCGACGTAGTAGATCGCAAACAGAACCTCCTCGCCTATCAGCATCGCCTGGTCCTCGACCCAGTAGCGGGCACGCGTGAACAGTGGAGGCCTGGGCTGTAGGAGGGCGAAGACGTCGGTGCCCCTGTCCGGCAGCGGCTGCGGCCAGACCGGTCCGCGGAAGATCGCTTGGTCCGTGATATGGCCCTGGTAGATGATCAGGTCGGCTGCGGCTGCAGCCTTCCGAATCTCCGGCTTGCCCGACGATGTGCCGTAGAAGGCCTCGACCGGCACGCGGAGGTTCAGAAACTCCTCCACGTTCAGCCTCGCCACCGTCTCGGCCAGCGGCAACGGGCCGTGTTCCGTGTTCGGGTTGGCCACCATGAGCACGCTGCCTGGCCGTTCGGCCCAGGGCTGTTCTCTGAGAAGGCCCCGGGCGATCAACCCGGAGGCTCTTGCAGCGTCCTGGAAGGGAATCCTGCCGACACCGTAGGCCCCTGCACCGCCTGGGCCGGGTCCGGCGCACGGATCGATCTGCACTGCATACTCCCCGAGCCGCAATCCCGCCCCGGGCGACCGGACGCCGATGTCCTGGTAGTCGGCCAGGAGGGTCATCGTGCGAGGCGTCAGATTGCAGGCGTCCACTACCACGGCCAGTTCCTTCTCGACGGTCTCGGCATCACTGGAAGATACCGCCACGATCACCGAGTTCCGGGCCCAGCTCAGGTACGGCGCCAGCCAGCTTGCCCTGGCCACCGCGGCCGGGCCGTCCGGCGCGCGGACAACGATCACGTTACGCACTGCTTGGGGGCCGAGCGTCTTGACGACCGCCGCGCGAGCATTACCACCGCCCAGGACCTTCACGTCCTGGGGGAGGTCCTCCACCCAGGCCGCCGGCGTGGCCGGGGCGCACACGACCACGCATACGCGCCTGGCCCCGAGTTGCTTCAGAGACGCGGCCACGCTGTCGCTTGTCGCATCGCGAGGAACGATCAGTAAGGGAACGCGTCGGCGGGCCGCCAGGGCCGAAGCGAGCAAGCCCGCCTCACCGTCGCCCTCGATAGCGAGGACGACCTCTTCCGAACGGCCCCAGAAACGCTTCGCGAGCGCTACCCCGCCCGCCCAAGTACCCTCGGGAACGGTAAACAGTGTCGAGACGTCGATGGCTGGGTCTTCTTTCGCTCCCGGGCGCGGCGCCCTTCGCAGCAGCAGGGCCTTTGACTTACCCGCCAGGGCGGTGAGGCTGGCGATCTCATCACGCGTTTCGTCCGACGTCACAGCCAGAAGCACCCTACCTGGGCCGTCGGACAACTTGGCCGTGATCGGAGCGGCCATCGCCAGCACGTCCTCATCGCTGTCCGCCACTAGGAGCAATCTGCAGGGACCGGATGCACGCCGCGCAGCAGGCTGCGTGACGGTCTGCGCAGCAGGAACGGTGCGTTCCGACTCCGCGGTAGTACTTGCATACACATGCGCCTTGGGCGAAGGAGGGCCTTGTTCCGGAGCCAGAAGCCAAGCCACACCTACGGCTGTCACCGCCGCCGCCAGAATCAGGTTGCCATCCATTCTCTGCATCGTGCCACCTCTTGCGGCAAACCGCCGGTCGCGGCGGTCAATGCGAGGGGGCGTGGCCTCTCACACCGAAGTTCCTCAACGGCCACGCCCCCTCTCCGTTTCGCCTCGCGTACTGGCCGAGGCTACTTCTTGGCGCGCCCCTTTTTGCCCGAAGCTTGGGTCTTGGGTGCGGGCTTCGCCTTGCCGCCCTTCTTCTTGCCTTTTCCAGCCATCGTCGGTGCTCCTTTGTTCCGGAACGCTGGAATCGTCATGGCCTCGGCACGCATCGGCATGACCGGGCCCCGTCACCGAAGACGATGCACACGGCGTGCCAGAACGCCTCGGGTGGTACTTGGTTCTGTTTGGAAGCGGTATTCCGCCCGCAGCAGCAGAGACACAGACCGCTCAGGCCGAATTGGGATGTTTCCTGTGCGTTGCAGAGACGTGGTTTCGGGTGTATAGTTCCGATCTGTAATGTGGAACCGGAGATGGGCTGATGCTATTACGAGTGATACTTGCCGTGACTGATGATCCTGTCCGCAAGCGGATCCGCCAGATCCTGCGGCAGATGGACGTGGCGGTAGACGTCCTGAAGGGGAAGAAGGAAGTATGGGACCGCGCCGCCGCCAAGGGCGGGGACGTGCTGCTGATCGACCAGGACGCCGTGGAAGATGCCGTGGCGCGCGGCGTCGAGATCGATCCGGGCCTGCTGACAAGGCCGGCTGTCGTCGCCATTTCAGAATACCAGTCTCCCGAGGAGCACGCGGACCTGACCGCTTCCGGATGCGATGCGGTCCTCCAGGCCGATCTGCCCGAGCAGACACTGCGAGAGGCCCTGTCAACCATCCTCGAGAAACGCCAGGATCTGGTCAACGCCTCGCTGGCCCGCCGGCCCATTGCCACACCGCGGCTCAACGACTTCGTCTCCGACAGCCCCACCATGCAGGCCTTCATGGACACGGTGCATCGGGTCGTCCAGAGCAGCACGTCCCTGCTGATTCTCGGCGAGACGGGCACGGGCAAGGAGCGGCTGGCGCGGGCGATTCACGCCGAGAGCGCGCGGTCGGACGGTCCCTTCATCGCCGTCAACTGCGGGGCGCTGCCGGAATCGCTCCTTGAGAGTGAGTTGTTCGGCCACGAGGAAGGGGCCTTCACCGGCGCCACGCGGGCCCGCAAGGGCTCTTTCGAGCTGGCCCACGGCGGCACGATCTTCCTGGATGAAGTCGGGGACATGCCCCTGCACCTCCAGGTCAAGCTCCTCCGCGTCCTCCAGGACCGCGAGGTACAACGGGTGGGGGCCGAACGCACCTTCGACGTGGACGTTCGCGTCATGGCCGCATCAAACCGCGATCTGGAGAAGGAGGTCGAGGACGGACAGTTCCGCCGGGATCTGTTCTACCGCCTCAGCGTGGTGACGCTGGAGGTGCCACCCCTGCGAGAGCGGAAGGAGGACATCCCGGCCCTGGCCCGCAGCTACGTCGAGTTCCACCGCCCTCGCGTGGGGCGGGAGGTCTACGACATCGACGCCGAGGCCGTGGAGACTTTGATCCGCTACGCCTGGCCGGGCAATGTCCGCGAGCTGATCAACGTGATCGAACGGGCGCTCTTGCTGTGCCGGACGGATACGATCGCATTGGCCGACCTGCCCGTCGGTATCCAGGGCTTCGTCCCCCCTCAGGCCGGCGGTGTCACCATTCCCCAAGACCCCGCGGATGTGCCGGCCGTGTGGCTGGCCCGGCCGCTCAGGGAACTGCGGGATGCGATGGCTGCCGACCTCGAACGGGTCTACCTGGCCGCCTTGCTTCGCGAAACACACGGCAAGATCGGCCAGACCGCCGAGCGCGCCGGTTTGGACCCCCGTTCGCTCTTCGACAAGATGAAGCAGTATGGCCTGGCCAAGGAAGACTTTAAGCCCAAGAAACCGGACAGGACTTAGAGGTGGATTCTCCCCGCAACGGGTTGCGCCTGGACCCGTTCATTTGCTCGGGATCGCCGAGCCCAGGGGCGGCCTATTCAAGGCTGGGGTGGCTCGACAGCACAGCCATCGACAGCTTGCGGCAAGCGCCCAACTGACCTGCGGTCTGTGCAGACAGTTCGGGCTCCTGTCTCGACCCGGGCCGGCCCGAAAAGGCCATTACCAGGTCCATGTGACAAGGGCAGACGCCGTCCATGCTGGCGACATACCAGGCGATATGCTGCCGCATGTTCTGGCAGACCTCCTCCTCGCTCCGGCCGACGGCCACGCAGCCCGGCATGGCCGCACAGTCGGCCCGAAAGCATCCCGGGGCGGTCTGGCGAATGTTGATTGCGATCTTCATGGTCTCACGCTACCCGCAGGACGCTGTTGTGCCCGTACGGTCCCGGTTCGGCGCCAAACGCGGCGTAGTCAGTATACCAGCGTCCGTCCGCACAGTACCGGAAAGTGTACACACCCGGCCGAAGCATCAGGCGGGCCCGCCAGTAACCGTCGGCGTCGCGTCTCATCGTCAGCTCGTCGGGCAGCCAACTGTTGAAGTCACCGACCAGGCTGACCCGGCCGGCCGTCGGACAGTAGAAGCTGAACTCCGCGATTCCCTGGTTGATCTGAACCATCGGCGGGTCCTCTTTCCGTCCGGAACGGACACAGGCAAGTCACTCGACGACCAGCAGGGAATTGACGGTTCCCATGTCGCTGATAGCCCAGTCGCTGTTGTCCGGGTCCTTGACCCACTGCCCGTCCAGGATGAACTTGTACTGGTAGCATCCCGGCGGAAGCGGAAGGGTCAGGCCGAACTTGCCGGAACGTTTCTGCATGGCAATCGGCTCCCATCCCGTGAAGTCACCGGCGACGGCTGCCTTCCGTGCCCCGTCCGGTGTCGCAAGTGTCAACCGGACCGTTCCCTTGCGTCGCCCCATCTTCACCATCGTTGTTGTCCTTTCCGTGATGCCAAAGCAGGGAGGTCCCGCAGCGGCGGCGGGCGACTACCCGGCCACCCTTCGGGGCCGCGACTTTTCCAGCGTGCGCGCGTACTCGATGCAATATTTCGCCCACGGCCTGGCGCGGAGCCGCTTGAGGCCGATCGGCGCTCCGGTGGCCAGGCAGATGCCGTAGGTCCCGTCACGCATCCGACCCAGGGCTTCGTTGACCTCGCGGAGTTCGTTGCACCCGGCTTGGATAAGGCCCGCGAGGAGTTCGGCCTGCCCGGACCTGCACGTGCATTCCATCTCGTCGCTCTTGTCCGCGTCGCTCTGGATGCTGTACAGTTCGGAATCAAGGTCAAGCATGTCCGCAATGAGTTCGTCACGCTTGCTCAGCAGCGCTCTTCGAAACTCGTCAAGCTGATCGCGCGTCAGGTACGCCCGCGGCCCGGAACCGGGCCGCCGCAGGCGGTCTTGCCCGGCTGCCGCAGGGACGGACGTCTTGGCACGCACACTTCTTCGCATTCCAGTAACCATGTTTCTACTCCCTGGCCCGAAAGCCAGTTGACGACGGGCGACCGTCAATCGGACGCCGATCCGCCGGCACGTTACCGGCGCTCGATCGGCTCGACCCTGGGGTCGTGCGCCCGCTCGTCTTGTCCGTCCGGAAATCGGTTCTCTTCCTTCGGAGACTTCTCGCGGCTCGGCTCGGCCTCGGAGGCGCTGGCCTCCGGAGGAATCGGTTTCTTGCCTTTGCACATCATCGCTGGTCACCTTCGTCAGTTTCCGGCCAGCTACTGTCCGAGCGTTTGCCCGATAACAGGCCCTATGCAACACTCATGCCAAGGGCCTGTTCGAGCATGGTGGTGTGCGAGAGTTCGCTCGGAAGGCCGGTTATGGCTGCCCAACAAACCCCCAAGTCGCCGAACCGGCAAAGGACCCCCGAATCCGTCGGGGCGGGAAGCCCGAAATCACCAACCAGGCCGCACAGGGCATCGAGGTCCCACAGACCATTCGCCGCCTCGGTTGTGTCGCATCGCTGCCGACTTCGTGCCGTTGCCACCTCCTGCGGGTGCCGGGGCGCGCCCTGTTGGCCCGTAAGGTCTCTGCGCCGGACGATCGCCCTGGCCTGGCAATGCGGAGGCAGCTCGCACATTCACGTAGCCCGGGACGTTCATCGTTACGCAGTGCAAGGCACCCCCAAGGCGGATGATGTCGTCGGCGGGGATTGCGACGACGTCACGGCCCGGAAGCAGGCTGCGATACAGGGCCAGGACATCCGCTTCCCGGCGGGGGTCAACGTCCGTGTAGGTTGGCACGAGGACCACCCCATTGGCCAGGATCAGGTTCGTGTAGCTGCGCCAGACGTGGTCGTGGGCGGTCGGCAGGGGCACGCGGTGGACCTGCATGGCGCCCAGCGAGGTGGCCTGGCCGACCAGGGCCGTCGCAGCGCGGTCCAGGATTCGCGCGTTGACCGGATCGGCGGCCGCATCGCACCGGGCAACGACGGCCACGTTTGGCGCAAGGAACGTCACGAACATGTCGACGTGCCCGGTAGGCTCGTTCCGCAGCGGCTCCAGGCAAACCCACGCCCGCGCCCCCAGGCGGGTCGCCAGCCGCTCGCGAACCTGCCGGGGGGACAGCCCTGCTGCCGCGTTGGGGTGCATGGCGGCCTCGGTCGTGACAAACAACCCCTCACCGTTGGTCAGGAGGTTGCCGCCCTGGAGGTCGAGTTCGGCCGGCAGGACGGGCAGGCGCATGGACAGGGCCAGCTGCCCGGGCACGGACAAGGCGACGGGCCAAGGCACTTTGTCCGGGGCGGGCTGGGAATCGACGATCGCCGCCGATCCGTCGTCCATCCGCACGAACAGCGGCCCGTAGTCACGAATCCACATCGTTCGTCCGGACGTCCTTACCCACCGAACGGCGTTTGCGGGCAGACCGGCCCGGGCGACCAGGCGGAGGGCGATCTGGTGCTCTGTGTCGGTGGCGATGACGCCGATCACGGACACGTGTCCGTGGAGGCGGCGGACGACCGACGTGAAAAGCCGTGGGTGCCTGCGAACCATCTCGCCCGCCCCGAGAAGGATCGCGGACTGGTGCTCGAACTCTCCGGCCATGCGGGGCCGGACACCCCAGCCCGGTTCCGGAACGGGCACGCGTGCGGGCAGGAGAGGCTCAACGACTGTCCAGGGCCCCTGGCGGCGGGCGAAGACATCCGCATCCGGTGTTGTCCGCGCAGGCTCTTCCGCCCGGACTGCCGCCACCGCCGGCCCCGCCAATGCCACCCAAGCCGCCAACATCAGGCGCGCAAGTCGAAGAGGATGGCCTTCTGCCGTATTCATTCGTTGTGTGGTGTCAATACCCCACTACCGCCCGGGACGTCCGTCCTCACAGGTTGGGCCGGTCCCGGTCCCGGCGGACGGGTTCCCTCGGCCGGCGCGACTTGGAACGGTCGGCGCGGTCCTTGGCGTACTGCGCCCTCTGCTCTCGCGTCAGCACCCGCAGGCTCACCTGGCTGGCCAGCGACTTGATGGTGTAGCCGGCTGTCTGCGACGAAGCCGGTACGCTCAGCCGCTTGGCCTGCGCTTCGCACAGCGCCTGTATCTGTTCTTTCTGAGTGTCGGTTAGCCCCAGCGAGGCGAACAGCTTCTCTACCTCGCTCTGGAGAATGGGTGCATTCCACTTGGCCTTCTGGTCGGGCGTCAGGATGAAGAACATTGTCCGTTCGTGCTGGGCCGCCAGCGCGGCCAGCGTTCGCTGTATCCGCTCGGTGCTCCTGTCCAGTTCGCGGGTCAGTCGCTGGCGGTCGGAGTCCCTCTTGGCCCGGTCGATGCGGGCCTGCATGGACTCGATACGTTTCCGGTCGGCCTGGTCCTGCTTGGCCAAGGCCTCGTCACGCCGCTTCCGCAGGGCGGTCAGCTTGGCTACCTGTTTCTCGTCCAGGCCGACCTGCTTGGCCAATGCGGACATGTCGTCGGTGAAGGACGCCATCGACGGCGGTACCCGCATCGACGGCGGGGAGATCGGTTTTTCTTCTCGCGGAGGTGCCGCCGGCTTCTTGGGACGTTTCCGCGCCCCGAATGCCGGTACGCCCATGTCAGTCAGGACACACAATACAACCACGGCCCACAGGATTCGTTTCATTGCAGGACCCTTTCATAGTGGCGCCAACGTGCGGCGTTTGCATTTCTGGTTCCAGATCAAAGCAACGCGCGTGCCAGATTCGCATCGGTCAAGACCGACCGTCAAAAGGCGCTCTTGCGGCCCAGTTTCCTGACCGACAGCGGCCTCAACGCAGTAAAATCGGGCCGACTCTAAAGGGGAATCGGAGGAGAACCTCCGATTCGGGGATTGAGTGCCAACGCCGGTCCTGTCTCCGCCGTTGGGGTCCGCGATGTAACATATTCTTCTGAGAAGAGTTATGCCAACCAGTCACGTAAGCGGCCTTCTGGCACGTCGGTTGCTGGCCGTCCGACGGATAGGGCGATGGCGCCCGCGCCCGAGTTATGAAAGGAACTACCATGGACGTTTACGCTTGCGACATGTGCGGGTACTACTACGACCCGGAATGTGGCGACGAGGAAAACCACATTAGACCGGGGACCCCCTTCTCCCGTTTGCCCGGCGATTGGATCTGCCCCGAGTGTGGGGCTCCAAAGCGAAGGTTCTACAAGCTCGACGATGATGAGTATGAGGACTATTGCGGCGATGAGGAGCAGGGCGTCGACGAGGACTACAGCTACGCCGATCCTTCCGAGGACTGACACCGGCCGGACGCCCGTTCGCGACGGGCGGACAGACAACACATAGCAAAGGGTCTGCGATGGCACAGCATCCACTGATCCCGGATCGCATCTTCTTCACGAAGGGCGTCGGGAAACACGACAACCATCTTCAGAGTTTCGAACTGGCCCTGCGCAAGGCCGGGATCGAGCGGTGTAACCTGGTGCGCGTCTCCAGCATCCTGCCGCCAAAATGCAGGATCATCCCCCGGGCCAGCGGGCTCAAACTGCTTCAGCCCGGTCAGATCACCTTCGTGGTGCTGTCCGAGGCGGCCACCAACGAGCCGTCGCGCCTCGTCGGGGCTGGCATAGGTCTGGCTCAGCCCGCCAACGGGGAGAACTACGGCTACATCAGCGAGCACCACGGCTTCGGCCAGCGCGAAAAACGCATCGCAGACATGGTCGAGGACATGGCCGCCACGATGCTGGCCACGACGCTGGGGATCGCGTTCGATCCCGCCAGGGCCTACGACGAACGCAAGGAGATCTACCGGATGTCCGGCAAGATCGTCCAGTCCCGCGCGTGCGTCCAGACGGCCGAGGGCGACAAGAACGGGCTGTGGACCACCGTCGTCTCCGCCGCCGTCTTGCTGCTATGAGGGTTTGAGCAATGTCTGAGTCCCAGGAAGCCGCCTCGGCCCTCAAGAGCGGTTGGGCCGACCCGCTGACCCTTGACCAAGCCGACACCAAGGCCGACATCCTCTCCGAGCCCGTGACGCAGGTTCAGGTCCGCCCCGGCATGGCGGCCGGCGAATTGGTCGAGCAGATGGCCGGCATGTCGATCCAGGCCCGGAACCTCGGCATGTGTGCACGGGTCCTCAGCAGAATGTACCAGGACGCTGACCGCCCGACCGTGTTGCTGGGCCTGGCCGGGCCGCTGATAGCCGCCGGGCTGCGCCGCGTCATCCGCGACCTGGTCGTCGGGGGATACGTCGACGTGGTCGTCTCCACGGGAGCGATCCTGTACCAGGACATCTACCAGGCGCGCGGGTTCGAGCATTATCGCGGTACGCCGGCGGCCGACGACGTGGCCCTGCGAGAACTCAGGATCGATCGGATCTACGACACCTACGTCGACGAGGAGAAGTTCTGGGAGACCGACACCTGGTGCGGCCACGTGGCCGACGAACTGCCCCCGGCCAACTATTCCAGCCGGGCCTACCTCGATTCTGTCGGCTCGAAGCTGGACGATGATGGCTCCATCGTCCGCCAGTGCCACCTGCTCGGCGTGCCGGTGTTCAGTCCGGCCTTGAACGACTCATCCATCGGCATCGGCCTGACCGACCACCGGCATCGATGCAAGAGCGACCGGCGGAACGGCATCGCGATCGACTCCATCCGGGACAACTACGAACTGACGCAGATCGTCGTCAACAGCCGCAAGACCGCCGCCATCTACATCGCCGGCGGCGTGCCGAAGAACTACATCAACGACTCCATTGTGATGGCCCACATCTTCAATCGGGATATGGGGCATGATTACGCCATCCAGGTCACCACGGCCGTCACGCAGGACGGCGGGCTGTCCGGCTCGACGCTGGGCGAGGCCCAGTCCTGGGGCAAGATCAGCGCCGATGCGCGATTCGCGATGGCCTGGGTCGAGCCGAGCGTCTCGGTGCCCATGCTGGCGGCCTACTTGTTTGACAAGCACCCGGCCCCGCCGAGATCGCGGCTGTGTCTGACGTGGGACAACGACGAACTGGTAAGCCTGACGACGGGAGATGCGCTTCCCGCGATTTGCGAGAAACAGTGACTCAGGCAACAGGACAATTCCTCGGCCTCGACGGGGCCCGCAGCGCTTTCGAGACGGCACGATACGCGGTGCTGCCGATCCCATATGAGGGCACCGTCGGATACAAGACGGGCACCGCGGTCGGTCCGGTGGCCATTCTGGAGGCGTCGCAGCAGGTGGAACTCTTCGACGAGGAGTTGCTCACGGAGCTTACTCGTCCGGGCGTTGTCACCTGCAAGCCTCTCGCCCCGGCCGACGATCCGGCCCAGCAGATGCTGCGAGTCAAGGCGGCTGCCCGGCCGATCATCGAGGCGGGGAAGTTCTGTCTCTCGTTGGGCGGGGAACACAGCATTACCGTGCCCCTGGTGGAAGCCGTTGGTGCCAAGTATCAGCCGCTCAGCGTTCTGCAGATCGATGCTCACGCTGACCTGCGAGACAGCTACCTCGGCACGATCCACTCCCATGCCTGCGTCATGCGGCGCGTGCTCGAGAACGGATGCCGCATCTGTCAAGTCGGCGTACGGAGCTACTCGAGGGAGGAGTTTCTGGAGTGTCCCGAGCAGGTAGCCGCCCTGATTACCCCCCAGGTCATTGCCGAGGATCCCGCCTGGACCGATCGGGCGCTGGCCCTGCTGGGCGAGCACGTCTACGTCACGGTGGACATGGACGGACTGGATCCATCGATAGCGCCCGGCGTTGGCACACCGGAGCCGGGCGGGCTGACGTGGCAGCAGGTCCTGGGCCTCCTGCGGCGGGTCTGCCTGCATAAGCATGTCGTGGCCGCGGATATAGTTGAAGTCTGCCCCATCCCACCCAACCACATCACCGAGTTCACCGCCGCCAGGCTGGCCTGCAAGATCATCGCCTATACGCAGCAGCGCCGATCGTCCGCTGCTGCTGCCGCTATACGCCCTCCTGCGGGCAATCTCGAGAACGACCGTCGCCGCGCGCCAGTGGAGGCGCGAACACAGGCGACAGACCCAATCGACCGGGGAGACTGGTCCCCGAAGTAGGAGCCAAGGACATGGCCAAGAAGAAAGCCGCCAAGAAGGCCGCAAAGAAGACTGCGAAGAAGGCCGCCAAGAAGAAGTCCACCAAGAAGACAGCCGCCAAGAAGAAGAAGAAGAAGTAGGACGCACCGTGACAAACTGGAAGTCTGCCCACGCGGCAGGCGGACAGAGAGAAAGGGCCGGCCTTCGTCGTCGGCCTTTTCTCTTGCACTGCACCAAGCGTGGAATATGGCCCGGAACTCTGTCTGGCTGGAATATGGTCCATCATTCGCCTAATACCGAGTCCACAACGCGTCCACAAGCAGGATGATCCCGTCCCTCCCGCAAACGCCGTCCGCCTTTCAGTTGAAGAACCTGAACCCACCGCTGTGAAGGTCAGTTGTTGGCCGTTTGCATCTGTGGAGATGATGGCTATAGTTGCGGCCATGGTTGACACACTCGAAGGCAATACGGACCGTCAGAGCCCCGATGTTCATGCAGGGGCCCTGTGCACGATCCTCAGGAAGGCCAGCGAGGATTGGTCGGAGGTGAATCTGTCCGATGCCACAGCAAGCGTTCAGGGAGCATTCTCGGCCCTGGTGCTGAGCGGACAGATCCAGTTGCGGCTGAAGGTGCTGGCGCGAGGGCTGCCCGATGAGCCGGAGGTGCATGCCGTATGTGTTGTGACTGGGGACTACCGGAAAGTCCTGCCCCGGGCCATCCGCGCGGCAGTCCCTGAGTTCTCTGGACGCGTTGTGGTCCATCCTGAGCGGACGGCGGAATACACGCTGACTCGCGCGGGACTGGCGACCTTGGCCGAGCTGAACGAGTTCGAAGGCGATGAGACTGCGCCAGAGTTCGTTGCCGGCAGTCTGGACTTCTCCATTCCAGGCGTCGCGAACGTCCATGATCTCCAGGTCATCCGGCCGGTTGCCACACCTGCAAAGGAGATGGAGCCAGGGCAAACCCAGGAATCAGCCAAACGTCGCGGTCCGTCGGCCTGGCCGCTGACGAAGACCGAGGGACTCGTTTCCGAATACCTCAAGCATCGCAAGGACCTGTATCTGCGGCTCGCGCGTAACGTGCTGGATGAAGCGTCCGATGCTTACAAGAAGTTCCGTGAAGAGTTCGCGCCGAAGGTGATTGCCGATGCGCTCACGGCCAGAGCAGGCAAGGGTGTAACAATACCGTGCCGAGGAAGCAACATCCTGAAGACCTCCACGTACAGGGACTTCATCAAACCTCTCATGAAGCGTCGTCCGGGCAAGCCACGCGGGTGGGACAAGGCGATGGAAGATCAGACCGGCGAGGAGTTCCCGGCCATTATGGACGAAATCCCCTTCGCCGAGGACGACTGGGATGACGAGGGGTGATGTCCAAGCGGTACGAATCGCGTGTTCGACGCAGCGAGTACTCTGTAGAGGGGCTTCTCACGGACGAGTTCTGCTCGGCTCTCTGGCTCTTAGCCAGTTACAGGCGCAAACGCGATAGACGCGGTTGCATTCGGTACTATCGGAAGAAGGGGGCGTATCCAATTCCCGGCATGATTCGTTGCGGTGACTGTGGCCGATG
>Ga0180432_10003292_pt1 | contig 23270 bp, 19 predicted proteins | sample SS_ome_10_FD_132414 | JGI IMG/M metagenome (GOLD analysis project Ga0180432, IMG submission 132414) | Hypersaline lake sediment archaeal communities from the Salton Sea, California, USA - SS_1_MS_2 metaG | ecosystem: Environmental > Aquatic > Non-marine Saline and Alkaline > Hypersaline >... | reverse complement strand
TTGGGATTGATCAAGTGGGGACTTGTCATCTCAGATTGTGAGGAATCTCGCCCAAAAGTCAAAGCGGCGCCCCCTCGAAAACAGAGGGCGCCGCTGTATGGTGCTGGGTTGCGCTATTCGCTGCGAAAGCCCTGCCCTTGAGGCAACTACACACCATCCGGGGGATACAAACTGTCCGTTTGACATTCTGCCGGGTTGTGATATGATGTGCGGCAATTGAATACAACCGGATGAGAGTATTCTTATCAAGAGAGGTGGAGGGACCGGCCCTGTGAAACCTCGGCAACCAGGCTGTGCAACCAAACGTGCCATGGTGCCAATTCCGGCAGACCCTCAGCGGGTTCTGGAAGATGAGATCGTGTTGTGATGACGTAACAGGCCTCTTCAACGGCAACACCCCCGCTGAAGAGGTTTTCTCGTTCTAGCTTTGGTGCGGCCCCTTTCCTCTCTGATGAGAACGCTCTGAGTACAATCCCATTGGTCGTACAACGACCGGAGAGGAGACTATCTGTGACCAACCATTTCTCGACGCAAGCCGTCCACGCCGGCGAGGAGAAGCACAAGCCCTACGGCGCGTTGACCACCCCCATCGTCCAGACGTCCACTTATACCTTCGAGGACACCGCCGAAATCCTGGATTTTATGCGCAACAAGGAGGCCCGGACAACAGATCAAGAGATGGAGGTACGAGACGAGTATGGGCGGTACAGCAATCCGACGCAGAGCACGGCGGAGCGAAAGATAGCCACCCTGGAAGGCGGAGAGCGAGCGCTGCTTTTCGCCAGCGGCATGTCCGCCATTACCACCACGATGATGACTCTGCTGTCCAGCGGCGACCACCTCGTGCTGGTCAGTGACTGTTACCGTCGGACGCGGGAGTTCGCCCTCACTTTCCTGAACCGGTGGGGGATTGAGACGACGCTGGTGCCGATCGATGACCCCGCTTTGCTGACCCAGGCCATCCGTCCCTCCACCCGTATGATCTTCTCTGAGACGCCGACCAACCCCCATTTGCGCGTCATGGACCTGGCACAGGTGGTAGAGAGCGCCAGGTCCCAGGACATCGTCACGGCGGTGGACAGCACCTTCGCCACACCGATCAACCTGCGCCCCCTGGAATACGGAGTGGACCTGGTGATTCACAGCGCGACCAAGTACCTGGGAGGTCACAACGACTTGCTGGCCGGGACGGTCATTGGGTCTGGTCAGATTCTGGACAAAGTCGAAAAGGCGCGCGGCGTCCTAGGCGGCATCAGTAACCCCCACGACGCATACATGCTACTGCGGGGTCTGAAGACCCTTGAGCTACGCGTCCGTCGTCAAAACGACAACGGCCAGCGGGTTGCCCAGTTCCTGGAAGACCATCCCGCCGTCTGCAGCGTTTACTACCCCGGGCTGTCCGGCCATCCCGATTATGAGATCGCGCAACGGCAAATGGACGGCTTCGGCGGTGTGGTCAGCTTCCAGATCGACGGCGACATGGAAAAGACAGGACGCTTCATCGACCTCTTGCGCCTGCCCTACATCGGCCCCACGCTGGGCGGTGTGGAAAGCATCATCGAACAGCCGGCCGTGCTCTTCTCCCTCGACCCTGCCGAGCGCCAGAAGGCAGGTCTCAGTGATAACCTGGTGCGCTATGCGCTGGGCATCGAGGACGCCGAGGACCTGATCGCCGACCTGAGTCAGGCCCTGGCAGGGATCTAGCTGTGCGGAGGGCGCAATGATCGTACACAAGTTCGGAGGCACCTCGGTAGGAGACACCCAACGCTTCGCTAGCGTGGCTGACATCATCATCGACCATGCAGGAACAGGTGCGATGCGCTTCGAAAAGCGCGTCGCACCTGCCAGAATCGTGGTCGTCGTCTCGGCGATGAGCGGCGTGACCAATCAACTGATCGCCGGCGCGCGGGCCGCGGCAGAGGGAAAGGACACGGTGTACCGCAAGATCAAAGCGGGGCTGCTGAACAGACACCTCGACGTCGTGGAAACCCTGCTGACACACAGCCCAGAGCGGCTGGAGGTGGGCGGGTTCGTAGAGGACCGACTGCACGATCTGGAGCGGCTCTACCGCAGCATCGCCGTCCTGGGAGAGGTGACCGTGCGCGGCTGCGATACGGTGGCGTCCTTCGGCGAACGGCTCTCAGTCAACATTCTGGCCGCCGTGCTGCGAGAGCGGGACGTGCGCGCCCAGGCAATCAGTGCAACCGAGTTACTCGTCACGGATGACAACTTCGGCGAGGCAACGCCGCTGATGGACGCCACGCGCCAGCGCCTGCGGCAGCGGATCCTGCCCCTGGTCGAGCGCGGCGTGATCCCGGTCATCACCGGCTACATCGCCGCGACTGAAAAAGGTGCGACCACCACGTTGGGGCGCGGTGGCAGCGACTACACGGCCGCCATCGTTGGCGCCGGGTTGGACGCCGAGGAGGTATGGATCTGGAGCGACGTGGACGGCATCCTCACCGCCGATCCCAACATCGTCCCCAGCGCGCGTACGTTGGACGAACTCTCCTACGCCGAGGCCGCCGACCTGGCCTACTTCGGGGCCGACGTACTCCACCCTAAGACGATCCGCCCGGTCATTGAGAGTGGCATTCCCCTGCACATTGTCAACAGCTTCAACCCCACACACACCGGTACGCTGATCGTTGAGACGCCCAGTCCCGATCGCGAACCCCTACCAGCCATCATTTCCACCACCGGCCTAAGCTTGATCGCCGTGGGCAGCCAAGACGACGCATGGACACTCCAGATGGCCGCTCGGGCGCTGCAGCGCCTCAGCCAGGCCGGGCTTGACGTGCTGATGTTCTCACAATCCTTCTCCGAGCACAGCCTGAACCTGGTGGTACGCGAACAGGATCAAGTCCACTGCCTGAAAATCCTCGGCCGCGAGTTCGAGAGCAGGGAAGGCGACGCGGTGCTCCCCTCTACATGGGAAGGGGACGCTGCGCTACCTTCTATATGGGAGAAAGGAGGCAACGCCCGTTGGAGCCTGGGGACAAGGGAGCAGGTAGCCACCATCTCAGTCGCCGGCGTGCCGGGCTGGAACGAGGCCGGGATCGTCTCCCACGCTTTCTCCGCATTGGGTAAACACGGCACGCGCGTCATCGCCGTAGCCCAGGCAGCGAGCGAACACAGCGTCTCATTCTGCATTCCTGAGGATCAGATGGTAGACACGGTGCGGTTTCTGCATCGCGAACTTGGATTGGACCTGACTTGACAAATCAGGCCAAAGCGGGTATCATCAGTCTAAGTGGTCGAAAGTGGCAGGTGTGGAAACTTGCCATCAAGGGATGAGTACTCAGTAGACCTGACGGAATAAAACATCAAACATGATATATCAACAGCGTGAAGCAAGCTTTGCTTATTTTACCTTCTATTTCCGCTCGTCCGTGAGACGGTTGCTTCGCGCTGAGGAGAGGCCCGTGTAGGCCAGGCAAAGCCCAATAGGCGCAAAAAACGTGGAGCAACCCGCTCCACGTTTTTTGTTTGTCTGAATGGGCCACTGAGGCTTTCGGGTGGACGAAGTTCACACTCGTAGAGGAAGGAGAGAACAACATGACCTGTCGCGGTATCCGCGGCGCCACCGATGTGCACGCCAACGACGCAGACGCCATCATCACAGCGACGCGCGAGCTGCTAGAGCGCATCGTCACCGCCAACGACGTGTCGGTGGATGACGTGACCAGCGTGATCCTCACCGCCACACCAGACCTGGACGCAGCCTATCCCGCACGCGCTGCCCGGGAGATGGGCTGGGTAAACACGCCGCTCCTGTGTATGCAGGAGATGGCAGTGGCGGGCAGCTTGCCCCGCTGCATCCGGGTACTGGTGCACTGGAACACCGATCGAGCACTCGAGCAGATTCGGCACGTGTATCTGGGTCAGGCCCGTGCCCTGCGGCCCGACCTTGTGGCTCATCCCCCTACAAGTGTGAACTCCGTTCACCCAGAAGCCACAACGGCTCATCCCGATGCATAAGGGCAACACAGCACCGCACTGTACCGCCTGGTACAGTGCGGCTCATTCACAGAAGGAGGAGACATGACCAGAGTAGCATTCCAAGGGACCGCAGGGGCCTATTCCGAGGAGGCTGTCCGTCAGTTCTTCGGCACGGAGGTAGAGAGCGTACCCTGTAGGACATTGGCCGATATCTTCTTCGCCGTGGAGGGACGTGATGTCGACTATGGCATGCTGCCGGTGGAGAACGCCGTCGCCGGGTCCGTGAATCAGTCTTACGAGTTGCTGATGGAGCACGACCTGCGCATCTACGCCGAGGTGATCCTGCGCGTGCGCCACATGCTGCTCGCCATCCCCGGCACGCAACTCGCCGACCTGAAGCGCGTGCGCTCACACCCGCAGGCGCTGGCCCAGTGTCAACGTTACCTGGTGCGGTATGGGCTGGAGCCTGAGCCCGCCTTCGACACCGCCGGCAGCGCTCGTGAACTGGTGGCCCAACCAGAGCCCGATGTGGGCGTGATCGCCAGTCAACTGGCCTCCGAGCTGTACCAGCTGGAGATCCTCGATCGGGACATCGAGGACTTCCCCTTCAATTACACCCGCTTTGTCGTCCTGGCCACGGAAGACCCGCCTCGCGCCCAACGAAGCAAGACATCCCTCGTCTTCACCACCCCGCACCAGCCAGGCGCTTTGTACGAATGCCTGGGAGAGTTCGCCAAAAGAGGCATCAACCTGGCCAAGATCGAGTCACGACCCCGGCTCAACCGGCCCTGGCAGTACATCTTCTACCTGGACTTTGAAGGGCACTGCCAAGATCCAGAGTGCGAGGCGGCCATCATGGGGCTGTTACGGCGCTCCTCGTTCATCAAGCTGTTGGGCTCCTACCCAGCCGCCACGACCCCTATGCCCGACAACGGCAACTCGGCCCCAGGATAATGCGCCTGGTAGGCGTGAGCGTATTACGTTCTCATAGTTCAGGAGGCAGTCGCATGATTATCGTGATGAAACAGAACGCAACCCGGGCCCAAATTGCCAACGTCGCCGCCCGCGTCGAGCAGTTAGGATGCGGGGTCCATATCTCAACAGGTGAAGAGCGTACCATCATCGGCGTCATCGGCAACGGGCGGCCGATCGACCGCGAACCGCTCCAACGCATGGACGGTGTCGAGCGGACCGTGCCCATCCTGCGTCCCTTTAAGCTGGCCAGCCGCGATTTCTGCCCTCAGGACACCGTGGTCAAGGTGAACGGGGTCTCTATCGGAGGCAAACAGTTGGTCGTGATGGCGGGCCCGTGCGCAGTGGAGAGTCGTGAGCAACTGCTGGAAGCTGCGCAAGCCGTAAAGGAGACCGGAGCCCACGTGCTGCGCGGAGGGGCATTTAAACCGCGCACCTCTCCCTATAGCTTTCAAGGGCTGGGCGAGGAAGGACTACGACTGCTGGCCGAGGCACGCGATGAAACAGGACTTCCCATCGTCACCGAGGTGATAGACCCGCAGATGCTGCCCATGGTCACCACCTACGCCGACATCCTCCAGGTGGGTGCGCGAAACATGCACAACTACGCCCTGCTGCACGCCGTCGGCGAGTCGCAGCGACCGGTCCTCCTCAAACGGGGGATGATGTCCACCATAGAGGAACTGCTGATGGCGGCCGAATACGTACTCTCCCATGGAAACGAACGGGTCATCCTATGCGAGCGTGGCATTCGCACGTTCGAGAAGTACACCCGCAATACACTCGACATCAGCGCGGTGCCGCTGCTCAAGCAGCTCAGTCACCTGCCGGTCTTCGTCGATCCCAGCCACGGGACGGGAAAATGGGAACTGGTGGAGCCGGTCTCCCGGGCGGCCGTGGCCGCCGGGGCCGACGGGCTGATCATCGAGGTCCATCCCCACCCCGAGGAGGCTCTCTCAGACGGGGCGCAGTCCCTCAAGCCGGATCGCTTCGCCACGCTGATGGAGAATCTACGACCGGTGGCCGAGGCGGTCGGGAGGACTTTATGAGTGGGGGGACGCGGGAGTGCGAGAGTGAGTAAGAAGGTGAGTAAGAAAGAGGGATGGGGCAACGGAGACGCACATAACCGCAGGTTGCGTAGCGCCCAGGTCGCCGTCGTCGGGCTGGGCTTGATGGGAGGGTCGCTGGCCGGGGCGCTACGCGGGTGGTGCCAGGCGGTCGTCGGCGTGGCCCGACGGACGGAGACCGTCGAGGAGGCACTTCAGCGGGACCTGATCGATCGGGGCACCACCGAGCTGGCGAAAGGCGTGCGGGAGGCGGACGTGGTCGTCTTGGCGACGCCGGTGCGCGTCATCCTGCGCCTGGTGGGCCAGATCGGACCGCTCCTGCCCAACGGATGCCTGCTGATGGACGTAGGGAGCACCAAAGCGCAGATCGTCACGAGGATGGCCCAGCTTCCCGGCCACGTACAGCCGCTGGGTGCTCATCCTATGTGCGGCAAGGAGGTCTCGGGGATCACAGCGGCGGACTCGGCGCTTTACCAGGGAGCCACGTTCGTCCTCACCCCCCTGTCGCGCACATCGGAATCCGCACTGGAGCTGGGTCGCACGCTGGTCAAGACCGTCGGCGCGCGTCCGCTGGTGCTGGATGCCCAGCGCCACGATCGACTGGTGGCGGCGATCAGCCACTTGCCTTACCTCCTGGCCTGCGCCCTCGTCGGCGCGACGGAAGAAGTGGCCTCGGCCGACCCGACGGTATGGGACGTCACGGCCAGCGGATTCCGTGACACCTCCCGCCTGGCCGCCAGCGACGTGACGATGATGCTCGACATCCTGCTGACCAATCAGGAGGCAGTGCTGGGAGCAATAGACGTGTGCGAGGCGCAACTGCGCCGTCTGGCCCACCTGGCAGAAACCGGCGACGAGGCAGGACTGCAAGCCGCGCTGACGGGCATACGCAACCGACGGGCGAGAATGTGGGACTGAGACGGAATATGGATCGCGTGGTGCAATGCGCAGGGAGCGAGGTAATCGAATGGAACAACCGACCATACGTTTCCACATAAAGGGAAGCGCGTGCCACCTCCCCCCCGCAAGCGGGGGAGGTGCGCGGCTGCGCGGGGATGTGAATGTGCCGGGCGACAAATCCATCTCCCATCGGGCGCTCTTAATCGGCAGCTTGGCCGAGGGAGACAGCCACATCAGCGGCTTCCTGCCCTCCGCTGACTGCCTGGCGACCCTGGGTTGTGTCCGGGCGCTGGGCGTCGTGGTGGAGACCCACGACGATATATCAGTGACCATCCACGGGCGGGGGTTGCACGGGTTGCGCGTGCCCACTCGCGGCAAGCGTCGCTTCGCTGACAACAAGCGTCGCCTCGCTGACGGCCAAACCCCCGCTCCGCGCCGTGCTAGCCCCTCCGAGACAGCGTCCCAGGGTCAAGGGGACCAGGGACCGTCCGGCCTGGTGCTGAACTGCGTTCGTTCCGGTACGACGATGCGACTGCTGGCGGGCATCCTGGCGGGTCAGACCTTCGACAGCGTGCTCACCGGCGACCCGCAGCTACTGCGCCGCCCTATGCGCCGTATCGCCGAACCGCTGCGCCACATGGGGGCCGAGGTCGAGACCACCGACGGTCACGCCCCGCTTATCATTCGAGGCCAGCGCCTGCACGGCCACGACCACGCCTTAGCCGTGGCCAGCGCCCAGGTCAAGAGCGCACTATTGCTGGCAGGGCTGTACGCCGACGGCCCTACGACCGTCCGCCAGCCGGGTCCTGCACGGGACCACACCGAGCGCATGCTGGTGGCAATGGGGGCCGAGGTCGAAACGATCGGACTGGACGTGACGCTGAGCCCGCCCCACTCTCTCTCCCCGCTCTCCATGACCATCCCGGGCGACTTCTCGGCGGCGGCGTTCCCGCTGGTCGCGGCGGCACTGGCCCCTGGCTCGGAGGTCACGATCCGATGCGTGGGGATCAACCCCACCCGCACAGGCCTGCTGGACGTGCTGAGGGAGATGGGAGCCCACATGGCACTGGCGAACAAGCGTCAGCAGGGGAACGAACCGGTGGCCGACGTGACGGTGCAGGCGTCGGAGCTGCATGGCGTGGAGATCAGCGGCCACAGGGTGGTGCGCATGATCGACGAATTCCCGGTGCTGGCGGTAGCCGCCACGCAGGCACACGGCACGACCGTCGTGCGCGACGCGGCCGAGCTGCGCGTCAAGGAGACCGATCGCATCGCCACCATCGTGGGGGAACTGAGGAGGCTGGGGGCGCGCATCGATCCGCTACCCGACGGGTTCACCGTAGAGGGACCGACCCCGCTGCACGGGGAAGCGGTGAACAGCCACGGCGACCACCGGCTGGCGATGGCGTTAGCAGTGGCAGGTCTGATCGCGGAGGGAGAGACCACGGTCGAGAACGCAACCTGTGTCGCCGATTCCTTCCCCGGCTTCGCCAAGCTGATGCAGGGACTGGGGGCCGGGATCTCTACTGTGGAGATGTGAAGAGCATAGCGAGGGTGACTATGCATTGCGTGTTGCGTGGTGCGTAGCGAGCGAGGTGATCAAATGGACCGACTGAGCCGATATCCCGGTATGTCACTTGGGCCTGAGAACACGATGTCCTATGATGTTCTATGATGTTCTATGATTGACGGACACACGCAACTGGTGGGACTGATCGGCTGGCCGGTGGAACACAGCCTGTCACCGGCTATGCACAACGCCGCTTTCGACGCACTGGGGCTGAACTGGCGCTATGTCCCGCTGCCGGTGCAGCCGGGGCAAGTCGAACTGGCCGTGCGGGGGCTGGCCGCGCTGGGCCTCCGCGGGGCCAACGTGACCGTGCCCCACAAGCGGGCCGTGATCCCCGCGCTGGACACGCTCGGCCTCAGCGCCCGGACACTCGGTGCGGTCAACACGCTCGTCATCGGGCGAAAGGAGGGCAAGCCACCGACGGTCGTCGGCTACAACACCGACGCCAAGGGTTTCGTCAGCGCGCTGCGGCAGGATGGGTTTGAGCCGGAGGACGGGGGAAACGCCGTCATCGTGGGTGCGGGTGGCGCGGCGCGGGCGGTGGCCTTCGGCCTGCTTGTCTCGGGCACGGGAAGCGTCACCGTGCTCAACCGCACCCCAGAGCGGGCACAGACGCTCACATCGGACCTGGGCGACGGTCATCCGATGTGGTCGTCCCGGCTGCGCGCCCTGGCGCTCACCCCGGAGACACTGATCGAGTCCGCCCGCGGGGCCGACCTGCTGGTCAACGCGACCACGGTCGGGATGTGGTCCCAGGCGAGCGGCACTACACCGCAGGGGCCAGCACAGCGCTCGATATGGCCCGACGACGTACCCATCCCCCCCCACCTGACCGTGTTCGACCTGGTCTACAATCCACTGGAGACGCACCTCCTGCACCAGACGCGGCGAGGAGGCGCGCGAGCGATCGACGGGCTGGGGATGCTCGTGCGCCAGGGCGCGCTGGCGTTCGACCTATGGACCAACCAGGGATTCGACGTAGCCGAGGTGGCGGCGCTGATGCGCGCGGCCTGCGAGCGGGCGATCTGTGCCGCCCATCCTATTTAAAGGGTAGCGAAGCAGCTCCATCATCGCCACGGACAATCCAGCCAAGAAACGGCAACCCGGCTAAGAACTTCACCCAATCACGGCGCGCCGGGGACAGACACGATGTCCGCGCTCAATACGGTAGGACACCAGAACTTCTCAATGTACTCGACGACGAGACGCGTCCCCTCGTCGTGGCTGACGTAAGGGGACATAGCTGGGTTGTACATCGCGTCGGTCAGATCGCGCACCAGGGCGACGGGGACGCCCCACTTGACCATCTGCTTGATACCGAAGGATCTGTTCAGCACGCACATGTTGGTGTGAACGCCCGCGATGAGCAGATACTTGACATCCCATGCCTGCAAAAAGCTGTAGACCTCGCGACCATCGTCGGAGATGACGTCCTGCTCCCGGTCGATCTCGATGGCCGGGTGCTGCCTGCTCCAGGGCTGGCGCGGCTCGGTCTCCCCCGTGTCCGACCCGTGATCCGAGGCATCTATGGGCAGCGGTGGGTCGAAGTGGTCCGCTTCTGCCGGTGGAGCGACGTGGGGAACCTGGAGTGCCCTTTGACGGGCCGGGTGTCCCGTGTAGAAATCGAGGGTATCCGACGGCGCGTGGATGATGTGTACCCCCTTTGCCCGGGCTGCCCGAATGAATCGGTTGAAGCGCGGCACCATGCCCTCCACGCGCTCCATCGCCCCCCTGCTCCAATGCACATCCCACATGTCGCAGATGAGGATGGCCACCTTGGATGCCGGGAGCATCACCTCGGTAGTCACCGGCCGCCAGATGGTGTGACCGCCAACGTCCTCCGTCAACTGTTGGCTGCGAAGACACAGCCGTAGGGTTTGGCCCTCTGACATTTCGCCTCCCTCGTGGTACACCCCGCCCATCAGGGCCTGAGCCAGGATTCTCTCGGCCACCTCCATCGTCTTGACGGCGTCGGCGAAGCAGGAACCGGGCTGCTCTCCCGCTTTGACGGCGTCTATGAACTCCCGATTCTTAGCCTGGAACCCACCGAAGATGTATAACTCGTCGCTGCCAGCGATCTCGCGCGTGTCGTACTCAACGCCCTGTGTGTCGCCATCGGCGTAGAGATATCCTTTTCCCTCGTGCTCTGCCTCGACGCAGATGCCCGGCGCGTGCATCTCGACGGCGAAAATACGCCGCCCACTGGTCCAGCTATTGATCATCAACCCCGTGGCCCCGTTGTCGAACTGCAGCATCGCCGAAAAGAAGTTGATGTCCGGCACCAACACGCGCTTGGTCACGCTATGCACCTCGACGACCTCACCGCCGCACATCCAGCGCAGCGTGTCCACAGCGTGCACGCCATCGTCCATCATGTGGTCGCGCGCCTCCAGGTAGGGATCGATGGCGCACTTGTAGAACGTACACACGGCGTGCACGATCGGACCGCGCTTCAGGCACTCCTCCCGCAGCTTGACCACCATCGGGCAGGTGCGCCGCTGAAAGCTGACCTGGGTGATGCAGCCGTGCTGCTCCGCCAGGTGGGCCAGCGCGCGGGCCTGGTGGATGGTGATGCCCATGGGCTTCTCGATATAGAGATTTACCCCCTGCCGCAGGCACCAGGTCCAGACGTCATACATGATATGCGGGGGTCCGATGGCATATACGGCGTCAGGGGCCATCTCCTCGACCATAAGACGATAGTCGGTGTATCGCTTCTCGACACCATACTTGTCGGCCGTGCTGTTCAGGCGCCGGGTGTCGACGCCACAGATAGCGGCGATCTCGACGTCGTCAAAAGAGGCCAGAGAGGGATAGTGCACTCTGTTGGCCATACCGCCGGCGCCGATCATAGAGACGCGGACTCTGTCGAGGCCGGTTGATGTCGCTTCGCTTACAGCGCTCGATAGTTCTGACATGGGTACGACTCCTTGCTCGTCAGATAGGATCTCACAGACGTCAACTATTCAAACAGAGATTGGGCGAAAGCGATGTCCTCGGCGATGAGACGCTCGACCGAGTCGTGATCGCTGTATTCCGCCGTCAGGCACACGACGCCTGCGTAGCCCCGGGCCTTGAGCTCGTCGGCCACGCGCGGCCAGGAGGCCAATCCGTGCCGGCCCGCGGTCCAGTAGACGCTCCACTGGGCGACCTCGGCCTCGGGGCCGTTCGCACGGCGCCGGAAAGCGTTCTTCAGGTTGACCATGCACAGGTGCGACCAGATGGCATCGAGCGCTAGGTCGGGCAGTCCACCGTCGAGCGCCTCATGGGCGGCGTCCCACACGGCGGCCACGTGCGCAGGGTCGTACCTCCCAACCAGGCTGCGCAGACCCACTGCGTTGGCCACGAAGCGACCACTGTGATTCTGAACGCCGACGGTCACGCCGTACTCTTCGAGCAATGGCACCAAGGCGTCGTACTCCTGTTGGCACCTGGCCTCAGCGGCGAGATAGTCCTCGTCCTCGCCGATGTGGGCCATGGTTCGGATGATCGGGACGCCCGCCTCCGCGCAGGCGACGATGGTCGGCTCATCTGCCGGCCCGGCCACGCTGTAGATCTTGACACCAAACTCGGCCAACTGCCTGGCGACGACAGGCAGGTCCTGGACCACGTTCTCCGGCTTGACCTGATACCCCGGGCGCACCGGCAGCTCGATGCCATCGAAACCCAGATCCCTCACGAACTCCCCCAGGCGGGGGATTGGCATGGTCTTCCACGGTTTCGTGAAGACTGAAAAGTGAAATTTCGAGCTCATTCGCGTATCCTTTCTTGAAAGAATCCATGCCACTCTGGACCCTGCCTCTCAGGTCGTACTGTTTGCCGCAGGAGGAGGTAACTCTCGATCGATCTCCGCGAGCCGATAGCCAAAGCCCGGCCCACGCAGGGTGGAGAGGTCTACCGCGCCCTTCCGCCTTCTATAGAGCCCCGGGTGCACCGCCTCCTCAGGGAGCGAGGCGTCCGGGTAAAACTGCATGGCGTTGGTCTCGACGCCCATTATCGTGGCCGCGTATGCCGCCAGCAGCACGTGAGGAATCTGGGCCAGCATGGGGTTGGTGAGATCCTGCACCATCAAGGTCATACCATGGGCCTTGGCCCAGCACAGGCTGAGCAAGGCCCCCGTCTGGGTCTTGCAAGTCTTGAGCGCCACCCCGGTCCAACCGAGCTCCCGCCCCAGCCGCACGATCCGCCAGTTATGGGCGCTCTCGTCCATGAACAGCGGCTTGCGCGCCGATACACTGTGCACGTCTATGCGGTGGCTTTCTAAATCGTAGGGGAAGGGCTGCTCGACATAGAGCAGCATGCCGTAGATGCGCGGGTGCTCCACCATCAGCCGGTCCAGAATCACGTTGACGTAGTCTGGATCGGTCACGGTGCAGTTGAAGTCGCTGGTCAGCCAATCCACCCCGCCGGCGAGGGCGATCTCGCCCACGCGGACCAAGCGCCGGTAGTCCCAGTCCGCATCATCGCCCCGCAGCTTGACCTTGAGGCACTTGAGGCCATCGCGGGCGATCCAGTCGGAGAGCACGACGGGGTAACCGTCGTCGGGTTCATCTCCGCTAAGCTCAGATGGGTCAAGCAGGTCCAACCCACCCACCAGATGCCAGGCGGGAAGCCGGTCTGACCGGGGGGAAACCAGGAAATCGGCGGGGTACTTGCCCTCAAACGATACCTGGGAGCCCGCGGCCGGCTCCAGGAAATCGGCCAGGGTCTGGCTCATAAAGGGAGGGCGATACATCTGGTAGACGGGTCTGTTATGCAGAACGCCGTAGGCATCGTGCAGGGCGACGTCGAAAGCGGAACAACAGACCAAGGCCGCCAGCCACGGCATCGGCTCGGCAGGCGGGGAAATCTCTTGACGACGCCGCGCGTTCACCCGGGAAAGTAATCCCGGCAGAACCCGTTCCTGAAAGGCGTGGCCCACCTCCATCGGATGTCCCGCCACGTCAAAGCCAGCCCAGGCCTGGGTGAGCGTCACACAGAAGCGCCGCAGCGCTTCGTGCCGCTCGCTGTAGGAGAGGTCGCCGGGCCAGACCCACTGCACGCTCAAGGGGGTCTCCCCCCACCCCTCCGCAGTCCTTCCGTCCCTGTCGGCCACCTTCACACACACCCGCGCACACGTCACCGACGTGAGTGTCTCGGGCCCGAACTTCAATGGAACACGGGTCTCGACAGGCAGAAAGTACAAGGAGGCAGCGACCGGCCGGACATCGGTCGCTTTGTCCCCTCTTCCTGGGCTCATCGGACATCTCCCGATCGGCCGGCCCAAAGCATGCCACGCTGGACGATCGTGCGGGCCTCGGGGACGTCGAAGTCTCTGGCCACGTGGCCGAGCGAAGAGAAGAAGATTCGACCCTTCCCCCACATCCGTTTCCACACGACGGGCATAACGCATCCCTCAATCCACGGCACACGCTCGCCGCTGAAGGTGGTCGTGGCCAACACCTCGTTAGAGGGATCCACGTGCATGTAGTACTGTTCCGAATGCATGCGGAAGTCCTGCAGCCCGGCCACGACGGGGTCGTCGGGTTTGACGATGTTGACCTCGTAGTCGATGACCCCGCCGGGATGAGCGACCCACTGCCCCCCGACCATGAACTGGTAGTCCGTGTTCTGGCGGAAGGAATCGGCCACGCCGCCGTGCCACCCGGCGAAACCGACGCCGCTCTCGACCGTCTTCAACAGTCCTTTCTCCTGCTCAGGGGTGATGGTGCTCATCGTCCAAACCTGGACGATCAGGCTGAGGGAGTGCATCTTCTGCCTGTCGAGGTAGCAATCGAGGGTGTCGGTGATCTCAATCTCGTACCCTTGCCGTCGAAGGAACGGAGCGAAGATATCCACACATTGCTTCGGTTCGTGTCCTTCCCATCCGCCCCACGTAAAAAGCGCTGATTTCTTCATCAGGTGCCTCCTCGGTTCATAGTTTACCTTAAACAGATCGAAGTTAGTATCGGAGCACCGCATCCGGGCGGAGAAGAACACCAGCCCAGGCAATGTCGTCGTGGTAGGGAAAGACGGGGGGCTCCGCCCCGTAACACTGGGCCTGTCCCGACCCGTCCCAGCCGGCCTCGTTCGTAGCTGACGCGACCTACTCTTTCAAAAACAGCTCGATCACCGGCACGGCCACGGGCGGCCTGTGCACGGGCAGCTCAAGCGTCAGGGTGTCCCGCGTGCCGCGCATGCGGGTGTTCTGCGCCTGCTGATCGGGGTCGACGACGAGCATGCCAATCTCAGATCCATCGTTGAGCAGTTGCGCATACTCGATCCGGTTCGCCAGGCCGTCGAGATGGACGTGGCGGAAAGGCCAGGAGAAGAGGTGCAAATACAGGCGGTCACCGTCCCTTCGACTGCGCTCAGGGCCGGTCTGGGTGTAGCGGCAGTCGGGCGGCGGAGTGAAATCACTGGCGGTGCAGCCGTAGATCGAGCGGCCGTGAAGGCGCATCCACTCGCCGATACCGCGGAGTCGCTCAATCGCCCGGGGCTCGAACTCACCCCGCGCGTTCGGCCCGACGTTGAGCAGCATGTTGCCCCCCTTGGACACCACGTCCACGAGCATGCGCACGAGCATGTCCACCGATTTCCAATCCAGATTGTCGCGGTCGTAGCCCCAACTGCCGTTAAGCGTCTGGCACGCCTCCCACACCACCGGCTTGCCGTCCACCTCCAGCCAGCCGCGCGGTTGGTACTGCTCGGGCGTCTTGAAGTCGCCCCCGATGCCCATGCGGTCGTCCACGATGACGCCCGGCTGCAGTTCGCGCACCATCGCCATCAGCTTCTCCGACTGCCAGTCACGTTTGCCTTTGCCCTGGGACCAGCCCCAGTCCCTGTCCTCGTAGGAGAAATCGAACCACATGACGTCGATCTTGCCGAACTGGGTCAGCAGCTCGCGGGTCTGCCCGTGCAGATATTCGGCGTACTTGCGGATATCGCGGTGCTTGTGCGCCTCGCGGAACGCCACGTCGTCGCGCATGGGATGCAGTCCATCGATGGGGAACTCAGGATGGTGCCAGTCGATCAGGGAATGATAGAAGCCGACCTTGAATCCCTCCGCGCGGAACGCCTCCACCATGGGCCTGAGCACGTCCTGACCCCAGGGGGTATTCGTGGCCTTATAACCGGTCAGGGCCGAGTCCCATAGGCAGAAGCCGTCGTGGTGCTTGGTGGTGACGACGAAGTACTTCATCCCGGCGTTCTTGGCCTCGCGCGCCCACACGCTGGGGTCGTAAAGGTCGGGGTAGAAGTGATCGAAGTACCTCTGGTAGTCCTCGTCGCGGATGCGCTCGCGGTTCTTCACCCACTCGTGCCGCGCCGGCAGGGCGTAGATGCCCCAATGGATGAACAGGCCGAAGCGATCGTGGACGAACCAATCGGTGTCACCGACGGTGGGTTCGGGCATTCTGGGCATGATGGATCCCCCTTTCAAATGCTGCATGGTACGTATTTCGTGCGACGTGATGCGTGGTGCGTATTGCGTGCTGCGTGTTTCGTTCTCGGCTATGAGGCCAGCGTCCCCGAACGGCTACGGCTCAACGATGACCTCGACCTCCCGCTCCTCGGTCGGGATGACCTCGAAGAAGGTATTGCCCACCTTCAGCGGGATCGGGTTGCCGTCCTCGTCGGTCAGCGTCAGCATATCGTCCCGCTCCCAGCGCTGCCAGAAGGCCTCTATCCGCCTTCCGTCGCGGAAGACGATGGCGCGGTTGGAGTGCCAAAGCGCGAACTGGATCGAGAGCGCGCCGCTGTGAGGTTCCTCGACGATGTCGGTGTCCCACTGGGACACGTAGAGCACGACCACGTTGGCCACGCTGAGCTGCCGCCCGTCGAGCGCGTCGTTGTGGGGCACCCCATCGGTCCAACGCAGGTAGCGGCCGCTGGTCTCCTCGTAGCGCCACTCGGCATCGAGGCGGTTCCAGAGAAGCTTGACGGTCGTGGCGGGGTCCCCTTCGGCCAGTGGCTCCTCAGAAAAAACCATCCCCTCCAGTTCCTGCCGCCCACTGACGCCGTGGCCCTCAGCCCATTCGCGCACCAGGGCGGGGCTGGAGTACATGGTGTGTTCCATGGGCACGTCACGGCTGAAATCGCGGTAGAAGACCGGCTGGCCGACGCCCACGCTGGGCGAAGCGACCCGGTCGGGATACAGGTCCGAGTTCTTGACCAGGGCCAGCACGCCGTTACTGAAGCCGGAGCAGGCCAGGACGGCCTTGTACATAGCCGGGATCTCTAAATCGATCAGGCGGCCGCTGCGCACCGGCCCCACCCGCTCCGGGTCCTGGCCCAGATAGACGGCGGTCCAGCGGGTGGCGAACCAGCCCTCGTTGTAGTGCTCGAAGACCAGGTCGGCGCTGTTGATACCCGCCTGGGGCCGCACGTACTGCCCCGGCCAGTTGGATATCTTGAGCGCCACCGGCACCCGCTCCAGCACGCGGGGGTCGGCCATCACCTCGCCGGTGAGGGGGTTGACGTTCTCGGGCAGCGGCGTGGGAGTGGGCGTGAACCTGGGGGTGGGCGTAGGCGTGGGCAGCGGGGTGGAGGTCGGCGGCGGAGTGGCCGTCGGCGCAGGAGGGGGAGAGGTCCGAGTCGGGGTGGGCGTAACCGCCGTCGACGTCTCGGCGCCACAGCCAGCCAACGCGCTCGATACGAGCGCCACCGCCGCCAATCCGGTCGTGATCCAAGTAAGAGCGCGCAGGCACCTTTTATACTCAAGACGGCTCATCCTGGCCTACCTCCGCGTGGGATCGCTATCGTGTAACGCGGCGTATTATAGCACAAGCGATAGGACAGGCAAACGGATTTCCCATTTTTCAACTGGGCCTCGTGATGATATACTACAGATGTCGTGGAACGCTCAGCCAACACACACACGTCCGAACCGACCTGGTTTGTACCCGGGCGACCCCATGCGCCGGAGAGCCCTCTGGCGCGCTACCGCCCGGCTGAAGCCGGACGGGCGGTGAGCACGTACGTGCGGCGTCTCACCCGGTCAGGCGATCTGGTGGTGGACCTGTTTTGCCAGGGGCCTGCGGTGGTACGGGAGACGGTCACGGCCGGCCGGCGCGCGCTGGGCCTCAGCGTCAACCCTGTGCTCCTCGTCGCCGCCCGGATGGGACTGGGCCACCCGGAGGTGGACGCGCTTAACGCGGCCTTCACCCGCCTGGCCGATAGCCTCAAGGGGGACGTTCCCCTACACCGCTATATGGACTCCCTCTACCACTCGGCCTGTCCCACCTGCGGCGCACCGGGCACTGCCGCGTGGCTGGCCTGGGATCGCGACGGAGACTACCCCTTCGAAAAGGCGGTCCGGTGCCCCCGGTGCGAGGGGGTGCAGGAGGGAGCGCCGGACGACGCGGATGTGGAGTCCGCCCGCCGCGTGCCGCCCCGGGCGCTGGCTTATCACTACGCACTAAATCACGTCGCCCCCTCGGACCATCCGGCGCGAGGACGGGCCGCTGAGCTGGTCGAACTCTACACTCCGCGCAATCTCTCCGCGCTGATGGACCTGGCGATGCGGCTTGAGGGGCTGGAGACTGACGATGAGACTCAGCTCGCACTGACCGGCGCGCTCCTCGATTGCTTCGACGCTGGCAGCAGCCTCGACCCCCCGGCACAGACTCCTCACGGCGAGGAACGGACCCGCCCGCGCACCTTGCGCGTCCCTCCCCGCTACCTCGAGCGCAACGTCTGGCTCTGCTTCGAGGAGCGGGTCCTGAACCTCGTCCACAGGCTTGAGGCCGGGGATCGACCGCCGCGCCTGCCCCAGGCGGAGGAAAGCGCTGCCTTGGCACGGGGGGAGGCACAGGGGTACGGGCTGGTTGGCCGCGCGGCCCGCGACGTAGGCCAGGTCATCCCACCCGGAAGCGCAGCCCTTATCTTCGCCGACCCCCCGAGGCCCGACGCCGTCTTCTGGGCCCTGTCGGCGCTGTGGGCGGGCTGGCTGTGGGAGTCACCTGCCGCCCGCCGACTGCGCCCCTTCCTGCGCCGGCGGCGATTCGGCTGGGAGTGGCATTGGCGCGTGCTGGGAGCTGCGCTGCAGGCGGCCGGGCCGCTGCTCACCCCGACAGGCCGCCTGATCACCCTCTTCACCGAGCCCCAGGGCGTGAACGGCGGCAGCGATGTGCTGTTGGAGTCGACCTGCCTGGCGACCAGTGACGCGGGCTACACCCTGGAGGGGTGGGGATATGAGCCCGAGACCGGATATCAGATGACCTGGCGTTGGACGGGGACGGAGCCCGCGCCGCCGGCCGACGCGAAGGTGCTGGGGCGCCACCTGAGGGCCACGGCGGGACAGCGCCTGGTGGACACGCTCCGGAAACGTGGGGAGCCGACGGGCTGGGCGCTGCTGCACGGCAGCGCGTACGTGGAACTGGTCGAGCGAGGATTGCTGCGACGCGCGACGGCCGTTCCGAAGGAGACGAAGGAGGCGAAGGAGAACAGTCCTCCGGCCCTTGCCTTCACGGCCGATGCAGTCCGCCACGCCTTCGAATCCGCCCCGCTGATCTGGCTGACCGACTCAGAGGGGAAGAAACGGGAGCTGGGATGGCTGGCGGATCCCGGCGGGGCCGGCGAGCCCCTGGCCGACCGGGTCGGGACCCTGGTGTGGGAACTGCTCGCTAAGCGACGGACGTGGGAGCGGGAGAAGCTGGTGGACGCGGTATACGCCCAGTTCCCCGGTGCCCTCACGCCGGATCTGAAGCTGGTGGAGATGTGCGCGGACTCGTACAGCGTGCAGGAGGGCGCGACGCTGCACCTGCGCCCCGAGGACAACCCACTGCAGCGGGCCGCCGAAATCGAGGTAACCCGAGATGACCTGGCCGAGCTGGGAAGGCGGCTGGGGTTCCACGTGCGGCGAGGGGGTGGCTGGGACGTATGCTGGCTGGAGGAAGGGCGGGAGACGTACGCCTTCGCCATCTCAGCCACAGTGGCGCTGGGGCCTTATCTGCTCACCAGGCGGCCTGTGGACGAGGGGGCCCAGCGCTGCCTGATCGTGCCCGGCGGCCGGGCGGGGCTGGTCGACCTCAAGCTGCAGCGCGACCCACGGTTGGCCCAGGCCGTCGACGCGGACGAATGGCAATTCATCAAGTTCCGCCATCTGCGGCGCTTGCTCCAAGAGGAGGATCTAGACCGCCATGCCCTCAAGACCGTGCTGGGGCTCGATCCCATCGTCGAGCGGGAAGCCGCCCAAATTCCGCTATTCTGAGACCCATACGTTGACCGGAGAACGGTAACCGTCGATCAAGGAGGTCGTCGATGAAGAAAGGCTATTTGATCGTCCTCATCATACTGGCCGTGGGTACGCTGTCCTCACTGGCACTCAACGGCGTGGTGATCTTCGGACTGCTGCGCGCCCGGCGCATCACCTTGGAGGCCCAACAGGTGGCCCAGGACACAGTGACCGAGACCCGTGCCGTGATCACCGGTATCGGCGAAGACACCTTCGCCTATACCGTCGAGCTGGAGCAGGAAATCCCCATCGCGACCAGCATTCCCTTCGAAGAGGAGATCACCGTACCTATCAACACGACGATCCCGATCAACACCACCGTCGTCGTGCCCATCGACCTGGGGATCACCTCATACGATCTGCAGGTACCTATCCGCACCATCATCCCGGTGGATCTTGAGGTCGTCGTGCCGATCAGTCAGACGGTGGACGTCGCCACCACGGTACCGCTGGACGTGGATATCCCGATCGAGATTCCCATCGCCGACACGCCGCTGGTGGGATACATGGAAGAACTGGACGCGGCGCTGGCGAGGCTAGGAGAGGGACTGACGCAGTTGGAAGGGAGGCTGGAAAAGCCTCTCAGTCGTGAAGGGGAATAGCCCGAACGCTTATCCCTGCTCCATAAACAGGGAGGTTTCTCCCAGTGGAGGGGTGATTTCCCTCACTGGCCGAGGAGGGGCAGGGGTGTATAATGGAACAAAATGGAGCATGTGCGGCCGACAATGAGGGACATATGAGTGATCCACGGCTGGAAAAGCTGGCCCAACTCCGTCAAAAGGCACTGGAGGGAGGTGGACCGCAGCGCATCGCCCGCCAACACGCCAAGGGAAAACATACTGCCCGAGAGCGGCTGGCAATACTCCTGGATGAGGGCACGCTCAACGAACTGGAGCCCTTCGCCACCGCCCGTGGTGACGACATGAACCACACCTCGGAGCGGTATCCCGGCGATGGGGTGGTCACCGGCTACGGCCAGATCGATGGTCGGACCGTCTACGTCTACGCCCAGGATTTCACCGTCTACGGCGGGACGCTGGGCGAGATGCACGCCCAGAAGATATGCCGGGTGATGGACCTGGCACTGCGCAACGGCACACCCATCATTGGGCTGATCGATTCCGGCGGCGCGCGTATCCAGGAGGGAGTGCGCGCGCTCCACGGATACGGCGAGGTCTTCCGTCGCAACGCCATCGCCTCTGGTGTCGTCCCTCAAATCTCGGTGATGATGGGGCCCTGCGCCGGTGGAGCCTCCTACAGTCCGGCCATGACCGACTTTATCATCATGGTCGAAGAGACCAGCTTCATGTTCATCACTGGCCCCGACGTAGTGCGGGCTGTCACCGGCGAGCAGGTGGATGTGGAGACGCTGGGAGGGGCAGAGGTGCACAACGCCGTCAGCGGTGTGGCCCACTTCAGCACGTCCACAGAGGAGGAGGCGTTGAGCCTCTGCCGCCGTTTGCTCTCCTATCTGCCCTCCAACAACGTAGAGAACCCCCCTCACGCCGAACCTGCGGACGATCCGTGGCGCATGGACCCTGAATTGAACCACATCGTGCCGCTGGACGAGACGGTCCCCTACGATATGCGGGACATCCTCCTGCGGGTGGTAGATCAGGGGTCGTTCCTGGAGGTACAGGCTGGATGGGCGCAGAACGCGATCGTGGGGTTCGCCCGGCTGGGCGGGCACGTCGTGGGGATCGTGGCCCAACAGCCCATGGTGATGGCGGGTGTGATGGACATCAACTCCTCAGACAAGATCTGCCGCTGCGTTCGATTCTGCGACTGCTTCAACCTGCCCATCGTCACCTTCGTGGACTCACCGGGATTCCTGCCCGGCTTAGCCCAGGAGCACGGCGGCATCATCCGCCACGGGGCGAAGACGATCTACGCTTACATCGAGGCGACGGTGCCCAAAATCTCGGTCATCACCCGCAAGGCCTACGGTGGGGCCTACGTAGCGATGAGCAGCAAGGGCCTGGGGACCGACATCAACTACGCCTGGCCCTCGGCAGAGATCGCCGTGATGGGCCCCAGCGGGGCGGCCAACATCCTGTATCGCAAGGAGATCAACGCGGCGGAGGATCCCGCCGCCGTGCACGCCCAGTTGGTGCGGGAATACAGGGAGAAATTCGCCAACCCTTACCGGGCTGCGGAGGCGGGCTTCATCGACGACATCATCGAGCCGCGCCAGACCCGGCCCAAGCTGATCGCCGGGTTGGGGGCCTTGCGGGAGCAGTTCAGGCCGACGCCGCCGAAGAAACATGGACACATGCCCACCTAAGGCAGAGGGACAGGGACAGCATAGTGGACGTCTTTAGGCAAACATTGTGGATCACGGCGGTAGGGATGGGGCTGACCTTCGGCGCGCTCGGCATCCTGCTGACGGCTATGGTGGCCCTCACGCATTGGACGCGCGGACAAGGAGTGCGCCCCCTGGCCAAAGGGACGCCCTCCGGGGCCATCCCCGCCGACACAGCGGAATTGGAACAGGCAGCGGCCGCAGCGGTGGTGGTGGCGCTGGCCCAGGCAGCACGCCGCGCCCATCCTACCCACGCCTGGCACGCCGCCCGCCCGGGAGAGGATCTCAGCCCATGGCAGGCCCATGCCCGGGGCCAGCAATTGGAGCAGCGCAAGATACATCAGACGTTGAGGTGGTAACAGAGTCATTCTATGGCGATTTATCAAGTGACCGTCGGTGGAAAAGCATATCAGGTCGAGATCGAAGACGTGAACGCCCGGCCGGTGCGGGCCGTGGTGAACGGCCAGGTGGTACAGGTGTGGGTACCTGAGCAGGATCAGATCCCCGTTCGACCCCCGGCACCACCGGCTTCCACGACAACACCACCCACCGCAAAGGGAAGCACAGCGGCTCCATCCCATACAGAGGGAAGCTCAGCGACTCCATCCATGCCCACCGTGGTCTCGTCGACGGCCGCTGCCACCCAACCGGGGGCGATCTCAGAACGGGAGGTCCGCGCCCCTATGCCAGGCTCGATCGTCAGCGTGTCAGTCCGGCCCGGCGACCGGGTAGAGGCCGGACAAGACCTATGCGTGCTAGACGCGATGAAGATGAACAACCGCATCCGCGCGGCGCGCGCCGGGACGATCTCCCAGATCCACGTCAGTCCCGGTCAGCAGGTCCAGTACGGCGACCCGTTGATAAGCCTCACCGAAGAAAGAGAGCCAACGGATGCCGGACATCGCCGGCGCAGAGGAGGGGCGTGACAAGACCTGTCACCACCCTACCCGAAGGCCCGGGGCCTTGGCAGGGAGACCAAAAGAGTTCCAAGGCAGACCTGGATTTCCTGAAGGAACTGCGGGGAGATGATCGACCACCCGATCTTGACCGAGTGTTGGCGCATTTTACCCTGGCGGCTGACGTGACGATGCTACGGGCTCAGTGCCGCTTCGCCTACTGCGAGGGGGCGATGATGGCCCGCTACCTGGGGCTGCCCTTCCCGGCGCTGGCCTTCCTGGGAGGGAGCCCTGAGCAGCTAGGAGGACTGGCGGTCCAACTGACCGCCCCTGGCGAGTCTTTCTACCTCCTGGTGAATGAACGGCAGGCGACGCGGGCGGAGCGAGCCTTCGTGGTCGAGCACGT